>Ga0335069_10006675_pt1 | contig 16743 bp, 7 predicted proteins | sample Lox_Sample_11_FD_206714 | JGI IMG/M metagenome (GOLD analysis project Ga0335069, IMG submission 206714) | Soil microbial communities from Loxahatchee National Wildlife Refuge, Florida, United States - Lox_Sample_1.1 | ecosystem: Environmental > Terrestrial > Soil > Wetlands | place: USA: Florida...
GGGTAGCGGTATCAAGGTCAGCCTGGTGGACGGCGTCAGCAAGATGGCTCTTCCGACTGACGATGCCAGCGGGAACCAGGACTATCGCTGGGTGATCGAACAGGATATGACGTTCTTTGTCGATCCGCAGAAGATCATCAACAGCAGCACGACTGGTCAGAATAATGTGCCGGCGTTCGGTGCCAGCTTCCATACCAGTTACATGCCGCTGATCGCACAGGGATGTACTTCCACCGATTCCAGCCACTCCTCCTGCGAGCAGGGTCAAACCATGCTCGACAACGATCCGTCGTCGCCCACCTACCTGACGCACGTACCGGCGATTTGTGAAATTGGCAGCGGTGTATGCCGTCCGGCGGGTACCTCAGAAAACGGCAAGATGGCGACGTTGCCGGGTGACGTTCACCTCGATCCAGGACCGGTCGGCGCTCGCAATCGCTATTACCTCTCCGTGTTCCCGGGAGACAACAGCACCGGTGCGGGCCACTCGATGGGCGGTATTGAAATCGTCTACAACGACAACCCCACCACCAGCTGCCCTGGCGGCTGGGTGACTTACCCCAATTGCGACAGCACGATCATCGTCGAGCAGAACCCGCTGCCGACGGCAGAAGTATCGGTCTTCGTTTACGAAGACGACTACCCGCTGAATGGTGAGAACAGCGGCGGCGGCGGCGTGGACATCCTCGCCCCGAACGAGCCTGGTTTAGGCAGCTTCAACATCACCCTCTTCGACGACGTCGGTCAGTCCGGTGACGCGGTCGGACAGATGACATACGACCAGTTCAACATGCCGCTGTCGAACTCGCTGGCCGGAACCATCGATCCGACGACGGGCGCGGATGCTTGCCCACTGGTTCTGCAAGCGACGGCCAGCACGGCTCCTGGCGGCGACGGCACCCAGAAGGGCATTACGGGCGTGATCCCGGTTTGCCCCTACTATGAATCGAATGGAACGACGCTGTCTCCGCTGGCTGGCCAGGCCGTCATCAAGAACCTGCCACCCGGACGTTACGGCGTGGTTGCAACACCAGGAGCGGATCGCATCGCTCGCGGCGAAGAATGGCTCCAGACCAATACGCTGGACGGCCAGCACGCGCATGACTCGTTCATTCGCGTGAGTGAGCCGAGTTACTTCCAGGAGTACGGTCCGGCGGGATATCACGTGGCCATCGGCTTCGCGAACCCGTCCATCATCAATGCGCGTCACCAGGGTGTTTGCGACGGCATCACGGCGGTTGACCCGTCCAACACCTGCTCGCACACGGTGTCTGGCCGGATCACGGCGGTTCACATGAGCCGCACGCCCGATCAGCGCCTGTTCAGCAGCGGTTCGCGCGACGCGTTCGCGTTCACCCAGTGCTTCGTCAGTCTTGGCAGCCCCGACGGCGCCGACTTCGCTTTCTCGAAGTGCGATGGCGACGGCAACTTCAGCTTCTCCAACATTCCGAACGGCGACTGGAGAATCAGCATCTTCGACCAGTGGAACGATCAGATCATCGACGGTTATGCAACGCCGTTAACGGTGGCTGGTGGCGACCTCAACATGGGCGATGTGGCTGTGCACCAGTGGCAGATGAACCTCTATACCCGCACGTTCTTCGATACGAACGGTGACGGCGTTTCGGAGGACGGTGAACCAGGACTGACCTTCGTGCCGACGAACATCCGTTACCGCGATGGCAGCTACTCCAACTTCAACAGCACCGATCTGAACGGCTACGCCGGGTTCAACGAAATCTTCCCGCTGTTCAACTGGTACGTGATGGAAACCGACACCACGCGCTACAAAACGACGGGCATTCACGTCGTGCAGGACGCGGGTGGTGCACCGGACACGACGGGCGCCTACGCGCACATGGCTACCACGACGTACACCGATCCCAGCCTGCAGTTGCCGGCCGACGTAGCTTTCCCTGGATCCGTGTACTGCAAGACAGCCGATTGTTCGGCCGAGACCATCCAGAGCGGGCCTTACTACGCGCAAGGTGGGTCTTCCGGTCTGCCCGGCGCCCTGTCAACGGGCCGCATCGATCCTCCCTACGTCGAGAGCTACGGTTTCCAGGGTTTCTCCGGACAAGGCAACTACCTTGAGTTTGGTAAGAAGCCGTTTGTTCCGGGTGAAACCGGCGGCATCCACGGTCACGTGGTCTACGCTTCCACGCGTCCCTTCGATGATCCGACTCTGGACCTGCAGAACTCGTGGGAACCGATGGTTCCGCACGTGACCATCAACCTCTATCAGGAATCTACCGCGCCTGATGGAACCACTTCGCTCAAGTTGATCGACTCGACGCAAACCAGCAGCTGGGACGACTGGGCGCAGGGTTACCGCAAGGACGCTACTGGCAACTACGTGACACTGTCCGACGGCAGCAATGTCCCGAATATGAACTGCCCCGGACAGACCACCTCTGATCCGTTCTTCTTCACGATCAGCGGCCAACAGCAGTATCTCGATCCGACTCACAAGCTGCCGCACAACTCGCAGTACAAGTGCTTTGACGGCATGCACAACTGGAACCAGTTACAGCCGGCGCCTTATGACGGCATGTACCGCTTCCCCAGCATCGCCGGTCGCGATCCCAAGTCCGGAAGGCCTGTGGGTGGCACGAATCCGAACGTTGCCGGTACGAACTGCACGACCTGCGTTGCCAACCCGGATGACGGCACTCCGATGCTGCCCGCCGGCAAGTATGTAGTGGAAGTTGTCGTGCCTCCGGGTTACGAACTGGTGAAGGAAGAGGACAAGAACCTCCTCACCGGCGACACGTACATTGCTCCGGCCAACCAGCAGTTTGCCGGCTTCGGCAACATCTTCATCCTGCCTGACCAGGCGGCTGTGAGTGCTGCCTACAATCAGGACAACCCGCAGTTCCCGACCAACGATCAGGGACGCACGACGATTCCCAGTCACGAAGGTGATACGGGCAGCGTGGAGCAGTTCTGGCCCTGCGTCGGTGAGATGCGTGTCGTTCCCGACTACCTGAGCATCTTCCCGCAGATGCAACTGGCGACGCCGTTTGCTGGCGCCACCCGTCCGCTCTGCGACCGCAAGGAAGTGGTGCTGGAAGATCAGGAATCGGCGCTGGTGAAGTTCTACGTCTTTACCTCGGCGCACGTGGCCGCGCACATCGTTGGCATCATCTCCGACGACTTCACGGCAGAATTCGACCCGTTCGCTCCGGCGTTCGGCGAGAAATTCTCTCCCCCGAACCTCCCGGTTTCGGTCAAGGACTGGGCCGGCAACGAAACCCAACGCATGTACGCCGATCAGTGGGGCGCCTACAACGGCTTGACGTTCTCGTCGTGGGGTGTGAACCCGCCCGACCCGAGCGGTTATGTGCCGCAGACCATGGTCACGTGTATGAACGACCAGGGCACCGGCGTGCAGCCCGATCAGTTGTACAACCCGGGTTACTCGCAGTTCTGCTACGAACTGACGTTCATGCCTGGTGAAACGTTCTACGCCGATACACCAGTCGTGCAGACGACCGCGTTTGCCGACGGCTACAACCATCCGGATTGCAACTACCCGGATGCGACGCCGGCGATTCTGCGCGTTGACTCCAGCGACAGCACCGGTCCGTGGGCGCAGTCTTCGGGCGGATCTGTCTCTCAGGTCAACGTCACCAACGGTGGCAATAACTACACCAGTGCCCCGACCGTCAGTTTCACCGGCGGTGGCGGCACCGGCGCGACCGCGACGGCCCACATCAGCGGCAGTGTCACCAGCCTGACCCTGGGGAACCATGGATCTGGCTACAGCAGTTCTGCTGCGGTGACGTTCCTCCTCGGCGGAGGCTCCGGAGCAGCGGCGACCGTTAATGTCGGTTACGCTCTTGCTAACCCCGGCGGCGTCACGGTTGATGCCGGCGGATCGCGTTATACCGGTCGTGCGACCTCGACTATCGGCGCGACTGGCGCGGGCGGAACCAATGCGGCTCTGACCAACGCCACCACTACGGGAACGTTCATGAAGGTCAGCGAACTGATCCGTAGTGCCGGTGGCAGCGGTTATACCTCGGCTCCTGGCGTTACCATCTCGGCTCCAACTGGCTGCACGGCCGCCCAGCGGGTGACCGCGACGGCTACTGCCCAGATTTCCGGTGGCGTGGTAACCGGGTTCACCATCACCAATCCTGGCACCTGCTATATCGCGCGTCCGACTGTAACCTTCAGCAATGCAGGTCACGGCGGAACCGGTGTAGCTGCTGCGGCTAGCAACACGACGGGCGTCTTCTTGAGCGTCAACAACATCGTTCCGTCCGCTGTCGGCTCGGGCTACCGTACTTCCCCTGCGGTTACGGTTTCTGCACCGACCGGTACGGGCGGCACCACTGCGACGGCGCATGCCAACCTGGCCAGCACCGGTGGCCTTTACGACCTGACTCTCACCAACGGTGGTAGCGGTTACACTGCGGCCCCCACGGTGGCGTTCAGTGGCGGTGGATCGGGTGCTACAGCGACCGCCAAGATTACCGAGTCGGTCACTTCGGTAACGGTAACCAACGGCGGCAGCGGATACAGCAGTGCGCCAACGGTTGCCTTCAGCGGCGGTGGCGGCACCGGTGCTGCAGCGACGGCGGTTGTTCCTGCCGGCAGCACGCTGACCATCACGGCGCTCGGCGACCAGCAGATAGTCAACAATGCCTACTCTGGCCCGAGCGTCACTCAGTCACCCTTCAACTTGCCGAAGATCACGCGTCACTATGGCTTCGGTCCGCGGTGCACGAGCATTGGTGGCTCTTGTGCGGCAATTTCCAGTGTGACCATCGGCACGGACAGCTTTGGCAATCCAATCCAGGCCCCGATTCAGAGCTGGATGGACGGCGTGATCACGGTCCAGGTCCCCGCCGGCATTCAGCCCTGCGGTATTCAGCAGCAGGCTGAGTACTCCACGCTGGAATCTGGCGCCCACGTTTACGGCAAGGCTCTGTGCGGCGAGTTGGTCATCACCGCGGGCAACGGACGGCAGTCGATTGACTCTGTCACCGTCACCGTGGGTGGAAAGAAACCCTACGTGATGGGACCGAAGGACACGATCCAGGGAGCCATCGATGCGGCTGATCCTGGCGACCTCATCATCGTTCCGCCGGGTTACTACCATGAACTGGTGGTCATGTGGAAGCCGGTCCGCCTGCAAGGTGTGGGTGCGGCCTCTTCAACCATCGATGCCAGCCCGCATCCGTCCGGTATCCTCGACCCGTGGCGTTCCCGCGTAAGCTGCCTGTTCGGTCTCGATCCGAGCGGCCGGCCGTTCACGGACAACAGCTGCGGCTCCGGATGGGCGCATTGGACTGCACAGCCAGGTGTTCCGCAGGTCGATCGCGTGCCGTTCGAAGCGATCCTCGCCTGGGATACCACCGTCAACGGTAACCTCGCCGAACTTCTGCAGGAGCCCAGCTTGATGGGCGCCTACGAAGGTGCGGCCATCACCGTGGTCGGCAAGGGCGTTGACACCCACAACCAGGCCGATCCGTTTGGTATCAGCGCGGCGTCTGGCTTCCCGACGGGCACCACGCTGCTGCAGACCGTGGCCGGCCAGACGGATACCACCGGTGCGTTCCGGTACACCGATCACTGCTCGGATGCACACAATCCGTACCCGAGCAACTTCATGTGCAATCCGTCGCGCATTGACGGTTTGAGCATCACCAACAGCTCCCAGGGCGGCGGCGGCATCTTCGTCCACGCCTGGGCGCATAACCTGGAAATCTCCAATAACCGTGTGCAGAACAACACGGGCACGCTGACCGGCGGCGTTACCATCGGCCAGGGCGAATTCCCGGATTCCTACGTCGCGTCGGGTGGCGTGGCGCAGTTGGATCCGTGGTCCTGCCGTACCGGTTCCGATAACGTGCAGTTGCCGTTCTGCTTCGATGTGAACGTCAATGTTCACAACAACAACATTTCGGAGAACGCCTCCACCGGCGATGAGCTGTTCTCGGCGACACCGGCGGGTGGCGGCGGCGTGACGTTCTGCGCCGGCAGCGACTACTACAAATTCAACTACAACTGGCTCTGCGGCAACTTGAGCAACGGTGATGGTGGCGGTCTCGCTCACCTCGGCTTCAACTGGAACGGCGACATCGAACACAACACCATCATCTTCAACCAGACCACGAACCCGACGGTCCCGACCAACGGTGGCGGCCTGATCGTGATGGGCGCAGCTCCGGACGGCAGCACGACGACCGGCCAGGAGTGCGGCAACACCGCGGCTGACACGGATTGCCCGCCCGGACTGAGCGATGGCGCCGGTCCCGGACTGGTGATCAACGGCAACCTGATCCAGGGCAACGCGGCCGATTCCGGCGCGGGTGGCGGTCTCCGCCTCCAGGCTGTGAGCGGTACGGAAGTCTCGCGCTTCCCGAAGACGCCGAGCCAGTGGTACACGGTGAACCTTACCAATAACATCATCGTTAACAACGTGGCCGGATGGGACGGTGCAGGTATCTCGCTGCACGACTCGTTGGCCGTCAACATCGTCAACAACACCATTGCTTCGAACGATTCCACCGCGACGTCGGGTACGTTGTTCCAGACCTTCCGTCGCGACCTGACCAGCGCTCCGCCGCCGAGCTCCATTACCGGCGTGTGCGACCCAGGTGCGGCAGCCGGTTGCCAGGCGTCTCAGCGCCAGCCCGCCGGCCTGTCGATCGCTCCAAACAGCAGCAACCTGACCTCGTCGTTCACGACCAGCTTGACGTGCCCGGCGGGTACCACGAGTTGCGGCAGTATTTCGAACCCGCTGCTCTACAACAACATCTTCTGGCATAACCGGTCGTTCCACATCGAAGTCGGTGGTGTGCTCGATCAGTTCAACCAGAACAGCGTCACCCTCATGCCACAGCTCAACCAGTCTGGTGGACATACGGGCGACTGCGAGAGCGGCGCGAAATACTGGGATCTTGGCGTCCGGGGCGACATCTACGTCGCCAGCAGCGGCAGGGCAAACCACAACTCCGGTTACACCCTGAACCCGTTGTACTCGGTGCTGTCGGATACCACGGGATACGCCGGGAGCAACATCTCGTCGAATCCTCTGGTGGGCGAGTACTGCAACGGCTCCAAGACGCCTCCGGAACTTAATAACCCGCTGGCTGGATACCAGACGCCTCCGGGCACGGATGAAGGCAACGTCTACACCAATCACTACTTTGGCTTGCAGCCGGGTGCGACGGTGGACGAGAGCAACAACTGGGTCCAGGTTAAATGGGGCCCGTTGTCTCTGGTCAAGACAGAACTGTATCCGGGAACCGAGCCGGCGCGGTCAACCTACTTCCCGGCTTCTGGTTCGCCGGTAATCGATAGCGTTCCGGCAGCCACGTTCAATACCTTGCTGGCCCGGATTCCAAGCTTGGCCCACGACTACCTCGGCAATTCGCGGCCGGATACGACTGGACCGAGCGATATCGGCGCCATCGAATCCACACTCGCGTCGGGCCCGCGTGGAAGCGTAAGCCCGGCAACGATTAACTTCCCGGTTACGGGTCTCAACACCAACAGCGCGACCAGCAATGTGACTCTCACCAACAGCGGTGAAGCGATGTTGAACTTCACCGTGGGCAGCCTGGCGGCTCCGTTCCAATTAGTGGCCCCGACATCGGGAACCCCTTGCGGAACCACGCTGGCAGGCGGCGCGAGCTGCAACATCGGCGTGAGATTCAACTCCTCCACGCAGGGTTACTTCACCGGCACGTTGACGATCAACTCGAGCAATGACCCGGTGAACCCGACTCTGACGGTGAGCTTGACTGGCCGTACCACGATCAGCGCAAGTGTGACGCCAAATCCGCTAGCGTTCGGGAACTGGCCGAATGGAAGCACAGTCACCAAGGACCTGACGGTCACGAATACCGGCAGCTCGGCGTTGACCAACTTCACCGTGACTGGTTTCACGGGTCCGTTCTCCCGTGTGACCAGCGGCGTCTCGGGTAGCTGCCCGACGACTCCGCTCGCTGCTGGCGCTTCCTGCATCATCAGGGTGGCGTTCAAGCCGACGGCGGTTCAGTCGTACGGACCGACCAACTTGTCGGTGAGCTTCTCGAATTCCGGACTGGTTGCTACGGTCCCGGTTACGGGAAGTGGCGTTGCGTCTCCGGCGTCGGTTGCAATCGGACCTAATTCAAACCCGGTGCTGACGATTTCGCTGGCGCAGAACGATACCGCGGGAACGGGATCGGTGACCTTCACCAATACCGCGCCCATGGATGGAACTGGCTCGCAGGTCAGCGTCAGCAACGTCGCGGTAACTGGCGGCGGCCTGCTGCAGGGCTACCTGTTCGGTGTTGCAACCGGTGGCGATGCTTGCACGGGTCAGACGCTTGCGCCGGGCGCAACCTGCACGGTAGCGGTGAGATTCACCACCACCTTGCCGGGCGTTCACGAAAGTGGAACCATCACCTTCACCGGCACCGGCTTCACCAGCCCGGTGACCGGACAACTCGCCGGCTACGGACCACCGCCCATTACGAACTAGTAAGAGGCGGTGCGGACCTTCAACCTGCTTCACCACTTCGGGGCGATCGCAAGATCGCCCCGAAAAACTTTTTGCAGGCCCGGATCTTGCGGCCGCGGTACTGCGTCGCCCAACAACACGTTTGTGTAACGATTAAGTTAGTACCTGGCGAGCCTGGGGAACGGCAATGACAGTTGATCTCCGCTTAACAATCACCCGCACCAGTCGTCTTCCTTTGCGGAGCGGAAGAGGACATCCTTAGTGTGCATGATCTTGCGCGCGTGTTGCGGAATTGCAGCGTAAGTCGAGTGTTTTCACTGGCTCACATGGAAGTCAAATTGCTTCCATGAAAGGGAGTCTCTCGCAGTACGAACCTCTCGGTCCTGCCGGACCATTGGGGTTTACAAGGAGGAAGTTTTCATGAGTAAGACACTTGCACTGGCACTCGTTTTCCTGGCGATGATATTCGCCATGATGCCTGCCAGCGCACAGACCGCTCCACCCTGCTGCGTGATCACGATCGACGATCTTACGAGTGGTCCTCCCGTCGTGACTGCGCCCGGTTTTCAGTTTTTCACCGACAATGAGTTCGCGCTCATCCAAATCCCGCCGGGCGTGAGCTTCCCGGATGCGGCGGTGCTGCTTATCGATCCGCCGGGTGACGCTCATGCGGGTTCGATCAGCGATGTTCTTCTGTTGACCGACAACGCGAATCTGGGTGAAGTGTTGGTTTTCGCTTCCGACGGTTCGACGCAGTTCGGTGATGTGCTCAGCTTTGTCGGCGGGTTGCCGTCAACTTCGATTACCGCGATTCCGGAAACGGGCGACTGGCAGGACGTTTCGCTCGAACTGGGTTTGGGTCAGACTGGGCTGGTTGGAGTTCGCTCCGGCCTCGAGGCGGCCGCCACTCCAGAGCCGTCCAGCCTGATGTTGCTCGGCAGCAGCCTGCTTGGATTGGCAGGCTTCCTCGGTCGCTTGCGCAAGGCTTAGTCCATACCGTATCGAACAAAAAGACCGCTCCCGCGAGCGGTCTTTTCATTTTGTAGAGTGGAATAGACGGTCCTGCGAGCGAACTAACTCGCGACTTCTTGACGAGAATCGGCCTGTTCGAGGTAATACTTGATCTTTTCCAGCAGGTCCGGGAAGAGTTCTTCCTTTGACAGGCAGGCTTCCACATCGCTGCCCCCATCGATCGGGCCGTAGCCCGTCACAATGATGACGGGCACGTCAGGATATAGGTCGTGCACCTTGCGCGCCAGCTCCAGGCCGTTCATTCCTTCCATGCGGAAGTCGGTGACCAGAAGGTCAAACTTCTTCTTCGCGAATTTTTCCAGCGCATCGGCGGCATTGTAGGCGGAAACGGCACGGTAACCCTGCATTTCGAGGATCTCGCAGCTCAGGCGCGCAAGCACTTCATGGTCGTCGACGAAAAGAATTTCTTTCATGGGTGTCCTCGGGAAGCGGCAGGATGTGGCGCAGCGAAACGGAGCCGCTGCTCTGTGATTTGTATCTCTTCGGGTCAAAATGGATGCCTGAAGCGCAAGAAACTGCGACCTTCGGTCTGCAACCCCGCCTCGCACCGACTGTTTGCCCCGGTTTCCAAAGCTCGCGTATACTCAGTGGCAGCAGCCACTTAAGCCGCGATTCCGGTATCGGTCGGGATCGAGGGCGGTTAGCTCAGTTGGTTAGAGCGCCTCGCTTACACCGAGGAGGTCGCAGGTTCGAGTCCTGCACCGCCCACCATTTCCTGACGTCCGGGCCCGCGATCCAGCAGTCAGTTGTATTGCAGTTGAGTTTTCAGACACAGGGGCTGGAAATTGACCGTCCGTGAAGTGGCGATTGTTGTCGCGGTTCTCGTTCCGATCGTGGGGTGGCTGTTGGAGGCCATCCGGGGGCGCGCGCGCCTTCACGGATTTGCCAACATTGCCGGGGAAATCCGGCAGTTGGCAGACGACCTGAACGGTGACGTGGATCGCGACCAAACCGACCTGTTAATCCACGGATCGTTCGAAAAATGGCCTGTTCTGGTTCGTTTTTCGCACTCCAGCGGCGAGCCGGGCGTTCACATCCAGATTCCGGTTCCGTCGAATCTCACCCTCTTTTGTTATCCAGCTTCGCACAAGGGGGAAGAGGGCCAAACCATGGTCCGGACCAGCGACGAAAAGTTCATGTCGCGGTTCCATCTCAGCACCAACAACTCGCCGCTGGAAGTCAGCATGATCCTTTCCAGCCCCGAAGTTGTGGCGGAACTGGGGAAAATCTGCGATTCGCAGACCTCGCTGGCGCTGGAAAACCGCAGTCTCGACCTCTCTTCGCGGGAGATCATTCCCGGAGCCCTGGCTACCCGGCTTATGACTTGCGTTCGTGGCATGGCGCGAGTCGCCAGAGAAGTGGTGGAGGCGATGGGAAGCGGCGAACTGGACTCGCGGTCGGGTCCGAAGCGGCCCGCAAACTGGTTTCGTATCACATACCTGACGGCTCCAGTTTTGATTTTGGCGGCTCTCGGTGTACAAGCCTGGATGACGCGGCCTGCTCAGAATGTATCCGCGGAGACGCCAAAACCGACCAAATCATCCATTCCGGACGCATTGGCGACCCAGATTCCCAATCTTCAGGATTGGCACGTGGCGGAAGCCGCAGAGTTCGATGCCGACGCCTCCGCCTGGCTGCAGCAGCAGGGACAACGTCCGACTGGACATGTTACCGCCGCCATTAATGATGAAGCCCGCAACGATGAGGCCTATGTCCTTAAGAGATCTAACGTTCCTGCCGGCGGGAATGGAGGCCGTTTTGTCCTTTTTGTAGACCAACAGACGCGCTACGACGCCGAATTGCCGCAAATTGACGCTTTAGGGAAGATCAGCAAAGACCGCATTGGTTCGGTGGAATGGCGGGGACGCGGTCCCATTAGCGGACCCGACGGCGACGGTATCATTTTGATCCAGCGTTACAATGACCCGACCAGCGCACTGATCTTCTTTATGAGCGGCCCAAAACTATTGACCGGGGTGCCGAAGGACTTTCGGACACTGTCACTTGAGTGATTCGTTCCGGTAACCTTGCGCCTTTTCTGGAGTAATGGTCAGTGGTTACTACTACTCCTGTTGAGAGGCCGTAACCTCTTCGTTCTGCTTGTGTTCTCTGCCTAGTTGGATTATCTTTCAGCCCATCTAGCCAAGGGGAAGAAGTGTGAAACGAAGCCGTGCTCAAGCCGGCTTCAGCCTGATTGAGGTTCTGGTGGTGGTTGCGGTGATCCTCATCCTGGCTGCAGCGGCGGTTGTGCAAATCGGGCCCGCCTTACAGGCTGCCAAGACGAATACGGCACTGGAAATCGCCCTTGGCCAACTGCGAACCGCCCACCAGCAGGCGATCGACCAGCGCCGGGTTTACCGCGTGACGTTTACGACGCCGCGAACGATCCAGGTCGACCAGTTGACGTACGACACCAACGGGAACCAGATTTTCACGTTGATCCGCAGTATCGATCTGCCGGTGGAGACGCAATTTACGCTGGTTTCGGGGATGCCGAATACTTCGCAGACCACTCCGGACGGGCTCGGCCAGGGCGGGAACGCGATCGATTTCGCGCTTGATTATGGCGGGGGCGCGACGACAGTCTTCTTCCAAAAAGATGGCAGGGCAACGGACTCCGCAGGGCGGCCGAATGATGGAGTTATTTATATTGCCCGGCCCGGCGATTTGAACACCAGCAAGGCGGTCACTGTGCTGGGCGCCACCGGAAGGGTGAAGGGATGGCGGTTGTTTACTGCCGGCAAATCGCCGGAATGGCGGCCCTTATGAAGCAAATTCGCGTCACGAAACGGCCACAAGAAGGCTTCAGCCTGATCGAAGTGATGTTTGCGATCGCGATCCTGGGGATCGGCCTGTGCGCGCTGATGGCGATGTTCGCCCACGCGGTGTATGCCGTGCAGTTCTCGCAGGAGGACCAGATCGCGAAGCAGAAGGCCCGCGAAGCGATGGAGGCGGTTTATAGCGCGCGCAACGATACTTCGCTGACCTTTGACGACATCCAGAACGTCAAGGCCGGCGGCATCTTCAAAGACGGATTCCAGAACCTGTACCTTCCCGGCGCGAACGGAATTCCAGGCACCGGCCAGGACAGCACCACGCTCGATCGAGTCATTCTTCCCGGACCCGACGGAAAAATTGGAACCTCGGACGATATACCCGTTCCGCTGAACAACTATCAGCGCCAGATCCTGATCACCAATGTCATCAATTCCGACCTCAGCGTGAACGGCGATATGCGCAAGATTGCCGTTACCGTCAGGGTTACGAGCCCGGGGCGGGGATCACGCGACTACACCGTTACGGGATTCGTATCCCGCTTCCAGTAAGAGGACTCATGCGCCGTCAGGAACAGGGTTTCACCATCGTTGAGCTGCTGGTTGCCATCGCCGTCACGCTCATCGTGATGACAGCGACCATGATGATCTATCACCGCTCGGTGCAGGTCTCGGGTATTGTCACCAATCGTGCCGAGATTCAATCGGAGCTGCGTGCCGCCGCCGACCAGATTGCTCGCGACCTGAACCAGGCGGGCACCGGCATTCCCATCGGCGGCTTGCCGATTCCAAGCTCGGCCACCGGGGGAGCAAACCCGCTTTTCGGTTGCGACGCTGGACAGTGTTACTTCACCTCCGGCAACGTCATGGCGAACGGTGTGCTGTACAAGGTGACTCCCGCGAATGGCATCGGGCCGACGACGACCGAACCGACGGACGCAATCGTCATCGCCTACATGGAGCCCATGGCGGTAGATCCGAACGATCCAAACGCTTCCGGCACCGCCCCGAACTGGCAGGCCTACACGACACAGACAATTGCCGACGACGGGAGTTCGCTGACCATGCCCGCAGGCACGACTCCGAAGATCAGCGATCCCGCGTTCGGGCTGGTGCTGGGCGATATCCTGATGGTGCAGAACTCTTCCGGTAGCGCCCTGGGCGTCGTCACTGGTTTCGACGGCACCACCAATGTGATCAGTTTCGGCCCTAACGATCCGCTCAAGCTTAACCAGTCGACGGCTCCCATCGGCAACATCGCCGCCTTGAAGCTGAACCCGGTACCTGCAAATCCGCCGAAGTATCCGCCTTCCACCGTTTCGCGAATCATGATGATCACGTACTTCATCGAGCCGGTGCAGACAAGCACGGGCACAGATTACCGGCTGATGCGCCAGGTAGACGCCCGCACGCCGACGCCGGTCGCCGAGCACATCGAAGACCTGAAGTTCACCTATGACGTTTTCGACGATTCGAGTAACACGTTGACGGTGAACCTGCCCGACGCCGCGACGGGGACGCCGCCGACGCCGAAGCCTAACCAGATTCGCAAGATCAACATGACCATCACGGCACGCTCTTCGCGGCCCAATGCGAATGGAGATTACGACCGCCAGACGCTTACTACATCCATCGGTCCCCGCAACCTGACCTTCCATGACCGATACAACTGAGGTTCAGCGATGACGCAACACAGGTGTTTCTCGTCGTACCGTCGCCGGCAACGCGGGTTCGCTCTCATCTCGGCCCTGCTGCTGCTGATCCTGCTGTCGGCGCTTGGCGTCGCCCTGCTCTACAAAGTGAATTACGAGCAGAAAGTTCAGAATACCAATTCGCAGAACAACGTTGCCTACTACGGCGCTGAGGCCGCCATGGAGAAGATGATGGCGGACCTCGACAATCTTTATGGTTCGCAAGCGTCTCCGGGCTGGTGCGACATCCAGAACCTGACCGCGAAGCAGCCGAGCATGAGCGACGTTTCGGTCACATATTCCGAATATGTCATCACCATTCCCAGCGCGCCCAACGATTGCAGCGTCCCGCCGTCGCACGCGCAGACCATCAGCCAGGGTCCCAATGCCGGGCTGATTGCGCAGATTGTACCGCTTACGTTAAGGGTCACGGCCGACCGCACCACCTCCGACGGCAGCTCGGAAGTCCGCATGATCCGCGAGGTCGAGATCGCGGAAATTCCGGTTTTCCAATTCGGCGTGTTCTCGCAGAGCGATCTCAGCTTCTTCCCGGGTCCGGCCTTCGACTTTAACGGGCGCGTTCATACCAACGGCAACCTGTTCCTGTCGAGCGGCAATTCGCTCACTTTTCACGCCTCGATTCGCGCGGCCGGCGACGTGGTGCGCGACCAGCTTGCCAACGGCGCAGGCACGGTCGCCCAGGGGCGCCTGGGCACCGTCAATATTCCGACCACAGCCGCTGGATGCGACGGCACACAACCAGCGTGCCGAAACCTGCAGGTGCAACCGAATGAGGGCAGCTCGAAAGGCGGGCCCACTCCTCCGTACGGCGGAACGGGAACAGTCAATGCAGGCTGGACGACGCTATCGAACTCGACATACAACGGCCTGATCCTCAGCGGCAGTACGGGCGCGAAGCAATTGTCGATGGCATTCGTGCAAGGCGGAGTCGATCCCATCGAGATCATCCGCCGTCCGAAAGCGGGAGAATCGTTGCAGTCGGCCCTCGGCGAATCTCGACTGTTCAACCAGGCCCAGATTCGCGTGCTCCTGTCCGACGATCCGGCGGAACTTTCGGCCGCCGGCGCCAATGACGGGCAGAACATACGCCTGGCGAACGGTCCCAATACGAATGGTCCCGATTACACGAATGGAGTCCCCGTGATCGGCGTCACGGGTGTCGGTACCTCGGGGAACGTCTTCTTCGCCGAGGGCTCAACGGCGAAACCGGGCGGGGAAGCGAACTGGGGAACCGTTCCCCAGGCAGAACCCACGCTGCTTCCGGCGGGCGCACCGAAGATCAGCGCCACTACCTGGAACCTGCTTGATGGATATTTGCGAGTGGAATACCGCAAATCGGACGGCACTTATGTGCCGGTGACGCAGGAATGGCTGCAATACGGTTTCGCCCGCGGATTTACGATTCCGAAGAGCACGTCGCACAACGCCGTCAACCCGAATGCAATCCTGATCCTGCAGCAGAAGGCCGACCGCAACTACAACGGGGTAGAGGATCCTGCGGTGGCGGCAACCAAAACGACCCCGGCGAAGGCTGCCGAACTCCCGGTGGATCCGACCACGCTGAACAACTACACCGGTGCGGCGACCCGCAACAACTGGTATCCCATTAACACGTATGAAACTCGCGAGGGAGAGCTCCGCGAGAACAAGCGCACCACCACGACGTGTTTTGTGGGCGGGGTGATGAACTTCATCGAAGTTGACGTGGATAATCTGCGCAAGTGGCTGGCTGGTGTCGCTCCCTTCAACACCGGAAACGGCAAGAGCGTCGAGTACACATCGCAGAATGGTTACATCCTCTACGTTTCCGACCGGCGGGGAATGAACGTAAATTCTGCCGGCATCAAGACGGGCGAATACGGTTACGAAGACGTGATCAATCCGAACAGCGCCGCGGGCACTCCCAACAACACGCTCGATACCGGCGAAGACGTGAATGGAAACGGCAAGCTCGACACCTTCGGAGCCGCCACGCTGGGGTTGCAGTATGCCGCCGCCAGTTCGAAGGATCCGACGAAATCGGTGACGTGCCTGACGCAGGCACGACCAAACTGGGTCTCGGGCGCGCGACACGCGATACGATTGGTTGACGGTTCAGGAGGGGCGCTGCCGTCGCGTCCCGACAACAACGCGGGCGGATTTACACTCGCCAGCGAAAACGCGGCTTACATTTCCGGCGACTACAACGCCGCGGGCGCGTTCAACGATCCGCACGTGTCCGCAGCGGTGATAGCGGACACCGTAACGCTGCTCTCGAACGCCTGGACCGATCTGGAGCCGTTCCAGAGCCCGGCTGACGTCGGCGGCCGTAACGCGACCACGACCTGGTATCGCGTGGCGATTGCTTCCGGAAAAAACATCAACTTCCCGCAGCCAACCTTCGCCGGCGTTCCACAGGACTACGGCACCGATGGCGGGGTGCACAACTTCCTCCGCTACCTGGAAAACTGGGGCGGCGCTACTTCGAACTATCTCGGTTCGATGGCCAGTCTTTACTACTCGCAGTACGCGACCGGTGTTTTCAAGTGCTGCGGAACGGTATACAGTCCGCCAACGCGTAACTACGCGTTCGATACGGACTTCCTCGACATCAACAAGATGCCGCCGGGAACCCCGCGCTTCCGCGACGTGGTGAGCTTAGGGTTCCAGCAGGTGTTCTAGGACAACCTAGTGTGCTGTCCCGGAAATACGTGAACAAAGGCGTGCGATCTTCTGCAGGATGGAATCAGCGGTAGCGGTCCAAGCGAAGGGCCGACTGGAA
>Ga0335069_10006676_pt1 | contig 16741 bp, 14 predicted proteins | sample Lox_Sample_11_FD_206714 | JGI IMG/M metagenome (GOLD analysis project Ga0335069, IMG submission 206714) | Soil microbial communities from Loxahatchee National Wildlife Refuge, Florida, United States - Lox_Sample_1.1 | ecosystem: Environmental > Terrestrial > Soil > Wetlands | place: USA...
AGGCCCTGGACGGCCTTTGCGTCCATCTTGTGGAACAGCTTGTACGGATCGCGTTGCTCCACCCGCGTAAGCTGCGGCTTGGCGAGCGCCGTCTCGATGCGCATCACCGTATCGGCTTCCTGCTTCGCGACATCCGGCGAGTCGCCGAGCAGCTCGAACATTTTCGCCACATGCGCGACGTACTTCACGCGCAGTTCCTTGGAATGCTGATCGTCTTTCGTGTAGTAGTCGCGGTCGGGCAGGCCCAGGCCGCCGGCATCGGCAAAAGCAATCATCGAGTCGGAGTTCGCGTAATCCTGGTTCGACCCGAAGCCGAAGAACGGCGAGCCTGGCAGTTCGACATGGAACTTCGCCAGCAGCGGCGGCAGGTCGGCCGCTGACTTCAGCGCGTCGATCTGATCCAGATATGGCTTAAGAGGCGCTGTACCGAGTTTGTTTGCCGCGGCCACGTCCATGCAGGCGCCGAAGTAGTCGCCAATCTTCTGCTGGTTGGCATTGCGGCCTTCCGTCTGTTTCGAAAGCTGGTCGAGAATGCCCCACAGGAACTGCTGGTTATCCTGATAGAGCTTGCCGTAGACGCTCCAGCGCGCCTGGTCGGCGGGAATCGGATTGTTCTTCGTCCAACCGCCGCAGGAGTACTGATATAGATCGACGCACGGATCGGCTGTCTTATCCATCGCGCTCACATCGAGTCCCGGAGTATAGGGGAACGAGGTCAGTGGCTTCTCGGTGAGTTGGGTTGGCGATTGCGTTGGAGTTTGGGCGGAAGCGGCGAGTGTAAACGCAAAAATGACAGCCAGCAGTTTTTTCACGTATGTCTCCACGAACACGGAAGTGTATTAGGGACGGAGCAGAAGAGCAAAACGTTAGCGGGAAATCAATCAGGACCGGGAAGGTCGGCGAAACGCGACTACGGGAAGGAACGATCAGGTTACGAGGGCTCGCCGATGCCGAACTTCCCCAATCGCTTGCGGCTGATTCCGACCCACAGGGCCCAGAGCAGTGCTCCGACATAGAGCGCGGCCACCGAGGTGGCGAGTCCTGAAAACTCCGTCGAGGGAACCAGCAAATACGTGGGACCGATCGACTTCATCACGCCGACCGTAAGCAATCCCATTCCTCCCACTGTCACCGCGAAAAAAACCACGGCACTGGTGACGCTGGGAGTCTTCCAAATCCTCAGCAGCACCACTTGTGCCAGCAACAGCGAGCAACCGTAAACGGCCCAGCCGAGCACCACCGAGAGCCACGGATTATACGAATGATTGAGCCGCGGACCAACTGTCAGTCCGGCGGCGACGCACCCCGCGCCCAGCCCGACCCAGGTCAGGAAAAAGCGTCTCTGAAAGCTCGATTCGGCAATGGGCGGCATCTCTAATTCTGCATTCATGTCTACGCCTACAACTGGATGTACCCGAGTTGTGTCCAGTTGTTTCGGAGAACACAGAGACTTTGCCGCGCCGTTCCGGGTTGATAGTAGTGTGGGCTGATCCTCGGCGAACCCGCCACAGGACTGCGTTATGGAAGCTCTTCCATATCGAAATCGCCGAGTTGTTTGCGCCTGATCCCGACGCCGACGCCCCACACCAGCGATGCCGCGTACATCAGCCCCAAGGTAAGCGCGAAGATGTGCACCGTTCGCGGCCGGATACTCAAGGTTGGGCCAAGCCAGCGAATCAGCAGCACGGCAGCGAGGCAAATGCCGCCCATTGGGATCGAGAAAAACAATATCGGCGCAGTGGCAGACGAGCGTCTCCAAATGGCCGGCAACACTGCACGGCCGAGCAGCAGCGAGAGCAGGTAAACAAAGATCGCCATCAGGTCGATGAGCCACGCTTCCCGCGCCCGGACATATATGGGACCGACCAGCAGGCCGACGATCACGCATCCGGCGCCGGCAAGCGTCCACATCAGCAAGTATTCTTTTCGGAACCCGGCTTCTGAGATCGACGGAATTCGGCCTGCGTTCATGGCCCAACAGCATAAGCTGTCACAAGCCCCTAGCGCATCAGGAATGAGTAAGGCATAATTGATTGTGCACCCCTACTGCTTCTTCCCTATGACCAAGTTCCAGGCCAGGGGGAACGACTCTCGGTGCACCAATCCCAAAATTTCAAATAACAAGGGGCGGGGATGGCGAAATACATCTTTGTGACCGGCGGTGTGGTGTCTTCACTGGGCAAGGGACTGGCGGCGGCTTCCATCGGGTGTCTGCTCGAAAGCCGCGGGCTCAAAATCAACATGCAAAAGCTCGACCCGTATCTCAACGTCGATCCGGGAACCATGTCGCCGTTCCAGCACGGCGAAGTCTTCGTCACCGACGACGGTGCCGAAACCGACCTTGACCTCGGCCACTACGAGCGCTTCACCCACGCCCGCCTCTCCCGTGACAACAACTGGACCACCGGCCGCATTTACGAGCAGATCATCACCAAGGAGCGCCGCGGCGACTACCTCGGCAAGACGGTGCAGGTCATTCCGCACGTGACCAACGAAATCAAGGCCGCCATGAAGAAGGTGGCCGCCGAAGTAGACGTTGTACTGGTCGAAATCGGAGGCACGGTCGGAGACATCGAATCGCTGCCCTTCATCGAAGCCATCCGCCAGATGCGCCAGGAACTTGGCCGCGAAAACACCTTGTTCGTGCACGTTACGCTCGTGCCGTGGATTGCCGCCGCCAGCGAACTTAAAACCAAGCCCACCCAGCACTCGGTGAAAGAACTGCTGAGCGTGGGAATTCAGCCCGACATCCTGCTCTGCCGCACCGACCGCTTCCTCTCCAAGGACATCAAGGGCAAGATTGCCCTGTTCTGCAACGTGGCGGATGAAGCCGTCATTACGGCGAAAGATGTGGGATCGATCTACGAATGCCCGCTGATGTTCGCCAACGAAGGCGTGGACGAGCTCGTCCTGAAGTATCTGCACTTGGAAGCGAAAGACCGCGATACCTCGAAGTGGGAAGACCTGGTCCATCGCGTTTACAACCCGAAAGACGAAGTCTCGATCGCCATCGTCGGCAAATACGTCGAGTACGAGGATTCCTACAAATCTCTGAAAGAAGCGCTGGTCCACGGCGCGCTCGCCCACAACCTGAAGCTCAACGTGAACTGGGTGGAAGCCGAGGGTCTAGAGACAAAAGACAAAGAAGATCGCAGCTACGAAGCACAGCTCGAAGGCTACGACGGCGTGCTCGTTCCCGGCGGATTCGGCAAGCGCGGCATCGCCGGAATGTTGAACGGCATCCGCTACGCACGAGAGCGTAAGGTTCCCTATTTCGGGATCTGCCTCGGCATGCAGACGGCGTGCATCGAGTTTGCGCGCAACGTGGTCGGGCTAGACGATGCGAATTCGAGCGAATTCGATCCCGCCACTCCGCACCGCGTCATTTATAAGCTGCGCGAACTGCGCGGCGTCGAAGAACTCGGCGGTACCATGCGCCTGGGCGCGTGGGCCTGCAAGCTCGAGCCCAATACCTTCGCGGCCAAAGCCTACGGCGCGACGGAGATCAGCGAGCGCCATCGCCATCGTTACGAGTTCAACCGAGAATATGAAGAGCAATTGACCGCCGCGGGACTGAAGATTACCGGCTCCTCGCCGGACGGAACTTATGTCGAGATCGTCGAACTGCACGATCACCCGTATTTCCTTGGATGCCAGTTCCACCCGGAATTCAAGTCGAAGCCACTCGAGCCGCATCCGCTGTTCACGGCATTCATCAAGGCCAGCTACGAAAACCGCCAGAAGCGGCTGTCATCAAAGCGCAGCGAAGAAGTGGAGATGTTTCTGAGGCCGGAAAAAACAGGGGCTAGGGGTTAGTAGCTAGCGGTCAGTGGTTCGGAGGATCGAGCGCGGTGCCCGGTCCTTTTTCCTTTGGAAATGTCAGAATAGAAGAATTGGTTCCCTGATGTATCGGCCGAATCGGCTTTGAACCGAGCGCCGTCAGGCGCGAAATCCAATAGCCCGGCGCGTGAGCGCCGGGTAGTGATCCCAAAGACTTCATCGAGTCCCGGCAGGGACGACATAGACTCATAGGCCCAGGTCCCATACAGAAGGTCGTTCATGATGAAGAGAACCGTCGCTTGGGCCTGCGCCTGCACCACGCTGTTCGGCGGACTTGCCCTTTCCCAGTCGCCGCCCAGTTCCCCAGCTCTTTCCGCAGATCTCTCGCGCTACTATTTCACTTCTCCAGCAGCGGAGATTTCCGCTCGCGCCGATCTCGACAAAACGCTCACACAGCTCGATGCGTTCAAAGGAAAGATCGACTCTGCGACCCAACTCCTACACGCTCTCCAGCTTAATGACGCCGTGCAAGATATTTTCGCCCGACACGAAGGCTATCTCCACTTCGTCTGCTCGCAGAATCGGAAGGACCCGGCGTGCGACGCCGACGAAAAGATTGAGTCGGAGGTAGACGCCAAGACTGCTTTTCTGGCGCCCGAGATTCTCGCCATTCCGGAAAATCGACTGCACGAGTTCATAACGCAGGAGCCCAAACTCGCTCGTTATCGCTTCGCCCTCTCCGACATGCGCCGCGACGCCCCGTACACTTTGCCGGGTTCCGAGCAGGCCCTGCTCGACAAATTTCAGCCGCAGATCGCGGACTGGCAGTACGACCTCTACCAACAAATCGTTGCTGGCATTTCGTTCGGGAAAGTGAAATCCAAGTCCGGGGAACTCGACGTTATCCGCCAGCGAAGCCTCATTGCTGCTGATCCCGACCCGAAGGTCCGGGAAGAAGGCTTCACACTCCGCTACTCCGGCTATGCCACGAAGCGTGACCTGCTGGCTTTCGCGCTCATCCACACCGTCCAGGCGCAACAGACTCTAGCCAAGTCCCATCATTACGCCGACGCGCCCGCGCGCAAATATCTCAGCCTCTACATGAAGCCCGAGGAGACGCGCACCCTTCTCGCTGCAATGGCCAGTCACGAAGATGTCGCCCAACGTTTCGAGCGCGTTCGGTCCGCTGACTTTGAACGCGAATACCACCAACCTGCGCATGCCTGGGACCTTTCCGCACCTGCTCCCGGATTCACTCCGCCGATCACCAACATCGCTGAAGCGAGATCGATCTTTCATCAGGCGTTCGCGGGTCTTGGCTCCGAGTATCGGTCCAGCTTCGACGCGTTGCTTGATCCCGCGAATGGCCGGGCCGATATCGTTCCGGGCGGCGCACCCAACCGTTACGGAGGAGGCTTTTCCATCGGAGCCTCCGGCAGCCCGAGCATTCTCTTCTATGGCCGATACGATGGAACGTTCAAGGACTTGTCGGTTATCGCGCACGAAGGGGGCCACGCGGTCCACCGGCAACTGATGAGCGACAACCATGTCACGCCTTCCTACTCACAGGGGCCCAGTTTCCTCTTCGAATCGTTCGCAGCCTTCAACGAACTCGTTCTTGCCGATTACCTCGCCGAACACGCGCCGACCGCCGAACTCAAGCGTTACTACCGCGAGCAATGGCTCGCCGTCAAGGGCCTCGACGCGTTCTACGGCGCCCAGGACGCCTTGCTGGAGCAAGCCATCTACGACGGCGTCGACAAGGGTTCAGTTCGCGGCGCTGACGATCTGGATAAGTTGACGGTTTCCAACGACGGGCAGTTTTCCGTGTTTCCGGCTATCACCCCGGAGCTGAAAAATCGCTGGGCAATGGTCTCGCTGATGTATGAAGATCCACTCTATGACGTCAACTACGTCTACGGAGGCCTGCTCGCGCTGAAGTACTACCATCTCTACTCGACCCGGCCTGGGTGGTTTGTTCCACGCTATATGGCGCTGCTCAAGAATGGTTTCGACGCTCCGCCAGATGAACTGCTCAAACGGTTCCTCGAGATCGATCTCTCAAGCTCGGAGCTCCTGGACGATGGTTTGATCGAGATCGACAAGCGGCTACAGCAACTCGAAACCAGCAGTAAGTAGTCCGCAACGCGATTGGGTGCATGAATGAACCGCTTTTCTCTGCGTTAGTCAGCGGTGGAATGGGGTTTGGAACGTCTTTACGCCCGCTAAGTCCTTTGTTTCCGCGCATTTCGCCCTAAGTCGTTGATTCTATTGGCATGGTAGGGTGTTTTTTATTTTTTCGAGCCGAGCCCTTAGAATAATCCGCGTTCCTCTGCGCGAATCAGCGGCTAATGGGTCTTTCTTTCAAACTCGGCGACATCTCCATCGGCGGAGGCAAGCTCTTCCTCATCGCCGGACCATGCGTCATTGAAAGCGAAGAGCACGCGCTGCGCATGGCCGAATGCATCTCCGGCGTGACGAAGGCGCTCGGTGTGCCCTACATCTTCAAAGCCTCGTACGACAAGGCGAACCGCACCTCGATCAAGAGCTTTCGCGGGCCGGGGATAAACGAAGGCCTGCGCATTCTCGCCAAGGTGAAAGAGATGGTGAACGTGCCGGTACTGACCGACGTCCACGAGGCCGTCGACATGCAACAGGTCGCCGAAGTCGTCGACGTCATTCAGATCCCGGCATTCCTCTGCCGCCAGACCGACATGCTGGTCGCCGCCGCCAAGACCGGCAACACCATCAACATCAAGAAAGGCCAGTTCGTCTCGCCTTGGGACATTCGCCACGCCGTCACGAAGGTGCGCGAAGCGGGCAACAACCGCGTTTTTCTCACCGAACGCGGATCGTCATTCGGCTACAACAACCTCGTCGTCGATATGCGCTCGCTGGCGATCATGCGCGACTTCGCGCCCGTGGTATTCGACGCGACTCACTCGGTGCAGTTGCCGTCAGCCGGATCGAACGGCGAAGCCGTTTCGGGAGGCCAGCCCGAATTCATTCCCGTGCTCTCACGCGCGGCGGTCGCGGCGGGAGTCGATGGCGTCTTCATGGAAGTCCACGACGATCCTCCACGCGCCAAATCGGACGGCGCCAACGCGCTCGAACTGCAGCACCTCCGCGGAGTGCTGAACGAACTGCTGGCCGTGCACCGCGCGGTAACTCCTAAATCGAAATAGGCAATTGACGTGCAATGCGTTCCGGAATGGGACATGGACTTGCAGAAAAACCTCCGTCTGGCTCTTCCAAAACCGACGGCGCTCATTAACCATTAGAGTGCAAGCCCGAAGGGCGTACGTCTCTCAGCCCACGATTCGAAGAATCGTGGGGCAGCGAGCGCCCTCTATCTCGCCCTGAGCCGCCTTTAGCCGGCGATATATAAATGTCTCACGCTTACGCAAGGAATTACGTTCACATCACGTTCGGCACCAAAGGTCGTCGGCAGGTGATCAAACCACCGATCCAGCAAGGTCTCTGGGCCTTGATCGCCGACATCGCACGGGAATACAGCGTCGATGTTCGCGCGGTCAGCGGAGGTGAAGACCATGTTCACATGTTGGTCTGTATTCCTCCGAAGATCGCGGTCGCGAATCTGGTGCGCAACGTGAAGCAAGGATCGTCGAAATGGATGAACGAAAATGGGCACTTCTTCCATTGGCAGGTTGGATATGCGGCTTTCAGCGTGAGTACATCGAATCTTTCCGCGGTCCATGCTTACGTGCGGAATCAACCCGAACATCATCGGAAGCGAACGTTTGAAGAGGAATTCGCGGCGCTGTTGACGAAGCACGGGATTGAATTCTCGCCGGAGAAGGTTTTCGGCTGAGCAGCGGCGCTTCGCGCCGCCTCTGAAAAATGTTCTTGATTCGCTGTCCCACGGATCTTCGATCCGTGGGCTGAAAAGCGTACCTCCTCGCTCCGCTCGGAGTGTCACCAGGAAAGCTGGTGTGCCTTCCCACTATCCACTGACCACTGGTTTTAGTTACCATCAGCTTTCGCATGAATCGCACTGGCGAGAATGTCGTCCGTATTGAGGCTGAGGCGCTGCGCGCACTGGCTGATCGCATCGCCGGTCCCATGGCGGAGGCGTTCTGCGCGGCCGTCGAGTTGCTTTCCTGCTGCGCGGGGCGCGTGGTGGTTACCGGCATCGGCAAGAGCGGACTGGTCGCCCGCAAGATTGCCGCGACGCTCAGTTCCACTGGAACTCCGGCGTTGTATCTGCATCCTGCGGAAGCGTTGCACGGCGATCTCGGGATGATCGCGCGCGGCGATGTGGTGATCGCGCTCTCGGCCAGCGGAGACACGGAAGAAATCCTCAGCCTGCTTCCGACCATGCAGCGGCTGGAAGTGAAGCTGATCTCGCTGACCGGCGATTGTCTCTTTCCGCCTCCGAAAGAAAATGGCCGCAAGCTTTCGCCGCTGGCGCAGGCCGCCCACATCGCGCTCGATTGCTCCATCGACAAAGAAGCCTGTTCGCTCGGATTGGCGCCGACGGCTTCGACGACGACCATGCTAGCGCTCGGCGATGCGCTGGCTGTAGCTCTGGCAGATAAGCGCGGATTCAAGGAAGAAGACTTCGCCAACCTTCATCCGGGCGGCAAGTTGGGCAAGAAGCTGGCACGGGTGAGCACGTTGATGCACAGCGGCGAGGCGATCCCGCGAGTCGCAGCAAGCACTCGCATGCCGGATGTCATCTATGAGATGTCGCGCAAGAAGCTCGGCGTCACGACTGTCACCGATGGTGACACCTTGCTCGGCATCATCAGCGACGGTGACCTGCGGCGGTTGCTCGAAAAGCGCGGCAAAGACGTCATGGACCTGACCGCCGCCGAGTGCATGACACCCGATCCCAAGACCATCGGCCCCGACGACTTCGCCACCGCCGCGTTGAACCTGATGGAGCAGAAGAAGATCACGTCGCTGGTCGTCGTCGATGGCGAGCGGCACGTGCTCGGCATCGTGCATCTGCACGATCTGTGGGGAACCGAGATCGTTTAGCTCACGACCCCTTCGGCCCTTGTGCCAGCACATCGCGCGCAGTCTGGTTTTTCGGGTTTAACTCCAGCGACCGTCTGTAATTCTCCTTCGCCAGTGCACGATCACCGCTGGCAAGGTACGCCTCGCCAAGGCTGTCGTACACATTCCACGACTGCGGATACGCCTCCACGTTCAACTTGAAGACTTCAATTGCACGGTTCACGTCGTGCCGGCCGAGATATTCGTATCCCATATTGTTGAGCTGTTGCTCGACGTTGACGTACCGGTGCAAGGGGTCGGCAAGATACTCCGTCAGCGCTTGGTGAGCCTCTTCGGGATGGTTCGCGTCAATGTACGCTTGCAGTTGAGCGGCGATCGGCTTTTCGGCTTTCGCCCGGAGCACGACCTCGAGCACAGGATCGCGTCCCGCGCGATAATCGGCGAACGAAGATTCAACCGCCAGATCGGGAGCCTGCCACGGACGGTTGTCGCGCGGATCGTTGTCCTGCCACCAGAGCGTCGAGAGCATCACCTTGATCTTGCTGTTGGGCAGGATCAACGCCGCCGGATCGCCGTACATGTTCGGTCGGAAACCCGAGGGCTCGCCGACGAACATGGTGTTGGTGTTGATGCGCATCTCGTTCGTGAGATTTCCGGCGGCTGAAAACGTCTGCCGCCCGATGATGGTGAACAGTTTACCGGGCTGGTTTACGGCGTCGGAGCGGATGAAGTCGTGGATGATTGGTAAGTTGAAGTAGTTATTGCCGCCGCCGTTCTGGCGCAGGTCGAGAACGAATTTGTCCACGGGATGAGAGTTTGCGAATGCCATGACCCTCGCGAAGAAGTCGGCAATGCTTTCATCTTTTTTCTGCTGCACCGCGTTGTACTGCACGTAGAGCAACTTCTCCTTCGGGTCGTAATCGAACCAGTACAGATCATCGGGATGACGCTGCCAGAGCGGAACGGGTGCAGAGGGATCGCATGCATCCACCCAGCCAGCGGGGAGCGCAAAATCGTGGCGATCCCGGTAATAGTCGAATGATTCGGGTTCGATGCTAGCCGTGATCTCCTTGCCATCTTTCGTAACGGTGATGGGAACGTGCGAGGGATCGCCGATGACGCCAAGGCCGTTAAGGACTTCTGGAAACGTGAGCGAGTACTGAACGCGCGCCTTGATGGTCATCGCGTTATCGTGAGGCGCAATCGTCGACGCGGCCTTGAGCACCTCATCGACAGGCGTATTGCCAAACCGAACGACGCGACCACCTACGATCTCGGCATATTTCTTGTCGCCCGCCACGACGTAAAGCCCGTCGGAAAACTGCCACAGACGGATCGGCAGGTGATGAAATCCTTCGCTGGCGTCGAAAGGAATATGACTGTGACCGTCGTCGATCATGGCCACAATTCGCATCAGGCCGACGATGATCTGGTTGCGCGAAAGGGTCGGCACTTGCTTTTGCAGGTCCGCAACCGCGGCATCGAACTGAGCCGGCTTCATGTCGTGGAAGAGATTCCGGTGTACCTCGGCGGCGTGGTCATGGAAGTACTGCAGGTCCTGCTGCCATTGCCGGGCTTCGTCGGGAGTTACGGCCCCAAAACAGAATGTGCTGACGAGCAACACAACGACTAGTCGAAAATATCCCCGCATCGTGCCCCCTTTGAGGAAGTAGACGCGTGGGACGACGAATAGTGAGCGGGACGAAAGCGGAAGCGGTTTAGATTAAGGCGAAGAACCGACTCACGCTTGCCAGGGGTCGACGATGGCAACGCCCATCTGCTGAAAGTGATTCACGTTGCGGGTAGCCACCGTCATGCCGTGAACAAGCGCGGTAGCGGCGATGAGAGCGTCACGATCCGATCGAGGGTTCGGCACATGTAGCGCCCCGCATCGCTGCGCGACGGCGGTGTCAATCGGCAGAACACGGCCGGCAAAGGTGGGTAGAACATGCTTGTCCATCCAGACCCGGAGGACTGCACCCTGAGTCTGATCGCGCCGTTCCATGAGAAGAATTCCTATTTCCAGCTCAAGGATTGAAATGGCGGAGAGGTAGAGGCTCGCGGCAGAAAAACCCTGGGCCCATGTCCTAACACTTCGATGAGCCTTCCTGCCCTTCCTTAACTCGGAGACTACGTTGGTGTCGAGAATGTACATCAGGACAGATCCGCCGGCTTGTGCAGGTTGGCCCGCAAGCGCGGAGGCTCGAACTCAATTTCCGCCGCTTCGGACATTGCCAGCAGGTCCGCAACACTCTTCTGCGTGCCGGCGATGCGGTCATACTCCTCGACCGTGAGCAGCACGTGAGAAGGACGTCCGCGATCCGTGATGAAAACGGGACCCTTCTTCGCTGCTCTCTTTGCGCGCCCGGTGTCCTGATTGAACTCTCGGCTGGAGAGCCTGGTAATTGCCATCCGCAGCTTCTCCTGATTGTAGGAACGTTGCTACATTATACAATATTTTGCAGCCATTCGTCGGGGGCTGGCAATCTTCCGTCTAAAATCCTCACTGGAGAGATTCCTATGTACCACTACGATCCGCAAACCGCTTTGGAAGAGTTGCAGGAAGAGGGGCTGCTGCCGAACCCGGTGCACCTGCGCGACATGTTGCTGCGCGCGCATCTCAAGCCCGAGGAATCACTGGAGTTAAATCGGCTGTTCGTGGAGTATCAATCGAATTTCGGGCAGTTGCAGAAGCTCGGCAAAGAAGTGCTGCAAGGGATAGAGAAACATCTTTCCACGACATGAAACGATTTACCAGATTACTTTGGTTCTTTTTCCACAACTGTTCAGAGGCCCGTTCGCTGCCGATGCTGTGATATAGAAGTTGTTAACAGGGCTCCCATGTATCGGCGCAGGCGCAATCGGGTCAAAATGGTTCTGGCAGTTCGCGTGGTGGGATCCAGCACAAGCGGTTCTCAATTCGACGAGCTCACGCATACCTTAGACATTGCCATGGACGGCGCTCGCCTCGGTGGCATGGAGCGCGTTGAGCTGCAACCGGGCGACATCATCGAACTGCGCCGCCGCAACCGCCGCGGACGGTTTCGCGTGATGTGGGTCGGCGAAAAGGGCTCTCCGCGCACCGGTCATGTCGGGGTTCACGCGATCGAAATCCATCCGGACTTCTGGGGGATTGAAGTCCCCGTCCAGGGAGAAGCGCCGATCACCATGATTCACAATCAGCAGCCCACCGAGCACCAAGCCGGTTAGCTCGCAAGCACAGAATTCAAAACCTCATCCGGTACAATGAAGGATTCACTTCATAAGGGAATCGCTCATGTACCGTTGGTCGCAATTATTCATCCCTACGCTGCGCGAAGCGCCTGCCGACGCCGAGGTCGCCAGCCACAAGTTTCTCGTCCGCGGAGGCTACATCCGCCAACTCGCCGCCGGCATTTACAGCTACCTGTTCCTCGGCCAGCGCTCGATCCTGAAGATCACCAACATCGTCCGCGAAGAAATGGACAAGATCGGACAGGAGTTCTATCTGCCGGCGCTGCATCCGCGCGAAATCTGGGAGGCGAGCGGCCGCTGGTCGGTGATGGGCGACAATATGTTCCGCCTGAAAGACCGCAAGGGCGCCGACATGTGCCTCGGCATGACCGAGGAAGAGGTCATGACCGAGATCGCGCGCAAGGAACTGCGCAGTTACAAAGAGCTGCCGCAGATCTGGTACCAGATTCAGCAGAAATTTCGCGACGAGCCTCGCCCCAAGGGCGGACTGATGCGCGTGCGCCAGTTCACGATGAAGGACTCGTACTCCTTCGATCTCGACAAAGCCGGGCTCGACGTCAGTTACCAGAAACACCGCGACGTCTACCACAAGATCTTTGAGCGCTGCGGGCTTAATTTCGTAGTGGTCGAAGCGCACTCGGGCGCGATGGGCGGATCGAAGTCGGAAGAGTTCATGGTGTACACCGACGCGGGCGAAGACTTCGTGGTGAGCTGCGGGAAGTGCAAATACGCGGCGAACCTGGAGAAGGCGCAGTCGAAGGTCGATGCGGTCGAAGACCTCGCGCCCACCGGAGACGGCAAGCCTGAGCTGGTGCATACACCCGGCAAGGGTGCAATCGCCGATGTCGCCGAGTTCATGGGTGTATCGCCCAAGCAGGACATCAAGGTCGTCGCCTACATGGCGGAAAAGCCCGACGCAAAAGGCAATTTGATGAAGCAGGGCGTTGTGGCGCTGCTGCGCGGCGATCACACGGTGAACGAAGCCAAGCTCGCGTCGTTGCTGAAGGTTTCCGATCTGCGAACCATGAATGCCGAGGAACTCGAACTTTACTTCCAGGGTCCAGGAGGATTTGTTGGGCCGGTCGGGTTGAAACCCCGCGCACAGGACTTGTTGGGCGCGTGGCCCGATGCAAAGAAGCCTGAAGATCCCCGCGCAATCAATCTCGTGATGGACTCGGCCCTGGTTGGCCGCACCAACATGATCTGCGGCGCCAACAAGCTCGACTATCACCTGCGCAACGTCACGCCCGGCAAGGACTTTCAGTACACGGTTGCCGCGGACATCCGCAACGTCGAAGCCGGCGAAGCGTGTATCGGTTGCGGAGCGCCACTGGTGGTTGGCAAGGCAGTCGAGATCGGGCACATCTTCCAACTCGGGTATAAGTATTCCGAGTCGATGGGCGCGCGTGTGCTCGACAAAGACGGCAAGGAAGTCACCCCGATTATGGGCAGCTACGGCATCGGCATCGAACGCATCCTCACGGCGGCGATCGAGCAGAGCCATGACGAGAACGGATTCTGGCTGCCGGCGGCGATTGCGCCTTTCGATGTGGTCGTTGTACCCATCAGTGTGCGCGACGAAACCCAGATGAAGAAGGCGCTGGAGATCGCTGACGAGCTGAAGAAGACCGGTTTCGACGTCATCGTCGATGACCGTGACGAGAGGCCTGGGGTGAAGTTCAAGGACGCCGACCTGGTCGGAATCCCCTTCCGGCTGAATGTTGGCAAGAAGGTTACGGAAGGCCTAATTGAGGTAAAGCACCGCTCGACAGGGGAAATTCAGGATGTTAACATCGCCGCAATTTCGGAGCACTTGCATCGACTGATCGGCCGCTAGACGATCCCGGCTGCCGAGTGTCGATCTGAATTGTAGGTATGAAAACACTTAAGCTCCTGGTTGTATTTGCGGTGATTGGCGCGGGCATTTACGTGGGGGCTCTCGTAGTCCCGGTGTACTGGAACTACTACCAGTTCCAGGATGCGATCGAGTCCGAGGCGCGCATCCAGACATACACGCAGAAGAGCGAAGACGACATTCGTCAAAGCATGTGGAAGAAGGCCCAGCAACTCGACCTTCCGTTGACCAAGGCGGAAGACATCAAGGTGGAGCGGGCGCAGGGGGCTGTGTCGATCTCAACCGCGTACACGGTTCATATCGATGTTCCGATCCACCCGTTCGACCTGAACTTCCAGCCGCAATCGCAAAATAAGAGAGCGTTCTAGAGCGCGGATTACTTCCGGCCCCTCCCTTACTGTGTCACCGGATATGCACTTTCGTCGCCAGGGCGTGTAAGAATCGGCACGCCCGTCCGCACGGAAATCGCGCAGGTGCTTTAGAATAGGGCGTAGCTGCTCTGGTACGGCGATTGCTCTCAACAGGGCATGTTCCGGATAACATTTTCGGTCGCGTCAGCGTCTCAGCTTGATGCGGCGTTCTCTGCCTCCAAATAGTGGCCATCAAAGTTAAAATCCCGCAGAACCAAGCCAAGAAGAAACGTGGCGGCAAAAGCGCCGGCTTCTCCAATCAGTTCGTCAAGATCGCACTAATCGCCTGCGTTGTATTGTTCCTCGCTAGTGTCGGTGTGTTTGCGTACTACTACGTGAAGTACGACCGCATCGTGGATGCGCGAATCAGCGGCCCCATCTTCTCCACATCGGCGAAGATTTATGCGCGCCCGCCAGTGCTTACGGTCGGAGACAAGGAATCGGCCGACGACGTTGCCGCCGAATTGCGTCGTGCAGGATACGCGGATGACAGCAAGATTGGAAGCTATCAGGCCGATAGCAACTCGCTGGCGATCAAACCCGGTCCGCTTTCGTATCACAACTCGGATGGAGCGACGATTCGCTTCGCCGGCGGCAAGGTAAGTTCGATCAGCGCGACGGGATCCGGCGAGTCGCTCTCGGCCTACGAGCTCGAACCGCCGATGCTGACCTCGCTCGATTCCGGCGCATCGGACGAGCGCTCGAAGCGCCAACTCATCAAGTACCAGGACATCCCGAAGGTGATGGTGCAGGCGGTAACGTCCATCGAGGACCGCAAATTTTTCGAGCATAGCGGCGTGAACTTCACGCGCTTGTTTGGCGCTGCCTATGCCGACATGCGTTATGGCCGCAAGGCGCAAGGTGGGTCGACGATCACCATGCAGATTTCGCGCGGACTGCTGCTGAGCCCGGCACGCACCTATCGGCGCAAGCTGCGTGAAATCCTGATTGCGTTCATCCTGGAGCAGAAGCTTAATAAGCAGCAGATCTTTGAGGTCTACGCCAACCAGGTTTACATGGGGCAACGCGGATCGTTTTCGATCCACGGCTTTGCCGAGGCTTCGCGCGCCTACTTCAACAAGGATCTGCAAAGCGTGACGCTGCCCGAAGCGGCGCTGCTGGCGGGACTGATCCAGGGACCGAATCTACTGTCGCCATACAAGTATCCGGAGCGCGCGCTGGACCGCCGCAACATGGTATTGGAAGCGATGGTTGAAACCGGCGACCTCACCCGGGAGGAAGCCGACAAAGCCAAGGCCACTCCGCTGAAACTGGCGCCGCCCAACGTTGAGGCCAGCGATGCGCCGTACTTCGTCGACCTGGTGAAAGAGACGCTGGCGAATCGTTACGGTGAGCGCGAGATGAACGAACAGGCACTGCGGATCTACACCACGCTCGATCCGGACCTGCAGCGAGCCGCGGCCGAAGCGGTACAAGTCGGGATTGCGAACGTCGACGAGCAGATCGAAAAACTGCGCACCCGCAAGGTAAAAGTCGGCACCGGCAAGAACGCCAAGACGGAAACCGAGGTGAAACCTGGTCCGCAGGCACAAGTGGCGCTGGTATGCATTGATCCGCACACCGGCGAAGTACTGGCGATGGTCGGTGGGCGGAATTACGGTATGAGCCAGCTCGATCACGCCACCGCGATGCGCCCCACGGGGTCGATCTTCAAGCCATTCGTCTACGCTGCAGCGGTAAACACGGCGCTGGCGAATTCGCCGAACGTGCTGACACCTGTCACCGTCGTCGACGATTCGCCTACGACCTTCGTGTACGAAGACAAGACGTACGAACCGCGCAACTACAAGCAGGAATACCACGGCCAGGTTTCGGCCGAGTATGCGCTGGCATATTCCCTAAACAACGCAACAGTTAAGCTCGCGGAGATGGTCGGCTACGACAACGTGGCTGCCCTGGCCAAGGCGGCGGGAATCGAATCGGTGAAGGCCACTCCGGCGATGGCGCTCGGAGCCTACGATGCCAGTCCGATGGAAATGGCGGGCGCTTACACGGTGTTTGCCAACGACGGTACACGCATCTCGCCCATCATGCTGAAGTCGGTGCACAGCGCGCAGGGTGAAGTGCTGGAGAATTTCAGCACCGACAAGACGTCGGTTCTCGATCCGCGAGTGGCTTACGTGATGACCAGCATGATGGAAGGTGTCATGAACTGGGGCTACGGTTACACGGTACGGCGCCTGGGATTTACAGCCCCGGCAGCAGGCAAGACCGGTACCTCGCACGATGGCTGGTTCGCGGCCTATACGTCGAACCTGCTGTGCATTGTGTGGGTCGGATTCGACGATTACAGCGATCTGAAACTTTCGGGTGCGAACTCAGCGGCTCCTATCTGGGCGGAGTTCATGAAGCGCGCGCAGAAGGTTCCCGCGTATAGCGATATGCAGGACTTCAAGCAGCCCGATGGCGTCATCGATGTACGAATCGACAAAGTCACCAACCTGCTTTCCACGCAGAG
>Ga0335069_10006677_pt1 | contig 16741 bp, 15 predicted proteins | sample Lox_Sample_11_FD_206714 | JGI IMG/M metagenome (GOLD analysis project Ga0335069, IMG submission 206714) | Soil microbial communities from Loxahatchee National Wildlife Refuge, Florida, United States - Lox_Sample_1.1 | ecosystem: Environmental > Terrestrial > Soil > Wetlands | place: USA...
AGATCTTCGGCCACGTGAAAGGCGCATTTACGGATGCGCGTACGGATCGCGTTGGCCGTTTCGAGCTTGCCAACGGTGGAACCCTCTTTCTGGACGAGATCGCGAATGTTCCGCTCCGTCAGCAAGCCAAACTTCTGCGTGTGTTGGAAACCGGCGAACTTGAACGGGTCGGGTCATCGCAGACGCGGCGGGTGGACGTGCGGGTTCTCTCGGCCACGAACGCGAATCTTGCGGAAGAGGCCAAGTCGGGCAACTTCCGCGAGGACCTCCTCTTCCGCATCAACACTGTCGAGATTCATTTGCCGACGCTGCGTGACCGGCGCGAAGATATTCCTCTCCTGGCAATGCACTTCCTGAATCGTAATCGCGCCCGTTACCGCAAGCAGGTGACCGGCTTCTCACCCGCGGCAATGCAGCAGATGATGGTCTACCCGTGGCCGGGAAACGTGCGCGAGCTCGAGCACACGGTTGAGCGCGCGGTCTTGCTGTGCCGCGGAGAGGAAATCGAACCATCCAACCTGGCGATTGCCGCAGCGCGAACAAGCGCGCCGAACTTTGAGAACATGAGCATCGACGAGGTCGAGGCTTTGCTGATCCGCAAGGTTCTGCGGCGCTGCGACGGCAATATCTCACAGGCCGCGGAGGCATTGGGTCTCAGCCGAGCCGCATTGTATCGTCGCATCGAAAAATATGGCCTATGAGAGAAATACGCGCAGGCGCAAGCGGTCGGCAGTTCGCCGCGTGTGGTTGTTTTGCCTCCTGCTCGCTCTGCCCGCCTTCATCTTTGCCGGCATCCTGCTTTTCGAACGCAAAATCGCCGCCGGACCGGCGATTCTGCTTCTCTTTTGCCTGCTGATCTACTTTGCGCTCATCTCCGCCTCGCTTGTTGATGGGGTGATGAGGCCTCTTCAGACTCTTTCCAACGTTGTCTCTTCTCTGCGCGAGGGCGACTACTCGTTTCGCGCGCGCGGCGCGGCTTCGGCCGACCCGCTCGGAGAACTTGCCGCTGAAATCAATGCTCTCGCCGACCTGCTTCAGAAACAGCGCGTCCGCTCTCTTGAAGCGACTGCGCTGCTGGCGCGCATCCTCGAGGTCATGCATGCTCCGTTGTTTGCCTTTGACCGCGAGGACATGCTGCAACTCGTCAACAATGCGGGCGCCCAGCTTCTCGGCCGCCCCCTTGCCCGGTGCTTTGGCCACTCCTCACAGGAACTCGGCCTCGATGCGCTCCTGGCGTCGGGAGACCAGACCATCCATTCCTTCGGGTCCAAGCCCACGCGCTGGCTCCTTCGAAAGGCCCACTTCCGGCAGGACGGAGCCCCGCACACCCTGCTGCTGCTTGCCGATGTCAGCCAGCCCCTTCAGGAAGAAGAGCAGATCGCATGGAAGCGTTTGATTCGGGTGCTGGGGCACGAACTCTCCAATTCGCTGGCGCCGATTAAGTCCATTGCCGGCAGTCTTCTCGCGCGCGCCGAACAGATGGGCGGTGATGACGCAACAATGAAGGACTTTCGCCGCGGTCTCGGAGTCGTCGAGAGCCGCGCTGATGCGCTGCATCGATTCGTGCAATCATATCGGCTGCTGGCGCAGTTGCCGCCTCCTCATCTCAAGCTGTTCCAGGTAGGTCCGCTTCTCGAGCGCGTCGCATTGCTCGAGCAGCGCGTGCCTGTTCAGCTTGAAGCAGGACCGGCAGTCATACTCAACGCGGACCCCGACCAGATGGAGCAGATGCTTATCAACCTCTTGACGAACGCGGTTGACGCTTCCATGTCCAATGGGGCCAAGCCCGTGCGGATGTCCTGGCGCCTGGCCGAGTCGGCGCTGCGGATTGAGATCGAGGACAGCGGCCTTGGAATCGCGAACACGGAGAATCTGTTTGTGCCATTTTACACAACGAAGCCAACCGGAAGCGGCGTCGGGCTGGCACTGGCGCAGCAGATTGCCCGCGCGCACGGCGGAGAAATCCTATTGGTCAATCGTGAGGACGCCATGGGCGCACGCGCAACGATCCGATTGCCGATTGCCTGGGGCGCGAGCTAAAGCGCAGCGGTCAGCGAGACGCCTTCAGGACTGATCTCGGTCGCGAAAACACAGTTTCGGCCATTTCCTTTGGCGCGATAGAGAGCGGCGTCGGCGATCTGGATCATCGCTTCGTGATCGGTCGGGTAGCCCGACACCACACCAAAACTTGCGGTGACGGAAAACTTTTTGTCGCCTTCGCCGAGAACCGTAGATTCAAGCGTCGCTCGCAGTTGTTCGGCGCGGGCGCAGGCGGCCTCAACGTCCGAGCCCGGCAGCACTAGAAGGAACTCTTCTCCGCCGTAACGGCCGACCCAATCATAGCTTCGCACCGCACGCTGGAAGATTGCACCGGTCTCTTTGAGGGCCAGGTCTCCGGCAATATGACCCATCGTGTCATTGATCCGCTTGAAATGGTCGAGGTCGACAAGGATGATACTCAACGGCGCTCCGTCGCGCTGCGAGCGGTCGACCTCACTTTGGAGCCGCTCGACCATGATCCGGTGGTTCCACAAGCCCGTCAGTCCGTCATGCTCGGCAAAGTGCCGCATCTGCTCTCGCGTGCGAACGAGCTCTGTCTTCTCGCGTTCCAGATCGATCGTGCGTCCTTTCACGGCCTCTTCGAGAGCGCCCTTTTGCTTCATCAATTGGCCGACGCGCCTCCGCCAGGTATAGGCGAGGGCCGTCAGAGCGAAAAGAATGAGGAAAACCTGTGTGACTCTGCTTTGCCACCAGAGCGGAACGATGGTGAACGAAAGCGATGCTACCGGCGACACGGCGACGCCCGCCGCATTGACCGCGACCACTTCAAAGCGATAAGGTCCGGGCGAGAGATGCCGGAAGCGCACGATTGTCTCGCGCGTATCTTCCCAGCTTGAACCCTGTTCCCCGACGAGGCGGTAGCGGATTCCGATGTCCTGGGTGTTCTTGAACGAGAGCAGTGCCATGGAAATGACCAGCGGATTCGAGTTCCACGTCACCGAGGATCCGTCCGAGACGGGGACATTTCCCAGGGAGACCTGCGAAAACACCGGGGGAGGTGACGACCCTGCGAGCGCGTCCTTCGGCTCTCTCAGATGGCTCAGACCGCCGGAAGTCCCAATCCAAATGCTTCCGTCGGGATCCTCGTTCAAGGCGGAACTGTCGGTGTCGTTCCAGATGAGACCGTCGTCCTGAGTAAAGCTTCGCCAGCGGCGGCGGTCCCCGTCGAAAACGGTAACGCCGGCGTCTTCGCCGATCCAGAGCCAGCCGCGATGATCCACGGCAAGCGAGACCACTTCCTGGGAAAGCAAAGGAGGGCGGCCGATGTGCTCGGCCTCAACGATGCGGTATCCGCTTACGCGAACCCGCATCAGATCCTGCGAAGGACCAGCAACCCAAAGGTTGCCTTTTGCGTCTGCTGTGATCTGATCCGGTCTGACTCCTGATTGGCCGGTGTCAATGCGGTGCCATCCGCTGGTATCTTTGGCGAACATGCCCCGGTCTGATGCGATCCAGAGGCCGCCCGAGGAGTCGAGACAAAAGCTGGGAATTCGAAGAGCGCTCGTCGGGAATGCAGGATCCGTCACAAGCTGCGGGTGAAAGTCTCTTCCCGCGGGATCCACCAGAAAGAGCCCTGCCATGGTCGCGATCCACAGCCGATTCGGGCCGTCCGCGAGGACACCGTAGACCGCGGGCAGCGTCCATTGAGTTCCTGTGAGTGTCTTCTGGTCAATTCGCGTAAGGCTCCCGGCGGCGCTGCCCAGCCAGATCGCACCGTCCGCAGTGACCTCAAGGGCTCCGGCTCGCGTAACCTGAATCCCTGACTGCTTCCAGAGCCTCGGAGTATTGTCGCCCTTGGGGATCCAGTTCAGCCCCGACTCAGTGCCGATCCAAAGCCTGCCCTGATGATCGCGCTTGGACGCCCATACCAGGTTATCGCTCAGGCCGTCCTGCGCCGTATAGGCTTCCCAGCGATCTTCGCCCACCCAACGCACGAGCCCGTGGCCGACAACACCCATCCAGACCGAGCCTTCGCGGTCAATAAAGAGGTCCTGCAACTCGAATGGGGTGATTCCATTGCGCTCCGTGACCATGCGCCAGTGGTCCTTTTCCCACAGCGCGAGGGATGAGCCGCGAGGCGTAAGAATTCGTCCCTGAGCATCCTCGGCCAACTCGGGGTAGGTCTCCGACATTGTGGGGCCGGGAAGATCCCGGAGTTCAAAATGACTTCCATCCGGCGCCATCTCGACAATGTGGACTTCGCTCCGCATCCAGATGTTCCCATTGCTGGCGGTCATCAGCGACTTCCACTCTGTTTCCGGGAGACCGAGGGTGGCGCGCATCTTTGTCGTCTTCCCGCCGTTCAGCCTGCAAAGGTCCTTGTCGCAGCCATACCACAGCGAGCCATCGGGTCCGTAGAGGACGCTCCAGATATAGCTGCCCTGAAGATTCATGGGCTCACCAACCCACTCATCCGGACTCTTCTTGCGAAGCAGGAGCCCGTTGCTGCTTCTGACCGTGACCACCTGATCGGGCTTGTTCGATGCGAAGGTTGTTCCCGTGGGATGAGAGAACTCATTCATGGGGACCGGAACTCGCACTTCCGCGAATCTGCCGTCCCTGCGCTGTATATACGTGCCGATGGTTGTTCCGACCCAGAGCGTTCCGTCGGTGCCGGTGTAGATGGAGTCTATGATGCGATCTGGAATTCCCTCCTCTGCGCCGTATCGCTGAAAATGGCTGCCATCGTACCGGTAGAGGCCATTCTGTGTGCCGACCCAAAGGTAACCATCGCGGTCCTGGCCGAGAGAGTTGATATTCAGGTTTCCGAGGCCTTCAACGTACTCGCGGAAGCTGTATCGTTGCGAGATGGCGAGGGAGGGTGCGAGCCAGAGGAGGACCAGGGCCGCCCCTACACGCGTCCGTGCACTTCTCGGTCTGGGCCTCGGTGTCCGCAAAGTCCTTTCTTTCTAGCTGCTTGGAGTTGAGGAATGTGGGCTGCCGATCCCTGCGCCGTACCGTGGCTACGGCTCGAGTGGTCGGCGTGCTGCATAGATGCCCGATTCCTCGTCTTTTATTGAACTCACTATAGTGCTGTGGCGGTTCTCAAAGTATGCCACTTTCGTCTAAACCGTTGTGGGACAAATGTGCAGGAAGTAACCATCGGAATAAGGAAAACAGGGACGGATGGCAGGGTTTCGTTTCAAAAAGAAACAGCGCTGTTTCAGATCAATCACACGCCAAGGCCGTCTGAGGAAGAGCCGGTTCGGACTCATTTCCATCTCCGGCTTCGGGAGCGGGCTCAACGGCAAAGAACTCATGGACGCGAGCGAGCACTTCCTGCCCCGTGCGCGCCTGGTAGATCGCGGCGCGCAGTTTGGCTCCGCCCGGCACCCCGTGCGTGAACCACGTGGCAAACTGCTTCATCTTCCCGGCAGTCTCGCCGAGGCGGGCATCTCGCGGAAGGTCCCTGGTAGCCTCCGCTTCATCGAGAAGCATCTGGAAGTAGGAGCGGATCATCCTGTAGCGGTCATGAAACGTGGGCCGAACGTATTCTCCGGTCGCGGTATATTGAGCGATCTGTCTGAAAAGCCAAGGGTTGAAGGCAGCTGCGCGACCGATCATCACCGCATCACAGCCTGTCTGCGCAACCATCGCGGCAGCGTCCTCGGGTGTTCGAATGTCGCCGTTGCCGATCACCGGAATGCGGACCGATTGCTTGATCGCGGCAATCCACTCCCACCGTGCCTGTCCACTGTATCCCTGCTCCCGGGTACGCGCGTGCAGCGCCACAGCGTTCAGGCCTTCGCCTTCCGCCATCCGGGCCAACTCCACGCACACGATCTGGGAGTCGCTCCAGCCCAGGCGGAACTTCACCGTGAAGGGGATCGAAGCGGCTCTCCTCACGGCTTTGAAGATCTCTGCAATTCGCGGCAAATCACGCAGCAAACCGGAGCCGCCGTTGCAACCGACCACCCGTTTTGCCGGGCAACCCAGGTTCAGATCAACCGTGTCGAAGCCCGTGTCTTGCACAATCCGCGCCGCTTCCGCCAGCGTCTCGGGATTCGAACCGAACAGCTGGGCACCGATCGGGTGTTCGTCATCGTAGAAAGTAAGGTACCGGCGGCGCTTGGTTTCGCGCATCCGCGAGAGCCCATCCGCCGATGTGAATTCGGTCATCAGCAGGCCGCAGCCCGATTGCCGATTTGTCGTTTCGGACTCGACGGATTCGGTCGACTTGGCTGGGCCGGTGGTGAACAGGCTGGCGTGCCGAATGAATCTGCGGAAGACGGTGTCGGTGACGCCCGCCATCGGAGCAAGCACGGTCGCCGGAGCAACAACTACGGACCCAATGCGCACCTCGGCCGGAACGCGGACTCCCTCGGGCATCGCGTGCTCTCTGGGGTCATCCCAGTTCTTCTTCACCGTGAATCCCTTGCCTGCCATCGAAGCAGCCGTTACCTCCTGGCCCTTAGCTTCTAGCTCCGTTGCGCACAAGCTTGTGCCGCTACCTAAGCCACCTCATCCTTGAAACGAAGTTGGGCCTCCGCCTTGGCGGAGGCCCAATCCTGTCAGCCGTTTGCCGCGGCGATACTACTTTGCCGGAGCAGTCTCGCCAGCCTTGGCGTACTTGCGGCGGAAGCGCTCCACGCGGCCCGCGGTATCCACAAGGCGCTGCTTGCCGGTAAAGAACGGATGGCAATGCGAGCAGATTTCCACGTGGATGTCGCCCTTGTGAGTCGACCGCGTCTCAAAATTGTTTCCGCAGGCGCAGATCACGCGCACCGCAGCATAGTTGGGATGAATCTTTTCCTTCGGCATCTCTGAAGACAGACCTTTCCTGCAAGCTTTCCATTCCATTGTATCAGGATTCAAGGTTCATCGCTCCGGGCCATCCACGCGCCGATAAGCGAACAACCTGACCGCCGATCAACTCTGCTTTCACCGCTCCATCGCCTTCGCAATCCCTGCTTCGACCAGCGGCGCCATCATCTCGTATCCAGCGGGAAGAGGATGCACGCCGTCCTTGCTCAGATTCTCCGGCAGACCGCCGCGGCTATCCTTCATCGAGGAGTGGTAGTCGACATAGGCATGTCCGTGCTTTGCGGCGTAGTCCCTGATCCACGCGTTGATCGTGTCGATCTTCTGAGCGGGCGTCAAACCCGGTTGCCAGGGATAGTCAAACGCGGGCAGGATCGAACAGAGAACGACCTTGATCTTGTTTGCGGTTGCCATCTCAGCCATCGCGGCGATGTTGTCTTCAGTCTGCTCAAGCGTCATCGGGCCGGTGTTACCGGCAATGTCATTCGTGCCCGCGAGAATGACCACAACCTTCGGCTGCAGTGCGATCACGTCCTGATGGAAACGCAGGACCATCTGCGGCGTGGTCTGGCCGCTGATGCCGCGGTTGATGTAGGGTTTCGCAGCAAACACGCCGCCGGCCGCATCAAAGTGCCATCCTTCGGTAATCGAATCGCCCATGAAGACAACGCGGTTCTCTCCCGGTGCCGGCGCGCCAAGCTTCACATCAGCCTCTTTGTACCGTCCCAGCCAGGGAAAGTCGGTGAGCAACTGAGCATCGTGCTTGCGCCAGTAGTCGTTGTCGGGGTGCTTCAAAGGCGCCGGCTGGGCGATCGTGGATTGCCTTGGAGCAGGAGCCTTCGTCTCCGGCACATCGCCCGGCTCCTGGGCCGAGAGCTGTTGCGCCTGGCTTGCTCCGAGGATGAGAGAGACGGCGATCGCGAAAGAAACAGCAGAGACTCGATTCAAGGCTGAATACTCCTCTTGGATTGACACCCCATCTTAAATCTGTGTGCTCAATGATGAGCTCTTCGGCACATGTCTTTTCCACAAATCGGCACTCATTCCGCACCGGGGGCCTGAAGAGCCTTGTGCGCTAGGCTGAGAGGAGCGATGAGTGAGTGTCCCATCTGCCGGGGTGTCGGCCTCGTCCGCGTGATGTCCGCGTCGGGCGCGTGGGTTTCGCGCGCCTGCGAGTGCCAGGAGGCCGAACGCGAGGAGCACCGTGTTGCCGCCGCCAGGATTCCAGAGCGCTATCGCCACTACACGCTTGACGGGTTTGAAACGGATTTCCGGGGAGCGAATCCCTCGCTCGGCCGCGCGGCCCTTACGGCGCGGAGGTTTATCGAGGAATATCCCGGCGACACCGGCGGCAAAGGGTTGCTCTTCACGGGTTCGATCGGCGTCGGCAAGACCCACCTCGCCGTTGGGGTGCTGCGGCGTCTTATCAAGGAGCGCGGGGCGAAGGGACTTTTCTGCGACTACCGCGAGCTGCTCAAGAGAATCCAGAACAGCTACAACACGCAAGTCAACACTACAGAGTTGGAGCTTCTGAAACCGATCTTTGCAGCAGAGGTGCTGGTGATCGACGATCTCGGCGCGCAGAAGCCGACCGAGTGGGTCTGGGACACGGTCGCGCTGATGCTCAACGCGCGCTATAACGAGAAGCAGACCACGATCATCACAACCAACTATCCCGACCTGCCCGCGGGCGCGGGATACCGGCCGTCGCCCGACGGAAAGGCGCCCGCGATCAACGAAGACACACTTGGCGATCGTATCGGCGACCGCATGCGCTCGCGGCTCGCCGAGATGTGCGTGCGCGTCGAGATGATCGGCGAGGACTTCCGCCAGACAGTGAAACGCGCCCGGTTCGGCTGAATGTTGCCAGTCGGTTCGAATGGGCGTCATCCCACCAAAGCTGATGAAAATCGATAACGTGCGATTGTCATCCTGAAAATCGATAACGCACGATTGTCATCCTGAACGGAGCGCGTTTGGGGCCCCGCAGACAAGGTCTGAGGGGTAAGCGGAGTGAAGGACCTGCTTTTGTATGCTCAATGCGGTGCGCCACGCTTTCAGAAGTGGAGAGTGAGGTCAACCTTGTGCGGGAATCGTTTGTGGTCTTCGTGGCGGAAGAATCACTACGGTCACTCAGAAAACGAGAGACGCTTGGCTGCGTCCCTCGTGCGTTTCAGAATTGTGATCACAGTGCCCGGGTATGAATTCCGAAGGGCGAATACGTCTAAAGCGCTACCTTGACGAGCAGCCAGTCGATAGAGTGACAATCTCTGGGAGGACATTCCGCTGCGCCGCCGCGACGCGACCTTCAAGAAAGCCTCGCTCAGCCGCCCGCAAGCGGCCACCAACCTAACCCAGCCACTGCTGCCCGCAGAGGAGTAACCGGAAACACTGGCGCGTGACTGCAGATGTTAGTCATCAAAAGGCGCAGAATAGTAGCCGGGGTTCAAGCGCGTGAGGCCGGGCAGCGCGACGAATGTCAGGCAGAGCCGTACCAGCATACGGAACAGGAACTCGCATGATCCCCAAAAACAGGCCTGTAACCCCTTTTCCAGGAAGACTTTGCCCGTAAGCTCAATCGCAGGAAGACTTTAGCGCGATGTCCGTCTGCTAACCTCTTTGCTGAGAATACTTTGGCTCAAGAGGGGTGGGAGGGGAGGGTTACCAGTTCGTAAACGGAGCGGGCCGAGTACACGCCGCTGGTTCTGAGTTCGACCTGCCGCCCGCTTTACGCAGCGTATGCTTTTGCTCAGGCATCACACAGCGAGGCTTTCGCCATGCGCAGGACCCTGGAACTGGTTGGACTGGGGATGTTGGCTGTTCTCTACTGGATCACCTGGGCCGCACTCAACGGACCTGACCGTTTGCCGAATCGAGTTCCAACGCACTTTGACGGGGCCGGGAATCCCAACGCCTGGGGCTCGCCGAGCACGCTCTGGCTTTTGCCGGTGATTGCCTCGGGGGTCTACCTGTTGATCACCGCGATTGCCGCGGTGCCGGTGACGCGCGTCAACCTCCCCGTGCGCGTGACAACGGCAAATCTTCCTTTCATTCAGGAAAAGACACGCAACATGATTGGCTGGATCAAGGTGGAGATGATCGGTCTGTTCCTCTACGTACAGTGGACGATCATCCAGGCCGCCCGGGACTCGCAGTTTCGTCTATCGCCGCTGATGATTCCGGTGCTGCTGGTGTGCGTCTTCGGAACGGTCGGAGTTTATCTGGTGATCGTCATCAACGGCGCAAAACAACGCGACGGCTCAGAGTCTTAACGCTGAGCATTGCAGCGCGGAAGTTGAGGCTCAAGTTCAGAAAATCAACGCGCTGGCGATCATCGTAACCATCGCCGCAACCGTTACGACCTGATAAACCCGCTCTTCACGGCGATATCCGGCTCCGCGATTGTGCGGAGCGGCCAGAGCGGCATCGACCTGGGAGAGGTACGTCATGGGGGAGCCCTTTCCACATCTCACGCCCGCGCTCAAATAGCCCGGCGTGATTGACGCCTGAATTAGCTCCATCATGACTCATTTTTGAATCAAACGAAAGTATTAATTCGCCACGATTACCCAGGTTGCCTTTCCCGAGGCAGACCACAACGGCACGCCTCAAGGAGACGGTGCCCGAGTGCTGGGTTGATCGATTCAAACCGCGACAATGCCGTCTGAACACCAGTTGTGTTCTGATATGCCCTAAGCCTCTTCGGTCGTCGGATCGATGATCGATGAGACCCTCTCGATACGAGTCACTGGAAAGCCGCCCTGGCTGGCATGTTCCCGAATGAGTTGTTCACTGGGAGCGCGGTAGATGCAGTAGATCTTGTCCCCCGTAACGTAACTGTGAATCCACTGGATCTCGGGACCGAGTTTGCGAAGAACGTTGCAGGATGTCTGGGAGATGCCCTTGAGTTGTTCGGGTGTAAGGCTTCCGGCGCCGGGGATTTCGCGCTCGATCACGTACTTCGGCATTGAGAACCTCCGCGTTTCTGAGGAATGGCAGTCGCGACAGTGTAACCGGTGCCGCACCTCTCACGGAAGAGCCCTCTCCAAGGCCATGTCCGGGCAGGATAGGAGAATGTGCTCCTCTCCGCCTTCAAATGCCGCCGGATGCCGATCACCGCCAAGTCTTTGGGAATGCGGAGAAGAGGTGTAGAATCCGGCTCGTGAAGAGCGGGACTGAGCTTGTGACCAGGAATGAAGAGCAGGAACGGGCATGGCTCCCGATGGCCATCGCGGCCGCTGTCATCGTGATCATTGCCGTTGTCGTGATTCTCGTGCTCGAAAACGGCAAGGGAGGCGGGACAGTTACGCCGATCAGCGCCGCGCCGGACACGTATGCGGCGAGCCTGCCGATTACAGGGCTGCAGATGAGCGAGTCGAGCAACCTGGCGGGAGGTAAGGTGACCTATCTCGATGGTCGCATTGCCAACACCGGCAACCGCACCGTTTTGGGAGTTACGGTCCAGGTGCTTTTCCGCAACGTTGCGAAAGAGGTAGCGCAGAACGAAACGCAGCCGTTGAAGCTGATTCGGATTCGCGAGCCTTACGTAGACACGGAGCCTGTTTCGGCGGCGCCTCTCAAGCCGGGCGACCAGCATGATTTCAGGCTGATCTTCGACGCAATATCCCCGGATTGGGACGGAGCTTACCCTGAAATTCGAATCATCCGCGTAGAAGCGAAATAAGTTCGCTCGAATTACCGGGTAAGAGTTACCGCTCGCGGTAAAAATTACGTTGCACGGTAGCAGAATCCCTTCGCCCCGGACGCTGGGCCGGCTCTGGTTTTCCCCTCTAAGTCAAAATATTAGAGCGTGTTGCCTATTTCTCCTCGATCCCGAGGATCTTTGGCACGCTCCATGCACTACTTGTGGGCGAGCAGCGCGATCAGCTCACCGCAGATCGTCCGCGGCATCCGCTACAGGGGATCAGAAAAAATGAAAATCGACAGTACAGCACGCACCGCCTTTCCCATTCTCGTTCTGGCTTCTGCCATGACGATTTCTGCGATTGCGCAGCAGTCTCAGCCTTCGGCTAGCTCGAGCACCCCTGCGGCAACCGCTCCCGCGGCAGCGGCACAGACCCCGACCTCAACCCCACCACCCGCAGCGACCTCGGCACCCGTTGAAGAGAAGGAAGGGTTCTGGGGACGCATGAATCCGATGGCCCGCAAGAAGTGGGTGAAGAAGCGGCTCGATCCCATCAACGACCGGCTGAACGAACTTGATCAGGTAAACGCCAAGAACTCGCAGGACATCAAGGACGTTGATGCCCGCGCGCAGGCCGGAATCAAGAAGGCGCAGGACTCGGCCGATGCGGCGAATCAGTCGGCCACAGCAGCGGGTGATCAGGCTCGCAAGGCCAGTGATACGGCCATGGCCGCTTCGGGCCACGTGGATCAGATGACCACGACCGTCAACGGACTCGACACGTACAAGTCGATCAGCGACGTTGAGGTTCCATTCAAGGGCGGCAACCCGGTTCTGTCAAAGGACGCGAAAGACAAGCTTGATGAGATGGCAAAGAGTCTCGAAGGGCACCAGGGCTACATCATCGAGATCGAATCGCACTCACCCGGCGCAGGATCCACAGGAATTGCGAATTCCCAGCGCCAGGCTGAGGCTGTAAAGCGCTACCTCGTCACGAACCATGACATTCCCGTCTACCGTATGCACGCTGTTGCTCTCGGTAATGCTCAGCCACCGGCTCCTGCCGATCAGACGACACCGGCGCCGAAGCAGAAGATCGTGAGCAGTGTGCATATCAAGTTGATGGAAAACAGTTTGGCGGCCCAGGGCACCGCATCCCCCCATGGTATGGCGTCCTCGACCGGTGCGGAGCGGCCGTAAGAAGCCGCATATAGCCACCCCCCCTGAGGCTCCATCCGCACCAGCGGCGACCCCGCCGCTGGCCGCCAAAAAAGCTCTCGCAACACGAGAGAACCAAGGCAACTTGGCCCCCGTTAATGACGGGGGCCGATTTTTGTCTAGGGGCAAAGTCGCACTGGGATCAATCAGGCAGAACGGAACACCACGGGCGATGTCGAACTGTGTCTGCATGCCGGCAGTTTTTGGCGGGCTGGCAGGAAGATGGACTGCTTCGAGAACAATGCGATGGATTCCGCTTTCATACACCGTGCTCAGGTCACGCTGCTGAAGAGGGAATGTGACGGTCTTCTTTTGCCCGCGTAGAAGGTGAATGCGCTGGAGCCCGGTGAGCGCGCCAACGGTGCTCCGGCGCGATGCGATCATGCGTGAGATAGAGTTGCACCACTTCATCGGCCGGTGGTTGAACCGGCATTCGTGATATCGATGGAGACCGTTTGCTTTTCGCCCGCAAGCAGTGATGGTATCGCCACGCGAGGGTTGGCATAGGTGAAGGTGGTGTAGCCGAGGATTTACCCGTCATCGGCAAGTAGAATCTAGGCATATGGAGATGGCTGAGAACGTGAAGGCAGGGGTGGACAGCCTGTTCGAGGGCAACCGGTTTGTGCGAGCGTGCCTGCGGCGTCCGGTGGATCGTACACCGGTGTGGTTTCTCCGCCAGGCGGGCCGGTACATGCAGGAGTATCGGGAAGTAAGGAAACACCACACGCTGGTGGAGATCTGCAAGCAACCTGAACTCGCAGCCGAGGTGACGATCACCGCTGCCGAGAAGCTTGGAGTGGACGCGGCGATCATCTTTGCAGACCTGCTGTTGCCGCTCGAGCCGATGGGACTGCCCTTTGAGTTCCAGGCAGGCGAGGGACCCGTTGTGCATCACCCGGTGCGTTCGGCGGAGGATGTACGAGCGCTGCGGACGGACAAGGCGGCAGACCTGGCTTACGTCGCCCGGGCGATCGAGAAGGTGGCGAGACACTTTGGCGATCGGCTGGGCATCATCGGATTTTGCGGAGCTCCGTATACGCTGGCCAGCTACATGATCGAGGGCAGCGGCTCGCGGAATTACGTTCATACGAAGCAGTTGATGTATGGCGACACCGCCGCATGGCACACGCTTCTAGACAAACTGATCACGGTGCTGACCGAGTTTTGTCGGTTGCAGGTGCAGGCGGGCGCGGACGTGATTCAGGTTTTTGACAGCTGGATAGGGTCGCTCGGCGTGGCAGATTATCGCGACTATGCCTTTGAGGCCTCGAAGAGGCTGGTACGGGCGGTTCAGGAAATGGGGGTTCCGGTCATCTACTTCGGGGTGGAAACGACCGCATTGCTCGGCGAGATGGCCGCGACAGGCGCCGATGTGATCGGCCTGGACTGGAGGCAACCGCTCGATGAAGGGTGGCGCGCAGTTGGTCATGGGCACGCGGTTCAGGGGAACCTGGATCCGATAACGCTGTTTGCGCCCCTGGAGATTCTGGCGGTTCGAGTGAAGGAGGTTCTGCGCGCGGCTGCGGGCAGGCCGGGCCACATTTTCAACCTCGGGCATGGCATCGTGCCGGGAACCCCGGTTGAGAATGTGCAGGCGGTGGTGGGGATGGTGAGGGAGTTCCGGCTCGAGGAGGCCAATGGCTAGGCAAGGCGTGTTGCTGCTGGCGCACGGAACGCCCGAGACCGTGGAGCAGATTCCCGAATACCTGCGCAATGTGGTAAGCGGGCGTCCGATGCCACAGCAGGTGATCGACGAGATCCAGCATCGCTACTCGCTGATCGGCCGGAGCCCTCTGACCGAGTTGACAATGGAACAGGGGCGGCTGGTCGAGGCGGAGCTTGCGGCTTCAGGTGAGCCTGTGCGGGTGTATGTGGGGATGCGGAACTGGAGGCCGTACATTCCCGACGTGGTTCGACAGATGTGCACCGATGGGGTGGAAGAGGCGGCCGTGATCTGCCTCGCACCGCAGAATTCGCGAACAAGCGTGGGCCTCTATAGACGAGCGGTGCAAGCGGAGGCGGGCAGCCTGCGCATCGACTTCACCGACGGCTGGGCGCGGGATCCGCTGCTTGCAGATGCATTTGCAGAGCGTCTACGACCCCTCCTGGCGAAGCTTGGGACGGAGACAGGAGCGCCGGTTCCTGTGCTCTTCACTGCGCATAGCGTGCCCACCCGAACGGTGCAGGCACCAGCGGCCGAGTATGGGAGGGCGGCGCAAGGCAATCGGCGCCTGTGGCCGGGGGAAGGCGCCGATCCCTACGCAGACGAGGCGAGACATACCGCTGAGCTGGTGGTCGAGCGCGTGCCTGAGGTAGCGCGCTGGTGGTTTGCGTTTCAGAGCCAGGGCGCAAGCGGCGGACCATGGATAGGGCCGACCGTTGAGGAGACGCTGACGGAGATCGCCGGAGCGGGGGTGAGGACGCTTGTTCTGCAGCCGATCGGTTTTCTGTGCGACCACGTGGAGATTCTCTATGATGTCGACATCGCTTTCCGCCGATACGCGGCCGGTCTCGGCATTCGCGTGGAAAGGCCCGAGTCACTGAATTGCTCGCCCACGCTTGCCCGCGCCGTCGCCGGCCTCGCGCGCGCGGGGCTGATGCGGCTGCGGGATTGACCTTTTGCGGTCGCGGGTTGAGAGGAGCGAGGGATTCTTCAGGATCGTTTGTGCAAGGCGCAGCCGGGCAGACCCTGACCTGCTGAGCGGTCGAAAGGATATGGGCAGGTTGGCCACCACTACGTTACACGAAGTTGGCAGATTTCCGGTTGTTGAATGCCCTGACTGCGGAAGGCAGGAGATGCGCAGGCTGCGGCGGGACGGATTTTTGCAGAATAGGGTCTTTCCACTGTTTGGTTACTATCCGTGGGAGTGCCCGATCTGCCGCAAGACGCGAATGGTGCGCATGCGTGGCAAGCGCATGCGCAAGGGAGCCGGATAACAGGCGACCACCGGGAATTCCAACTGCACCGCAATGTCAGGATGCCTCGCGGCCGTGCCAATGAACAGCCGGGGGCCCCCCCAATACTCTTTGGCCAAATTATTCTTAATGAACAAGTTAACGATAGTGTATCGCGCCAAAGTCTTCTCGGGATTGGACTTAGCCGCAAAATCTTCTTTACAAATGACTTATGGGGCAGAGGACTGGGAAAGAGAAGGAGAAAGTGAAGAAGTGAAGATGCGAAAGGAGTGGACGATCCATGGTTTCCATTGTGCGACGGGGAGGGGAAATGATCTGTAAAGCGCGTGTCTTTACCGCAGCCCAATCGGGATTTCAACCACATGTGACCTAGGTTTTTCCTATGATGTTGTCCCGTGGTCCGGGAATGTACTTGCATGCTTAAGATGGTCACAAGGTCAGCGCTGGCCGCCTGGCTGGCTGCCCCCGTCGCGGTTCTGGCACTCTCTGAGCAAGTGTGTTACTGACTTCGCGACTTCGCATGTTGCAGGTTGTGGTATTCAATGGGTTGATGCCACAACCTGCGGCATCTTTTCCGGGCCATTGGCCTTCCTGCCCCTTCCGCAATCCCTGACTTCTCCCATTGCGATCTGACGACGTTCTGGACTCGCTCGATGAGGAGTGTCATAAATTCACGCCGAATACTGTGATTTGTGGCATGATATTCGGGCTGAACCAGAACGACGTTGATCGCGACGAAACGGTCTTTGCACACCCCCTTTGCAGGAGCCGACGCACGATGAACACCTCCCCGGCAAACCCCGACGGGCATCAACCGCGATCTGACAACCGGTTCGCGGAGTTGTGCGCGACCCTTCACGAGCTGGAGCAGACCCACGTCCGTCGAGACCACCCTGGTATTACCCACCTGAAGTGGCTCATTGCTACCCACCTCGCGGGAATGGAGGGCGCTTCGCCTGCGCCTCGAAAGCGCCGGCTGGAGAGGTCGGCGAAGAAGTCGGCCTAGTTCTTCGAGATGTGGGCCCCCGCCGTGCAGCAGCTGTTTCAAGCCGCAGTGCGTTATCTGCCTGAGATCACGAGGCGCTGATCAATCTCGTCAGAAGACCCGCTCATCGCGATACATCCGCGATGAACGGGGCA
>Ga0335069_10006678_pt1 | contig 16739 bp, 11 predicted proteins | sample Lox_Sample_11_FD_206714 | JGI IMG/M metagenome (GOLD analysis project Ga0335069, IMG submission 206714) | Soil microbial communities from Loxahatchee National Wildlife Refuge, Florida, United States - Lox_Sample_1.1 | ecosystem: Environmental > Terrestrial > Soil > Wetlands | place: USA...
GGCCAGGGCCTGGTCGAGGGACAGCCGCTCCCGCGTCCCGCGCACCTCGACGGTGCCGTTGGAGAGCGCCAGCGCCCGCCGCTGGCCCTCGGCCACCACGAAGAGGTGGAGGAAGCCGGGCCGGACCGGGACCTGCTGGTGGTAGCCGGCCTCCAGCAGCCGGCGTCCCGCCTCGATCGCCAGCCGGGACAGGGGCGAGGACTCGCGCAGCTCGCGGGCGAGGACGGGGACGGCCAGGGCCTTCAGCTCCGGGTCGGCGGGGTCGAGGACCACCAGCTCGGGCAGCAGCCGCGCGACCAGCCGGCCGAAGGCCCCCGCCAGGGTCTCGCCCGGCCGGTAGCAGGCGGCCACGGCCTCCATCACCTCGTCACGGCCGATCCCGGCCGCCAGCGAGCGGCCCAGCTCCTCGACCACCCCGACGATGGTGTCGTCGAGCTCGATCGCCGACGCCGGCTGGCCGATCGGCTCGTGCCGCGGCGTGTAGCGCAGCGTGCGGAGGGTGAAGCCGGTGTCGAGCACGCTGATCGAGCGCACCTCGGCGAAGTCGTGGTCGTCCGAGGCCACCCAGAACACGGGCACCACCGGCCGCTGCCGACGCTCCTGCAGGCGCCGGGCCACCTCCACGGTCGCGACCGCCTTCAGCAGCACGAACAGCGGTCCGCCGAAGAGCCCCGCCTGCTGGCCGGTCACCACCACCACCGAGCCCGGCTCGCCGAGCGCCCGCGCCCGCTCGGCGGCCGCGGGAGAGGAGCGCGCCTCCTGCTGGCGGACGAGGACGCGGGCGACCTCGGACCGGGGATGGCTGGCGCCGGCCGTGCGCTCGGCCGCGCCCAGGATGGCGTCGAGACCGAAACCGTCGCTCCCCAGGAAGGGCAGGGCGCGCTCCCGGCCCGACAGGTAGTCGAGGAACAGGGGGCTGAGCGGCTGGTCGAGCGACTCGTAGGTGAGCGTCTCGTGGGCCGACTCTGACATGGGTCGGAAAAGAGTAGCACAGCCGCAAATCCAAGCGCTGGTGTGACTTGACGCGCGGCTGCGGTTGACACCGCCGGAGGCCGCTGCTAAATTGCGAAATCCCGGGCTGCGTGTGGCCTGCCGCGGCTTTCGGGGGACCAAGGATGACCAATCAGACCAGCCCGACGGGCGAGCGGATCCCTGCGACGATCGGCCGGTACCAGATCATCGACGCCCTCGGGTACGGCGCGATGGGCGCGGTGTACAAGGCCTTCGACCCGCTCATCAAGCGCACGCTGGCGATCAAGACGATCCGCCTCGACGTGCCCAAGACGAGCCCGCAGCACGCCCTCTTCATCGAGCGGTTCTACCAGGAAGCCCGGATCTCGGGAGCCCTCTCGCACCCGTGTATCGTCACCCTCTTCGACATCGGCGAGGAGGGCGGGGTGCCGTTCCTGGCGATGGAGTTCATCGACGGCCGGACGGTCGCCTCCTACATCGAGGAGGGCACCCGCTTCCGGCCGGAGAAGGTGGTCGGCCTGGTGAGCCAGGTGGCCTCCGCGCTGGACTACGCGCACTCCCAGGGCGTGGTCCACCGCGACATCAAGCCTTCGAACCTGATGCTCTACGACGCCGACAAGGTGAAGGTCGCCGACTTCGGCATCGCCAAGCTGGCCGACGCCGACATCACCCACGCCGGGGCGCTGGTCGGGACGCCCTCGTACATGTCGCCCGAGCAGGCGATGGGCGAGCGGCTGGACGGGCGCAGCGACATCTTCTCGCTGGGCGTCTGCGCCTTCGAGATGCTCTCGGGCCAGCAGCCCTTCCCGGGCGCCAACGTCACCGCGATCCTGTACAAGCTCGTCCACGTCGACCCCGTCGAGCCGCTCGACCTGGAGGCGAACGGCCTGGTCCCGGAGAAGTGGCGGGAGGTGTTCGCCAGGGTGCTGGCGAAGAAGCCGGCCGACCGGTACCAGAAGGCGGGCGAGTTCGTGCGCGACCTCGAGTACTGCCTCGGTGCCTGGTTCACCGGCCTCGGCGAGGAGACGGCCGTGCTCGGGGCGCTCGACCGCGCGCCCGCCGGCGAGCCGGCGACCGTGCTCCTCTCGGCGCCGGGACCGGCCGCGGAGGGGCCGGAGGTCGAGGCCACCGCACTCATGCCCGCCATGGCCGACGAGACGGTCGCGGCCCGGCCGGCGGACGAGCCCCAGACCGTCCTGCTCGCCCCGGCGGCTGCACCTGCCGAGGAGCCGGCCACCGTGCTCATCAGCTCCCCGCCGATGGCCGCGCCACCTGCGCCACCGGCGGAGGACGCGACCGTGCTGATGCCGCAGCTGCCCCCGCAGGACGAGGTGCCGGCGACGGTGCTGATGCCGGCGCCGCCGCCTCCGCCGGTCGGCGTCTCCTTCGAGCCGACGCCGAGGCCGCCCGAGGCGAGCCGGACGCTGCCGCCGCAGCCGACGACCCGCCACCGGACGGATGCGGGCCGGGCCGGGTCGAGGACGCCACGGCGCGGCGTGCCGGTGGCCCTGGTGCTGGGCGCCGTCGGCCTGGTCGCCCTCGCCAGCTTGGCCCTGCTCGGCTACGCGCTGTGGCGCCGCGTCCAGCCCCAGGCGACCGTCGCCTCGCCGGCCTCCGTGGCGCCCACGACCCTCGCGGCCGCGCCCGCGACCCCGCCGCCGACGACGCTGGCGGCCGCTCCGATCTCGGGGTCCCTGCACGTCGAGAGCGACCCGCCGGGAGCGGCGGTGCGCGTCAACGGGGCGGTGCGCGGGACGACACCGCTGGACCTGACGGACCTCGCGGCCGGCGAGTACCTGCTGGAGCTGGAGCGACCCGGCTACGAGGTCCAGAGCCAGCGCATCCCCGTGACCGCCGAGCGGCCCTCGGCCGAGCTGCGGTTCAAGCTGACCCGTGCCGCGCCGCAGATGGGGGCGGCGGACATCCTTTCCTCGCCGCCGGGGGCATCCGTGACGATCGACGGCCGGCCGGCGGGCCGCACGCCGGTCAACGGCGTGGCCCTGCGGGCGGGATCGCGCACCGTCCGCATGGACATGTCGGGGTACGAGCCGTGGTCGGGCTCGATCGACGTGGTCGCCCACCAGAAGGGCCGGCTGGAGGCGCGGCTCAAGCCGCTGCCCGCCGCCAGGCCGGCGGCGCCTCCGCCGCCGGCGCCGCAGGCGGTCGACCTCGCCCGCGTCTACCCGGACGGCGAGGTCGACGTGAAGCCGCGCCGGCTCTCGGGCACCACGCCGTCCTATCCCTCGGGCGCGCCCCACCTCAAGTCGGGCGAGCGGGTCTCGGTGCTGGTCCAGTTCGTGGTGACGGACACGGGCGCGGTCCGCGACGTGAAGGTGGTCGAGTCCGGCGGGCGGGCGGTCGACGAGGCGGTGGTGGCCGCGGTCCGCGGCTGGAAGTTCGAGCCCGCCGTCAAGCAGGGCACCAAGGTGAAGTCGCTGACGATGTTCCGGCAGACTTTCCTCGGGGGCTAGGTGGCGAAGCTGGTCGTCAACCCGAACTCGCCGGGACGCCGCGAGATCCTGCTCTCCCATTCGACCGTCCTCACGATCGGCCGCGACCCTTCGAACGACCTGGTGCTGACGGACGGCATGGTCTCGCGTCGACACGCGGTCGTCGAGCACCGCGGGGGGCGGTTCTTCCTGCGCGACTGCCACTCCGCCAACGGCTCGGTGGTCAACGGCGACCGGGTGGGCGAGCGCGGCCTGAACGACGGCGACCTGGTCGCCATCGGGAGCGCGCGGCTGCAGTTCCGGGAGGACATGCTGGAGGCGGGCAGCGGCAAGATCGTGCCGCACCCCTCCGCTCAGCCGCTGCACTGCCCCGCCTGCGGCGGGGCCTACCGCCGCGGCGATCACTTCTGCAGGGAGTGCGGGGCCCCGGTCGCGCACCCGGTCGGCCCGCCGAAGGCGGTCTGCCCCTCCTGCGAGGCCGCCGTGCCGCTGCCCGCGCGCTACTGCAACGCCTGCGGGGCCGCGCTCTCGCCGGCCGGGGACAGGCTGGAGGAGCCGGTCCCGCCGCGGGACACGCGCCCGCTGGCCCTCTCGCCTGACCTCGCCGGACCGGGGATGTCGAGCGGGTCGATGGCGATGGCCCCGTTGCCCCGGCCCGCCGGCCGGCGGAGGGCGGTCGAACCGGTGCGGCGGCCGGAAGCGGCCCGGGCCGGGATGCGGGCCACCCCCGCACCGGCCGGCAGCCGGTTGGCCGCGGCCCTCGTCGACGCTGTCTTCGTGTTGTCGGGGCAGGCCGTCATGCTCGCCCCGGTCGCCTGGTACTGGTGGACGCGCGAGACGCCGCGGACGCCGGCGGAGGTGTCTCTCCTCCCGGTGGTCGCCACCGTCACGCTGGTGCCGCTGGCCCTGCTGCTGGGCGGGCTGTTCCACCTCTACTTCTGGACCGTGCGGGGCGCGACACCGGGGAAGGAGCTGCTCGACCTGCGCGTCGAGACCGAGGACGGGGTCTCGCCGATCGGCGTCGGTCGGGCGGCGCTGCGGGTGCTCGGGTACGGGCTCAGCGCGGCCAGCCTGGGGGTCGGCTTCCTGATGGTCGCGTTCGGCGGCGGCCTTCACGACCGGATTGCCGGCACCCGTGTCGTCCGGGTGGCGCGGCGATGAGGCTGGAGACGGACGGCGTGGCCGGCGCCGAGCCCGCCGCCTCGGGGAGCAGCCTGACCGTCCCCATCGAGGCCCCCTCGACACCGGCACGCGGCGCCGTCCGGGCCTGGCGGGCGGTGTGGGAGTTCCTCCACGACCTCTCGGTCGCGGTCCTCTTCTGCTTCTTCCTCATCACCTTCGTGGCCCAGGCCTTCCGGGTGCAAGGCACCAGCATGGAGCCGCTGCTCGCCGACGGCGAACGGATCGTGGTGAACAAGTTCGTCTACCGCTTCCGCCCCATCGATCGCGGCGACGTGGTGGTGTTCTGGTACCCGCGCGACCCGTCGGTGTCGTTCATCAAGAGGGTGGTGGGGCTCCCGGGCGACACCGTCGAGATCCGCTCCGGGCGGCTGATCGTCAACGGCCAGGCGGTCGACGAGAGCTACCTGCCCGCGCCCTTCCGCGACAGCGACCAGTTCCCGGCCACCGAGATCCCGAAGGGGTTCTACTTCGTACTGGGCGACCACCGGCGCAGCAGCAACGACAGCCGCAGCTGGGGCGAGGTGCCGGAGCGGTACATCTACGGGCGCGCCGTGTTCCGCTTCTGGCCGCTGCGTCGGATGGGGGCCATTCATTGATTCCGCCCGGGTGAATCGGGCTTCGCCCCGCGCTCGTTGCCTGTTTGCCGGAGGTCGCCCGCCGCACGGTAAACTTGGCCGTCGCCGCGGCCCGCGGCGCCCAGCACAGAAGGGGAGATGACGACGCAGGACACGGCAGGCAGGTCGCGGGTGCGCCCGCGCGCGGTGCTGGCGCTCGAGGACGGGACCGTCTTCGAGGGCCGCTCCTTCGGCCGCGCGGGGGAGGTCACCGGCGAGGTGGTCTTCAACACCGCCCTCTGCGGGTACCAGGAGGTGCTGACCGACCCCTCGTACGCCGGGCAGATCGTGACCATGACCTACCCCCACATCGGCAACTACGGCGTGAACCCGGAGGACGTGGAGTCCGCCCGTCCCCAGGTCGCTGGCTTCGTGGTGCGGGAGAGCTCGACCGTCGTCTCCTCCTGGCGGGCCTCGGGCGCCCTCGACGCGTACCTCGACGGGCACTCGATCGTCGGCATCAGCGAGATCGACACCCGCGCCCTGACCCGCCACCTGCGCACCCACGGCGCCAAGCGCGGGGTCATCTCCGCCCGCGACCTCGACCGCGACTCCCTGGTGGAGAAGGCGCGCGCGTCGCGGTCCATGGTCGGCCTCGACCTGGCGCGCGAGGTCACCTGCCAGAAGCCCTGGCGTTTCGACCCGACGGCCGAGACGGCCCGCTCGCGCCACCTGGTGCCTGTGCTGCACTCGCCGCGGGGCGTGGCCCTGCTCGAGGGCGAGCGGCCGTTCCGGGTGGTGGCCTACGACTTCGGCATGAAGCAGAACATCCTGCGCAACCTGGTGGCCGCCGGCTGCGACGTGACCATCGTGCCGGCGACGACGCCCGCCGCCGAGGCGCTCGCCCTGGAGCCCGAGGGGATCTTCCTCTCGAACGGCCCCGGGGACCCCGAGCCCTGCGCCTACGCCATCGAGGCCGCGAAGGTCTTCATCGACACGCTGCCCACCTTCGGCATCTGCCTGGGCCACCAGATCCTCGGCCTGGCCTGCGGCGGCCGGACCTACAAGCTCAAGTTCGGCCACCGCGGCGCCAACCACCCGGTGAAGAACCTGGAGACCGGCCACGTGGAGATCACCGCCCAGAACCACGGGTTCTGCATCGAGCCCGCGCTCTTCGAGCGGCCGGAGTTCATCCTCACCCACCGCAACCTCAACGACGGGACCGTGGAGGGCTTCCGCATGCGCGACCGCCCGGTGCTCTCGGTGCAGCACCACCCCGAGGCGAGCCCGGGCCCGCACGACAGCCACTACCTCTTCGAGCGCTTCGTGTCGCTGATGCGCGCGCACCGGGAGGGGCGCTAGCGTGCCGAAGGACCCCTCCATCCGCTCGGTGCTGGTGATCGGCTCGGGGCCGATCGTCATCGGCCAGGCCTGCGAGTTCGACTATTCGGGGACGCAGGCGATCAAGGTGCTCCGCCGCGAGGGGATCCGGGTCTCGCTGGTGAACTCCAACCCGGCGACCATCATGACGGACCCCGAGTACGCCGACCGCACCTACGTGGAGCCGCTGACGCCGGAGGCGCTGGAGGCGATCCTGGAGCGCGAGGAGCCGGACGCGCTGCTGCCGACCGTCGGTGGCCAGACCGCCCTCAACCTCGCGGTCGAGCTGTCGCGCCGCGGTGTCCTCGACCGGCTGGGTGTGCGCCTCATCGGCGCGAGCCGCCACGCGGTCGAGGTGGGGGAGGACCGCCAGCTCTTCAAGCAGGCGATGGCGCGGATCGGACTCGAGGTGCCCAGGAGCGGCCTGGCCGGAAGCCTGGCCGAGGCGAAGGCCGTGCTGGAGCTGACCGGCCTGCCCGCCGTCATCCGGCCCTCGTTCACGCTCGGCGGCAGCGGCGGCGGCATCGCCTACAACCTGGAGGAGTTCGAGGACATCGTCTCGCGCGGCATCGACCTCTCCCCCGTGCACCAGATCCTGATCGAGGAGTCGGTGCTGGGCTGGAAGGAGTACGAGCTGGAGGTGATGCGCGACCGGGCGGACAACTTCGTGGTGATCTGCTCGATCGAGAACTTCGACCCCATGGGCATCCACACCGGCGACTCGGTCACCGTGGCCCCGGCGCAGACGCTGACCGACCGGGAGTACCAGGTGATGCGCAACGCCGCCCGCGCGGTGATCCGCGAGGTGGGGGTGGAGACGGGAGGCTCCAACATCCAGTTCGCGGTCGACCCGAAGACCGGGCGGCTGGTGGTGATCGAGATGAACCCGCGGGTCTCCCGCTCCTCGGCGCTCGCCAGCAAGGCGACCGGGTTCCCGATCGCCAAGATCGCGGCTCTCCTGGCCATCGGCTACACGCTCGACGAGATCCAGAACGACATCACCCGGGTGACGCCGGCTTCCTTCGAGCCGGTGATCGACTACGTGGTGGTCAAGATCCCGCGCTGGGCCTTCGAGAAGTTCAAGGACGCCAGCCCCGCCCTGGGTACCCAGATGAAGTCGGTGGGCGAGGTGATGGCGATCGGCCGCACCTTCAAGGAGGCCCTGCAGAAAGGCCTGCGCGGGCTGGAGACCGGCGTCTCCGGCTTCGCCCGCGGCGACCTCGACGACTCGCGGATCAAGGAGAAGCTGCTCCACCCCGACCCGGACCGGATCTTCTACGTGAAGCGCGCCCTCGACCTGGGCTGGGCCCACGAGGAGATCTACCGGATGACGGGGATCGACCCCTGGTTCCTGGACCAGATCCAGCAGATCGTCGACCTGGAGAAGGAGCTGGTCGCGGGCGACAACCTGAGGCGGGAGCTCGAGGCGGCGCCAGCGCAGCGCAGCGCCCCCCTGGTGAGGGACGCCAAGCGCATGGGGTTCTCCGACGCCCGGCTGGGGCAGCTCGGTGGGAAGAGCGAGGCCGAGGTGCGCGCCTCCCGCAAGGCGGCCGGCATCGTGCCGGTCTACAAGCGGGTCGACACCTGCTCGGCCGAGTTCGAGTCCTACACTCCCTACCTCTACTCGACCTACGAGAGCGAGTGTGAGGCCGCGCCCACGAACCGCCGCAAGGTCGTCATCCTGGGCAGCGGCCCCAACCGCATCGGTCAGGGGATCGAGTTCGACTACTGCTGCTGCCATGCCGCGTTCGCGTTCAAGGAGGAGGGGTTCGAGACCATCATGGTCAACTGCAACCCCGAGACGGTGTCGACCGACTACGACACCTCCGACCGGCTCTACTTCGAGCCGCTCGCCTTCGAGGACGTGATGAACATCCTGGACAAGGAGAAGCCCGAGGGGGTGGTGGTGCAGTTCGGCGGGCAGACGCCGCTCCGGCTCTCGGTGCCCCTGCACCAGGCCGGGGTGAAGATCCTGGGCACCAGCCCCGACGCCACCGACATCGCCGAGGATCGCAAGCGCTTCTCCGCGCTGCTGCGCGAGCTGGACATCCCGCAGCCGGAGAGCGGGACCGCCACCTCGCTGGAGGAGGCGAAGGCGGTGGCCGACCGTGTCGGCTACCCGGTGCTGGTACGGCCTTCGTACGTGCTCGGCGGGCGGGCCATGGCGATCGTCTACGACGCCGGCCGGCTCGAGGAGTACGTGCGGGAGGCGGTGAAGGCCTCACCCGAGCACCCCATCCTGATCGACCGCTTCCTGGAGGACGCTTTCGAGGTGGACGTCGACGCCCTGGGCGACGGCGAGCGGGTGGTGATCGGCGGCATCCTGCAGCACATCGAGGAGGCCGGCATCCACTCCGGTGACTCCGCCATGGTGCTGCCGACCTACAAGATCACCCCGCCGCACCTGGAGACGATCCGCCGCTACACCCGGCAGCTCGGCCTGGCGCTCGGCGTGCGCGGGCTGATGAACGTGCAATACGCGATCAAGAACGACGTGGTCTACGTGCTGGAGGTCAACCCGCGCGCCTCCCGCACGACGCCCTTCGTCAGCAAGGCGACCGGGGTACCGCTGGCCAAGGTGGCTTCGCGCATCATGGCCGGCCGCAGCCTGGCGGAGCAGGGCCTGACCGAGGACCTCACCGTCAATCGCATCTTCGTCAAGGAGTCGGTGTTCCCGTTCCTCAAGTTCCCCGGTGCGGACATCCTGCTGGGGCCCGAGATGAAGTCCACCGGCGAGGTGATGGGCATCTCCACCGACTTCGGCATCGCCTTCGCCAAGTCGCAGCAGGCGGCCGGCTTCCGCATCCCCACCGCGGGCACCGTGTTCATCTCGGTCAACGACAACGACAAGGAGGGCGTGCTGCCCCACGCCCGCGCGCTGCACGAGCTGGGGCTGCACGTGGTGTCGACCCGGGGCACGGCCGAGTACCTCTGCGCCAACGGGGTGCCGGCAGCGACGGTGTACAAGGTGAACGAGGGCCGCCCCAACGTCGTCGACCTGATCAAGGACGGACGCATCCGCATCGTCTTCAACACCCCTTTGGGCGGCGAGTCCTTCTACGACGACAGCGCCATCCGCAAGAGCGCGACCCTGCACAACGTGCTGGTGGTGACCACCCTCACCGCCACCGCCGCGACCGTGCAGGCCATCCGCGCGCTGCGCGAGCGCGCCGCCGACATCCTCTCGCTGCAGGAGATCCACGCCGGGAGGCCATGAAGCCTCTCTATCTCGCGCTCTCCGGAGGCGGCGCGCACGCGGCGGCGCACTGCGGCGTGCTGCGGGCGCTCGACCGCGAGCGGATCAAGGTGGCCGGGATCGTGGCGGTCTCGGCCGCCTCGCTGGTGGCGGCGGCCTGGGCGGCGGGGGAGGACATGGACCAGCTGGTGGAGCAGGCCTCGCGGCTCCACCCCTGGATGTGGGTGCGGGGCTGGGGCGGCGGGCTCCTCTCCGGCAGCCGCCTCGGCGCGCTGATCGACGAGTGGGTGCCGCCGGCCACCTTCGGCGACCTGCGGGTGCCGCTGCTGGTGGTGGCGACGGACGTCGACACCGGCCAGGCAGTCGTGTTCCAGGAGGGCAGCGTGCGCGACGCCGTCCGTGCCTCCTGCAGCTTCCCCGGCTTCTTCCCGCCCTACCAGCTGGACGGCCGCCGCCTGGTCGACGGCGGCGTCTCGGAGGTGGTGCCGGTGCGGCGGACCCGCGAGATGGCGGGGGAGCAGGGGGTGGTGGCGGCGGTCGACTGCAACGCGGGCGGCCGCTGGCCGGCGGCCGACTCCTTCGTGGCCATCGCCCTGCGCGCCGGCCTCACGCTGCTGCGCGGCCGCACCCGCGCCGAGCTGGCCGGGGCCGACCTGGTGGTGGCGCCCCAGATCGGCGAGTCGGGCTGGATGCGGCCGCAGCGGATCCCGTTCTTCGCCGCGGCCGGCGACGAGGCCATCGTCGAGGCGCTGCCCGAGCTGCTCCGTCTGCTGGCGGGCTGAGCGGCGGGTGCGCACCCTCCTGCGTGCGCTGGCCGGGGTGGCGCTGCTCGCGCTGCTGTTCGTCGGCCTGCTGGCGGGGTACGACCGCCGGGCGCCGCGACCCGTCCCCTGGATGCAGGCCCTTCACCTGCAGCCCCGCTACGCGACGGTCGACGGGCACCGCCTGCGCTACGTGCGCACCGGCCACGGTCCGGCGGTGGTCCTGGTCCACGGGTTCGGCTCCTCCATCTACACCTGGAAGGACGTGATCCCCGGCCTCGCCGCCGACCGGCAGGTGGTCGCCCTCGACCTGCCGGGCTTCGGCCTCTCGGACCGGCCGGCCGACCTGACGGTCGAGGACCTGCCGCGCGCCGTCGTCGGCGTCATGGAAGTCCTCGGGATCTCCCGGGCGGTCCTGGTCGGCAACAGCATGGGCGGAGCCGCCGTCGCCCTGGTGGCCGCGGTGGCGCCCGAGCGCTGCGGCGCTCTGGTGCTGATCGACGCCGCCGGCTTCGACATGGACCCGCGCGACCAGCCCGCCCTCGTCCGCGTCGTCCTGTCGCCGCTGGGCGCGGTGCTGGCCCGGTTGCCGGGCAAGCGGCTGGCCGTGGAGCTGGTGCTGCGCCAGGTGCTGCACGACCCGCGGCTGGTGACCGACGAGCGGGTGGCCGAGTACCTGCGCGCCGCGCGCCGCCCGGGCAGCGTCGCCGCCCTGCGCTCGCTGGGCGCGTCGTTGCGCGGCCGCCCCGGCGTGGTGCAGGACGCGCTCGCCCGGGTGCGCGCGCCCACGCTGGTGGTCTGGGGGAAGGAGGACGACTGGATCCCGCTGCGCGACGCCGCCCGCTTCGCTGCCGCCATCGCCGGAGCGAAGGAGATGGTGATTGCGGACGCTGGCCACCTGCCCCAGGAGGAGCGGCCGCAGGAGCTGCTGCGCGTCCTGCGGGAGTTCCTGCGGTCGGTCGAGTCGCGGCCGTAGCGCCGCCGGCCGTATCATCGCGCCCATGCGCGACCGACAGTGGCAGCCCCCCGCGCCGACCAACGGCCGGCGGGAGCTGATGAAGCGCACCCTGGGCCTGCTGGGCGGCAGCGCCTTTGCCGCGCTCCTGCCGCGCACCGCGCGGGCAGCACCTGCCGAGGAGGTCGAGTGGCTCGTCACCACGCGGTCCGCGCCCTGGCAGAAGCGCGCGGCGCCCGTGACCTCCGGGCAGGTCCCGGACGTCGTCGTCCAGACCGACGCTCCCCTGCAGGCCATCGACGGCTTCGGCGCGTGCTTCAACGAGCTCGGCTGGGCCGCGCTGGCGGCTCTCGCTCCCGCCGACCGCGAGGCCGTGCTGCGCGAGCTGTTCGCCCCGGGGGTGGGGGCCGGCTTCACGCTGTGCCGCATGCCGATCGGGGCGAACGACTTCTCGCGCGACTGGTACTCCTACGACGAGACGGACGGCGACTTCGCGCTCGAGCACTTCACGATCGCCCATGACCTGGAGGCGCTCGTCCCCTTCGTCAAGGCGGCACAGCGGCAGCAGCCGGCGCTGCGGCTCTGGGCCTCGCCCTGGAGCCCCCCCACCTGGATGAAGCGGAACCGGCACTACGCGATGGCCATGCCGGGGCCGTGGCAGCCAGGGGTGCAGAACGGCCTGCGAGCCGACCAGGTCGGCCGCGAAGGCACCGACATGTTCGTGATGGAGGACCGCTACCTGCGGGCGTACGCGTCGTACTTCGGGCGCTTCGTGGACGAGTACCGCAAGCAGGGCATCGGCGTCGGCATGGTGATGCCGCAGAACGAGTTCAACTCCGCGCAGGTGTTTCCCAGCTGCTGCTGGACCGCCGCCGGCCTCGCCCGCTTCATCTCGTACCTGGGGCCGGAGATGGCGAAGCGCGGTGTCGCGGTCTTCTTCGGCACCCTGGAGCGCGCGAACGAGGGGCTCCTCGAGCCCAGCCTGCAGGACCCGGCGGTCGCCGCCCACGTGAAGGGCGTCGGCCTGCAGTGGGCCGGCAAGGGGGCCATCGCCGGCGTGCACCGGCGCTACCCGGGCCTGGTGCTTTACCAGACCGAGCAGGAGTGCGGCGACGGCAGGAACGACTGGAGGTACTGCCGCTACGCCTGGACGCTGATGAAGCACTATCTGCGGAGCGGGGCGAGCGCCTACCTGTACTGGAACATCGCGCTGCGCGAGGGCGGCCTCAGCCGCTGGGGCTGGGCGCAGAACTCGCTCGTCACCGTGGACCCGCAGGCCCGGTCGTACGCGTACACGCACGAGTACTACCTGATGAAGCACCTGAGCGCCTTCGTGCGGCCGGGTGCGCGGTGCCTGGAGGCCGTCAGCTGGAGCGGCTACGACAACCAGCTCGCCTTCGCCAACCCCGACGGCAGCGTCGTGGTCCTGATCCAGAACGACATGAGCGAGCCGCTGCCCGTGCGAATCGGCGTCGCGGGCACCGTCGTCTCACCGACGCTGCCGGCGGATTCCTTCAGCACGCTGGTGGTGAGGCGGCGCGGCTAGCGCGGCTTCAGGTTGGTCAGCGTCTCCCGGGCCTTCTGGGCGATCGGGCTCTGCGGGTACTGCTGGACGATGATCTCGATGGTGCGGACGCCCTCGTCCTCGCGACCCCAGTGGAGATAGGTCTGACCCAGGACGTACAGCAGCCCCGGCTGCTCCTCGGCGCGGGGGCCGAGCGAGAGCGCCTCCTTGACCAGGCGCTCCGCCTCCGGGAAGTTCTTGCGCATGTTCTCCAGGACGGCCAGCAGCATCCGCGTGTGGCGGCGGTCCTCCGACGACTCCTCGCCGTCGCGCTGGGCGGCCCGGCCCAGGAGCTGGCGGGCGTCGTCGAGGCAGCCCTCCTGGTAGAAGGTCACGCCCACCTCGTAGAGGTGCGAGCCGAGGCCGGCCAGCGCGTGCGGGTCGTCGGGATTGCGCAGCAGCTCGTCTTCCATGGCGATCACCTGGCGGGCGATCGCCAGCACCTTGTCGAGCGTCCGCGGGAAGACGCCCTCGCCCTGGTAGCCGTTCACCCGCCACAGCTGGCGGCCCTGCGGCGAGACGAACAGGATGGTCGGCAGGTTGTCCACCCAGTAGCGCCGGGCCACGTCCACGTCCTTGGGCGAGCCCTCGGTGTCGACCTTCACCGCCACGAAGTCCTGCGCCTTGTGCACCACCAGCGGGTCCACGTAGGTGGTGTGGTCCAGACGGATGCACCAGCTGCACCACTCGGCCCAGAAGTCCACGATCACCGGCTTGCCGGCCCTGCGCGCCTTGCGCAGCGCCTCGTCGAAGTTCTTCTCCCAGTGGATCGAGGCCGGCGGGGAGGGTGGCGCGGCGCCGCGGAAGCCGGCCGCGAGCACGACGGTCAGGGTGAGGCCGGCGATCACGGGCGGCACGCCTCCACGTGCGCCGCGAACAGCGCCTGGAAGGACACGGGCTGGTCCCAGAACGACTCCGGGTGCCACTGCACCGCGACCACGAAGCGGCGGTCAGCGGCCTCGAGCGCCTCCACCACCCCGTCCTCGGGGCAGCGGCCGGCGGCGACCAGCCCCCGGCCGACGCGGTCGACGGCTTGGTGGTGGAAGCTGTTCACGGCTACCGTGTCCCGCCCGAGGATCGCGCGCAGGCGCGTGTGCGGCAGCAGCTCCACGACGTGTGATCGCCGGCGCCTGCCGCCCGGTGCGTCGTGCTCGCTCGCACCCTCCAATTCTGACGGGATGTCCTGGAGGAGTGTTCCCCCCGTCGCAACGTTTAACAGCTGCTGGCCACGGCAGATGGCGAGAATCGGAACGTCGCGCTCGAGCGCTTCGCGTGCGAGAGCGATCTCGAAGTCGTCGCGGCGGCGGTCCACGCGGCCGAGCCGCGGACGGGGTTTCTGTCCGTAGAGCGCGGGGTCCACGTCCCCGCCGCCCGAGAGCAGCAGGCCGTCCACGCGCTGCAGCAGGTCGCCGGCGTCGTCGGCACGCACCGACGGGAGCAGCAGCGGCACCCCGCCGGCCTGCGCCACGGCGCGCAGGTAGTCCTCCCGGATCGCGTGGCGCCCCGGCCGGCCGCCCGCCCCCAGGGTGACCCCGACGACCGGCCGCCTCACATGCGCTCGGGCACGGGGATGCCGAGCATCCCGAGCAGAGCGTCCATCTGCCGGACGAACGCGTCCACGACCAGCGCTCGGCAGGCGCGGAGCTCGGCGGTCTCGGCGTGCAGGACCGAGTAGCGTGGCTTCTGGTAGTACGAGTGGAACGCCTGGGCCACCGCGAACGCGTGCTTGGCCGCCAGGGCGACGTCCTCGGCGCGGATCGCCTGCTCCACCACCTCCTCGGTGCGCGCCATCAGCAGCAGCAGCGACCAGGCCTCGTCGCCTTCCTCGCCGGAGAGGAAGGCGGCGAGGGCGCCCGCGCGCGCCCGCGCCAGCAGGCGGGAGACGGGGTGGCCCTCGGCCTCGAGCTTGCCGAGGATGCTGCGTGCCCGCACCACCGCGTTCTGCAGGTAGGGGCCGGTCTCGCCGGTGAAGGCGAGCGCCTCCTCCATGTCGAAGGTGATGATCCGCGTCCGGGAGAAGCGCAGCATGAAGTAGCGCAGGGCGCCGGTGGCCACGGCGGCGGCGGTGGCCTCGCGCTCCGCCGCAGCCCGCGCCGGGTCGCGGGCGTCCACCTCCGAGCGGGCCTTGCGCACCAGCGCGTCCAGCAGGTCGTCGCCCTTCACGCCGAGGCCCTTCCGCCCCGAGACCTTCACCGCGGCCTCGTCCTCCGAGACCTCGTAGCCCAGAGCGCGCGCCGTCGCCGGCGAGAGCACCACCTTCTCGTAGGCCAGGTGGTGCGAGCCTTCCGCCGCCTGGGCGTGGCCGAGCGCCGTCACGCCCGCCTTCACCACCCGCTGCGGGTAGGACTGGCCGACGTCGATGACGTTGTAGACGGCGACGGCGTGGCCGAACCTCGGCGCGTCCGCCTCGCCCTCGCCGCTGGTCGTCGTCCACAGCAGGTGGCCGTCCTCGTCCTGACGGTAGCGCCGGTAGCGGAAGTCCCGGTCGAGCAGGCCCAGCTTCCACAGCTGGTAGGCGATGTCCTTGCCGGTGTAGGTGACGGTGCCGTTCGAGCGCACCAGGATCTTGTCCTCGTCGATGGCGGAGTCGCCCTCGCCCATCGGCAGCACCCAGCAGCCGGCGTTCCTGCCATCGGCCTCGCGGCGGATGGCGCCCTGCTCCCGCAGCAGCTCGAAGGCGCGGTTCCAGAAGTGCAGCCGCAGGATGTCGCTCTCGTGCGCCAGCAGGTCGTAACGGATGCCGAGCCGGGCCATGGTCGCCAGGTGGCAGTCCACGATGCGCGCCGCGACGTGCGCGGCCAGGCAGGCGGTCTCGTTGCCGCCCGCCTCGATCGCATGCAGCGCCTGCGCCTGCAGCGCCCGGTTGGCGGGATCCTTCGCGTAGAAGTCGCCGACGCGCGCGTAGAGGTCCCAGCAGTAGTGATCGAAGCGGCCGCCGATCCTCTCAACCTCCGCCAGCGATTTCTGTTCGAGATGCTGGAAGCCGACCACCACGTCCGCCACCTGCACTCCGGTGTCGTCGATGTAGTTCTGCACGCCGACGTCGTGGCCACGGCTCTTCAGCAGCCGCACGAAGGTGTCGCCCAGGCAGGCGTTGCGCAGGTGGCCGACGTGGGCGGCCTTGTTCGGGTTGATCGAGGTGTGCTCGACGATGACGTGCCCCGGGCGCGGAGCGGGGTCCGCGCCGCCCGCGAGCGCGTCGTGCAGGCCGGCGGCGAAGGTCGCCCGGTCGAGGAACAGGTTGAGATAGCCGCCGCCTCTCACCTCCGCCTGCCGCACGCCGGGCGCCGAGGCCAGCCGTCCCGCCAGCACCTGCGCGACGTCGCGCGGGCTGCGGCGCAGCGTCTTCGCCAGGTCGAACGGCGCGGTGAGCGCGAGGTCGCCGAGCTCGACCCGGGGCGGGTACTGGAAGCTGACGTTGCCCGTCTCGATTCCGAACGCCTCGCGCACGGCGTCGCGGACGGCGCCCGCCAGCGCCCTCTGGACCTCCAGGATCACGGCCGGTAATCTTATCGTGCGCGAAGCCGAGCCGCGCGCGTTCACACACTTTTGCCTGCTCCTCACGACGCCGCTCCGCCCGCCGTCCGCTGGAGATCCGTGGCGCTGCCGGTCGAGCACGGCGGCTGGGGCTTCCTCCTGGAGCCGGTGGCGCTCGGCCTGCTGCTGGCGCCGTCCCCCGCCGGTCTGGCGCTCGCCTCCGCCGCGCTGTGCGCCTTCCTCGCCCG
>Ga0335069_10006682_pt1 | contig 16735 bp, 18 predicted proteins | sample Lox_Sample_11_FD_206714 | JGI IMG/M metagenome (GOLD analysis project Ga0335069, IMG submission 206714) | Soil microbial communities from Loxahatchee National Wildlife Refuge, Florida, United States - Lox_Sample_1.1 | ecosystem: Environmental > Terrestrial > Soil > Wetlands | place: USA...
GCAGCACGCACCATCCACCATCCACCGGCGATCCAACAAAGGAACCACATTATCAGGAGCAAGTCGCTCATCAGATCATGCATAACCCCATCCATGGTTATACCGCATACGCTTAAATTTTTAACTCCCAACCCGGCAGTAATCAATTCTGATAAATGAAACTTCTTGATTATATCTTAATGCAAATTCCCCTGATGAACTTCGCGATGCCTCAACTCGGCCTTGATTCAGCCTTCCTCTCCTGCCCCGGTCGCCCTGCCAACCGCCCTATTTGGCCCGAAGCTCCCTCACAATTGGTGTTATTACTACGAGAAAGCCGATTTGGCGTGCCAGCAGGGAAATTGGCAGCAAATGGCATCCCTGGGCGATCAAGCTGCCCAACTCAACCTTGCGCCAAATGAAGCCTCCGAATGGCTGATTTTCTCAGAAGCAGACGCACATACCGACGCCTGGGAAAAAGCGGTTCAATATAGCCAAAACGCTTTGAATGCCGATCCGAGTTATCAACCCACGATCTGCAAGCTTTGGAACCAGATCGAGCAACAGACCGGAGCAACAGTCTGCCCTTGCCACGATTAATTCACACGCGGGCTGCCTCACGTCAATGCCGGGAAAATATTAACCAAAAAACACAAGGATTAAACGCGGGTGTTCTTGGAAAACACGTAAGCGGCCAAAAAATTCCTCTTCACGTCCAGCTTTCTGGCCTTGACTTGTTGGTCGAACAAATCCGACATTTGTGCCTTGTCCAAGCCGGACCAGAAGAACCGGCCAGGGATGACCAACTGCTTGTTGTCACCCTTGAAAACAATGCCGCCTTCCGTGTCATCCATCTCGATCCGCTTCACCTCGCTCCATTTGATCCGGTAGCGCCCGATAAGCGATTGGGACGTGATAGTCTGTTCATCCATTTCCGTCGTGCCATAGACTAAAAATGGAATGAGACTCAACACCACCAAAATGAGAAAACACTCCGCATCGGTCGATTGATGGGTATAAAAGAAGAAGATGGCTATGCACAGAAAGATCACGGTGCCTGCCACGCCAAGCCCGCGCAACCACCGATGATTGACGCTCAAAGGACGGTTATGCCCTGAATTCGTACCCATTGCTCAAAAATTCCTTTCGATGATCAGCATCACCTGCTCCATGCATCATATCATATCTGGAACTCAAGATGGTGGCTTGCAGAAAAACGAACAGGCGATCCGCCTGGAATCTTTTTGTCGATACTTACTAAACGTTTGCTGTCCATTTGTTTATAATGTATACATAGATGGGGTTGTCAAGAAAGGAGAGGAACATGAATTATCGTGAATTGGGACGCACCGGCTGGAAAGTTTCCGAGATTAGCTTTGGCTCGTGGGCCATCGGCGGCTCGTGGGGACAAGTGCAAGATGACGAATCGATGGCAGCGTTGAATCGCGCCCTGGACTTGGGAGTGAATTTCTTCGACACGGCGGATGTCTACGGCGATGGCCGCAGTGAGCGCCTCTTTGCCCGCTTGCGCCGCGAGCGCAAGGAGTCATTCCATGTTGCCACCAAAGCCGGCCGCCGCCTGGATCCGCACGTGGCTTCCGGCTACAACCACCAAAACCTGACCGCCTTCGTGGAGCGCAGCCTCAAGAACCTGGAAGTGGAGGCCATCGACCTGCTGCAATTGCATTGCCCGCCCACCGAAGTCTACTACATGCCGGAAACCTTCGGCGTGCTGGACGATCTGGTAAAAGCCGGCAAACTGCGCTACTACGGCGTCAGCGTCGAAAAAGTGGAGGAAGCGCTCAAAGCCATCGAGTATCCCAACGTGCAATCGGTGCAGGTTATCTTCAACCTGTTCCGCCAGCGCCCGGCCGATCTTTTCTTTGGCGAGGCGCAGCGCCGTAAAGTGGGCATCCTGGCGCGTGTGCCGTTGGCCTCAGGGCTGCTGACCGGCAAGTTCACTGCGGCCAGCCAGTTCGAGAGCGACGACCACCGGGCTTTCAATCGCCACGGCGAATCCTTCGACCGCGGCGAGACCTTCTCCGGGGTCGATTTCGAAACCGGGCTCAAAGCCGTCGAGGAGATCCGCCCCTTTGTGCCCGCCGGTGCCACCCTGGCCGAACTGGCGTTGCGCTGGATCCTGATGTTCCCGGCCGTCACCTGCGCCATCCCGGGCGCCAAGAAAGTATCCCAGGTGGAAGACAACCTCAAGGCAGATCAGCTACCACCCCTGAATGACGCCACTATGCGTAACTTACGCACCATCTACGAACAACGCATCCGTCCTCTGGTGCACCAATATTGGTAGCCCGTGGGTTACAGGTAAAAATCGGCTCCCCGGTTGGGGAGCCTTTGATAATTGGGGTATTTTAGTGATTACTTGGGTTCGTATTTTATAAACGTGCCTTTTTCCAACTCGTCGAAAGCGGTGCGCAGCTCTGCGACTGTGTTCATCACGATCGGCCCGTACCACGCCACCGGCTCATGGATGGGCCGGCCGCTGATGAGCAGGAAACGTACTCCGCTCTCGTTGGTCGTGACTCTGATTTGTTCCCCCGGGCCGAACAGGATCAACGACGTATTGCCCAATTGAGGCTTGTGCTCGGTGTCGAAATAATTGACCCCCTCCATGTCATAGTCGAAGGGATCCAGATCATCACAGAATATACCGGAGCCCTCGAACACATAGGCCAACACGGTGTGTTCGGCCGGGAACTCACGGGTAAAAACGCTGTGCGGCGGCACGGAAACGTCCAGGTATTCCGGCTGGATGGTCACATTTTCCACCGGCCCGCGCTGCCCCGCCACTTCGCCGCAGATCACGCGTATCTCGGTGCCATTTTCCAGCTTCACACGCGGGATCTCGGCATCGATCACGCCCTGGTAATGTGGATCGATCATCTTATCCTTGCGGGGCAAGTTGGCCCAAAGCTGAAAGCCATACATCTTGCCTTCCGCATCACCGGCCGGCATTTCCTGGTGGATGATGCCGCTGCCGGCCGTCATCCATTGCACGTCGCCCACGCCGATCACGCCCGAATTGCCCAGGCTGTCGCCATGCGCCACCTTGCCGCGCAGCACGTAGGTGATCGTCTCGATGCCGCGATGCGGATGCCAGGGGAACCCTTTTTCGTACATATCCGGCGAATCACCGCGAAAATCATCCAGCAGCAGAAACGGATCGAAGAGCCTGGTCTCGGTGAAACCGAACGCCCGTTTGAGATGCACCCCGGCCCCCTCGAGGGTGGGTTTGCTCTTAATCACTTTTACAATTTTTCGAGTGGCAGCCATATACCCTCCTTTTCTTAAATTATACCTTTCGTGTCAAATAAAACTCCAATGGGAATTACGAACAGACATGTACTCGTAACCAGAGCCCCTGCGCGACAAGCGGTCTGGGCATTACCCTCGAGCTTCAATCGCCCCCTCGGTGTTCAGCAGATTTTACGGAATCGCTTTATTTCTACGAAGAAATTGCTTCACTTTTATTATGAAGCCGATCAAACGGAACGAACAGGCTGATGCCCGTGAGGAAGCTCACCACCTTGGAGATTACATTGCAAGCATACGGCCAGGGATTGGAAGGATAGGAAAAGCCGAAAAGCGCCCAGGCCGCGAAGATGAAGAACATGGCTGCCAATAAGAACAGCGTGTATCGCGAAAGTTTCGTCGATGGCGTAGTTGTCAATAGGGCGAACGTCCCCGTGATCACCAGCATCAATGGCAAAAATATGAGCAAATTGTACTGAAGGGCAGGCAGGGGCGAATGAACCCTGGGCAATACGATCAGGTCGAAAGGAACTTCGAAAAACATCGGCGCCGCCATGGTGCACACGACGCCATCATAAAATGCACGAATAAAACCATTACGCCGCTTGAAAAAAGTGATCCCGCAAAGCGTGAGGAACGCCGATGTGAACGTGATCGGCGTGATCGGGTTCCTCGGCATCTTCATCCTGCCATATTGTTGGACCAGGGCGTGCCCAAACAAGCTGGCTGCGACAATCAGCATCAAGACCGAAAAGCCTAGCATGACCCACAGAAACGCGCTCACCGTCCTGCCAGGCCGGGCAACCTCCACCAGTTGGCGCAGGCGGGTGCCCAGGTAAACCAGAACTCCAGAAATAACGAAAAGAAGGACAGCCAGAATGATCTCGCGGTTGCCGCTATAGGGTGTCCAGAGCCCGGATTGGATCATGGCAATGGTGCCTTTCGATGGTGGAAATGCCCACAAATTCTGGAATAACAAACGACTTTCCCGCGTGCAAAGAAGCTTATCACCACGTTTCTCAAACCGTCGTCCAGGTCAAGATCATCAAAAAATTAAGTAGCTAAAAAACTAACCCTTCGGAATAAACAAGGTGATCGCCGTGACAAAGCTCACGACCTTGGACATCCCATTGAAGGCAATGGATAAAGGATTGGAAGGATAGGAGAAACCGAACAGCGCCCAAACGGCAAAGATGAAGAACATGGCCGCCAACGAGAACAAAGTGTACTTTGATAGCTTCATCAGCGGTGAAAGCGTCAGCAGCGCGAAAATCGTGATCTCCACCACGAACAAAGGCAGGAAATAGAGCAGCATATACAATACATGAGGCGAGGGTGGATAAGTCCTGGACATTACGATCAGGTCGAACGGAAACTCGAAGATGATCAGCCCTGCCATGGTGCCGACAATGGCACCGCCCACTGCCACCCAGAACCCGCCGCGGCGGTTCAAAAAGAAGATGATGAAGAACGTCGCTACTGCGCACAAAAAAGTGACCGGGGTGATCGGATTCTTCGGCGCCTGCGAGGCATTATAGATCTGCGCCCATGCCTTGTCATAGGTAATGATCGCCACCACCGATGCAGTGAGAGAAACCAGGAATATCAGGAGCAGAAATGTACTGACGGCCTTGCCCGGCCGCTCTGCACCGACAGGTCGGTGCAAGCGGGTGCCAAAATAAATCAAAACGCCGGTGATGACAAAGAGGATGACTGCCAGGATAATTGCGCCGCTGCCGCTATATGGATTCCAGAGACCGGCTGAGTTCATGGTATATGTGTCCTTTCATATAAAATTCTAGCACCGTTTCAGAGGTCGATATGGCAACAAAAGGCATCCTGCCGGTCAAAAAGGGATGCCTCTGCTTCATTTACGTGGCCTCGAATGTCGTTTCTTTGGCGCCGCCACCCAGCGCTTCATTCAATAGCAGGATTTGAGTCTGGAGGAAACATTTCTACCGCAATAAGTTATCTCTTTGCAAACTTATTGCAATGAAATTTAAAAAGCAGTGATTAACAAAAAATCCCTTCATATAGAAGGGATTCAAAGTGGGCGCGAGAGGGCTCGAACCTCCGAACCTCACGGATGTGAACCGTGCGCTCTAACCAGCTGAGCTACGCGCCCGAACGTGCATCGATTATAGCATACCCCTTCCGGCTTTGGCAAGAAAGTTTTCTTCTCCCACAATCCCGATGCTAGTTCTTCTTCGGCAAATAGACCACGTAGTCATCGAAGCGCGTTTGGGTGTAAGCATTCAAGTCGAGGGAAATATCATCCTGATAATTAAATATGTAGGCGGTACCCGCTCCCCCTTTGCAATTCTCGAGCCCCAGCGAGTAGCGGTCGATAGCTAATGCCTGCCGAAAACCGGGAATCTCCTCGGTATATTGGATCGAAGGCAGATAGCCGGCGGGGTTCAGGGGTTCCGCCACCAGCACATACACCTCGGGCTCGGGGTTGACGCCATGATATTGGGTGCTGATGCAAATCTCGCCCTGCGAGTTTGCTGTGGCATATTGGATCGCCGGCACCAGGCCGACGAAGAAATTAACCCGGTTGTTGCTCAAATACCGTTCACCCTGGAAATCGTGCATGAACAGGCCACAAGCCACCAGCAGGGCCACGACCGAGACGGGAATGGCCCAGTGATATTTTTTATTGAAGCGATAGATACACACCGCCGCGCAGGTGATCAGCGGGATGAAGATGATGTTGATGCGGTTGACGTTCACGTTCTCGAACAGCGCAGTAAAGATCGACGCCGCGATCCAGATCAACACCAGCCCCCTGGCCGAAGTCGCCTTCTCATGGGCAGTCCTTGCCAGTTGCCAAACGCCCAGGGCAATCAGCGGGAAAGTGATCAGGTAGAAATAACCGTACGGCTCGACCGTATTGATCACGTTATGATCGGTCTGTGTCACCAGCAACAATACCAGGCTGACGATGTTCTCCCAGATCAAGCCCAGCACATTCTTGTTGAACAACGCCGTGATCCCCTCGTAGCGTGGCAGGGATGGCAGGCGCGGGATGGTAATGCCAAAATAACGGGAAGTTGATAACTGGAACGTATTGATATAGACGAAGCGCATCATGGGCAGCGCCACGATGAAAAGCACGAATGCCCCGGCCAGGACGGGCCCAATTCTCAACTGGCGCTTGTGCAGCAGCCAGGCGCCGGCTGCCGCGATGAATACCGGCATGAAGGCATAAGCAGTACCGTAGGCGTACAGGCACAACCCGAAGAAGAAACAGGCAGCTACAAAATACCAATTCTGCCTGATCGCTTTGAGCAGCAGGACGAACCCGACCAGGAAAACAAACGGCAAGATGTTCGACTCGAGCGCCCAGTGCGACAAGATGATATTCCACGGACTGATCGCCACAAAGAACATGGCCAGCAGCCCCAGGTCGTCGCCTTCGATCTCACGTCCGAGAAGATAGACCAGCGGCAGGGTCGCAATGCTCGAGAGCAGCATGGGCAGCCGGATGACCGTGGCGCTCATGCCAAAGAGCGCCAGAAAAGGGATCAACAAATACCCATACAACGCATTCTGGCCGCTGCCCCATGCGATGAAAAATATCGGGTAGGTCATCCCGTTGCGGTCCATGCCAAAATGCAGCAGGCTGGACGCATCGGCCGCTATCGAGGCTTCGTCGCTTTCCAGGCCCGGCGGCAAAGCGCCAAATTTCCAAACGCGCAGCAAAATGCCCAGGATAAGGATATCGATGAACAGGGCGATGCGGATGACTTTCTTGGTCTGGGGACTCATGTTTTACCTTGAAAACAAGAATGGCAAGCGAATGATTTTCCTCTGCCCACTTCGCGCCATTATTATACTGCCACTGCCCAGGCGCCGTTGGCAGTCGGCAGGACATCCGCCCGGCTGAGCACATTCGGGTTGCCAATGGTCACCGTCCAATTGCAGATCACCCCCATCCTGACAGGCCAGGAGGTATCTCCCCGGAAACGTCGAAGGTCTTGCCGTTATCGCCGCGGGTGAAACCATCCGGCAGCGTTGCGTGTGCACATCACTTAGGCGGTGTGACCAGGATGATCGGGCAATTGCAGATGACGGGAACATGCCCGGCCGTCCCCGCTTGGGGTTGAGGTTGTTCCACAATGCCGGTTGGGCAGGCGCAGACCGGCGTGGGCGATACGGTGGGGGTCGCCTGCCACCACGTGCAGGCCGTCACGGCAAGTAAGATCAACAGAACGGATAAAGTTATCATTGCTTTCATGGTTTTTTTCCTTATTTCCATCCATGAAGACGTTATCGGCATGGCTTTGGTTCCGAGCTTCGCTATCGGGTTACCCGATCGCTTTATGCTACAATGCGGATTGCAATGAGGAACAGACGCCATGTCTCTGCAAAAGTTTGCCGCATTCTCGATCCTGTTGCTAACCGTTGCCTGTAGTTCGCCGACGGCTTCCAACACCCCCACGCCGGCTGCTTCAGCCACGCCGACCCCGGCCATCAACGTCAACGCTTCGCCGCCTTGGCTGGTTTATGTGTCGGATAACCAACTAATCCTCAACAATCCCGGCGGCTCCGGGCGCACCGTGCTGGCCACTTTCGATGAGGTATCCAACCCGCAGCTCTTCCCCAGCCCGGATGGGCAATGGCTGGCCGTGCTGAACGGCCTGGAACCTGTGCTTACCCTCTATCATTTGCCGGACGGGACGATCAAAAAGACCTTCCCGCTGGTCTCCAAACCCGATCTGACGCCGGTACAGAAAGCCGCCTTCAACACTTTCTACAACATGTACATGGCCTATGTAGCCGGCTGGTCGCCGGACGGGCGCTACCTGGCTTTCGACAGCGTGCGTGACGGGCCTTCATCCAATCTGTACGTCTACAGCCCCGCCGATGACAGCACCACCCAATTGACGCAGAGCACGGTCAACTCTTTCCGCTTCACGTGGGCGCCGGATAGCGCCAACATCGTCTTCGAGGAGCTGGATACCATGCAGCCCTCCGGCTTTTCGGCGGTGCTGGATGTATACGCCGTCCACCCGGATGGCAGCCAGTTGCGCATGCTCTACCAGCCATTCAGCTACGATGAGCATTTTCTGGGCTGGGCCTCTTCCAACACGCTGGCGATCACCACGCTCACCGACCAGGGATACACTTACGCGCGTCTGTTCAACATCAACACCCTGACGGCCTCGCCGCTCTATAACGGCTATGCCAACCAGATCGCCTTCGATCCCACAAGCGGCACACTGGCTTTCACGTCTACATCTAATATGACCGGGACCGGCACGGTGCCGGCCGGCATTTACCTGTCCACGGCAAAGGCGCCGCCTGCGCTGGTTACCGGCAACGATTGGACGCTGCTGACCTGGCTACCAGGATTGCAAAGTTTCTTTGCCACCGGGCCCTCCAACGACCTGGCAGTGACGCCACTGGGCACCACCACCTCCTTCAGTGAAATCGTCATGCCGGCGGCCTCCTACGACCAACGCTGGCTGGCTTTTGCCTCTTCCAGTGGGCTGCGCGTCTATTCGACCGATGGATTTCTCTATAAAGACATTACCAAGGATCCCGTCGAATTGGCGTTGTGGCAGCCGAAAGCCGACGCACTTTATTATCTATCCAACGGCCAGTTGTTCTACCTGGCGAACCTGGATGCCAGCATCGTGCCCATCGATCAGCACGTGCAGCAATTGAATTGGGTGGGACAGTAAAGGTCGATCTTACACGCCGGGTAGCAGATCGGCCGGGCTGAGGTCGAAATCTTCGGCGCTAAAACTCCGCCCCTGAAAAGCGTCGAAACTTAAATACTCCATCTTCAATTTGAAACGGGCTTTCAGGTTACTGAACAACGCCAGGTAGCTCACACTGGCGCGTGCCGACCAATCCAGCCCCAGCGCGACTGCAGCCGCCTGGATCGACGCTTCTCCCGGTCCCTCGATCTCGGCAAAGTTGCCGTATGGCATCTCGTCCAATGACACCTCGCAGCTCTGAAAATCATAGGATGCGCGGTATTTCTCGTACATGACGCTGATCTCGTAACCCAGCGCCTCCAACAAGCGGCGGGTGGCCTCGAAATCACTGACCTCCACTTCGATCTCCTGGCGAATGCTGACCGCCGCGCCTGCAACAGCCGGCCCTTTGAAGGTCAGCCGGGCGCGGGAATCTTTCCGCAGGCGCAGCACGCGCAGCTCGCGGCTCAGGCTGCGGTTGGGGGTGTCGAAGCGTAGGTTGCGCTCGAACACGCGCGGCTGAACCAGCACCCCGCCTTGCGCCTTCAGTCGCCCTTCCAGCGCTGCTAGGTCTCGAATGTAAAACTTGGCTTCGATCTCTTGGTCATTCGCATGCATCGATCATTCACTTTCATCCATTGACTTCAGAACGCTCATATTGGATCGTCTCCCACACGGCTCCCAAATTAAGGCAAATGACCACCAACAGGATGGCATTCACCCCAACGACAAACCACACATTGGCCTGGCCGTCCGCCGCCGGTGTGAGAAACAGCCGATCCAGCCAATACCAGACGGTAAACAACAAAGCGCCGACGCCGGTCCCTATCACTGCCCAGCGCTGGTAGAACCACAAACCGACGGCTGCCACCAGACTCACAATGCTCCATACCGCACCGCTCACGGCCAGATAGAGCGGCAGGACGTCTGCGCCCAGACTGATCAGATACGCCCAGTTTGCGATGGCCTGCTGAAATCTCAGCCAGGAATCCAGCGAGAACACCAGCAACACCAATTCAAGAAATAACAGTAAGAGGATTTTTTTCATTGCTCTTTTGCCATCTGAAAGCCCACGGTTTACACGTGCCCATGAGCCGGTTATATGTCGTTCACGCTCAGCACATCGATGAAGATACGGTCGGCCGTGATCGGCTTAGTAAATGAGTGCCGGTCACCGGCTCCACTCTCACCCGGATCTGGGCAACATCACCTTCGTTCCAGCTTTTTCACGCGGTTAGAGAATCAGATCGGTGTTCCGAGGTTCGCATTCTATTGGAATTGATTATAGCACTGGCAAACCTCTGTCGTTTCGATGTAAAAACTATTAATTACAGTTGGCTGACAACTTGAAAATGTTCTTGACAGGGCAAAAAAGTCGGATATACTGACAGAAAGAACCACCTGCCGATTGCATTTGAGGTTTCAGGAGGGGCGTAGGATGAAATCAACCATTTGGAACTTACTTTCCATCCTGGGATTATTGGCGGTTCTAGGGATTGTCATCCTCGTTTTGCTTATCTTTGCCAATCCTTACTCATCCCTTAATCCTTTCCCGCCGCCAACGCTGCCGGCGACTGTGGCCGTTCCCACCAGCACGGCCACGTTACGCTCCATGCCCCCCACCTGGACGACAACCCCGATAGTAACCGATACGCTATTGCCCACTTCTTCACCCTATCCCACCCTGACCGGCGTCAACTTGCCCACCGCCACCAACACCAGCACCCCTACCAAGACACCGACCGCCACGCTGACCTTCACCAATACTTACACACCCACCATCACCCTGACGCCAACGATTACACTCACCCGTACCATCACCCTAACCCGTACGATCACGCTTACCCGTACGCTTACGCCTACCCGCACACCAACAATAACGAAGACGCCAACCTTTACGCTCACACCCACTGTGACCGAAACGCCTTCAATCACTCCAACCGCATCTGATACACCCACGATAACCGATACAGCCTCCGATACCCCCATACCCTCCGACACACCCATTCCTTCAGATACACCCTTACCAGATACAGAAACACCCACTGATACACCGACGACTTAAGGCATGCATGCTATATCCGGTAGCCGGTTTACTATCTTATTTTATAGATCTTTACCAACCATGACCCAACAAATTGATCCTGAAACATTCGCCCACCTGGTCGACCTGGCTTCCTTCGAGTTCGAGCCGGAGCAGGCCGATTATCTGCGCCAGCAGTTGAACAACCAGCTCAAAGCTATCCAGGAGCTGACCTCCATCCCCCTCGACGATTCGGTGCCGATCTCGCTGCATGGCGTCCCCTACCCTGTGGAGATCAGCCAACCTCTGCGGCAAGACGTGCCCGCTGTTTTTGCGGACCGCGATGCGTTGACGGCGCAAATGCCGCAATTCGAAGACGGTTACGTTATCGTCCCCGACATTCCCCATCAAACCCTGGAATAACCATGGAACTTTGCGATTTATCTGCGCATGAACTGGCACAGCTCATTCGTGAGGGCCGTGCCTCGGCCGTCGACGCCGTCGAATCGGCGCTGAAACGAATTGAAATCGTCGATGGCCGCCCGGGCGTGCTCGAGCCGGGTGCGATCACCGAAGAAGACAAACAACGGGTGCATGCTTTCATCACCCTCACTGCCCAGCAGGCGCGCGCCGATGCCGCAGCTATCGACCGCAAACGCGCTTCTGGAGAGCAAGTCGGCCCGCTGGCCGGCGTGCCGGTAACCATCAAGGATATCTTCTGCGTCAAAGGCACGCCTTCCACGGCTGCCTCGAAGATCCTGGCGAATTTCGTGGCGCCTTATACCGCCACGCCCGTCGAGCGCCTGCAAAGCGCCGGCGCCATTGTGCTCGGCAAGGTCAACCTGGATGAATTCACGTATGGCTCCTCCAGTGAATCGTCGGCTTTCCAGCCCTCGCCGCGCAACCCGTGGAACACCGAGGGTGTGCCGGGCGGCTCTTCGGGCGGCAGCGCCGCTTCCGTGGCTGCCGGTGAAGCGCCGCTGTCTCTCGGCACGGATACCGCCGGTTCCATCCGCCAGCCGGCCGCCTTCTGCGGGGTGGTCGGTATGAAACCCACCTACGGACGCGTCTCGCGCTATGGGCTGATCGCCTTCGGCTCCTCGCTGGATTGCCCCGGACCGGTGACGAATAACGTCACCGACGCGGCCCTGATGCTCAACGCCATCGCCGGTGTAGACCCGCGCGACAACACTACAGCCACCGTGCCGGCGCCCGATTACACCGCCGACCTGGAAAAAGGCGTCAAAGGGTTGCGCATCGGCCTGTCACCGGATTATTTCCGTATCACCTACCCCAACCCAGAGACCGGCGAGTACGAGCAGCAACCGTTGCCCAAGGAAATCGAAGCAGCCGTGCGCCACGCCGCCGATGTTTTGTCCAATCTGGGCGCCGAGATCGTCGAAGACGTTCCCATGCCCAACACGCGTTACGGCATCCCGGCTTATTTCGTCATCAGCCGCGTGGAAGCGGCGTCCAATCTGCACCGTTTCGACGGCGTCAAATACGGCTATCGCACGCCGCAGCCGGTGAACAGCCTCAAAGAAATGTACCAAAAGACTCGCAGCCAGGGGTTTGGTCCCCAGCCCAAGTTGCGCATTCTAATGGGCATGTACGTCAGCGCCGCCCAGTACAGCGAGCAATATTACAATCGGGCGCTGCGCGTGCGCACATTGATCCGCCGCGATTTCGAGGCCGCTTTCGACCCACAAGGCAAATATCGCCTGGACACACTGCTGACCCCCACCACCCCGACCACGGCTTTCCAAATGGGCAAGGTATATGGTGATTCGGTGTTGATGCAATACGCTGACCAACTCACCGTGCCCGCCAACCACGCCGGCACCCCCGGCATTTCACTGCCCGCCGGCCTGGACGCGGAAGGCCTGCCCATCGGCATCCAGCTCCTGGGAGCGGATTTCGCCGAAGGCATGCTGCTGCGTATCGGCCGCGCCTATGAGCATGGCACCGAGCGCGAATCCTGGCGAACGGCAAAACCGAAAGTGCTGGTCGCAATCCCCAGATGATAGGCAATGTCACCGGTTAAAAAGATCTTTCCCGTCATTGCGTTTCTTGCCCTCACGCTAGCCTGCCAAATTCCTTCCACTGTCACCGAGCTTTTGACCGAGGCGCGGATTTTACCGACCCTGCCATTCACCGTAACCCCCTTCCAGCCGGATGGCAGTATCCTGACCCTGGAAGCATTGCCTTCATCGACCGCCACCCCGGATTTCACCACCACTGGAACTCCGGCGGTCACAACCACATCCGCACCGACATTCACGACCACGCCAATTCCGGGAACAGTTTTCCCCACCGTCACGAGAACGCCACTCACACTTACACTAACCGGCACGATGACGAACGCACTTACGCCCTCTTCGATAGTCTGGACGGCCACGATGATGCGCACGCCAACGCTGATGCTCGCCGGCACCCCCAGCCGCACACCCACTCGTACAGCAACCCTTTGGCAACCCAGCGCCACACCAGCCGCCACACGCACTATCACCCCCACGCGCACGTCTGCCCCACCAACACTCACACCTACCCGCTCGCCGACCTATAACACCACATCGGTCGTCCCTGGCGGCCCGGTGAGCGCCACGCAGTTGATCGATGCCATGAACCAGTTGCGCGTGGCCAATGGCTACCCTGCCTTGAAGGTCAACTCGATTATCATGAGCTCGGCTCTGTGGACGGCGGAATACATGGCCGCCAATAATATGCGCAGTGCCATTGGCAACGTGAGCGGCCGCCTGGCTTCCCTGGGCTATGGCAACGGCGCAACGGTCTTCGCCACCGAGGATTGGGACATGGGCGCCACCACCTTGAGCCAAATCATGTCGGTCTGGTCCGATTCGCTGCACATGCTCCCGGCCACTTATCCCTATTATGTCGACGTCGGCGCCGGCGTTGCGACAGGGCCTTGGGGAACCTATTACATCCTGCAAGCTGCCTACACCATTGGCTCGACCAACACCCCCGCGCCCACGGCTACCCGCACGCGCACCCCGACGCCTGTGCCGGCCACGCAAACAGTTACTGTCACTACAACTTCCACCGAAACGTTTACGGCCACGGTGGTGATCATCCCCACGGAGACCGAAACGGAAACTTTGGAGCCAAGCGCCACACAACCATAAACGTCTACGTCATTGATAGGTATGTATCAAAAATAGTACAATGCAATTACAAAAATTGACGTACATTACATCCGTCATTGAGAGAGGTTTGGTGTTTTTCCAAACCTCGAAGCAATCTCCAAATATTGCAAGAGATTGCCACGCTCCCTGCGTTCGCTCGCGATGACAAAACTATGCTCTGCAAGGCTAGAAGCAAGATGAGAAAAAAACACATGGGAAGCAATTTTGATGATTTTCTGCAAGAAGAGGGAATCCTTGCAGAAACAGAGGCAACTGCCATCAAAAGGGTTATTGCTTTTCAGATCGAGCAAATGATGAAAGAGCAAAAAATCTCAAAGACAGAGATGTCACGCCGGATGAATACCAGCCGAGCGGCACTCAATCGACTTCTAGATCCCACCAACCAGGCAGTCACCCTTCAAACACTGGATCGCGTTTCTCGCGCCCTTGGTAAGCGTCTGCTGATCTACATTGCCTGATTAATGCGGCTATTTTGTTCAATGTGAACAATAATTGAATTAGAATAAATACAAATTGTTTACTCAAATCGGAGTTGCTTCATGCCTGAATACGAACCCATCATCGGCCTGGAAACGCACATTCAGCTCAATACGGCCACCAAGATCTTTTGCTCCTGCAAGGCAGATTCCTGGTTCGACGCGCCCAACACCAACATCTGCCCGGTGTGCTGCGGATTGCCGGGGGTCTTGCCAGTATTGAATGAAAAAGTCGTCGAAAAAGGCGTGCTGCTGGCCGCCGCCATGCACGCCGATATCCAGCCCATTTCGTTCTTCGATCGCAAGAATTATTTCTACCCCGACCTGCCCAAGGGCTACCAAATCTCCCAGTTCGACAAATCACTGGCCAAAGGCGGTTACCTCGAATTGCCTATGCCATCCGGCTACACCCGGCGGGTGGGCATCTGGAAGCTGCACATCGAGGAAGATGCCGGCAAGACCAAGAACGAGCACGGCCGGCGCCTGATCGATTTCAACCGCTGTGGCGTGCCGCTGGTCGAAATGGTCACCGGGCCCGACCTGCGCTCCGCCGACGAAGCCGCCCAGTACTTGATCCGCCTGCGCCAACTGCTGCGCTGGCTGGGTATCTCCGAAGCCGACATGGAAAAGGGCCACCTGCGCTGCGACGCCAACGTGTCCATCCGCCCCAAGGGCGCCGATTACCTGAACCCCAAAACCGAGATCAAGAACGTCAATTCCATCGATGCCGTGCGTGACGCCATCCAGACCGAGATCGAGCGCCAGGTACGCGAGACCGAGGCCGGGCACAAGATCGAAGCCTGGACGCTGGAATGGGACGAAGACACCGGCAAGCTGAAGAAGATGCGCTCCAAAGAGACCGAAGCGGATTATCGCTACTTCCGCGAGCCCGACTTGCTGCCTGTCCACATGATAGAGGAATGGAAAGCCAGCATCCTGGCCAACCTGCCTGAGCTGCCCCTGGAGCGGCGCCACCGCTTCACCGAGCAATACGGCCTGCCGGAATACGATGCCGACATCCTCACCGGTGAGCGTAATCTCTCGGATTATTACGAAGCGGCCGTCAAAACCTACCAGGGAGATCCCAAAAAAGTCTCCAACTGGCTGATGAACGACGTGATGCGCATCATGAACGAACAGACCATCACCGCTGACCAGCTCAAGCTCACCCCTGTCTGGCTAGCAGAATTGATCAAACTGATCGATGCCAACACCATCAATGTTTCCACGGCCAAATCGCTAGTCGATAAAGTAGAAACGAGCGGAAAATCGCCGGCTGCGATTGTAGCAGCCGAGGGACTTGCCAAAGTCAGCGACGATAGTGCCATCCGCACCGCCTGCCAGGAAGTGTTGGCGGAGAACCCCAACGAAGTGACCTCTTTCAAAGGCGGCAAGGCAACCTTGATGGGCTTTTTCGTTGGCCAGGTGATGAAGAAGATGCGCGGCAAAGCCGATCCGCAGATGACGCACCAGATCTTGGAAGAATTGCTAAAATAATTGCGGCCGCTGCTTCATCCCCAACTTCATGTAGGCATGACGGCCCATGTCAAATCAGGTTAGTCCATGTACACGTTACGGCATGCCCAGGCTTCTGACGATCCCGCTATTCGTGCCTTGATCCACGCTGTGGGCATCAACCCCATGGCACTGGACTGGCAACGCTTTACAGTGGCCGTGGACGAGCAAGACCACGTGATCGGCATCGGACAGGTGAAACCGCACAACGACGGCACGCGTGAACTGGCCTCGATTGCCGTCGATCCCTGCTGCCGCGGCCAGGGCATCGCCCACGCCATCATCGAGCATTTATTGAGCAAAAACCCCAGACCGCTATATTTGACTTGCCGTAGCAGCTTGCAGGATTTTTATACACAATTCGGTTTCGAGGTAGTGCCAAATCCCGCCAGGCTGCCACCTTATTTTCGCCACCTGGATTCTCTGGGAAAAACCATGCAGCGACTGCACTTTTTCAAGGAGCCGCTGCTGGTAATGAAACGTTAGCCAATACTATTTAAAAACTGCACAACACTTTTGCATTCATGCAGGGAATCATTAAATATTAGTCTAGAAAATGGACCGCACCATCAGCAAAAAACCAAAGATTGCCAACGGGAT
>Ga0335069_10006683_pt1 | contig 16735 bp, 15 predicted proteins | sample Lox_Sample_11_FD_206714 | JGI IMG/M metagenome (GOLD analysis project Ga0335069, IMG submission 206714) | Soil microbial communities from Loxahatchee National Wildlife Refuge, Florida, United States - Lox_Sample_1.1 | ecosystem: Environmental > Terrestrial > Soil > Wetlands | place: USA...
CGAGCCGAAGTAGCGGTCGCTTTCACCCGCGGTGCCGTAGCGGACTTCCGCCGTGCGGACGGCCCGCAACGGCTCGGGCGGCGGCGGGTGCGAGCAGCCGGACAGGATCGCGGCGATCGAGACGGCGAGCAGGGCGGGAGTGGGGAAGGCTTTCACGGCGATTCCTCGGGCGTGTTCACGATTTCGGGGTGGGGGCGGAAGCGGCCGACGCTGGCTGCGGCTCGAAGGCCTGCCATCCGCCGCCGAGCGACTTGTAGAGCTGCACGCTGTCGAGCAGCTGCTGCGTGCGGCTGTCGTTCGCGCCGACGCGCACCGCGAGGCGTGCGCGCTGCGCATCGAGCAGCGGCAGCAGGTCGATCTGGCCTCGGTCGTAGAGCGACTGCGCGCGCCCGAGCGCGGCCTCCGCCGTCTTCGACGCGCTCTGCAGATCGCTTGAGCGCTGGCGCTCCTGGTCGAGCGCGACGAGCGAGTTCTCGACGTCCTCCAGCGCGCGCACGATGCCGTCCTCGTAGCGCAGCAGCGCCTCCTTCTGGTTGGCCTCGGCGATCTCGTTGATGGAGCGCGTGCGGCCGGCGTTGAAGAGGGGCATCGTCAGGAGCGCAGCGGCGGACGTGAAGCGCGCGGAGCCCATGCCGACGCCGTTGATCTCGACGTTCTCGCTGCCGAACAGGGCGCCGAGGAAGAGGCGCGGGAACCATTCGGCCTTGGCCTGCTGGCGGCGCTCGTTCGCCGCTGTGAGCTGGGCGCCGAGCGCGAGCAGGTCGGGGCGGCGCTCGAGCAGCTCGGCGGGCTGGCCAGGCCGCGTGGGCGGCGCGTCGATGTCGGCGTTGGTCGGCACGATGCGCGCCGCGTTCACGGCCTGGTCCCCGATCAGCACCGCGATGCGGTGCCGCGACACCGCGGCGAGCGTCTCGAGCGGCGGGATGGCGGCGTGGGCGCGCGCGGCATCGGTCTGTGCACGCTCCACGTCGAATGGCGTGGCGAGCCCGGCGCGCTGGCGTGCCATCACGAGGCGCACGGTCTCGTCGTGCGCCGCCGCGATCGCGCGGACTGTGTCGATCTGGCGCAGCGCACCGACGAGCGTGAAGTAGTTCGTCGCGACGTCGGTCATGACGAGCAGCCGCACGGCACGCTCGCCGTCCTCGGCCGCGACCGTGTCTGCCGCGGCGGCGCGCGCACCGGCGCGCAGGCGTCCGGAGATGTCGATCTCCCAGGAGACGTCGAGGCCCGCGCTCGCGCTCTTCGTGTCCATGATGAGCTGGCGCGTCGCGGCGTCGTAGCCGCTGTTGGAGTCGGACGCACGGCCGTTCAGGCCGATGCTCGGGAACAGCCACGACCGGCTGATCGTCTCGCCGGCGCGTGCGGCCTGCACGCGCTGCGCCGCGATGCGCACGTCACGGTTCTCGGCCGCCGCGCGGGCGATGAGGTCTGCGAGCACCGGGTCGCCGTAGTTCGTCCACCAGGCCACTTCCGGCTCGGCCGCCACCTCGGCGGCGTTCGCATAGCGGCTCGGCACCTCGACCGTCGAGTGCAGGGCGGGCGTGGAGCACCCGGCGAGCCAGAGCGCGAGGGGGAGCGCCGCGAGCACGAGCCGGGCGGACGCCGCGCGACGGCGCCGCACGGGAGCGGGGCAGGGCGTCACGGGTTGGGAGGCGGACAGCGACATCACGGTCTCGGCGTTGCATTCGAGGTGTCCGCAGGTTAGGCGGCCGCGCCCCGGAAGTCGTCACCGAAGGGTCCAGCTTCGGTCGGCGTTCGGTCGGCCCTTGTCGCAATCGGTTGACATCGCGGCCGCTTGGTGGCCGCGTGGCGCGCTCAGAGGCGCGCGCGCATGGCCCGCAGCTCGGCGCGGCAGGCTTCGCCGAATGCGTGCAGGGGGTCGGCGTCGGAGCGCACGATCTCGCGCACGTGCTCGAGCGACAGGTTCTGGGAGAAGTACTGGTCGGTGATGTGCCGGAACACGCGCTCGGCTTCCGCCAGCACTTCGGGAGATGCGCAGAGGCGGATGCGGTTGAGGAGCGCGTAACCCGTCAGCAGGGTCTCGGGCTTCTCGAGCGTGTGCGTGAGCGCGTCGACGAGCAGCCGGCTGCACTCGCTGATGAACTCGCCGTAGAGCGTCTCGCGCTTGCCGACCTCGACGCGGATCAGCTCGCGCTTGTTCAGCGTCTTCTGGGTGACCCAGGCGGAGGCGACGGTGGCGGAGCCGCCGATGACGAGGCTCGAGAGGACGGTGACGCTGCCCGAGTCCATGGCTGTTCCGCAGGCATCGCGCGCCGTCGCTCAGGGAGCGTGCCAGTCCGCGAGCAGCTCGGGCAGCGACTTGCGCAGGCGCTCCAGCACGTAGCGCTCGATCGCGGCCGTCTCGCCCGCGCCCAGCTCGCCGCTCCAGCGACCGACCAGCGTGAAGTGCATCAGCAGCAGGTCGCGCAGCTTGGCGAACGCGATCGGGTTGTCGTTGCCGCACACCGAGCGGTCGTTCTTCAGCACGCGGTCGATGGCCCCGGGCTCGAGGATGCGGATGTGGCACAGCATGGCGAGTCGCCCGACCTCGCGATCGAGCTCCTCGAGGTTTCTCGCCCATCCGCCGATGCGGACTCCGTCTGGCGTGTTGGTCATGGGGATTCCCTCAGGTTCGGTTTCGGCGGCTCATTCGCCCGACGGCTCGCCCTCGCCCGCCGCGACCTCGTGCGCGATGGCGTCGAGCAGCTCGCGACCCGAGGAGAAGTCCAGACGTCGCGTGGTGACGAGGTTCTCGAGCCGGCCGGCGAGAGCGTGAGGCGTCGCGTCGACGTGCAGCTTGAGCACGTACGTGAGCCGGCTCGGATACTTCGATTCGGGTTGTCGGTTCATGGCTGGCGGCCTGCAGGCACGGGTGATGCATCGGCGTGCCGGCGGTCGGCTTTGGCCGAAGCCGGGACGAACTTGACGGCATGCGAAGCCGCGATCCACTCCTCGTTGGTCGGCTCGACCGCCACGCGCACGCAGCTCGAGCCGCTCGAGATCAGGTGTTCGTTCGCGCGGTTGGCGTCGTCGTCGAGCTCGAGGCCGAGCCACGCGAGCGTCGCGCAGATCCGCTGGCGCAGCACCGCGCTGTGCTCGCCCACCCCGGCGGTGAACGCCAGCATGTCGAGGCCGCCGAGCGCCGCAGCGAGGCTGCCGATCTCGCGCACGATGCGGCGCACGTAGAGGGCGAGCGCCGCGGCTGCCCGCGGGTCGCGCTGCTCGGCCTCGAGCAGGACCTGCGGGCTCGACGACAGGCCCGAGACGCCGAGCAGGCCCGACTCGTGGTAGAGCAGGTGCGTGAGGCGCTGCAGGTCGAGGCCGTCGGCCTGCATGAGGTGCAGCAGCACGCCCGGATCCACCGAGCCGCAGCGCGTGCCCATCATGAGGCCGTCGAGCGCCGAGAAGCCCATCGTGGTGGCGACGCTCTGCAGGTTCTGCATGCCGCACAGGCTCGCGCCGCTGCCGAGATGCGCGACGACCGTGTGCCCGCGCGCGAGGTCGCCGTGGCGCTCCGCCAGCGCGAGCGCCATGTACTCGTACGAGAGTCCGTGGAAGCCGTAGCGCCGCACGCCGCGCTCGAAGAGCGCATGCGGGATGGGCAGCATCTGCTCCACCGTCGGCAGCGTGCGATGGAACGCGGTGTCGAAGCACGCCACCTGCGGCACGTCCGGCAATTCGTCGAGCAGGGTCGCGATCGCGTGCAGGGCGAACGGCTGGTGCAACGGTGCGAGGGCGACGTAGCCTTGCAGGTCGGCGAGCACCCGGCGGTCGATGCGGACCGGCTCGGTGTAGCGGCCGCCCCCGTGCACGACGCGGTGCACGACCGCGCCAGGCGGGCGGCCGCCGGTCTGCGCGACGACCGCCGTCCGCACGTGCTGGAGCGCGGCCGCGTAAGGCTCCTTCGCTTCGAGCGCGAGCGCGGTGGGCGGCGAGCCACCCTGGACGAGGGTCGGACTGCGGCCACCGATGCCTTCCACCTGGCCGGCCCACATCGGCTGGCGTGGCAGCGGCACGACGGCCGCGTCGAACAGCGCGAACTTGATGCTCGACGAGCCGCAGTTGAGCACCAGCACGGGCGCGTCGGTCGCACCGGGCGGAAGCGAAAGCGCACGCCCGGCGCTGGCGGCGTCGCGATCGGCTGCGAGCTCGCTCATGGCTGCAGCTCCACCGCCGGAGCCGGCGCCGGCGCGACGCGCGGCAGCGCCGGCACGATCGACGCACCGACGTCCGGCGGGAGCCGCCCGGACTTCTCGCGTGCCGCGACGAGTGCGATCGCGCACGAGGCGATGCGCGACTCGCGCGAGTCGGCACGGCTCGTCAGGACGATCGGCACGCGCGCGCCGACGACGATGCCGGCGCTCGCCGCGCCGCCGAGGTACTCGAGCTGCTTGGCGAGCATGTTGCCGCTCTCGAGGTCGGGAACGACGAGGATGTCGGCGGCACCGGCGACATCGGAGACAATGCCCTTGGTGCGCGCGGCCGCGGCCGAGACCGCGTTGTCGAAGGCGAGCGGCCCGTCGAGGATGGCGCCGTCGATCTGCCGGCGGTCGGCCATCTTGCACAGCGCGGCCGCATCGAGCGTCGCCGGCATGTGCGGGTTGACGGTCTCCACCGCGGCGAGGATCGCGACGCGCGGGCGCAGCACGCCGAACGCATGCGCGAGGTCGATCGCGTTGCGGATGATGTCGGCCTTCTCGGGCAGCGTCGGCGCGATGTTGATCGCCGCGTCGGTGATGATGAAGGGCCGCGGGTAGGCGGGCGACTGCATGAGGAAGCAGTGGCTCATGCGCCGGCTGGTCCGCAGCGGGCTCGCCACCACCGCGCTCATCAGCTCGTCGGTGTGCAGGCTGCCCTTCATGAGCGCCTCGACTTCGCCGTTGACGGCGAGCTCGACCGCGCGCTTCGCCGCGGCGACGCTGTGCGGCGCGTCGATGACCGTGACGCCCTCGATGCTCAGGCCCGCTTCCTTGGCGACCGACTCGAGGCGCGCGCGCGGCGCGATCAGCACCGGCTCGATCAGCCCTGCGGCGCGCGCGTCGAGAGCGGCCGAGAGGCTCACCGCGTCGCAGGGATGCGCGACCGCGATCCGGATGCGCCCGAGCGGCTTCACGTACTGGAGCAGGCGCACGAGGTGGTCGCCGTGCTCGAGGGCGATCCGCAGCTGCGGCAGCGTGCTGCGCGCGCGCTCGATCCGCTCGGTCGGTGCGAGGACCGTGGCCTCGCCCGTGATGACGGTGTGGCGCTCGTGGTTGACGCAGCGGCAGTCGAGCGTCACGCGGTGGTTCTCGGGGTCGCGCGCCGTCACCGTCACCGTGATGGTCAACGTGTCGCCGACGCGCACGGGCGCGTGGAACTGGAGCGTCTGCGCGAGGTAGACGGTGCCGGGGCCCGGCAGGCGCGTGCCGAGCACGGCCGAGATCAGCGCGGCGCCCCACATGCCGTGCGCGATCACGCCGTGGAAGCGCGTCGATTCGGCGAACTGCGTGTCGATGTGCTGCGGATTGACGTCGCCCGACATCGTCGCGAACAGCTGGATGTCGGCGGTGGTCAGCGTGCGCTCGATGCTCGCGTTGTCGCCGACGGCGATCTCGTCGAACGTGCGGTTGCGGATGACCTCGAGGTCGTCGGATACGGTGGTGCCGGTCATGGTGACTCCTTAGGGTCAGGCGAGGATGTGGAAGCCGCCGTCGACATAGAGCACGTCGCCGGTGACGGCCTGGGCCGCGTCGCTGACGAGGAACGCGCACATCGAGCCGACGTCGTCGATCTCGACCGGGCGCGGCAGCGGCGCGCGGCGCCGCGAGTCGGCGATCAGCTCGTCGAAGGCAGGGATGCCGGAAGCGGCGCGCGTCGCGATCGGACCCGGCGAGACCGCGTTCACCCGGATGGCGCGCGGGCCGAGCTCGGTCGCGAGGTAGCGCACCGAGGCCTCGAGCGCGGCCTTCACCGGGCCCATCACGCCGTAGGTCGGCACCACCTGGAACGCACCGAGGTAGCTCATCGTGAGCAGGGCGCCGCCGCGGTCCATGAGCGGCTCGGCGAGCCGCGCCATGCGCACGAACGAGTGGCACGAGATGTCCATCGCGCGCGCGAAGCCGTCACGCGACGTGTCGGCCACGCGCCCGTGCAGGTCGGCGGCTGGTGCGAACGCGATGGAGTGCAGCACGAAGTCGAGCCGTCCCCAGGTCTCGCGGATGGCGCCGAACACCGCCTCCATCTCGCCGGGCTTCTCGACGTCGAGCGGCATCATGATTGGCGCCGCGAGCTCGCGCGCGATCGGTTCCACGTGCGGCCGCGCCTTCTCGTTGAGCCACGTGACCGCGAGCTCCGCGCCGCACTCGCGGAAGACTCGCGCACAGCCGTAGGCGATGCTCTGCTCGTTGGCGATGCCCACCACCAGCCCCTTGCGGCCGGCGAGCAGCGATTCGGAACGGACGTCGTTGGCCATCGCTCATTTCTCCTTGACATAGCGGCCGGGCGCGTCTTCCAGGCGACGCTCGCCGGCGATTCCCATCCGCGGCGGATCTGCCGGAGCCGCCGAGCGCGACCGCAGCCACTCGTGCCAGGCCGGCCACCACGAGCCCTCGAGCTCGGGTGCGGCGGCGAGCCAGCGGTCCGGGTCCAGGCGCGATTCGCCGGCGCCGCTCGTGAGGAGCTGATAACGGCGATGGCCCTTGCCGGGGGGATTCACGATGCCGGCGTTGTGTCCGCCGCTCGTCAGCGCGAACGTGATCTCGGCGGGGCTCAGGTAGTGCAGCTTGTAGACCGAGCGCCACGGCGCGACGTGGTCGGTGACGGTGCCCACGAGGAACACCGGCAGCTTCACGTCGCCGAGCGTGACCGGCCGGCCGCCCACGATGTAGCGGTTCTCGGCGAGATCGTCGTGCAGGAACAGCTGGCGCAGGTACTCGGAGTGCATGCGCGCGGGCAGGCGCGTCGCATCCGCGTTCCACGCCATCAGGTCGTTCATGTCGCCCGACTCGCCCAGCAGGTAGTGGCTGACGACACGCGACCACAGCAAGTCGTTGGAGCGCAGCATGTGGAAGGCGCCCGCCATCTGCCCCGTGGTCAGATAGCCGGTCTCGGCCATCTGCGCCTCGAGCAGCGTGATCTGCGCCTCGTCGATGAAGAGGCCGAGTTCGCCGGGCTCCTTGAAGTCGGTCTGCGCGGCGAGCAGCGTCATCGACGCGAGCCGGTCGATGCCGTCGCGGGCCATGGCCGCGGCTCCGATCGCGAGCAGCGTGCCGCCGTTGCAGTAGCCGAGCGCGTGCACCTTGCGATCGGGGACGATCGCGTGCACGGCGTCGAGCGCCGACCAGAGGCCGAGCCGCAGGTAGTCGTCCATGCCGAGGTCGCGCTCGTCGGCGCCCGGGTTCTTCCACGACACGCAGAACACCGTGTGGCCGCGGTCGACGAGGTACTTGACGAGCGAGTTGCCCGGCGACAGGTCGAGGATGTAGTACTTCATGATCCACGACGGCACCAGCAGCACCGGCTCGGGGATCACCTCGGCGGTCGACGGCGCGTACTGGATCAGCTCCATCAGCCGGTTCTTCAGCACCACCTTTCCCGGCGTGACCGCGACGTCGCGGCCGACGACGAAGTTCTCCGCGCCGGGAGGCGGCATGCCGGCCGCGAGGCGCTGCATGTCCAGGAGCGCGTTCCCGAAGCCACGCATCAGGTTTTGGCCGCCTTCGGCGTAGGTGCGCTGCAGGGCCACAGGGTTGGTGAGCAGCGCGTTGCCGGGAGAGGCCACGTCGAGCAGCTGGCGTGCGGCGAACGACACCAGCTCCTCGTGGTGGCGCTCGACGCCGCTCACGCCGTGCGTGGCCTGCGACCAGAGCTGCTCGTAAAGCAGGAAGGCTTGGTGCAGCACGTTGAACGGCCACTGCAGCCACGCGTCGTCCGCGAAGCGGCGGTCGTGCGCCGGCGGCTCGATGAAGCGGCGCGTGTCGCCGTCGCCGGCGATCCAGCATGCGATGTCGTAGCGCGCGACCTGGCTCACGTAGTCGAGGAACTGCAGTCCCAGCTCCATCTGCTTGCCGGGCGAGACCGTGAGGTTCATCGCCCAGTCCGCTGCGGCGAGCAGGCCCGAGGCCACGGACATGGTCCCTGTCGTGCGCCCCACTGCCGCACGCACCCTGCGATCGATGTCGTTGCCGGTCGGCCGGCGGGCGGCCGCCGGTGGCGCCGCGAGGGCGGGCGCCGACACGAGGGGGAAGGACATGTCCATGGCGAATCTCCCTTCAAGACGCTAGGGGGCTGGCTCCGGCGCGTCGAGGCCGATCTCGTCGGTCTCGCAGCGGCCCGATCTCGATGGCGAAGGGGTGGAGGGGGTGGTCATCTGGATGCTCTGCGCGCGGCAACAGCCACCGCGAGATACCTGTGCCCGGCAAGCGGGCCGGACCCGCGATGTCGGTCGTGGCGGCAGTGCGCGGACGCGATGCCCGCACGTTAGGCGCCGGCGCACGCGAAGTCGTCAGCGAACGGTCGACAAACGGTCACCGTTTGCGGCGCCCCCGCGATGGCGCGCACCGCGCGCTGCGCGCTGTCTCTCAAACGGAATACGCGAGCAGCTCCTCGCGCGCGGCCTCGCTGAAGTCGCGCATCGGATCGGCACCCATGCCCTTCTTCATCAGGTCGCGCAGATCTGCCGTCGTCTTGGGCGGCTCGAACGAGATATCGGTGATGACGTGCATGACCTTCTCCGCCGCCGCGGCCGTCGTCGGCGTGCAGAGCACGCGCATGCGGCTCACCATCGCCCAGAGGGACACGATGTCGTGGACCTTGGGTTCCGTGCTCATGAGCGCGTCGGTGTAGGCGTTCGAGGCCGCGAGGATGAAGTCCCGGAAGAGGTCCTGGCGACGCGACAGGTCGGCCGTCTGCCGTCCGATCCGCGCCTGCGACTGCAGGCTCATCCAGGTCGTGCACCCGGAGGTCAGCCCGCCCACGACCGAGCCGGCGAGCGCCGAGAGCGCGGAGACGTAGGCGGTGTCCATGGTGGCGTCGTCCGTCCGCGTGATGCCGGTCGAGCCTGCGGACGTGCGTCAGTGTGAACGCCGTTCAGCGTGCAGACGTCGGCACCGCGTCGGAGCCGCGTCGCGAAGTCGTCGCCGGCATGTCGGCCCGAACGAGGGCGCGAGCGAACGCCGCATCGCGTCGTCGCCCTGGTCGAGCGGGCAGTCGTCGCGGCCGAAGTGCTCCGGCAGCTGGAGCGTCGCGATGCCGACCTTTGAGTGGAAGGCGTCGATGAGGCGGGGGATGAAGAGGGCGACCTTCAACGTGGCTTCTCCAGCGACGAGAGGCTCGACGTTAGTGCGAGCGAGGAACGCGTGGTGGGCGAAACGTCCGGAACTGGTCGGGATCGCGTCGATGTCAATGCCTGCGGTCAACAGATCGCACGAAAGACCTCGCGCTGCATCAAGTGCTGCTCGAAAGACCGCCGCCCGAGTGCCGCCGAACGTCTCCGCCGCTCCATGGGGCCGCCGCCGTGCTTGGTCGCGGCGTCGGCAAGTGGTCGGCATGTCGTCCGCGCGCTTGCCGCACGCGTCGGCGGTTCCTATCCTCGTCCCGTCGATCGCTCGACGCGATGCGAACAAACGGAACCCAAACCAACCGCGCGAGGCCACCTTGAGCCAAGACATCACCCCCCACGTGCTGGTCGTCGACGACGATGCGGCGGCCCGCGCCCTCGTGATCGAGTACCTCGCCGCGAACGACTTCCGCGTGACGCCCGCGGCGTCGGGCCGCGAGATGTTCCAGCGCTTCGACGACTCCGCCATCGACCTCGTGCTGCTCGACATGAAGATGCCCGGAGAGAGTGGCCTCGAGCTGGCGGGCCGGCTGCGCGAGCGCGGCACGGTGCCGATCATGTTCGTCACGGGCCGCGGCGAGGAGGCCGATCGCGTGATGGGACTCGAGCTCGGCGCGGACGACTATCTCGTCAAGCCGTTCAGCCCGCGCGAGCTGCTGGCCCGCGCGCGCGCCGTGCTGCGTCGCTACCGCGTGCAGTCCACGCTGCCGGAGCGCGACAACACCCGCCGCGCATTCCGCTTCGCGGGCTTCGAGCTCAACCTGCGCACGCGCCGGCTCACGGCGCCGGGCGGCCTGCGCATCGTGCTGTCGAACGGCGAGTTCAACCTGCTCGCCGCCCTTTGCCGGGCGCCGCAGCGCGTCCTGAGCCGCGAGCAGCTGCTCGGGATGTCGCGCCTGCACGAGGCGGAGGTGTACGACCGGACGATCGACGTCCAGGTGCGACGCCTGCGCGCGAAGATCGAGGCGGACCCGACGCGGCCCGCGCTCATCGTCACTGAGCGGGGCGCCGGCTACTGCTTCGCCTGCCCCGTCGAGACGCTGTACTAGCCTCGGCCGGCGCCAGGTTCTAGCGCCACAGGTTGGTCTGCGCGAGGTCGACCACCTCGTCGCCGCGGCCGCCCAGGATCGCCTTCAGCATGTAGAGCGAGAAGCCGCGTGCCATCTGCGCGGTGATGGAGGGCGGCATCGCGAGCTCGCTGCGGTTGACGACGGCGTCGACGACGACCGGCCCGGGGTGTTCGAGCGCTGCGCGCAACGTGCCGTGGACGAGCTCGGGATCCTCGACGCGCAGCCCGCGCACGCCGCAGGCCTCGGCCATGGCGGCGAAGTCCGGGTTCTGCAGCTCGGTTCCGATGTTCAGGAAGCCGCTCGACTTCTGCTCGAGCTCGATGAAGCCGAGCGCGCTGTTGTCGAAGACGATGACCTTCACCGGCAGGTCGAGCTGTCGCAGCGTGAGCAGGTCGCCCATCAGCATGGCGAAGCCGCCGTCGCCGCACAGCGCGATCACCTCGCGGCCCGGCTTGGCCTTCTGCGCCCCGATCGCCTGCGCCATCGCATTGGCCATCGAGCCGTGCCAGAACGAGCCGATGAGCCGGCGCCGCTCCTTCATGCGCACGTAGCGCGCGGCCCACAGCGTCGGCAGCCCGACGTCGCACGTGAAGATCGCGTCGTCGCCGGCCAGGTCGTCGATCGCGCTCGCCACCTGCTGCGGATGCACGATGCCGCGCGTCGAGGGCTTCGCCAGCGCATCGAGCGATGCGCGCGCGTTCGCGTAGTGCGTGCGTGCCTTCACGAGGTGCCGCTCATCGACCTTCGCGTCCAGCAGCGGAAGGAGCGCCTCCAGGGTCGCGCTCACGTCGCCGATCACGCCGACGTCGACGTGCGCACGCCGGCCGATGTTCTCCGCGCGGATGTCGACCTGCGCGATCTTCGTCTTCGAGCCGTCGGGGTAGAACTGCCGATACGGGAAGTCGGTGCCGAGCATCAGCAGCGCATCGCAGTCGCGCATCGCGTAGTAGCCCGACGAGAAGCCGAGGAGGCCCGTCATGCCGACGTCGAATGCGTTCTCCGGCTCCACGTGCTCCTTGCCGCGCAGCGCGTGCACCATCGGCGAGAGCAGGCGTGCGCCGAGGGCGAGGAGCGCCTCGCGCGCGCCTGCGCAGCCCGAGCCGCACAGCACGGTGACGCGCTCGGCATCGTTCAGCAGGCCCGAGAGCTGCAGCAGCGATCCACGCGAGGGCACGACGGCGGGGGCGGGCAGCGCGAGGGTGCCGGCGGCCGGGAGCGGCAGGTCGGGTGCCGGCTGCAGGGCGACGTCGCCGGGCAACACGACCACCGAGACGCCGCGCTTGGCCACCGCCTCGCGGATCGCGATCTCGACCGTACGCTGCATCTGCTCGGCGCTGCCGATCAGCTCGCAGTAGTGGCTGCACTCGCGGAACAGCTCCTGCGGGTGCGTTTCCTGGAAATAGCCCGATCCCATCTCGGCCGAAGGAATCTGCGCCGCGATGGCCAGCACCGGAACGCGCGAGCGGTGGCAGTCGAACAGGCCGTTGATGAGGTGCAGGTTGCCGGGGCCGCAACTGCCGGCGCAGACGGCGAGCTCGCCGGTGACATGCGCGTCGGCGCCCGCCGCGAAGGCCGCGACTTCCTCGTGGCGCACGTGGACCCATTCGATCCGCTGGCGGCCGCGGATCGCGTCGGTGAGGCCGTTGAGGCTGTCGCCCACGATGCCGTACACGCGCTTGACGCCGACGGCGGCGAGGATGGCTTCGAACTGGTCGGCAACGGTCTGCATGGAAGTCCTCTCGAGTGATGCGCGAGCGCTGTGGCGATGGCGCCATTGGTCCCGCGCTGCGCGTCGGCCTCGTGTCAGAGGGGCGCGCGCGACGTGTCACCCGTCACCGAAGTCATCTGCAATGCAGGCGGCGGCGCGCGACACGGCCCCGTGCATCCGCGGGCTCATCGTCGCGCCGTGATCGCCGCCATCAGCACTTCGCCGCAGCGCGCCTTCGGCGTCGACTGGACGCTCGTGCAGCCGGGTGCGACCGCTCGCGCGACGCTCGGCGTGGCGCTGCCTCTGGTGCTTGGTTGCGTCACTTCGCACCTCGACTGGGCCGTGTTCGCGGCCCTGGGTGCGTTGTCGGCCGGGTTTGCCTCGTTCCGCGGTGAATCGCGGACCCGCGTCGCCGCGGTCCTGCTCGCGGGCGCCGGCATGGCGATCTCGACGATGGTCGGTGCCAGCCTCGCCGCCACGTGGCCGTGGCTGCTGGTGCCCGCTGTCGGCCTGTGGGGCTATCTCACCGGGCTTTCCGTCTCGCTCGGCCCGGCGCCCGCGGTCGCGATCATGCAGTGGCCCGTGGCGCTCCTGATCTCGGTGGGACTGCCGCTGTCACCTCGCGATGCCCTGTTCCGCGGCGCGCTCGTCTTCCTCGGCGGGGCCCTGCAGGCTGCGCTCGTCGCGCTCTCCTGGACGGTCGCCGCAGGCCGCCGCGAGCGCGCTTCGCTCGCGGCGGCGTATCGCGGCCTCGCGGCCTATGCGCGTCGCATCGCCCAGGGGGCCGCAGGCGCGCCCGACCCTGCGCCTTTCGAGGCACGCGCCATCCTGTCCGACGCGAACCCGCTGCTCCCCGAATCGGAGCGCATGGCCGACCTGGACCTGCTCGCCGAGGCCGAGCGCATCCGGACGAGCCTCGCGGCGCTGGCGGGCGGGGCATCCGACGCGGACACCGGCGACGCGCTGCGCGCGTTCGCGAACGACAGCGCCACCGTTCTCGACCTGCTCGCCTGCGCGCTGCGGAGCATCGACGGGCAGGCGGGGCTGTCGGCGCTGCTCGCGCAACGGCTCGCGTCCGTCCGCGTGCCGGTCTCGGCACCGTGGCGCTGGGGCGCCGAGACGCTGCTGGCCCAGATGCGCGAGGTGGCGCGCATCGCGGGCGGTGCACCGCGCCTCGCCCGCGCGTTCGAACTCGAGCCGGCGCGGCCGAGCGGCATGTGGTCGGTGCTGCGGGCGGCCCTCGCGTCGCTGCGCGCGAACGCGGGCTTGAAGTCGGAGGCCGGTCGCCATGCGCTGCGCCTCGCCGTCATCGCCGCGATTGCCGAGGCGGTCGTGGAGGTCACGCACCTGCCGCAGGGCCGCTGGCTCACGATGACGGTGTTCCTGGTGCTGAGGCCCGACTACCGGTCGACGCTGTCGCGCGCGGTCGGGCGCGCCGCGGGCACGATGCTGGGCGCGTGCGTCGGGGCGGCCGTCGTGCTGGCCGTGCATCCGAACGACCCGGGCGTGGTCGTCGCCGCGTGCATCGCAGCGGCCGCCGCCTTCGCGCTCTTCGACGTGAACTACACGCTCTTCAGCCTGCCAGTCACCGTGCTGGTGGTGATGCTGCTGATGCTGATCGGCATTCCGGCCGTGCCGACTGCCGAGGCGCGCGTGCTCGACACGCTGCTCGGCGCGGCCGTCGCATTGCTCGCGTTCCGCGTGTGGGCTACGTGGCACAGCACGTCCGCGGCAAACCAGTTCGCGACCCTCGTGCAGGCGCACTGCGCATACGCCGCCGCACTGCTGCGCGAGATGTGCGCGCCCCGCGCAGGCAATCGGCAGCTCATGGCGTTGCAGGCCGACGCACGGCGCGCGCGCAGCGATGCGCAGGCGGCGATCGAACGTCTCGCCGACGAGCGCCCCGACGGTCGCTTTACACCGACGTTCGCGGCTTCGCTGCTGGCCACCGTGTCGCGGCTCGCGCATGCCGAGCTCGCGCTGCATGCGCTGATGAACGCGAACCACGCTTCCTGCACGCCCGGCGTCGGCGACATGGCGGCGGAGCTCGCGCGCGTGCTCGGGGACGCTGCCGAGCGCCTGCGGGGCGAACCGGGAGACGCCAGGCCGTCGCGGCTGCGCGCGCTGCACGCATCGCTCCTCGCGACGATGCCGCCGGACGAGGCTCTCGCGTCGATCACCGATCGGCTCGTCGATGCAGCGAACAGCCTGCACGACCTCGTCTTGTCTCACGCGCGCGCGGCGCCCGCCGAAGCACCGGCGCACCCGCGCGCTTCGGGCGTCGCGTGATGCGCGCGGCGGCCACGACCAGGTCCTCGCGCGCGGTGCAGGGCGTCGCGTGGGTCGAGGCCGCGAAGGGCGTCGCGGTGCTCGCGGTCGCGGGCGGCCTGCTGTCGCTCGTGCATCCGCGTGCCGATGCCGCCGTCGCGCAGATGCTGCGCGACACGCACCTGCACGCGCTCTCGCGCGTGCCGCGGGTATTCATCGATGCGTTGCTCCATCCGGACGAGAAGCGCCTGCTCTCGCTCGCCGCGGGCGCCGCCGGCTACGGGTTGCTGTGCCTGCTCGAAGCTTGGGCGCTCGGCACGGGACGCCGCTGGGGGCAGTGGCTCTCCGCGTTCACGGCCGCGTGGTTCCTGCCCCTGGAAGCAGGGCATCTCGTGCGTCACCCGTCCGTGCTCGTGGGCATGGTGCTGATCGGCAATCTCGCGATCGTCGCGGTGCTGGTCTGGACGCTGATCGAGAGCCATTCGACGGCGCATCCGCCGGACACCGCAGCGGTGCCAGCCGCAGTCGACGCCGAGGCCGGCGCCAAGGCCGCGCATCCGGCGGTCGAGGCCTGATCGTCCGAGGGCCCGCGTCGACGTGCCCGTTCGCGAGCCCACGGGGTGCGCGAGGCGAACGCCGGCCTGTGTCATCCGTCATCCGGGCGCAGTCCGTCCGCACGCGCGCGTTCATGCCGGCTCCCGACACTCCCGCAGCGCCATCCGCGTGGAGATGGCGATCACCAGGACATCAGCCATGGAATCCAGACTCTCACTCGCGGCCCTGGCCATCGCCGCCGCAGCGCTCTTGCTGCCGGCGGCGCCTTCCGTCGCGGCCGACCGCATCGTTGCGGCGCACGAGGGCAAGGTCGACTACGCAAACGGCGGCATCGGCAAGGACGAGCGCGCCGCCATGGCGCGCACGGCAGGCCGGTACAACCTGCGCCTCGTGTTTTCCGAGCACCGGGACAACGAAATGGTCGCAGGCGCGCAGCTGCGCGTGCTCGACGCCTCCGGCAAGCAGGTGTTCTCGCTCGCCGACACCGGCGCCGTGACCGAGCTGCGGCTGCCCCCCGGCCGCTACGACGTGATCGCGTCGCTCGCCGGCAAGACGGAGAAGCAGGGGGTCGAGCTGGGCAAGGGCGAGCACAAGGAGCTTGCCTTCCACTGGCAGCGGGGCGGCTGACGGCCTCGCGTTTCAACCGTCATGCGTGGACGTGGCGCGAGCACTTCGCCGTTCATGCGCGGCAACGAAATTCACTCCCCGCATCCACCGTCGCGATGCGCCCGCCGAACGGAGCGTGCCTCATGCAAGTCGACCACTCCCGGATCGCGTTCGCCTTCGCTGCCGGCGCGCTCTCGCTCGTCGCGTCGATCGCGATGCCGGCAGACCACGTGGTGCGCGGCCGCGAAGGCGCGATCGCCTACCTCAACGGCGGCGTCGGCAAGGACGAGCGCGCGGCGATGGACCGCGTGGCCGGCCACTACAACCTGCGGCTGACCTTTTCCGAGCGCGACGACAGCGAGATGGTGGCGGGCGTGCACCTGCGCGTGCTCGACGAGTCAGGCCACCGGGTGTTCGCCCTCGCCGATGCGGGCCCCGTCACCAGCCTGCGACTGCCGCCCGGCCGCTACGAGGTCGTCACCGCGCTCGGCGGCAAGACCGAGCGGCAGGACGTCGTCCTCGCCGAGGGCGAGAAGAAGGTGCTCGGCTTTCACTGGAAGCACGGCGGCTGAGCGCACCGTCGACCGGACACCCGCCCGAGACCGCCATGACCACCGTCACCCTGCGCATCGGCGCCGACGCCGCGCGCGTCGCGAGAAGGCTCGGTCAGTTCGTGTCGCTGACCAAGCCACGCGTCGTCTCGCTGATCGTCTTCACCGCGATGATCGGCATGTTCCTCGCCGCGCCGACGATGGTGCCGCTGCACACGCTCGTGTGCGGCGCGCTGGGCATCGGCCTCGTGGCCGGCGCCGCGGCGGCCGCGAACTGCCTCTTCGAGCGCAGGCTCGATGCACGCATGGCCCGCACCCGCGTGCGGCCGCTGCCGCGCGGGCAACTGCGAACGAGCGAGGCGGCCGCGTTCGCGTTCTCGACCGGGGCCATCGGGGTCGTGATCCTGGGCCTGCAGGTCAACGCGCTGACCATGTGGCTCGCGCTCGGCACCTTCGCCGGCTACTCGGTCGTCTACACGCTGCTGCTGAAGCCCCACACCCCGCAGAACATCGTGATCGGCGGGGCGGCCGGCGCCATGCCCCCGGTCTTGGGCTGGGCCGCCGCGACCGGCGAGGTGTCGAGCGCCGCGCTGCTGCTGTTCCTGATCATCTTCGTCTGGACGCCGCCGCACTTCTGGGCGCTCGCGCTCTATCGGCGGCG
>Ga0335069_10006684_pt1 | contig 16734 bp, 15 predicted proteins | sample Lox_Sample_11_FD_206714 | JGI IMG/M metagenome (GOLD analysis project Ga0335069, IMG submission 206714) | Soil microbial communities from Loxahatchee National Wildlife Refuge, Florida, United States - Lox_Sample_1.1 | ecosystem: Environmental > Terrestrial > Soil > Wetlands | place: USA...
TTACACACCCCGGGAAAGCTCGCGCTCGCCACACGGGGCAGCACGCCGAGGCCGTTGGCGAGGCGCTGGCGGAACTCGAAGAGGCCCAGCCCGCATTCCTGTCCCGTGCCGCAATCCGCATCCGTCTGGCAGGGCGTGCTGGTCGCCGCCCCCTGTCCGCCGACGCAGACGCTGCCGGCGACGCAGCTGCCGCCGGGACAGTGGCCCGGCCGCGTGCACGGCATGCCCTGGCGCAGGCCCGCGCTGCAGGTGAAGTACGCGGGGGTGCGAGACGTACACGGACCGGCGGCACCGCTCGTATCCGGGCAGTCGACCTGGCCGACATCTTCCTGCGGGCTGGGCTCACAGGCCTGGTTGGCGTTCGTCCCGCCGGCGCAGGCGTAGCCCCAGAGCAGACGCCGGCGGAAGTAGAGGACCGAATCGCCTTTGTCGGCGGTGCCGAACACCGTCACCTCGTTCGGGCGGAAGCTGGACGGGAACGGGTGGAACTGCGGCGCGGGCGTGAATCCGGTCCCGATGTTGGTGACGGACTGAAGGAACTGCGAGCTCGGGATGCGAATCGGGGCGTTGGGGCTGGCAAACGCTGAAACCGAGGAGCTGCCGAGCAGCTGGCGTGTATCGTACGAGCCGCCGGTCACGCGCAGGATGTTGCTCCACGTCACCGGCATGCTGACATCGCCGTTCGTGCACACCGTGAAGCGCACGGCCGACGCGGTGGCACCGCATTTCGGCGCGACGCCGACGTCGCGGCCGCAGACCTCTCGGTAGTCGTTCGACTGGGGGAGCGCCACGAGCTCGGGACATGGCGGGGACACGCTGAGCGCGGACGCTTGGGTGGCAACCGGCGCCAGCGAGTCGATGCAGCCGAGCAGTGGCGTGCGCTGCTCGCTGCCCAGGACCTCTGCGCAACTGCGGCCGCCCAGCTCGGCCGGCGCCTGCTGCCCGTCCGGCGTCACCGCGATCGTCAGCGGCCCGGCCGCCTCGATCTCGGGAAACTGGAAGCCGACCTGCGTGGCGCCGGGCACGCTGGCGACGACCAAGCGGGCCGATGCGGCGCTCAGGCAGCGGGACGGGCGTGGGCAGAAGAACTCGGCGACGCTGCAGCGCTTCGGCTCGAGACGCTCGCAGGTCTGCGGCGAGGCGATCACGACCTGGCTCGGCGGAGCGTTGGGCGGCTTGAAGATCAACGTCACTTGGACGGCGGGCTCGCCGGCGCGGGCTCCGGCCGTCGACTTGAGGCGGTCCGTATCGGGCAGCGAGAGCGTCACCAGGTCCGCGGCCGCCGAGCGCACGATGGCGCGATTGATGCGGCCCAAGGTCCCTTGGAACGACACCGGTTCCTCCGGCAGGTTGTTGCAGCCCGCGGTGACGGGCGCGGGCTGTAACGCCATCCCCAGGGCGAGCATCGCAACCCAGTCCAGCGTTCGCGTCTGGTGCGCCATCGGCCCTCCAGCGCTGCGCACAGTGCTCGCTCGTCGAGCCGGCAGGCAGCGGCACCTGCTAACCACGGACTTGCCGCGTCCGTCAATCCCCGAGTGAACGCGCGCGGGCCACCACCGCGCGGGTCGTGTCGTGCGCGCACCGTGCCGCCTCCGCCAGCGGACGCGCGTGGTGCTCGGGAGCAATGATCTCGACCGACAGCGGCGCCTCGACGCCCATGTCGTCCAGCACCCGCACGAACCCGACCAGGTCGAAGGTTCCCTCGCCCGGCAACCGGCGCCGCAGCGTGTCCTCGAAGGGGGCGCCGTTCGGCGGGTCGGCATCGTCGAGCTGAACCGCGACGATCCGGTCGGCGGGAACGGCCCGCAGTTGCGGCGCTCCGCCTCCACCGCGAAAGTAGTGCCACGCATCGACCAGAATACCGCCGTTCGGCCGCCCGGCGCGGCGCGCAATCTCCCAGGCCATGCGGGCGTCGGGAATGCTCGTCCAGGGCAGGAACTCGATGGCCACCAGGAGGCCGTGCGCGGCCGCCCGGTCGCACACGCCGGCGAAGCGCTCGGCGACGACCTCGAGCGGCGGGAGATCACCGGCTGGATTGACGTCGCCAACGTTCATGTGCCGCGCGCCCAGCGCGTCGGCGACGGCGTAGATGCGCTCCTCCAGCTGCCGGGTCCACGTGCCCGGTCCGTCGTCGCGGGCCCACCCGTAGAGGAACTCGACCTCGGCGACCGCGACGCCGTGCGCGTCGAGCACGGCCCGCATCCCGGCCTCCGAGAGCCCGGCAGCCCGGCACGCCGCATAGTCGTCCGCCAGGACGCCGATACCGGCGAAGCCGGCCGCCCCCGCCGCGGCGACGCGTTCGGCGAAGGAGAACCGCACTGGCGCTCCGACCCCGGCACCGGCGAGGGTGAAGTGGCTGGCGATGAGGTCGTTTCGACCGAAGCGGCGGTGCATGCGCATCCCCTCCTTCAGGCGTCGGGTTCCGCCGCCGCGAGCCGGCGCAGCACCACCTCGCGCAGCAGCGGCTTGTGCACCTGCTGCGATGCCGCGGTGCGCGGGAGCTCGGCGAGGAAACAGACGTGGCGCGGCTTCTTGTAGCCGGCCAGGTGCTGGCGCAGAAAGGCGACGACGTCCGCCGCCGTGAGGCGCGCGCCGTCACGCAGCACGATCGCCGCGACCACCGCCTCGCCCCAATGCGGGTCCGGGATGCCGACGACGCTCGCCTCGCGGATCTCGGCGTGGGTGAGCAGCACGCGCTCGATCTCGACCGGAAAGATGCTCTCGCCGCCGCTGCGAATCACTTCCTTGCGGCGCCCGACGATGGAGAGAAACCCTTCGGTATCGACCGCCCCGAGGTCGCCGGTGTGCACCCAGCCGTCGCGCTTGGTGCGCGCGGTCTCCTCGGGATTGCGCCAATAGGCCTGCATGGTGAACTCGCTGCGCACGGCGATCTCCCCGACCTCGCCGGGCGCCACGTCGGCCCCGTCCTCGTCGACCAGCCGCACGTCCACGTCGAGATAGGGGCGGCCGACGGTCTCCGGCTTCCGCGGCGCGTCGCGCGGGCGCAGGATGCTCACCGGCCCCGCCTCGGTCGAGCCGTAGAGGATCACCATCTCGCGGCAGCGGAAGCGGTCCATGATCCGCTCCACCTGGGCTGCGGTGAGCGGCGCCGTGCCGCTGCCGATCAGGCGCAGCGAGCTGAGATCGAAGCGCTCGAAGTCGGGCAGCGCCAGCAGCGAGTTGAAGACGGTCGGGACGGCGTAGAAGTAGGTCACGCGCTCGCGCTCGATCGCTTCGAGCAGCGTCCGCGGCTCGGGCTTGGCGAGAATGACCACGCTCGCACCGGTGTGCCAGAACCCCAGCGGCAGCGCCCACCCGCCCATGTGAAACATCGGGAACATGCTCAACCCGATATCGTCCTCGGTGAACCCGAGCTGCAGATGCGCGGTCATCGCCTGCAGATAGTAGCTGCGGTGCGAGAGCAGCGTGCCCTTCGGCGACCCGGTGGTCCCGCTGGTGTAGAGCAGGACGTGCGGGTCCTCTTCGTCGACCGCGACCGCGACGTCGTCGGGGGCTTCGGCGTCCGCCAGCGCCGCGAGGGACAGGCGGTCAGCCGGCGCGTCGGCGTCGAGCACGATGACGCGCTGCACCGACGCCAAGCCGCCGGCCGTGCGCAGGCCGTCGACCAGCGCCGAGAACTCCCCCGCGACGATGAACGTCTCCGCCGCGGCATGCGTGACGACGAAGTCGACTTCCGCCGCGGCGAAACGGGCGTTGACGGGGACGACGATGGCGCCGAGCGCGAGCGCGGCGAAGTAGACGACCGGGTACTCGGCTCGGTTCGCCGCCATGACGGCGAGCCGGTCGCCGCGCCGCACGCCGAGCCGCCGCAGCGCGCGCGCGAGCTGGTTCGAGCGGGCGTGGAACGCGGCGTACGTCGCCCGCTCCGCCCCGAGCACGTACGCCGTCTTGTCGCCGCGCACGCTTGCGTGACGGCGCAGGATGTCGCCCAGCAGCAGCATGCCGACGCTATTTGAGCTCGATCAGGATCTCGCGGTAGCGCTGCTGGCCGATGTTGATCGCGGTCTCGATGCCGCCCCGGGCGATGTAGCGCGTCTTCCCAGCGGCGACGTCGCCTTCGATGTAGTTGCGATAGGCACCGCCGCTGTCCGGTTCGGGTATCGCCGCGATGCGGTCGCCCTCGATCTGCACCAGCACGTAGTCGAGGTCGTGCCGGTGCGTGGCGGAGCGGGCGCCCGGCGCCAGATCCATCTCCCAGATCCGCACGCGCTCGTTTTCCCACAGCAGCCGCGTCGCCACCGGGCCGAGCTCGCGTTCGGACTTGTTCATGCGCGTCCTCCCTTCCGTCTCACCGGCGCTCAGTATCGCTCCACGCGATCGACGACGCCGGTGAGAGCCTCGCCGGCGCGGTAGCGGCGCAGGTTGTCGGTGAAGCACCCGACGAGCAGGTCGGCCGCGCCCGGCATCTGCCACGAGATGTGCGGGCTGAGGCGCACGCGCGGGTGCGTGTACAGCCAATGTCCCTCTGGCAACGGCTCGGGCTCGACGGCATCGAGGGACGCCATCGCCACCCGGCCGTCGTCGAGCGCGGCGCGCAACGCCTCCTGATCGACCAGGGCGCCGCGCGCGATGTTGACCAGGTGGGCGCCGGGCTTCATGCGGGCAAAGACCGCGGGGCCAATGAGATGCCGCGTGGCGGGAGTGGCCGGCGCCGCGATCACGACGTGATCGGACGCCTCGACCACCTCGAGCAGCGAGCCCATCACCTCCACGCCGGCGACGGCCGACGCAGCGCCGGAGCGCCGGTGCGCCCGCACCCGCATGCCGAACGGGACGGCGCGCTCGGCCACCGCCGTCCCGATCGCCCCCAACCCGATCAGCCCCAGCCCTCTCCCGCTCAGCCCGCCGCGCATGCCGCGGCTCCAACCCTCGGGAGGGGGGCGGTGAATCCACGCCTCGGGCAACCCCTTCTCGAACGCCAACATCACCGCCAGCACCCACTCCGCGATCGGCACGGCGCTGCCACCGCGCGAGCAGGTCAGCATCTGATCCGAGATCAGCTCGAACGGGAACGCGTCGACACCCGTTCCGAGCAGGTGAATCCAGCGCACGCCACGGGCGAGCACGTCGCCCAGGTTCGGGCTGGCCCACGGGTAGGTGAGGAGCACCTCGCCCTCGACGCCCGCCGGTAGCGGGCCTTCGCCGGCGATCGGCACCACCTCGACCTCCGGCGCGGCCGCCGCCACCAGAGCCGCCAACGCCGGCCGGATCTGCGACAGGACCTTCATGCCCGACCGCTGTGCATGCCGCTCACACCGCGCCGCGGGCGGCCTGCGTTCCCGGCGGACCGGAGTCCGAACGCGCCTGGTCGCGCGCGTATTGCTCCAGGTTCGCCATGGCGCGGCGGAAGAGACCGCCGGCGACCCGGGCGGCGAACGGACCGCCGAGGCGTGCGACCAGGCGCGGCGCGTACGCCAGCGTCCAGCGCACGCCGGTGCCGGTGGGCGCGTCGCGGAGGTCGAACGACTCCACCTGCGCGACCGCAAACGGCACCGAGCTGCGGATCACCGTGTACGCCCAGCGCTCGTCGAGGTCCCAGGCGATCATCTCCTCGACCCAGTGCGATCGACCCACGTGCGCCTGGCGAATCGTCCCGACCCCGTACGGCGGCGGGCTCGCATAGCACGCCGTGTGGACCCCCGGGAACCAGGTGGGCCAGGTCTGCGGCGCCGCCAGGATGGCGAAGACCGCGGCGCGCGGCGCCGCCACCGTGGCGTCGAAGACGTGCACGACCGGCGCCCGGTCCAAAAAGCCGACGCCTTCCTTGCGCAGCGTGAACCACATCGTCGCTTCGTCCGTGGACTTGCCTGATGCGTACACCGCACGCCAAGCTGGGTGCAATGACTCGTCAGGGAGGGAGGTCACCCGACATGGATCGCACACCCCCGACGGCCGCAGACGGCCCGCGCCTCGCGTTCGTGCACATCGACGACGTGCCGTGGACCGAAGTCATCGCCCAGCAGCACGGCGAGCGCCGCGTGTCGGTACACGAGAAGTTCCTCGAGTGGAACGCGCAGCGCATGGTCGTACTCGGCCGCTACGATCCGCACGTGGTGATCGAGCGGCACGGGCACGCCAGCGATCATCTCGTCTACGTGCTCGAAGGCGAGCTGACGGTCGGCGACCGGGTCTGCCCGCCCGGCACCCTCATCGTCCTCGAGGTCGGCGCCAAGTTCGGGCCGCTCATCGCCGGCGCCCAGGGCGCCTTGCTGCTCGAGACCTGGGCGGGCGATCCCAGACCCGTGCCGGGGAACAAGGACGAGTACTACGCGCTGCTGAGGGAACGCGGCATCGTCCGCCTCCCCAATCCCCCCTTCACCAAGCCCGACACCGCCCCCAAGCAGCGTGACGACGGCAAGGACCTCTATTCCTGATTGACGCGCGAGGCGCCATGCATAGACCGGTGGGCGTATGCCGCGCGTGATCTTTACCGGCGCCAACCTCCTGGACGGCGAGCACGGCCCGCGGCCCGGCGCCAGCGTCGTCGTCGCCGGCGAGCACATCGCGGCCGTGACGCAGGGCCGGGTCGACGGGATCACGAACGCCGACCACGTCGTCGAGCTCGGCGGCCGCACCCTCATGCCGGGCATGATCACCTGCCACTTCCACTCCACTTACCACGAGCTCGGCGCCTCCCCGGCGCCGCTCGGCCTCGACCAGCCGCCTGCCTACCTGGCGGTGCGCGCCGCCCGCAACCTCGAGACCGCCCTGCGCTGCGGCTTCACCGGCGCAGTCAGCGCGGGCGCGGCGCACGACATCGACGCCGCGATGAAGCGCGCCATCACCGACGGCCTGGTGGCCGGTCCGCGCTTCGTGCCCGGCAGCCGCGACCTGTCGACCACCGGGCACGCCAACGACTCGACCCCGTGGTACTGGGACCTGCACGCCGCGCCGGCGATCCGCCGCTGCGACGGCCCCGACGATTTCCGCCGCGGCGTGCGCGAAGAAATCAAACGCGGCGCCGAAATCATCAAGCTGTTCGTCACCGGCGGGCACGGCACCACCGCACCAAAGGAAGCCGTGGAGATGACTCCAGCCGAGCTGCACGCGGCGGTGGACGCGGCGCACGAGCGCGGCCGCCGCATCCGCGGCCACGTGGTGAACAAGCGCGCCATCCTGATGGCGATCGAGGCTGGGCTCGACGTCATCGACCACGCGGACGAGATGGACACCGAGTGCATCGAGCGCCTCGTCCGAGCCGGCACCTTCGTCGTCCCGAGCCTCTTCTTCCCCTACAGCCTGATGGCGCGGCCCGGGCCGACCCTCGGCTTCACCGACGCCATGCGCACCGATTTCGAGCGCATGTGCCGCATCCTCCCGCAGGCCAACGCCGCCGGCGTCAAGCTGCTGATCGGCGACGACTACGGCGCGGTGGGATTCCCGCACGGGCGCTATGCCGGCGAGCTCGTCCTGTACGTACGCGACGCGGGCATTCCGGCCCTCGATGTGCTGCGCTGGGCGACACGCTACGGGGCCGAGCTCATGGGCCTGGCCGACCGAACCGGAACCATCGAGCCGGGCAAGCTTGCCGACCTGCTGGTGGTCGACGGCGACCCCATCGCCGACATCGCCATCCTGGAGGATCCGGCCAGGCTGCTGGCCGTCATGAAGGGCGGCGTACTCGTCAAGGACGCGCTGCCGCGTGCAGGCAAGGGGTGAGCCGATGTGGAGGACGGATGCCGTCTGATGTCGATCGCGGGCCGGGACTCGCCGTGGTGGGAACCGGCTTCGGGTGTCTCACCCATGTTCGCGCCGCGCGCGCTGCCGGCCTCGTCGTGCGCGCGCTGGTCGGCCGCGACCGGCAGCGCACGGCGGAGCGGGCTCGGCGCTTCGATGTGCCCCAGGCGTGCACCTCGTTGGCCGACGCGCTCGCCGTCGATGGGATCGACGCCGTGGCGGTCGCCACTCCGCCGCATGCGCACGCGCCGATCGTGCTCGAAGCCCTCGCCGGCCGCCGGCATGTCCTCTGCGAGAAGCCCTTTGCCCGCGACGCCGCGGAGGCGCGGACCATGCTGGCCGCCGCGACGGCGGCCGGGGTCGTCCACCTGCTCGGCACCGAGTTCCGCTTCGCGCCCGCGCAGGCCGTGGTGGCGCGCGCCGTGGCCCAGGGTGCGATCGGCGTGCCGCGCAGCGCGACGCTCATGCTGCACATTCCCCTGCTCGCCGATCCGGCCGGCGAGATCCCCGACTGGTGGGCCGACCGCACCCAGGGCGGGGGCTGGCTCGGCGCGCACGGCTCGCATCTGGTCGATCAGGTACGCAGCACGCTGGGCGAGTTCGAAGGCGTGAGCGCGGGGCTGCAGTGTGTCTCCGAGCGCGCGATGACGGCGGAGGACACCTACACGGTCCATTTCCGCCTCCGCAACGGCGTGCACGGCGTGCTGCAGAGCTCGGCTGCTGCCTGGGGACGCTTCTTCGCGTGCACGCAGTTCGCCGGCAGCGGCGGGACCCTGTGGCTGGAAGGCGACGAAGTGTGGCTCGCCGACCGCGCCGGGACCCGCGCGCTAGCGGTGCCACCCGATCTCGCCGTGCGCCCACCCGAGCCTCCGCCCATGGAGGGACTTGGCACCGCGTACGACATGATGCACATGTCCGGCATCGACTTCGGCCCCTACGCCCGGCTGTACGAGCGCTTCCGCGACCTGATCCTCGGCCGACCGATTCCCGCCGACCCAGTGCCCGCGACCTTCGCCGACGGGGTCGCGGGCATGGCCGTCCTCGACGCGATTCGGCAGTCCGCGACAGAGGGCAGCTGGGTCAACGTGTCGGCGCGGTAGGGCCGCGACCCCCCCCAACGCGCCGACCGGCCTTGCGCGCTTTCGCAAAAGGGCGTTTGTATACTGCGTGTATAATCAGCCGCTGTCCGACGTCTGGGTCATCGGATGTCCGAATTGCGATTTGTTGCAGCGGCTCCCAGCCCTGGCCCCGGGCGCTTCGGCGCGATGCCCGCGTTGCGACGAGGAGGTGTGGCGCCACCGCCAGGATTCGCTGAACCGCACCCTGGCGCTGACGCTGGCCGCCGCGGTGCTGTACGTCGTCGCCAATGCGGTACCGATGCTCGGGCTCACCGTGGTCGGCCGTGAGGCGTTCACCACGGTCATCGGCGGCGCGGTCCACCTCTGGAACAACGAACAGCGAATGGTCGGGGCGCTGGTGCTCTTCACCGCCGTGGTCGCACCGGGGTTGCAGGTGGGGCTCATGTTGGCGATCGTCCTCGGGGCCCATCGCCAACGCCCGCCGCGTTGGGTCGGCACGCTCTTGCGCCATCATCCGACCACCCGCACGTGGAGCATGATCGAGATCATGCTGCTGGGCGTGCTGGTCGCACTGATCAAGATCGCGGACTATGCCACAGTGATTCCGGGGATTGCGCTGTTCGTCCTCGGCGCGCTGGTGTTCCTCTTCGCCGCGATCCAGGCCAGCTTCGACCGGCGCGAGGTCTGGGGGCGGGTCCAGTGGGCCGACACCGACGCACGACCGCCGTCGGCGGATCTCCCGCACGAGGCTGTCTCGTGAGCGAGGCCGCGCTCAGCGCTATGCACCACGGGCTGCAGAGCTGCCCTGTCTGCGGGCTGCTTTCGCGCCCCACGGCGGGGGCGGACGAGGGGCGCTGTCCGCGTTGTGACGAGGAGCTGGCGTTTCGCAAGCCGGGCAGCCTCGAGCGTACCTGGGCCTTCCTGATCGCGGCCGCGGTCTGCTACGTCCCGGCCAACGTCCTCCCTGTGCTGACGACGACCACACCCGCCGGCGCCGAGTCCGACACGATCCTGCAGGGTGTCGTGCTCCTCTGGTCGCCGACCGGATGGCCACTGTCGCTCATCGTGCTGGTCGCCAGCATCATGATTCCCAGCGCCAAGATCGTCGCCCTCGTCTACTTGCTGATCAGCGTGCAGCGCGGCTCGGCCGCGAACAACGAGCAGCGCGTCCGGCTCTACCGAATGGTCGAGTTCATCGGACGCTGGTCGATGGTCGACGTGTTCGTCGACACCTTCACCGCGGCGCTGGTCCAGCTCTACCCGCTCATGAGCGTCGAACCGGGACCCGGCCTGTTCTTCTTCGCCGCGGTCGTGGTGCTGACCATGCTCGCGGTCGAGTCGTTCGACCCGCGGCTGATCTGGGACGCGGCCAGCGCGAGAGAGGTTCGCTATGCCTGACGCCGATCCACCGCTCCCCAACGTCCCCGCGTCGCGAGCCGTTCCCAAGCGGCGCACGCGCCTCTCGCTGGTCTGGATCGTGCCCATCGTGGCGGCGATCATCGGCACCTGGGTCGCCGTGACCAGGATCCTGAGCGAGGGGCCGACGATCACGATCGAGTTCAACACGGCCGAAGGCCTCGAAGCCGGCAAGACGCAGATCCACTACAACGGGGTCACCGTGGGCACCCTGAGCACCATCCGGCTCTCGGACGATCACCGGCGGGTCATCACCACGGCACAGATGGCGCCCAAAACCGAGGGGCTCCTGCTGGACGACACGACCTTCTGGGTGGTCAGCCCGCGCATCTCGGGCGCCAACGTGACCGGATTGGGGACACTCATTTCCGGCGCCTACATCGGCATGGAGATCGGCCAGTCGAAGCAGGGCCGGCGCAACTTCATCGCGCTCGACACGCCGCCGGTCGTGACGGGCGAGACGGCGGGCCGCTTCTTCGCCCTGCGGACGCCCACTCTTGGTTCGCTCGACAGCGGCACACCAATCTACTTCCGGCAGCTGCAGGTGGGCGAGGTCGCATCCTACGAGCTCGACAAGGACGGGCAGGCCCTGACCATCAAGGTGTTCGTCCGGGCGCCCTACGACCAGTACGTGACCACCAATACGCGCTTCTGGAACGCGAGCGGTATCGACCTTTCGCTCACCGCGGCCGGCCTCAGCGTACAGACGCAGTCGCTGCTCTCAATCCTCGTCGGCGGCATCGCGTTCGAGACCCCTGCGACCGGTCCGGTGCTGCCCCCGGCGGAGGCGGACACCGTCTTCACCCTGTTCAGCGACCGGACGGCGGCGTTCAAGCTGCCGGTGCGCGATCCGCAGACCTTCGTGCTCATCTTCAAGGAATCGGTGCGCGGGCTCGCCTCCGGCGCGCCGGTCGAGTTCCGCGGAATTCCGGTCGGCGAAGTCGTCGACGTCGCCGCACAGGTCAATGCCACGACCTTCGAGTTCTCCGCCCCGGTGACCATCACCCTGGACGCGACGCGGCTGGGGGTGAAGATCGTCGACATGCCGACCGGCACGGATCTCGCCACCCGGCGCAAGCAGCTCATGGAGAGCTTCGTAGCACACGGCGTGCGCGCGCAGTTGCGCTCGGGCAACCTGCTCACCGGCGCGCTGTTCGTGGCGTTCGATTTCTTCCCCGACGCGCCCCCGGCGACGATCGATTGGTCGCAGAAACCCGTCGAGCTGCCGACCATTCCCGGCGAGCTGCAAGCGCTCGAGGCGAGCGCCGCCAGCATCATCAGGAAGCTCGACCAGGTGCCCTACAAGGGGATCGGCGACGATCTGCAGAAGACGATCGCCGAGCTTGATCGGACGCTGGTCAGCGCGCGCGGCACCCTCGACAAGGCCGACGCGCTGGTCGACAACGCCGGCAAGCTGGTGGCGCCGAACTCCGTGCTCGGCGCGGAGCTGGGCAGCACACTCGAGGAGGTGAGCCGCGCGGCGCGATCGCTGCGCGTGCTGGCCGACTTTCTCGAGCGCCATCCCGAGGCGCTCATCCGCGGTAAGCCAGGGGAGGCGAAGCCATGACAGGTCGCATCGCGCATCTGCTCTCGATCGGTGCCGTCGCAGCCGCAATGGCCGGTTGCACGACGGCACCGTCGCGCTTCTACACGCTCGGCTCCACCGCGTCGGCCGACGGGGGACCGATGGCGCGGTACTCGGTGATGGTCGGACCGATCTCCGTGCCCGCCTCGGTCGACCGGCCGGAGTTCGTCGTCCAAGTGGCCCCGAACCAGGTCGCCATCGACGAGTTCAACCGCTGGGCCGCGCCCCTGAACGAGAGCATCGCCCGCGCCGTCGCCGGCGATCTCTCGGCCCTGCTGGGCACACCCGACGTCGCCGTCGCGCCGCTGGCGAACTTCAACCCGGCGTACCGGGTGACGATGAACGTGCAGCGCTTCGACTCCATCCAGGGCGAAGCAGTGGTGGTGGAAGCGGTCTGGGCGGTGCACCCGACCGCCGGCGGCGAGCCGCGCTCCGGCCGCAGCACCGCCCGCGAAGCCGTCCAAGGCCAGGGCTTCGATGCGCTCGCCGCCGCGCACAGCCGCGCCCTCGCCCAAGTGAGCGGCGACATCGCGGCGGCCATTCGGTCGCTGGCGGCGGGCACCTGAGCCGCCCCGGTGCTCGCCGCTTCCGTCACCCAGGGAATGGGCTGGTGGCGCGCACCGACGGGCGTGCCCGCAGCCGCTCCACCCACGCGCGCACCGCGGGGCGGGCCGTCAGCAGCGAGCCGAGTTGACAGGTCTCGAGCTCGCATACGAAGGGTGCGTACGCGATATCGGCGAGGGAGAACTCCTCGACCAGATATTCGCGCTCGCGCAGCATGGGATCGAGCACGTCGAGATGCTCACCGAGCTCGACCGCGGCGCGCTCCTGGTCCGCTCGATCCCAGGTCTCCGGGGGCGCGAACAACCGCGTGAGCCAGCGCTTCAGCGGCGGGGCGAAATAGTCACCCGAAGCGGACATCAGCTGCCGGGAGCGCGCCCGCGCAGCGAGGTCTGTCGACAGCAACGGCGGCGCCGGATGGCGCTCGTCGAGGTATTCGAGAATGGCCAGCGACTCATAGATGACCAGGCCATCGTCCTCGAGCACCGGGACCTGTCCGAACGGATTCAGGCGACGGAAGTCGGGGCTGTGCATGCCACCGCCCGGGAGGTCGATCTCGACCTCTTCGCAGGCGACGCCTTTCTCGCGCACGGCAATGCGGACTCGGCGCGGGAAGACGGAGAACGGGTGCCAGTAGAGCCGCATGAATCGCGGGCCGTCAGAACGTGCCGGCCGGCGCCCAGCAGGAGTGGGTGCCGCTGCTGATGCGCTCGGGGAGCCGCACCGCGGCGAGCGGACCGCTGGCGATGTCCGCTGCGTCGAAGACCAGGCAGGCGGAACGATCGCGGTTCATGTCGGTCACGAAGGTGACCAGGTAGGCGTCGTCCTCGGCGGTGCTGCCGGGACGCGGCGCCACCGGCGTCTCGCTGCCGTAGACGCCGTCGCCGAAGGCGTAGCGCGTCTCCCGCCCGGTCTCGAGGTCGTGCTTGACCAGACCGTCGAACAGAAACCAGCCCGGCTTGCCGGTCATGTTGTAGGCGTACCGGTAGCGCCGTCCGGCATGGCGGGCATTGATCATGCCGAACTCCATGACGCGGTCCGAAAGGTCCTCTTCCGTCGTTCGCCCGCTGGTGAGGTTGAAACGCCAGCGGTGGGCCCGGGCGTCCATCGCGTCGAGCGCGAGGTAGTGGAACATGCGCTCGTAGTAACTCCCCGAGCGGCGCGCCGCCGGCGCGGGGGCGCGCTGGAAGAAACCGTCGAGCACGACCTCGTCGCCCTCCTCGTAGGCGTTGATCCAGTGCAGGACATAGGTGGGCGCAGCCTCGAACCAGCGCACGTCGGCGCTCTGCCCGCGCCGCGGGATCACCGCGAAGCGGGTGGGGAGCTCGGGGTGGAAGCGCGCGGCGTAGATGCCCTTCGCCATCGCCTCGGCGTCCCAAAAAAGAGGGCAGTCGTTGAGGATCGCATAGTGCTCGGTGAACGCCATGTCGTGCGGCAGCCGCGGGCCGGGCAGCTGGATGTCGACGTAGTGGACGAGCTCGTTGCTGGCGTCGACCACGCCGTAGTGCATGTACGGGGCGGTGGTGCCGTAGTTGAAGAACAGCAGCTCGCCGGTGCGCGCATCGACCTTGGTGTGGGCGGAAACGCCGAGGTCGTAGGGAAACCTGCCCCCCCAGCTCTCGCGCCCGCGCTGCTCGAGGGTGGCGGGATCCAGGACGTAGAGGTCGCCGCACTGGTAGAAGCTGGTCAATGCGCGCCCGGCGTGCACGACGACGTCGGTGCTCGAGGCATCCTTCATCCGGCCGCGCGCGCCCCAGCCGTCGGCGCGGATCGAGCGCGTCGGCGGCTCGACCAGGCCCGCCCACAGGGCGTGGCCGGCAGCCTGCTCGGCCGTCAGGCCGACCGTGCGGACGAAGCGGTTGCGGTACTCGGCGCGGCCGGCGTGGAACCGCATCATGTGCACCATGCCGTCGCCGTCGAACGGGTGATAACGCCCGATCGCGTCGTATACCGGGTTCTCGGTGTTGCGCAGGTAGATGCCGTCGAGGTCGTCGGGGATCTCGCCGACGACCTCGAGATCGGTAGCGTTGTACTCGGTGAAGTTGGGACGCCACGGCCCGGTGCGGTACGGATGGTCATCGTCCGGCGGCAGGCCGGACAGGACGCGGCTGACAATCTCAACGTTCATGCACGGCGTCTCTGGCTGATCAGGTCTGGCTGGCAGACTACAATGCAGGAGGTCTCGCCGCCACCACGCCGCGTTGCCCAACCCGCCACCCCCAACCGGCGCCGACGGAGCGGCGCCCTCCAGTGGTGCTGCCACCGCACGCGCATGGTCAGATAGGGCCGCTTCACTCCTTCCGGGCGACGAAGGTTGCCAATGGCGCGGTCGCGAGGAGGTCGTCCCAGAAGCCGGCGGGCATCGATCGGCGGCCCTCCGGGGAGACCTGGAACGGATGCCACTCTGGCCGGCGGAAGCCAGCCTCCTCCAGCGCCGCCAGATAGGTGGCCGGCGACCAGTAGTAGTTGGTGATCGCGAAGCTGCGCCCCTCGGGGAGCAGAAACTCGTAGGTGATCGGCTCGCCTTCCGCGTAGGGCGTGGGGCCGACCTTACGGAACTGGTGTTGGGCGAACTCGCGCGCGTCGCTGCGGCCGTCGTCGGTGTAATCGTTCGCGCCGATCGCGAGGCCGCCGGCGCGCAGGTTGGCATACATGGCGGCGCACAGGCGGCGCAGTTCGTCGCGCGATCGCGCGTAGTTGAGCAGATACGCCGCCACGACCACGTCGAAAACGCCGACCACGCCGAGGTCGTTCACGTCGGCGATCATGTAGCGGCAGCCGAGCGGCGCTGCCGCCTCGGCCCGCCTGCCGAGCTCGACCATCTCGCCGGACGCATCGACCCCGAGCGCCTCGGCGGCACCGCGCTGCATCAAGCGGCGGCTGTAGAAACCGTCCCCGCAGGCCAGATCCAGGACCCGCGCCCCCGTGAGATCGCCTGCCAGCGCCTCGAGCGTGTAGGCCTCGAGGTGGATGCGCCACGCAGCCGTCTTCGCCTCCGAATAGCGGTCGCCGATCGCATCGTACTCCGCCATACCGCCCCTCCCCTCGCGCAAGCCCTATATCAGTTTGCGCGCACCTTGATACCCGCGCGCTCCACGTGCAGGGTGGGCGGCGGCGATGAGGAACCCGGCGCGCCGGATCGAGCTGGCGATCCTGCTTCTCGCGCTCGCCCTCCGCCTCGGCTTCGTGCTCTCGCTGCCCGACCGGCCCCTGTACTGGGACGAGCCGCTCTACCTGAGCTGGGCCAAGCAGTATCAGCAGGCCTGGTCATCCCTGTCCGGCGGCGCGCAGGACACGTCGTTGCGCGACGCATTCGCTAGCAGCCTGCAGAAGGGCGAGGCGTACGCGGCGACGGTCGGGCTGGTGTACGCGGCGGGTTGGAAATCGCCGCGTGCCGTGTTCGTCCTGCAGGCGGTCCTCGATACGATCACCTGCCTGCTGCTGGCCGGTCTCGCGCGAGCGGTGGCGGGAAACCGCGCCGGCTTGCTCGCGCTGGCGTTCGCGGCCTCGTACGAGCCGTTCATCTTCTCCGCGGCGCGATTGCAGACCGAGACCCTCACCTCCCTGCTCTACGTCGGTGGGCTGTGGACCATCTGCGTGCCCGAACGCCGGCGGACCTGGGCACACGCAGTCGGAGGCCTGCTGGTCGCCGGCGCCATGCTGGCCCGGCCGGCCTTCCAGTGGCTGTTCCCGCTGCTCCTGCCGATGGTCTTCGTCCGCAACTGGGATTGTCCTTGGCGCCAACGCGTGACGCTCGCGGCGATCTTTGCCGCCGGGTTCTTCGTCGTCATCGGACCGCGTTTGGTGCTCACCACCGCGGTGCTCGGGCACCCGGTCTGGGCCGGCACGCTCGATCCCGCCGCCGACATGTACAGCGGCGCGGTGGTCGCCAACGCGGGCTGGAAGACCGACCGTTTCGGCTTCGCCAACCCGCCGCGCGACGAGCTGCTCGCCGTGCTCGGGAATGGTCCGCCGCGCCGGCCGACGATGGACGACTTCCGCGCGGCGACGATACGCACGTGGATCTGGCATCCCCTCGACAGCGCCGCCGTGACCCTGAACAAGCTGTACGTCGCCTGGCTCTACCCGTACAACGACTCGCGCTGGACCTACCTGAGCGGGACGACGGGTCCCGCGCGCTGGCACCAGATCATCCTGGCGCTCGGCTTGATCGGGGTGCCGCTCGCGTTGCGGCGCTGGCGAGTCGGCATCCCGCTGATCGCCACCCCGCTCTACACGTGGTTGGCGTACCTGGTGGTGAAGATCGAGGTTCGCTACGCGGTCACCGCGATGCCGATGATGATCTGCCTGGCCGGCGTGGCCCTCGCCGACCTGAGCACGGGATGGCCGCTCGCCTGGCAGGAGGGCCGGCGACGCCGGCTGCTGCTGTGCGCC
>Ga0335069_10006685_pt1 | contig 16732 bp, 18 predicted proteins | sample Lox_Sample_11_FD_206714 | JGI IMG/M metagenome (GOLD analysis project Ga0335069, IMG submission 206714) | Soil microbial communities from Loxahatchee National Wildlife Refuge, Florida, United States - Lox_Sample_1.1 | ecosystem: Environmental > Terrestrial > Soil > Wetlands | place: USA...
TACGGAATTGAAGGCTCGACCGACGATTACGTCATGCAAGACTCGCCCGCCCAGATTCATTCAGTGCGCGACGAGGCTTAGAGAACTCTATGGCAACGACGGTACAACAACCTCCAATCGTTGATAGGCGCAAACCGGTGGCTCAGCTGAGTGACTCCGGCAACGGAGGGCGCTTTACGCCGTCAGTTGGAGAACTGCGCGCGGTCGGAGATCATTCGGCAGCTGCCTCCACCGGCATCTGGGTGATTCTCTTCGGTATCTCGATGAGTTTCGCCGCGCTGACCAGTGCGCTGGTGGTGCGCAAAGGGTCGGCGCCAGACTGGCGGCATCTCACGCTGCCGTCGATCCTGTATCTGAATACGCTGATCTTGATCGTCAGCAGTTTCACCTTGCAAGGTGCGAGAAGGCGGATCGCCGCGTCGTTAAAGAGTAGAAATGCATCGGTATCCAATGTCGGGTTGAAGGTCACCTTCTTGCTCGGCTTGCTATTTGTGGGTGGACAGTACCTGGCCTGGTCCCAGTTGCGCAGCCAAGGGGTTTATCTGGCGACGAACCCGAGCAGTTCTTTTTTTTACCTGTTGACCGTGGCCCACGCCATGCACGTTGTAGGCGGCTTATTCGGCTTGGCCTTGGTGATACGCCGGCTCAGCCATGCGACGCTTCAACTTAGTACCTTGGATATCGTTTCGCGCTATTGGCACTTCATGGGTCTGCTGTGGATTTACTTGCTGATCTTGCTTCGCGCAAAGATGTAGCCGCAATACGGGAGGAGCTGTGAGTCAAGCTGACATGACGATGCACGGGCACGCAGCCGTGATGATGGAGCCGGCTTTTTCGGTCCCAGCAAAGAAGATGGCGATCTGGCTGTTTATCATCGCCGATGCGGCCACGTTCGCCGCGTGCCTGGTGGCGTACGGCTTCCTGCGCAACGGTACTCCGACCTGGCCGCGCCCCTTTCACAGCATCACAAACGTGGCCATCATGACGTTCATCTTGTTGACCAGCAGTTTGACGATGCTGTTTGCTGTCCGCGCTGCAAAAGCCGGCGACAAAGGCGCAGCCTTCCGCTGGACGATGATCACCGCTGTTGCTGGCATCTTGTTTGCTTTGCTCCACGTGCGGGAATGGCTCGGCCTTATCGATGAAGGCATGACCATGTTTCACAATCCCTGGGGAACGGGCCTGTTTGGCGCGTCATTCTTCAGTATCACCGGTCTCCACTTGCTGCACGTGACCGGAGGCGTAATCGCGCTAATTGCCGTGGGGGTCCGCTATATGGGCGGGCGCTACAAGGCGGACGACCTGGAGGTGACGGGCTTGTACTGGCACTTCGTCGATCTGGTTTGGATGTTCGTGGTTCCGTTTGTTTATCTCTTGAATCTCGCTCACTAAAAGGACACTATGGATTCGCGCACACCCGACGTCCTGCCTCACGAACCAGCGGCTCGCTACTCTGACAGCGCGGGCAAGTACGTCGCGATCTACGTTTGCCTGCTGGCGCTGGCCCTTGTGCAATTCTGGATCGGCCTTAGCCATCTCGATGTCCCTTCCATGTTTTCGCGCATGTTGCTAATTGCATTGATTGAAGCCGGCCTCGCCGTCATGTTCTTTATGCATCTGTGGGCCGAGAAACGCGGATTTCTCCTTTTTGTAATGGTGATTACCGTCTTTGTGACGCTCGCCATGCAGTATGGCTGGACCGACAGTCACCGTATGGAAGTGGGTGCGCCGTACTCGCAACCGAAGGTCGGCGTCGTACAACAAATGAAGTAAAAGATGATGAGACGATTCGCACTATCCGCGCGGACTCTAGTGATTTTGCTGCTACTGTTTGCGTCCGTGCCTGCGCTATCCCAGAGTTGTGCACTTTGCTACACCCAGGCGGCTTCCTCCGGAACCAGGATGATTCAAGCCCTGAAGAGTGGCATCCTGATTCTCATTATTCCGCCGACCCTGGCCTCGATCGGTATGGTTTTCGTTCTGCGACGCAAGGACTCACAATTCAATCAGCCAGATGAATTCGATGAGACGCAGGAATGGTCGCCCGGCGATTAGATGACACTTTTCTCCCAGAGCATGAAAACAAAGCTTCGCGACTACGTCACCCTGACCAAGCCGGAAGTCAACCTCCTCATTTTGATGACTACCTCCGCGGGATACTATCTCGCCTCACGGGGCAGCTTCCACGTTCTTGGATTGATCAATACGTTGGTGGGCACTTTGTTGGTCGCTAGCGGCACCGCCACGTTGAACCAGTGGATGGAGCGGGTTTGGGATGGGCAGATGCGGCGGACAGCTTCGCGACCATTGCCGACCGGACGAATCAGTTCCGCAACAGCTTTGGGATTCGGCCTCGTTCTGAGCATTGCCGGGGGGGTCTACCTTTGGGCGACCGTGAACTTGCTGTCGGCGGCCCTCGCCGTGTCGACCTTGGTGTCTTATTTACTGATCTACACTCCGCTGAAGCGAAAGACTCCTCTTTGTACGTTGCTCGGCGCCTTCCCCGGGGCAATGCCGACACTGATCGGCTGGGCGGGATCCTCGGGCCACATCGAAGGACAGGCGTGGTTTCTATTCGCGATCCTGTTTCTGTGGCAGTTCCCGCACTTCCTGGCGATCGCCTTGATGTACCGTGAGGACTATGCGCGTGCTGGCTACCAGATGCTGCCCGCATTCGATCGTGAGGCGCGTTTCACACGGGCCGAGATTATCGGATTCACCTTCTTGCTGGTAGTTGTTACTCTCCTGCCTATTGGCAGCCGGGGTGGCACGGTTTACACGACGGCGATGCTGGCGGCTGGCGCTTTCATGCTGTACCACGTTGCCAAACTGACTCGGTCGGCCTCCAAGGTCATGGCCAGCCGCGTGGTGCACGCCTCAGTCCTATATCTCCCGGTGGTTCTGCTGGTCGTGGCTGGCTTTAAGTCTCGCTAGTCCCCAGACTGGCCGGCCCCGCGAGTCATACGTCCTTGGTTACTTGCGCCTCATTATTCCACCAGTACGATAAATGACAGCAGCAGGGTGAGTCATGAATCGTAACCTCGAGAGCGCTTTGTGTGGAGTGTTGTCACTGTTATTTACGGCCTTCGCCGCCGCTCAAAGCTCCTACCAGGTGATCCAGGTCAGCAATCCGGGGACAATTGCAGGTACCGTCAAATGGTCCGGACCGCAACCCCACGTACCCGCCATGCTGATCAATAAAGACCAGGCGATTTGCGATCCTGACTCTCACAAGGTCCGCGACTTGGAACGTCTAGTCATCGGCGCGGATGGCGGTGTGGCTAACACCGTGGTATTCCTGAGCGATATCACCGAAGGAAAGGCCATGGATCTTCCGGAGCAGCGGCGCTCGCTGGATCAAAAGCAATGCCGGTATGAACCGCACATTTTGCTAGTGCCTGCCGGCGGACCAATTTCAATCAAAAGCTCAGACGCAACCCTGCATACGGTTCACATGGACGGTGCCGCTACCTACAACCTGCCTTTTCCTTTCATCAATCAAACGGTATCCCGCGTTATGCCAACACCTGGCATGGTCAACGTTCGCTGCAACGGAGGACATACATGGATGAATGCGGAGGTGTTAGTGGTTCCTCATCCTTATTATGCTGTCACCGACGCGGCGGGAAAGTTTGAGTTGAAGGACGTGCCTCCGGGTGAATACGAGCTTGTAGCCTGGCACGAAGGCTGGAGCCTGCTGCGGCAGGAGGCATCTTTTGACGTTCTCACTGAACACAAAGTGCAAAGGCCGGTCTTTTCTGAGCCTCGTATCTGGAAGCGAAGAGTCAAAGTTGATGAAGGCGGTAATACAGTCGTTAACTTTGTGCTATCAGAGAAGTAGCAAAATCCCCTCAAGTACCCTCGTCCTGAGTCTGGGTTTCGGTTTATCTCAAGTATCAAGGGAATTGCTTCAGGTGACATTAGCCGGGCGGAAATGGGATGTTCGGCAGACGAATACGCGCCTCAGTAGGCTCCTCGCCGAGCGGAGATTCAACCCGAGCCTACAAACTCATCGTGCGATCCAAGTTGGCCGCTTACGCCAAGGCGGGCGAGGTATACATCGATCGCGTGAAATGGCTTTAAGAGCACGCTCTCTCGTGAAACTCTACGGATTACTTGCGAACTCTTTGTTCCTGCGCAGCCGTAGCGAATTTCCAACCACCGATGTGCTGGAGAGTAACATGGCACAGGCTGCCATGATCGGATTCAAGACTCCCACCACAGCTAGCGCGATCCCGACAGAATTGTAAAGGAACGCCCAGAACAGATTCTGCTTAACAACACGCAGAGTGCGCTGAGACAGGCTGAAACACTGGCTAATTGTGTGCAGCGATCCATTCATCAGCACAATGGCAGCCGCCTTCATGGCAACGTCGGTGCCTGCGCCCATCGCGATGCCCACATCCGCTTGCGCCAAGGCGGGCGCGTCATTGATTCCGTCTCCGACCATTGCCACCGTCGCACCCTGTTGCTGCAGACGTTTTATGATTGCGACTTTATCCTCGGGCAAGGCCTGTGCTTCGAAGCGATAGGTTCCCAGACACGAAGCTACCCACTGCGTGGTTGCGGCAGCATCGCCGGATAGGAGGTGTACCTCTACGCCACGACTTTTCAGTTCCTCAACCGCGCTGGCGGCGTCCTCTTTCAGCTTGTCCCCGAAAATGGCCAGCGCGCGCAATTCGCTATCCCATCCAACGAACGATACGGTTTTACCCTCAGCTTCCCGAAGACGCGCTGCGCGGTCGAGATCTTCATCGAGCCATATTCCCAGGCGATGGAGAAGGTAGCGGTTGCCGGCGAAAACCCGGCTCCCATCAACGTCACCAGTGATGCCCTGCCCCTTATGAACTTCAACCGAAACCGCGTCTTGAAGTTGGACTCCTTCCTGCCGTGCGACCTCCACTGCTGCTTTGCCCAATGGATGCTCAGAATATTTTTCCAGAGAGGCAAACATCTGCAACGTTTCAGGGTCGAAGCCTGATGTCGTCGACCCAGTGGATAACTCTGAATCCAAGCCAGGCCAGTCCGAGTTACCTACGGCAAGCACGGGCTGCGCGGAATGGATGTGGCAGTCCGTTAATTCAAGGAGAGAGAACTTTCCTTCAGTTACGGTGCCCGTCTTGTCCAGAATGACTGTGTCGATTTTTTTCAGGCCTTCAAACACGCCGCTGTCGCGAACCAGAATTCCCTGTCTTGATGCCACGCCAAAAGCCGCCACCATGGCCAGCGGCGTCGCCAGGCCTAAAGCGCAGGGGCAAGCAATGACCAATACGGTTATGGCCCGCATCAGACTTTGCCCCAAGCCGTGCGCGCCAGTCCCCCAAGTGATGGCAAACGTCAGCAGGGCAATCACGATGACGCAGGGTACGAAAATGCGTGCTACCCGATCCACAGTTCGCTCAAGCTGGCCGCGGCTGCTGAGCGCATGCTCCACCATGGCAATGATTCCAGACAGCGTGGAGTCATTCGCGGTTCTAACCGCCTGTATCGTCAAAACACCATCCAGGTTAATGCTGCCCGCCACCACGGCCTTTCCGGCTGACTTGCTCACCGGATGCGACTCTCCTGTCAGCAGGGACTCGTCTGCGTGGGACTCGCCTTTGATGACCAGGCCATCGGCGGGAATTCGTTCGCCCGCTTTGACCATAAACAAAGCTCCCGGCTCAAGTGCTTCGATGGCGACAAAACGTTCGGTGTCCCCCGATAGCAAGCGTGCTTTGTTGGGCATCATGCGATGCAGCGCGCCGATCCAGCGGGAGGTTTGCGCCTTTGCGCCATGCTCAATAAGCTTGCCCAGCAGCACGAAAACTACGATTACGGTGGCGGTGTCGAAGTAGAGATGGATTTCTCCGCGGAACGCCTGCACCACGCTGTAGCCATAAGCCGCGAGGATGCCGAGCGAGAGCAGCGATTCCATGCGCAGCGTGCCGTGCAAAAGCCCTCGCCACGCGAGGCGCAGGATGGGCAAGGCACAGTAGAAGACTACCGGGGTGGCCAGAACCATTAGTAAATAAGGGAGCCCGCGGCGAACGCTGCCGGAAATCTGCTCGAAGTACCCGGCATACAGCACCAGGCTGAAGCTCATAATGTTCGCCCACAAGAATGCGGCCAGGCCGGTGCGGATGAACAGGTCGCGTTGCTCGGCGCTTGCGGCATCGGTCTCGTCTTCGCAGGCTGTGGTTCTGTAGCCGAAACTTTCAATGCGAGCCGCGATGCGCTCCTGCGGCAGCGCCTGGGGTGCATACCGGACTTTTACCAGGTCGGAGGCAAACGACACTTCTGCACTCACAATGCCCGTTAGCGATGCGAGGGCATGCTCAATAAGCCAGGCACAGGACGTACACCACATTCCCCCCACGCGCAGAATGAGTTCTTCGGTTTCGAGCGAAGCATGCTCCTGCCCTGGCGTCTTCTCTATCGTGGATTGAGCCTGCGAAATAAGCCCAAGTTGAAGGCTGCGCTGGAACAACTCGTTTTGGCGAATGTCTTGTCCGGCCTGGATCGATCCGCTTTCCCATAAGATCAGATACACATTCATGCAGCCCGCACAGCAGAAGAAGCGGTCAACCTCTCCTACCAGCTGCTTGAACGGATGAGGGCCACAATTCAAGCTGCACAAATCGCATTGCGGGCCGGTGCTCATCTCAGTGGTGTGCTGGTTCCGAGTGTTCCGTTATCGGCTTGCCATGCTCGTCAGTGAAGATCGGGTTGGCACGCTTGGTTACGACGTAACAAAAAACAAGGATGCCGATGAACAGCGCGAAAATAAACGCCAGCAAGAATGCGAGTGGCGCTGGCTTCTTAATTGGCGGATTTGAATTCATTACGATGGTGCTCATAGGGTGCTGTCCTTCTTACAGAGGTGTCGATCGCCACTAAAGAATGCGCCGGCATCGCCAGCCCTCATTGTGCATCGTTCGTCGGAGTAATGAAGGTTTCCTCCACCGCATCCTTCTCGTTGCCCACGCGGCTGACGATGCGGAAATGATTCACTCCCGGCGGCAGCGAACCCGCGGTGGCCGCAATCTCAACCGTCTGCTGCATGGTTTCGCCGGCGTTCACCACCACGGCGTTTTCAAATCCCACGAAGCGTGCTCCCGGCAAGTTCTCGATGGAAAATTGCGCGATGGCCTGTTCATGGCCGCGGTTCGCAATCTGGATTCGGAAGCGGTTGTAGATGGTTCCGTCGGCTCCGGCACGGTACATGGTTGTCCGGTCGGGGGCGATGCGAACCAACACATTTCGGCGCATGGAGATCGCAGTAAACAAGCCGGCAGCGTAGAAGAGGATGATCAGCAGTACGACCACACGCTTGCCATTGCGGATCCCGATCTTCTGGTACCACGACCGATCGCCGGTACCCAGGAGTTCGCCTTGTTCGCCCCAGACGTAATGAATCAGAGTTTGTTTCCCGAGGCGGCTAAGGACGTCAGCACAGGCATCAATGCACTCGCCGCAGTGAATGCACTCGATCTGGTAAGGGGAGGTACGGATGTCGATTCCCATGTGACACACCCGCACGCACTTCTTGCACTCGATGCAGTCACGGTTCTCGTCACGGTAGTGAACGATCAGCGTGTCGCCGTCGCCGAGCATTCCCTGGAGGTATCCATACGGGCAGACGGTGGTACAGAAGCGTTGACGGAGAAACAGAAAGTCGAGAAGGGTCAGCAGAGTCGTGGTCGCGCCGGCGATGCCGCCCGCGGTTCGGATGTCGAAGCTCAGCAGGCGATGAAACAAATCAACCGGCGGTACAAAGTAAGAAATGAATGCGAAGGCTAGAAAAACTGAGGCACATGCAACAATCGAGTAAAAAAGGAACCGGCTAAGTGCTTTGCGCGCACCGGCACCCCAACGAAGATACTTGTTGATGGTGCGGGTCAATTTGCTCTCAAGCGCGAGCGAGGCTTCGCTGAAAATCATTTGCGGACACAAATACCCGCAGTAGACGCGCCCGTATAGCATGGCCATCGCGGCCACGAGAAACATCAAGAACATCAGCGAGAAGAAAACGATGGAAAACTCGCTGATCCAGAGTTCATAGCCAAAGAAATAAAACCGCTGATGCGGGATATCAAAACGCACCAGGTTGGCGAACGGCAAAGTGAAAAAAATGGCTACGCAAATTAGATGTATCGCCTTGCGAAAGCGGTGATAGGCGAAAGAGTGTTGCGGCGGCTGGGGAGGATTTCGCTCGCAACTGGGCAACGGTGTTGCCGATATCTGAACATTCCGGATCCGCGACTTGGCCTCAGTGGTGCCCATGCATGTGCACCCCCATCGAGAGCGCTCCAGGCATGCTCCCTCGCCAGAGTATGAAGAAGCCCATGAGAGCTATGCCTACTGCGGCAAGTTGGCTTCCCCAGCGGTTCAGCCGGACGCGAAGTGCGGATGAAAAGGCTCCCAGAAGCAACAATGAACCCGCAGTGCCCAGGCCGAATGCGAACATCGTGACTGCTCCGGCAAGGACATTCCCGGTTGCCATGGCTTTCAGCAGAGCCGCATAGATCAGCCCACAGGGAAGAAAGCCTAGGGCGAGCCCCATGAAAAATCGATTGCGAACGCCTGGCGCCGAAATCCATGAGGCTATCCGTCGCAAGAAAAGTGCTGGGATGCGAAAGAGACGGCTCGCCATGACGGAGGCTGGGATCAGACCCAGCATGGAGATTGCCGCCGCGATGATCAGGCCGCCGGAAACGATCGCAAGGATGTGGCTGAAGCCGCTCAATCGCCCCAGCATCGCCAGCGTGCTTCCGGCTGCACCTGCCAAACCACCGAGTGCTGAATAGGTAAGAATTCTGCCGCCGTTGTAGGCTAGATGGTTTTGCAGGAGAGAGATGTTGTCACCTCTTTTTACGAGGTTGCCGAGAGCCACGCTGTAGGAGAGAACGATCGGGCCGCACATCTGGACGCAATGCAGGCTGCTGACGAGCCCCAGCATGACCATCACGCCGAAGTCGAGCAGCGTCACGGGGTCCCCTGGGTTGGCGCGGTGTACAGGATCTTGGTATTCGGAGTGGGCACTGTGACGCACTCGCGGTAGAATTCAAACTTCTTCATGGTCACAGCGTGAGTTGGGCACCGCGAAGCGCACAGTCCGCAGCGGATGCACGTACTCTCGTCTTTCAACATCACTCCACCCAGGGCGTCGAGCTCTCGCGGGTCCATCGATCGCAATTCTTCCCGGCTCAGGCCGAGCGTGCTAGCGGCCATTTCATTCCAGCGTTCATTTCCGTCATTGCAAAGCTGGCTGAGGCCGACCAGGCGAATCAGGTTTTGCGGGCAGACGTCCACACAGCCATTACATGCGATACACGTGGAAGTATCGAAAACGGTGTTGACATTGCAGCGCAGGCAGCGGGAAGCCTGACGGTGCGCATCTTCGGTACTGAAATCTTCTTCGATGATGGCCAGAGAGGAAGATCGCTCATCGGCGTCGAGGACTGGAGGTGTAGCCCGTGGCAGGCGTTCCCAGCCTTCTGCCATGGAATAGATCGCCGGTGCCCATTGGCTGCGGACGACCACGTCGGTGCGGGTGCCCCGCAAGAAGTCGTGCATGGAGCGGGCAGCTATCTGTGCTGAAGCAATCGCATCGATGAACAGGCGTGGTCCGTGCGCAATGTCGCCGCAGGCGAAGACATCCGGTGCGGTGGTCTGGTAGGTCTCGCGATTGACCTTAATTAAGCCGCGCTCGCTCTCGACGCCGTCCTCAGGATGGAGGAAGCTCAGGTCGGCCGACTGCCCGATGGCGAAGATCACGGTGTCGGCCGGGATGTCTTCGACGTCGCTTTCGTCAAAACTGGGATTGAAACGTCCATTGCCGTCGAACACCGAAGCGCAGCGAACCGTCCGCAGGCCAGTAACGGTCCCGTTGTCACCGTAAATTACTTTCGGCCCGCGTGAACTGTGCAGCTTAAGCCCTTCCTCCTCACCTTCGAGGATCTCCACCTCATCCGCGGGCATTTCTTCGCGGCGCTCCAGGCAAACGACGTGAACTTCTTTATCGCCGCTGACTCGTAATGCGGAGCGGGCAACGTCATATGCCACCTGTTCTCCGCGTTCGATGTCGGCCATAGCTTCGCTGCGCGTCGCTTCCGCGGCGGGGCGAACTGCGGAACGCGCGACGTCATAGGCCACGTTGCCGCCGCCAATCACAACCACACGCCGGCCGAGCGGCAGCGGTTTGCCCTCGTTGAAAGCCCGGAGAAAATCCATGCCGTCATAAACCATTGCGCGGTCGGCTCCAGGCAGTTGCAACTTTCGTCCCTTAGGAAGACCAATGCCGAGGAAGATGGCTTTGAAACCCTGGTGGCGGAGGTCGGCGATAGAAAAATCACGACCCAGGCGCATATTGCACTTGAGATCTACACCGAGGGAGAGAATGGCCTCAATCTCTCTCTTGACGAGATCGCGTGGCAGGCGAAAAACCGGCACGCCCACCATCAGCATGCCGCCCGGCTCGGGGTTGGACTCAAAGACCGTGACCTTGTACCCGATCTGGGTAAGATCGTGCGCGACGGTCAGGCCTGATACGCCGCCACCGACGACTGCGATTTTTTCGTAGTCGCCGCGATTCGGCGGAAGCATGCGCTGGTCACATGCCTCGCGATGCAGGCGGAAGTCGCCCGTCTCAGGGCCAAATTTGCCGCTGACAAAGCGTTTCAGCGAACGGATGGAAACTGGCGCATCAACATCGCCTCGGCGGCAATTCAACTCGCACGGCGCGCCGCATACCCGGCCGCAGATCGAAGCAAAGGGATTGGTAGCGCGGGCGATGCGGTATGCCTCTTCGTATCGTCCTTCGCCGATCGCGGTCACGTACCCGCAGGCATTGGTGCGCACGGGACAAGCGCTCTGGCATTTCACCATGCGGACCCAATAGTCGGCCCCGTCGATGGTTTCGAACTGTGCCCAATCAGTCATTGGTCTTTGTCTTCAATCCTTGTGAACTGCTTTGAACGCAAACACCACAACGATCACGGCATAGATGGCCACCATGCCGGTCACCATGTACATAAAGGCGGGAGAAGATTGGGTGGCCTGATTGAACTGGCGAACCAGCGCTCCGCGGGTGGCGTGGTTGACCTCTCCATTCATATAAAGAAAGAAGTAGCCGATCACTCCCAGCAGGATCACGATGTAAGCAAACTTGAGGAATGTGGGAACGCCGGTGCCTTTGCGTTCGCTGATCCATCCGTCGGCATACTGCTGAATTTCACTGTCTTCGCCTTGGACTGTTTTCGATTCCGCCATGTCTAATCTCCTTCACTGTCTGGTGGGCTCAAGGTGCGTGCGATCTTCGTCGTCCGCCAGCATGCGGTATTTCGGTTCTTCACTCTCGCTTCCCCAGTACCCGTCGTGGCGGGAGCGAACCAGAAAGAAGACCGCTCCCACGACGCACAGAAAGAACAAGAAGTAGGCAAAGAAAATGCTGGGATATACGTAGTCATGCATCTTCGTGTCTACTTTTCGTAGTCGTTATCCGGCCGCCAGTTCTTGGCTCGTCCCAAGGTCTGGATGTACGCCACCAGCGCGTTGAACTCGTCCGGGTTGTTCACAATCCACGGGAATGGCGGCATCACTGAACCTGGAACCAGGTCCCGCGGGTTACGGAAATGAGTACGGTGCCATTGCCGGTCGTACTTGCCGCCCACGCGCGAAAGATCTGGTCCGGTTCGCTTGGTGCCGAACATGTGCGGGCTGTCATAAACGAATTCATCTGGAGTTGAGACCGGCGAATCAACGCCTTTCCAACCGGACCGCTTGGTATCAGCGAGCAAAGTTCGCGTTTGCTGGGTGTGGCAATACCAGCATCCTTCGCGCACATAGATGGCGCGCCCCTTGAGTTCCAACTCGGTATACGGCCTTAACTTCCCGGTGGGACCTTTTGAAGGATCGTTGTTTTCGAAAGGCTTCGACCAACTCTTGTCGATCAAAGGTGGTACTACCGTGGTGAGCAAACCTCCGACGAAGAAGAACACCAGCGCGGCAACTACGAAGCCAGCGGCGCTTTTGTCAGTTTTTCCCAGCATGGCATCCTCCTTATGCGGTGACCGTCCGATCGCTCATAGACGACGCGGAACTTGTGGTGGTCTGGCCACGGCCAACCACGGTGGCAAGAATGTTGAACAAGAATGTGGCGATGCCAGAAAACATCAGCACGCCGGAGAAGAAGCGCACCGTCCAGACCGGCTTGAGCGCTACAACGGTGTCAATGAACGGAATCGAAGGATTGTTCCATTGCCACCCCTGCCAGAAGCCCCCCAGCCACAGAGTGACGAAAAAGCCGAGACCCCCAATCATGAAGAACCAGAAAGTCCAGTTCGCCATGGCGTCGGAGTGCAGCTTGGTGTGGAACATACGCGGGATCACGTAATAGCAACCGGCAATTGCAAAAAAGGAGAAGCAACCCAACAGCGCCATGTGCGCATGGCCGGGGATCCAGTCGGTCTTCGACACAATCGCGTTCACCGAGCGCAGGCTGTGCATCGGACCCTGGAAGCAGGTGAGCAGGTAAAAAACCACGCCAGACATCAGGAACTTCAACGGAATGTTGTCGCGCAGCTGATGCCATTGTCCTTTCATAGTGGCGAAGAAGTTGTAGACCACAGTCCACACCGGAACCAGCAGCATGAGCGAGAACGCGATGGCGATCGTCTGAAGCCACTGCGAGATCGGGCCGTGCAGCATGTGGTGGGCGCCTGTCCACACGTACACAAAGGCCAGCGACCAGAAACCGATCATCGAGAGCTTATGGCTGTAGAGCGGCGTGTTCGAGGCTTTCGGGATGAAGTAGTACGCCATCGCCAGCCCGATCGGTGTGAAGATCAACCCCACCGCGTTGTGTACGTACATCCAGTTCAAGTTCGCCTGATTGGTTCCAGTGGTGAAGAGCACCGCGATGTTGCCGGTGCTGTAAACAAATGTGGTCCACAAGATAGTCGCCATGGTGTACCAGAGGCTGACGTACATCTGCTGATATTTTCGGGTGGCGACGGTCGCGAACACGTTGATCCCGAACATCACCCAGGCCACCACAACCAAGGCAACGAGTGGCAGCGGCAGTTCCGCATACTCCCAGCCTTTGTTGTAGCCGGCCGGCAGAGCGTAGACGGCGCTGAGCACAATTACATTCCAGATCAGTGCGGTGGCAACCCCAAGTTTTTCGCTCCAGAGCTTGACGCCGCAAAGTCGCGGAACGATGTAATACGCCAGCCCCAGGTCCGCCGGCAAAAGCCAGCCGAACAACATGCCGTTCACGTGCAACGGCCGCAGCCTCCCGTAAGAAAGGTAGGGCACGGTGCCAAGCAATTGTGGCCACACAAATTTGGCCGCGATGGTCAAGGCAATAATTCCGACGACGAAGAAATAGGTGATCGAACTTAGCAAAAACCACTTCGCCGTGGTGTCTTCATGGATGGAATCGGCGAGCGGAACTGCACCGACCGGTGTAGCGCGGGTTACTTGCACTTGCCCTGGCATAGCGCCTCCTGGTTCACCTCGGACGTGAGATTGGGAGTCTTCTCACTGGAAGGTGGAACCGTCTGCTGATTCAAACTGCGAATGAAATTGATGAGATCGCCGACGTCGTCCTTGGTTAAGCCATAGTCGATCCAGGACGGCATGGCCGTCCCTTGTACGCCGTACAGGATGGAGTCGAACAAACGACGGTCGGGCACGTGGTTGATGAAGAATGAATTGCGCAGATTCCGCGGACGCGGACTGATGTCGAGTGAGTTGGGCCCTTTGCCGTCTGCCTTGCGACCGTGGCAACCGGTGCAACGCAGCAGGAACGTCTGCTCGCCACGCTGAATTGATTCGGCACTGGAGGCGACCGGGTTCTGCTCGGGAACGTTATGCGGTTTGAGCTGTGGCCGCGGCTCTTTCACAAAGTTCTGGAAGATGTAATCCAGAACGGCTCGGCGCTGGTCATCGGTTAACACTCGTCCCCACGGTGGCATGGACGTGCCCGGCACGCCTTCTTTCAAGGATTGCAAGAAGCGCTCGTCCGGTTTGCTGTTCATAAACGCGGCTTTGGTCAGGTCGCGCGGCGCCGGATCGAGATACAAATAGGTCACACCCTTGCCATCGCCTTTTTCGCCATGGCAGCGAGCGCACAGCCCCTGGTAAATCTCCTCCGCAGTTTTGAAAGTTGGGGGCGTGCTTCGCGTTTCAAGATATGCCGAGATGGAACGGAAATCAGTCTCCGGAAAACCAAAAACCGGCATGATGGAATCAGGCACGCGCGACTTGGGGTCGCGAAAGTGCGCCATCACCCAATCCGGGTCGCGAATCAATCCTTCATAGGACAGATCGGGTGCAATGCGGCCGTCGCGGTCACCAATTTTGTGGCAAGCGGTACAGGAATGGTCCCGGATAAGTTGCTCGCCCGCGGCTGGTGACGGCGCCGTTGGAGCTTGCGATTGCGAAACTCCACCCGCTTTCACTAACTGGAGCCGCGCACGATACTGGCCGAGAGAAGTTTCCCCGAAATTGATGCCCCGGCGGCTCTTGAGGAAAACCGTCAGAGCTTTGATCTCGTCATCGGTAAGATCGAACTTCGGCATGAACGACGTGGGCTGGAAGGCGCGCGGGTTGACGGTATGCTCCCAGAGATAGTTGATCTTGAATTTTTTTCCCACTTCACTGAGTTCGGGGCCCAGGGTGCCGTTGGATAGTCCCTCGATGCGGTGACAGCCGTAACAGGCTTTTTCGAAAAATAGCTGGCGGCCGCGTTGTACGAGCGCGGTCCCAGCAAAATTTTCTTCTGTGTGACACTGCGCGCAGTTGGCCTGCATGTACTCCTGGCCAGTCAACTTGGGTTTGAATTCGCTGTGCCAGTTCGCCTGGGTAACATACCCAAGCATTGGGTCTGGCCAGAAATTGTCTTCACCGTGGGCGTAGAAAGCTTCGAGCCCACGACCCTGCCCGTCATGGCAGATGGTGCAACCGAAATCGGTGAATTTGTGGCGACGCTCCCAACGGCCGTTGCGTTCTACGTCGCCAAGCGCGGTTGAATAAACATGGGTACGCAGAGGTTCCGCATGGGCCTGGAAACGCGGGTCGTCGCTGGCAATGTGGCAGGTGGTGCAACGATCGACATGCGATCCACCAAATTGGGTAACAATGATCTGTTCGATCCGCGGGCTGCGCTGATCGAGTGCCTTGCGCTCCGCATCGGTTTTTGCCAGGCTGCGTGCCTGCTCGAAGTAAGCGCTCTGGTGCTTCTCCCAGCGATTGAAGAACTGATCGTAAAAGACGACACCGTGCACGATCAGGACCACCAAGCTCACCACTGCCAGCGTTACGCGCGTGCTCACAAAGTTCTCCTTACCAGGGCGACACGAACTCCCAGTTCGGCCCTCGGAAGAATGTGCCGATGATGATCAAAGTCACGTTCACGATCACGAATGTCAGGAACAGGAAGTTGGCGAGCAGGCGTTCACGGGCGAACCATCGCCCCACGCCCACGATCTTGCGATCAATGTAGGGGACCAGTAGCAGAAGGAGGACTTCGATTGTAGGAATGCCTACCCCTCCCCAAAATGCGGAATAGCTTACCTGCTCCTGCAGTCCCAGGAAGTACCACGGAGCCTTAGCTGGATTCGGCGGGTGCATTACATTGACCGGCTCTTCCAAAGGCGCATTGAAGAAAAGTGAGACCAGCAAGACACCCGCAACTGTGATCAAGAAAACGACCAGCTCCGCCATAAAAAGATTTGGCCAGCTGAAAACGGAACGATCCGGGACGTTACCGACCTTGGTGAACGGCCCGCGCACAAGACCCTGAATTCCGTAGTTGCGCTTTTGCAATACGGGCTGGGCGGCCACCGCAGCCGCAGAAGACGTCGCCAACACCACCGCGGGTCCTTGAACCACTTCCACCGAGGACGCATCCTCTTCTTCAGGACGCGAGAGACCACCATCTTTCCGGATTCTCCAGAAGTGAAAAGCTGCCAGCAGAGAAAGCACCGCGGGTAGCACGGCTACGTGGAGAACATAAAAGCGAAGTAGCGCTTCCTGTCCGACAGTGGAATCGCCAAGCAGCAAAAATTTGACGTCTTTCCCGAAGATCGGGGCGTAACTCGCAATCGATGTGCCGACGGTGATTGCCCAAAATGCGAGCTGATCCCAGGGCAACAGATAGCCGGTGAAACTCATAAACAGAGTGACCAGCAGAAGCAGCACACCCAGAACCCAGTTGAATTCTCGCGGCGGCTTGTACGAGCCGGTCAGGAACACGCGGCACATATGGAGGAACACTGCGGCAACCATGCCGTGCGCGGCCCATCGATGCATGTTGCGCAGGAAAATACCGAAGGCGACGGTCCCGCGCAGGTCCAACATGCGGTCGTACGCCTGGGTAGTGGACGGCACGTAATAGAACATCAGCAGGATTCCGGTCACAACCAGAATGAAGAAGAGGAAGAATGAAATCAGGCCCAGCCCTAAAGTGAAAGTTGCCTTAAGGCTGTGGCGGTGGACTTTGACCGGATGCAGATGCAGAAAGAAGTTGGTGAAACTGGTTGAAGCCCGTCCCAGATCCGAAGATGGCAACGGGTTGCGAAAGATGGAGTGCCAGATATTTTCTGGCAATTGGAGTAATGGTCCCAAGGGGCGGTTTCTTGTGGGATGGTTCATACGCGCAGGTAGCTCCCTTGTTCAATCTCGCTATCCTTGTCAATCTCGAGCTCGCCGTTCGGCGCCAGGCGGACCTGGAACCATGGCAAGG
>Ga0335069_10006687_pt1 | contig 16729 bp, 11 predicted proteins | sample Lox_Sample_11_FD_206714 | JGI IMG/M metagenome (GOLD analysis project Ga0335069, IMG submission 206714) | Soil microbial communities from Loxahatchee National Wildlife Refuge, Florida, United States - Lox_Sample_1.1 | ecosystem: Environmental > Terrestrial > Soil > Wetlands | place: USA...
AGAAGTGCAAATCCCCCCAGTCATGCCGCCCCAACCCCCACAACAATCGCCACTGCCCGCTCCCCGGCGGCAATATGTACCGCATCACCAGCCCCGTCCCAATCATCCCCGCCGCCAGCACCGCCAACACCACGTCCATCACGAAATTCAACGTGTTCCGTTTCATAACGCCTCCAGTGTCAAACAAGCGGCCTTTGAATCGCAGCCACGCCGGAAGGGTCGCCCGGAATCCGACGCGTTGGAAAAACCCCACCCCCAACTCTCTCGCTCCCCCTTAAGATCAACGTGCAACCTCCACGCGATGTTGCACTCATTCTGAACGTCATCGCTCAAGGAGCGATTTGCAAAACCTCGCGATTTCCTTGTCCCACACCCCGACCTTCCCACATGGTATCTATAGAGAAACGGATCACACACCCAAACCCGCTCGTCGCCAATTCCCCTTCCCCTCTCCGTGCCCTCCGTGCTCTCCGTGGTTCCAACAGTACCCGCGTAAGGCAACGCATCATGCACCAACGAAACCTAACCCCCCCATCCGACCCCGACCTCCTCTCCATCTTCACCGCCTCGCGCTCCGTCATCCAACAGAAGGATTGCTATTTCCCTTGCCTCCTCCCGTTGCTCCTCGCCCTGATCCTCCCGTTCAAATCCATGATCCAACTCCAACGTGCATCCCGCCGCCGCCACCGAATCACCAAAAACCTCTGCCCATACTGCGCCTATGACCTCCGAACCCAACTCGCCGCCAGCCCAACCCCCCAATGCCCCGAATGCGGTTACCGCCTGACCCCACGCGCGCCACCATCACTCGTGTGATTCCACCAGAATTTCATAATTCATAACTCATAATTCAGAACTCCCCTCCGCCACCCCCGCCACCTTCCAAACCACCCTCGCCAACGGCAACTCCCCTCCCTCCACCAGCGGCCACCCCACCCAGCAAAAATCCACATACCTCCCCCCGCCCGCCGTCACACTCCCCGGCAAAACAACCTCCTCCCCCTCGTCAATCGCCGCCGCCCCAACGTGGCATCGGCGTCCCGCCGATGATGGCCCGCAGGCCATTCCGCCCCACCCACCTCAATCCCCCCACCCCAAAGCCCGCCGACTCCGTCGGCGCGGGGCCAATCTGCGCCCGCCTCAACACCCACCCCTCCCTGAACAAATGCACATCCGCCAACGCTTGCGTCGTCGCGAACCGCGCATAGATAACGCACAACCCAAACCGCTCAGGAGCTGCACCCATGGGCTACGACCTCCGCATCACCCGAAAACACCACGAAACCGAAGTACCCCCCATCTCCCTCGACGAATGGATCGCACTCGTAGACGCTGATCCCGAATTGCGCCTCGACGGACGAGCCCAGGTCCAGGCGCCCGACGGAAGCATTATCAGCTACGAAAATCCCGGTCTGGCCATCTGGACCCCCAACGGCGTTCCGCACGCCGGCAACTGGTTCGACTACCGTCGAGGCCGCATCGTCGTGAAAAACCCCGACGAAAACACCATTGCCAAAATGAAACAACTCGCCGCCAAACTCCAAGCCAAAGTCATCGGCGATGAAGGCGAGGAATATTGACGACGCCGCACGCCAGCCCGCCGGGGTGCCATTCCCTGTGGGGCAGCGGCCCCGCTGGGCATGCCCATCCCCCTCTCCCCATTTCCCGATAGCCCCACGACTCGATCATCAAAGCCTGCCGCGGATCAACAGCTACCTTCACCTTGTGCTGCCCCATTAACCACCCACAACAGACCCGCACAGGTTTCCCTAGAGTCGTGGTATGCTAGAAACGAGCAGTGTGTACATGCGAACCTAACGCCGTGAAGTGTGGTTCGACGGAGCGACCGACGATGAACGTGCGGCAACTTCCAGACGCCGAAGTGAAGAAATTGGATGAGTTTCTGCTCCGTCGCATAGTGGAACTCCTCAAATTACTTGACGGCGCTCGCGAATCCGCGGGGCCGGAGCGAGTCCTACAATGGATTGATGTATACGAGCATTGGTGCAGCACACTCGGCGCTTTTTCGGAATACGTCGAGAAACTGGGGCAAATATTCCGCGCGGCTGGCCGATTGGATGAACTTGATCACACCGTAATGCCCGCGCCGAACGAACATTTCTATGCCCACCGCGTCGAAATTCTCGAAGAAATTCGAAAGGAATGTCTGGCTCGCAATCTGCCGACATCAGCGATCACTCGTGTCCTTAGTGCAACCAATATGGTTTTTGACGGGCTATTGTCACTCACGAAGGAACAAGGTTCCGGTACGACTGCCGAACGCCACCAGCAGGCGATGCAGATCGTGCAGCCATTCTACGTCGAAGGTTTACCACCAGGCGCGATGCTCAATGACTTGCTTGCAAGGCTTAAACACCTCGCGCAAGAGGAAATCAGACGCAGAAACGAGACTGCCAACGATGCCCCAAACTCGCAAAACGATTCCTTCCGTGCCCCCGATTATCACAGAATCCTTCAGATGATTGACCGGTTCGGCAAGAGCATGGAATGCCTTCCAAGCATGTATCGAGACCGGAATGAAGAATCGCTGAGAGATCAGTTTTTGACCCTTCTAGCGGCAAATTACGACAGCGTCACGGCGGAAAGCTTTAACAGAAAGGGAAAGACCGATATCCTTGTCACACATGGCGGCGAGCATGTCTTAATTGCAGAATGTAAATTCTGGAATGGCGTTAAAGCGTGTTCTGACGCAATAGACCAGGTGCTCAGCTATCTCACGTGGCACGACCGTAACGTCGCCCTGATCGTGTTCGTAAAACAAAAGGAACTCGATCCTATCCTCCAAAAGATTTCCAGCGTCCCATGTGAACACAGTTGTTTTGCGAGGAAATCTTCGAGCCGTAGCGAGAGCTGGCATATCTTCGAAATGACCCTCCCTGAAGATCGAACGCGATCGATATCTCTCGCAGTGCTTTGTTTCCACTTCCCCATGCCGTGATTTGCTCGCGTGTCATTCCTCCGCCGCCTCCGCCACCTTCCAAACCACCTTCGCCAACGGCAACCCACTCTCCCGCTCCAACGGCCAACCCACCCACCGCATCTCCACATACCGCCCCCCACCCGCCGTCACACTCCCCGGCAAAACAACCTCCTCCCTATCGTTTCGCGTTTCGCGTTTCATGTTTCGCGTTTCCCCACCCCGTTTTGAGTTTTGAGTTTTGAGTTTCGCGTTTTCCACTTCAACCCTCACCACCTCAAACACCATCAGCCGATGCGTCAACTGATGCCGCACCTCCCCGCACCGCACGACCCGCCCCACGCGCAACCCCATCGCCCCAACCACCTCCTCCACACTCTCCATCACCCCATCCACTCGCGAGCCTCCCCCTATATCACTGTTATGACTGCTACCACTGTTATCACCATTCACCCCACGCCCCCACTCCGCCTTCCCCTTGAGCTTCAAACCAGGTCCATTTTTAATGGACACATCTAAATGTAGTTCATCTCTCGATTGCTGTATCTCATCTCGTGGCCTCCCAGACGCCCTCTCCTCTGTGTCTCTGCGACTCTGTGGTTCCCGTTTCTCCCGCCCCGCCCGCACCTCACCGCTCGCCTCGACCACCGGAAACTCCCACATCCCCTCCCACACCCCGCCCATCGGCCGCTTCATCAACAGCACCTCCATCGCCGATTCGCCCGCTCGCCCGCTCGCCCGCTCCCCTCCAGGTTTTGCGTTTTGTGTTTTGCGTTTTGTGTTTCTCGTCACAACGAGGGCCACCCCCCGCACCTCCGCCACCGCTCCCTTCTTCCTCTTCACCGGCAACTCCATCACCCGCCCCCCCCCCTCCGCACTCGCCCGGCACCACGCCCGAACCGGACACACCAGACACCCCGGCACCCCCGGCGGAGGCACGCACACCGTCGCCCCCAACTCCATCACCGCCTGGTTCAAATCACCGTAACGAGCACCCCAAATGGTTGGTTTTCGCGGCGGGACGACGCCATCAAAAGGCATAACGACCCCATGTGGTGCCGGTATGGAGGCATCCGCTGTCGTCGTTTGCCCTGCCGCCTCCCGGCTTTCCAGCCCCTCACCGCTAACCACTAGCCCATTAAGAATCTCCTCCATCACCCCCCAGAAAAACCCCGCATTCCGCGGCTCTGCAATATCCCCCTCAAACCCCGTCAACCGCGAAACCACCCGCATCACATTCCCATCCACGACCGGCACCGCCAGCCCAAACGCAATGCTCCCCACCGCCCCCGCAGTATATCTCCCGACGCCAGGCAGACTTAGAAGCTCCTCCAACGTCCCCGGCACTCGCCCCCCATGCTTCGCCACCATCTCCCGGGCGGCCAGGTGCAGATGTTTCGCCCGCCGGTAGTAACCGAGTCCGGCCCAGAGCGCCAGCACCTCCTCCAGCTCCGCCGCCGCCAGATCCGCCACTGTCGGAAACCGCTCTAAGAACTTGCGGTAATAAGGTTTAACCGTCTCCACCTGGGTCTGCTGCAGCATCGTTTCGGACAGCCAGATCGCATAGGGGTCCCGCGTTTCCCGCCACGGCATCGCCCTTTTGGCCAAATCGAACCACCCCAATAGGTTGTGGTGCAACCCCGAAGTGGGTAGCAACATCCTGTATTTTGATCGCGCTAAACCTGTGACCATGCTCGGGGCATTTTAGCACAAACGATCGTAAACCACATCCATATGCACAGCAATGAGTTACAATCGAACACTCATAATTTCCCGAGAAATCGTGACTTTTCGGGAAAATTCCTACCACTACCCATAGAGGTGGGTGTTTTATTTAACCACAAGTCATGGAACAACCGGGGGTTAACTTGTGGATAACCTGTCCATCAAGATTTAGTGAAGACGATAGTTGACACTACAAGATATAGTGGTATCGTTGGGACATTCGCTCAAGGACCGAGCTTCGAAGTCCCGATGATGATCGGGGCCGGAAATCAGCGGGTCACGGATGCCCCCGACTGTTTTCTGGCGGCGTAACAGCCGCCCGCTGCAACAGTTAAGACAATGCTAAGTCCGGCAGCCTCGCCGGTTTGGCCTCTAATGTGGTGCTTGAGCCGTATGGGTATCCTCTCCGACAATCTGATCGAACGTCTCGTCAGAATCGTCCCGTTCGAAAAAAACGCAAAACGCCCAGGGACCATCAGTTACGGCGTGACCTCCTACGGCTACGACGTCCGCGTCGGCACCCACTTCAAGATCTTCACCAACGTGAACTCCTCCATCGTCGACCCGAAGAACTTCGACCCCCGTTCCTTCGTTGACGTCCACGCCGAACCTAACGGTTATATCCTCATTCCGCCCAACAGTTTCGCTCTTTGCGAAACCGTCGAATACTTCGAAATCCCGCGCGACATGCTCTGCATCTGCCTCGGTAAATCGACCTACGCCCGCTGCGGCATCATCGTCAACGTCACCCCGCTCGAACCCGAGTGGAAAGGCAAAATCACCATCGAAATATCCAATACAACTCCGCTGCCCGCCAAGATTTACGCCAATGAAGGCATCGCCCAGATCCTCTTCCTCCGCGGCGAAGAGGTCTGCGAGCGCAGCTACGCCGACAAAAAAGGCAAATACCAGGACCAACCCGGACTAACCCTGCCAAAGGTGGACTGAATTCCGGCGCGAGCGCCGCACGGGGTACTCGCGCCATTTAACAACGGGGTAAGGACTTAAATGCGGAAGTAAACACCCAAATCGTCGCCGGGGGCGGAGCAATTCTGGCGACTGGATGGAAAGACGCGGTAGAGGAAATGGAATACGGCCGGCCTGACGGATCAGGCATGGCCAACGTGGTGTCTGTGGTGATTCGCCCCCGACTCTAAAGGCGATCAGCACGGACGGTTGTATGCGTTGCAGAAAGGGCACCTGCACCGCGAAGTGGTTACGCACGGAAGCATAGGAGCAAGGACAGCATGAAAATTTCACGGCGGTTTACCAAAGCAGGCACGGACGTCTTCTCCACCATCCAGTGGGCCAAGCGGACCTCCAAAATCAGCCACACGGACGGTTCGACGGTCTTCGAAATGAAGGATGCGGAGATCCCCGCCGACTGGTCGCAGCTCGCAACGGATATCGTTGTTTCCAAATACTTTAGAAAAGCCGGCATTCCCCAGGTCGCGGACAACGGCGCCCCGATCCTCGACGAAAACGGCAAGCAGAAAACCGGCCCGGAAAAATCGGTGAAGCAGGTCGTCCACCGCCTCGCCGGGTGCTGGACCCACTGGGGCAAACAGTACGGCTACTTCGACACCGACGCCGACGCCCAGGCCTTCTACGATGAGCTGTCGTATATGCTGCTCACCCAGATGGCGGCCCCGAACTCGCCGCAGTGGTTTAACACGGGCCTGAACTTCGCTTACGGCCTGACTGGTCCGTCGCAAGGGCACTGGCACGTCAACCCCGCCACGAAGAATCTGGAACAAACCAAGGACGCCTACACGCATCCCCAGCCGCACGCCTGTTTTATCCAGGGTGTCTCCGATGATCTCGTCAACGAAGGCGGCATCATGGACCTCTGGACCCGCGAGGCCCGGCTGTTCAAGTACGGCTCGGGCACTGGCACGAACTTCTCCAAGGTCCGGGGCGAGAATGAATCGCTCTCCGGCGGGGGCAAGTCGTCGGGCCTCATGAGCTTTCTCAAGATCGGCGATCGCGCCGCCGGGGCGATCAAGTCGGGCGGCACCACGCGTCGGGCCGCCAAGATGTGCTGCCTCGACCTCGATCACCCGGACGTCGAAGACTTCATCAACTGGAAGGTGCGGGAAGAGATCAAGGTCGCCTGTCTGGTCGAAGGGCTCAAGCACCTGCCGAAGGAACAGCAGGAGCTGGCGAAGAAGATGAAGCTGAAGCTCGACTACGACTTCAACGGGGAAGCGTATGCGACGGTGAGCGGCCAGAACTCCAACAACTCGGTGCGCGTGCCGAATCGATTCATCAAGGCGGTCGAAGACGATGGGGACTGGGACCTGATGAAGCGGACCAAGCCGAAGGTTCACAAGACGCTCAAGGCTCGGGACCTGTGGAAGCAGGTTGGTTACGCGGCGTGGCGTTGTGCCGATCCGGGCGTGCAGTTCGATGACACGATCAACGAATGGCACACGTGCCCGCAGTCGGGCCGGATCAACGCGAGCAATCCGTGCAGCGAGTACATGTTCCTGGACAACACGGCGTGCAATCTTGCGTCGATCAACCTGATGAAGCTTTTTAACGAGAAGACGCGGCAGTTTGATATTGACGGCTTCAAGCATGCATGCCGGCTGTGGACGGTGGTGCTGGAAATCAGCGTGCTGATGGCGGCCTATCCGAGCAAGGAAATTGCGCAGCTTTCGTACGAGTACCGCACGCTGGGCCTGGGCTACGCGAACATCGGCACGATGCTGATGGTTTCGGGGATTGCGTACGATTCCGACACCGCGCGGGCGGTTTGCGGCGCGGTGACCGCGATCATGACGGGCGAGTCCTACGCCACCTCCGCGGAGATGGCGAAGGAGCACGGAGCCTTCTCAGGTTTTGCAAAGAACCGCGAAGACATGCTCCGCGTCATCCGCAATCACCGTTCGGCCGCCTACAACAACGGCGAGTACGAGAGTCTCACCGTTGAACCGATGGCGATTGATGCCGGAAAATTTAATGGTAAACATCCGAACACCATCGGCTTGCTGCACGCGGCGCGGGAAACTTGGGATCGCGCTCTTGCACTCGGAGAAAAACACGGATATAGAAATGCGCAGACAACGGTGATCGCTCCCACGGGGACCATCGGCTTGCTGATGGACTGCGACACGACTGGAGTCGAACCTGATTTCGCCCTCGTAAAATTCAAGAAGCTCGCTGGGGGCGGTTACTTCAAAATCGCCAACCAGTCGGTAGAACCCGCGCTGCGGAACCTCGGTTATTCGGAAACCCAGATCAAGGAAATTCTGACGTACGTGATGGGCACGCTCACCCTCAAGGGCGCGCCGCACATCAACATGGAGGCCTTAAGGGCGAAGGGCTTCACGGATGAAGAACTGGCAAAAACTGAGGCTTGCCTGCCTTCAGTTTTCGAGCTGGCCTTCGCCTTTTCTCCATGGTCCCTGGGTGAGGAGTGCATGCAGCGGCTGGGCTTCGCCAAAGAACAGTGGCAAGCCCCGAGCTTCAACCTCCTCCGGGCTCTGGGCTTCACCAAGAAGCAGATCCGCGAAGCGAACGATGTCATCTGCGGCACGCAGACGATCGAAGGGGCTCCGCACCTCAAGGAAGAACACTACGCTCCGTTCGACTGCGCCAACCGGTGCGGGCGCAAGGGCAAGCGGTTCATCCACCACAGCGGCCATATCAAGATGATGGCCGCGGCGCAGCCGTTCATTTCCGGCGCTATTTCCAAGACGATCAACATGCCCAACGAGGTTTCCGTCGGGGACATCGAAGAGGCGTACATGGATTCGTGGAAGCTCTCGCTGAAGGCGGTGGCGCTCTACCGCGACGGCTCGAAGCTGAGCCAGCCGCTGAACACGTCGAGCGATGATGACACCGCGGACGACCAGGAGATCGACGATCTGAAGGCCGAGGCGCCGAAGGCCGCGGAAAACCCTACGGTTGCAGTTGCGAAGGTTGCGCCAGCGGTTGAACCGGTCCGCGCCGCCGAGCCGATTGAAAAGATCGTCGTCAAGATCGTCGAGCGTCCCCTCCGCCGCCGGTTGCCGGACACGCGCACGAGCATCACGCACAAGTTCGATATCTGCGGACACGAAGGGTATATCACCGTCGGCCTCTTCGAGGACGGCACGCCGGGCGAAGTGTTCATCGTCATGGCCAAGCAGGGCTCGACGATCGGCGGGCTGATGGACACGGTGGCGACGCTGGTCTCGCTGAACCTGCAGTACGGGGTGCCGGTCGATGCGATCGTCCGCAAGTTCGAGCACATGCGTTTCGAGCCGGCGGGCATGACCGCCAACCCGGATATTCCCTTCGCCAAGAGCTTCATCGATTATGTCGTCCGCTGGATGGGGATGCAGTTCATCCCCGGCTATCGCTCGGCCAACGCACCGAAGCGCGAGAGCCAGATGAATGCCATCGAGACGGCAACCGCAATTACGCCTGATGATCATGGCCACGGAAGTGGCGGCAACGGTGGTAGCGGCGAACTCGGCGCAGGCCGGGAAAGCGTTCGCGAAGCCGCTGCGGGGCACGGAGGCCCCACTTTTTCCGGTGGTGGCAACGGCGGCAACGGTCACTCGAACGGCAGCGGCGGGGGGGCCACGGTCCTCACGGGCTCCCGCAAAGAGCTGCTGATGGAGACCCCCAAATTTGACGCCCTCTCGCAGCAGACCGCCCGCATGATGGGTGACGCCCCGACGTGCACGTGCGGCAGCATCACGATCCGCAACGGTTCCTGCTACAAGTGTCTGAACTGCGGAGCGAGCCTCGGCTGCTCCTGATGTATTCACACCGCCCCACACAGGGGTGCGTTGCGCCGGGCCAGTGTCCTGCACTGGCCGCAGGGAGGAATCGGCGCGGCGGGCGAAACGGATTCCATACTCCCCTTCGAGCGCCCGGAAGCGAGCACCCGCTTGCTTCCGGGTTTTTTCGTTTGTTTGGAGTTCCGCCTTTAGGCGGCGGTGAACTCGCATTTGCACGCACAACGCCGCCTAAAGGCGGAACTCCAGCGCCTCTGTTTGACCCCGCACCGCGCCATCAGGTACATTTCATTGCTTGCCACTCCGGCGTTCCATCCTTGGGGGATGGTGTAACGGTAGCACAGCAGTTTTTGGTACTGCTTGTTCAGGTTCGAATCCTGATCCCCCAATTTCCCACCCCGCGACCCCGTCCGGGCCAGATGACCTCCGGGCTGGCCACCCGCCACAACCCCAAGAACATCCTTGCGTTGCCCCCGGGCGTTTCCTATTCTCCGGATTGAGCACTTCTTTTGGGCGCGTGGTGGCTTGCGTGGTGGCGGCATTTGGGAAGCGAGGGATGGCAATGAGGCAGTCTCGCGGTTGGTTTTTGGCGCTTGCGGTCGGTGGTTCCTTCTCCGCGACCATTTCCCTCCGGGCCATCGATCTCCCCGGCGTCCTCCCCGCCGCCGCGGATCAGCCGCAGATCAATGTCGACTTCTACCTCGGCAACAACACCTCGCCCCAGATGGTCCAGGACACCGACTTCTTCGGCGACCCCGTCACCGTCTACAATGACGAAGCGTACCTCGACACCGGGGCCAGCGGCATCCTCTTCGACCCCTCCACGGCCCAGTACTTCGGAATCCCCAACTCGGCCTTCAACGGCGCCACCGTCGCCTACAACGATGTCGGCGTCGCCGGCACGGGCAACTTCACCGTCTCCCAGCCCGTCCGCATCGCCACTTCCAACCACGTCTTCGACCCCAACTCCGACATCTTCTCCGTCCCCCAGCCCGACCTTTCCACCTACACCGCCCCATCCGCTCCCATGTATTTCCAGGTCGGTCCCAACAACAATGACACCAGCGATGAGGTCGATCAGATCATCGCGGGGCTCAACGCCATCGACGTCGTCGGCATGCCTGCCATGCAGGGCAAGGTCATGGTCCTCGACCCCAAACCCGTCAACAATTTCAATGCGCTCGACAACTGGGACTTCAATTCCCCGATCCCCGACATCTTCCTCCGCACGTACCTTTACCAGCCCGGCACGCCCTACACGCCCAACAAAACCGCCAGCGACGGCACCGCCGACCCCGGCATCCCCACCACCGATCATCACATCAAACTCTCGTATGGCTCTTTCGATCAGTTCACCACGACCACACCTACCGGAGCGCCCGGCCCCACGCTCGCCCACAACCCATTCATCGGTGAAAACCCCGTCGATCTGTTCGAGGGCAAACCCACTGCTCCCGTTCCCGGCATCAAGATCACGTTGACCACCAACGGCATCACGCAAACCTCCGAAGGCAACTGGCTGCTCGACACCGGCGCCGCCGCCAGCATCATTTCCCAGCACCAGGCCGCCAACCTTGGCGTCTCTTATAAGGCCGGCACATTCGGCACGGATACGCCCGACCTTGTCGATTCCACGGGCCACGACATTCCCAACCAGTTTCAGTTCCAGATCCAGGGAGTCGGCGGCATCGAAACCCTGGCCGGGTTCTACCTCGATTCCCTCCTCCTCCGCACCATGGAAGGGAGCGCGGCCAACGACAACGATCCCCACAACCTCCGCTTCCGCGGCGCACCCGTTCTCGTCGGCGACATCACTCTCACGGACCCCGTCTCGCAAATGACCCTCACCCTTGACGGCGTCTTCGGCATGAACTTCCTCATCGCCTCCCTCGACCCCAGCGGACTCGACGGACTCTCCATTCCGCCCATCGCCACCAACTACTTCGACTGGATCACCTTCGACGAGCCCAACGGCATCCTTGGTCTCGACGTCCACTTTCCCGGCGATACCAACGGCGACGGCGTGGTCGATCTCTCAGACCTCTCGACCGTCCTCAACAATTTCGGCAAGGCGTCCCTCCTCCGCACCGACGGCAACTTCGACGGCGCCGACACCATCGACCTCACGGATCTTTCTACCGTCCTGAATAACTTCGGCGTGAATTCCATCGGGGCATCCGCAGTCTCTGCAGGAACCGTCGCCGCCCCCGAACCCGCATCGCTCGCAATTCTGCTGATTGGCGTCTTCGCCCTCGCGACCCGCTCGCAAAAAGGACTCGGCCGACCTGCACCTGCTTCTCCAGAAAGCGATTTCAATGCAAAACGTCCCCGCCAGCAGCCGCACTTCTTGTTACAATATGAGTGAGGAGATTGCAGATGCTCACCATTTCATTGTCCAGCGATATCGAGAGTCGCCTCACAACGGAAGCCAATCGCCATGGGCTCCAGGCCGCGGAATATGCCTCGCAACTGCTCGAGCGTCTGCTGGCGTCTCCCTCCGTTGACGAGGTTCTCGCCCCATTTCGCAAGCAGGTCGCAGACAGCGGTCTCTCGGACGAACAATTGGATGCCCTCTTCGAAAACGCCCGACAGGAAGTTTGGCAGCAGCAACAGGACAAAAAATCGTGAATGCCCCGGCGGTTTTCGATTGCATGGTCTTCCTGCAGGCCGCCGCGCGCCCCCATCGCGTGCATCTGTTGTTTGACGCCATCAATCGCCGCGAATTGACGCTATTCGTCAGTCCCGAAATCATCGCGGAAGTTCACGACGTTCTCACACGCCCGTCCGTGCAGCGCCAGTTTTCAGCGCTGACGCCCGAGGTCGTCAAGAATTTTCTCGCCGACGTTCTTGCGAGGGCGACTCTCGTGACCCATGTTCCGATGCGGGTCGCCCTCCCGCGCGATCCCAAAGACGAGAAATATCTCAACCTCGCCATCGCTGTTAATGCACGGTACCTCGTCAGTGCGGACAACGATCTGCTCGATCTCATGACCGACCCCGGCCCCGAGTCCCGGAATTTCCGCAGCCAGTTTCCCTCTCTTCGAATCCTCAAATCCGGTACGCTCATCCGTGAACTCGAAATGCAACGCGGTCAAAATCGGCCATGATCCGCAGTTTCCAATCGCTGCCCCGGCGCGAACTGTGGAAACAAAGCACATCACTGATCGAATTGAACGATCCCCGTCCGCACGGGCTTCACAGTTGAACGCCCCGGCGTTTTTCCGTTCGCCACCGTCGCCGGTTGCCGCGACTGATACCCCGCGCGGATCACCGCCATCGGCACTTCGATTCCGAACGCCAGCCGGTGCCCCTCCGCGGTCTGCACGCTCCACGAGATCTTCTCCCCCTTCACGAGTTTCAGCATCGCATGCCGGGCTGCATCCATCGCGCCCGCCCAGGGAACGGAGCTTGCGGAATCCGGGTCGCTCTCATCATCCGCGGCCATTGCCGCCCCGACGTCCACGCTACCGCTGCAGAGCGCTGAGAAGGTCTCCTTCTCGCCGCCGAGCGACAAACCCTCGACATCATGGTCCGGCAGCGTAGAGAGTGTCACGAACAGAGTTTTCCCGTCTTCAATGGCGTCCAGGTTCAGCGGCTCCGCCTTCTTCATGGGCAATACGAACCGCGTCACGTCCCGGCCGTCTGTTGTTTTATATGTCTGGGTTTTGATCATAGCCCCCACCCCCTGCTCGTCCCCTGCCGCGTTCATCCGCGCCACCGCCGCCGACAGCTTGTTCAGCGGATGCACTTCCTCCGCATATTGATTCACCATGCACAGGATCGTGTGCCCATTGCGTTTCATCACGCCGAGCGACTGCCCGTCCGGCCCTGCGACCACCTGGCAAAGCTGGACGAAGCCCCTCTTCGCATCCGCCGGTCCCTGGAGCGTCCGCGCCGTTCCCATCGACCAGATCTCCTCCGGCACCTGGTCGTAGAACGCGGAGAGCCACTGCGCCGAAGCGTTGTCGGGGTACGCAAAATCAATTTCCGCAAACACTCCCTGCGGGAAGTGTGCCCGCCGGAAGCTGCGTTTCCCCGATATCCCCACGGGATCCATTGTTCCCAGCACCCGCAGCCCCGTCGCCGTGGCCGATGCTGACAAATGCGCATGATCGAGCGACTTCAGAAATCCGACCACGTATTCCTCGCCGAGGTGCACCCCGGCATCATGTGCTGCATTCCCGTTCAACTTCGACAGCGCGCCCATCGACATCGTTTCAAAGAACTGTCCATACGCCTTTGGCGCAATGCTCCGCGCGGATGCAAAGTCCGTATCCACCATCGCCAGCAGGCCACTGTCCTTTTCGTATGCATGCCCGAACGGCGCATCCGAGAGATTCTGCAGAGCCCCCGGCACGCCCTTGCGCATGGCAATGTAAGTGCCCGTTCCGCGCACCATCAGCCCGCTCGAAAACTTAATCAGGTCCGGCGCCCCCGGCAGCGACAGCCCCCCGTGCGACCGGCACTCCTCGAGCGCCAGCGTCGGGTCCTGTACCGGATAAATCATCGTCGTCGTCCACGACGACGGAATCCGATCGCCGGCGAGGTTGATCATCCCGAACGGCAGGTCCGTCCGTATCCCGCCCACGCGCAGAAACGGGATCTTCTCGAAGGTATCCTGTAGTGACACCCCCTCATTGACCCCCGCTGCCTGGACAAACTGTTCAATCCGGGCGATCGATCCGCCGGACATCCACACAAAAGGCACGGCCCGATTTCCATTTCCCGGACCCTCACCCCTCGCCAACCCGGTGGCCGCCACTGCGAGACCCGCCACCATTCCGAATCGCGTCCACGATGCGCGCATGATGTCTCTCCACTTCAAGTGCGTAGGCGCCCATCGTATCCATCGACGCGATTTGCGTTGGGGTTTAGGTTCTCCCACTGTCCCGACTCCGCGGCCGAATCACTTTACAGTGACTCCGCATCTTCCCTCACCGCCCACGTCCCGCTCCGCTTTATTTCCCTCCGCCTTTCGCTACACTCGTTCCTTCCAATTTTCGCCCTCCTTCAGGAGCCTTACCGCATGTCCCTCTCCGCCATCATTCTCGCCGCCGGCAAAGCCACCCGCATGAAGTCCGAGCGCGTCAAAGTCCTACACGAAATCTGCGGCCGGCCCATGCTCTCCTATGTCCTCGACGCCTGCCGGGAGGTGGGGGTCACGCGGCTGTACCTGGTGATCGGGCACGATCGGGATCGGGTCATCCACACCTATAAAAACGACACGGACATCACGTGGGTCGTGCAGAACGAGCAGAAGGGGACGGGGCATGCGGTGATGGTGTGTCAGCCGCAGATCGAAGCGACGGAGGGGATTGGGGAGAACGACAACGTCATTGTGCTGGGTGGAGATGGGCCGCTGATTCGTGCCCAGACGCTGCAGGCGATGGTCGAAAAACACAACGCAGCGAAGGCGGCGGTCACCCTCGCGACGTCCATCCTGCCCGACCCGGCCGGCTATGGCCGCATCGTCCGCGATTCCGGCGGGCACCTCACGGGGATCGTCGAGCACAACGACGCCACACCCGAGCAGAAGCAGATCAAGGAGGTCAACCCGACCTACTGGATGTTCCGCTCTCGCGATCTTTTCGATGCGCTCAAGCAGGTGCAGCCCAACAATAAGAAGGGGGAATATTATCTGACGGACACGCTGGCGATTTTGAAGGAGATGGGGAAGCGGCTGGAGGCGGTGCCGTCGGTTCCGCCGGAGGATGTGCTGTCGATCAATACGCGGAGCGAACTTGCGGACGTAGCGCGAGTTATGCAAAGGCGAATTCAGAAGATGCACATGGAGCGCGGCGTGACGCTGGTGTCGCCGGAAAATACCTGGATTGAATTCGGCGCGTTCATCGGCCAAGATAGCGTGATCGAACCGTTTACGTGGATCGGTGCCCGTAGTGATATTGGCTCCGGCCAGCGAATCAAGGCCGGCACCATCGTGCCTCCTGATTCGAAAATCGGTTAAGGTTGCGCGAGGGAACGATATGAATGCGATGAAGCTGAACACGCCGGTTAGTCGCCTTCCCTCCGCCGCCCGTCCGATCCCGAAAGTTTCACCCTCCATCGGAGCCGACATGTCGCTCGCCAACGGTCTCAAGATTTTCGCCGGCCGGGCCAATACCGCCTTTACCGCCAGCGTCTGCCAGCACATCGGGATTCCGGTGGGCAAGGCGCGAGTGGATTCGTTTCCGGATGGGGAGTTGATCGTCAAGCTGGATGAGGATGTGCGCGGGCGGGATTGCTTCGTCATCCAGTCGACGTCGACGCCGGTGAATGAATACCTCATGGAACTGCTGATCTGGATTGACTGCCTGAAGCGGGCGAGTGCGAATCGGATCACGGCGGTGATTCCGTACTTTGGTTACGCGCGGCAGGATCGCAAGTCAGAGGGGCGCACGCCGATCACGGCGAAGCTCGTCGCCAACCTCATCACCGCCGCCGGCGCCGACCGCGTCATCGCCATGGACCTCCACGCGGCCCAGGTGCAGGGGTTCTTCGATATTCCGATGGATCATCTGATTGCGAGTCAGGTTCTCGCGAACTATTTCGTGAAGGAAGCCCCGAACATGGGCAAGCTGGCGATCGTGTCGCCGGACCCGGGCAACCTCAAGGCCGCTCACTGGTACGCGGAAAAGCTCAACACGGAGCTCGCGTTTATCGACAAGCGGCGGCAGTCGGCGACCAATGTTGCGATGGAGAACATTGTTGGCGGGGACATCGCGGGCAAGACCGTGCTCATGATCGACGACATGATCACCACGGGCGGGACCATCGCGAAAGCGTCCGGCATCCTCAAGGGACATGGCGCCAACCGCATCTTCGTGGCCGCGACCCACGGCGTGTTCGCGGGCGATGCCGTCAAGAAACTTGTCGATTCGCCGATCGAGCGCATCATCATCACGGACACGATCCCCACGAGTTCGCGCCTCGATCCGATCAAGGACCGGCTCGTCGTGCTCTCGGTGGCACCGCTGATGGGCGATGCGATCAAGAACATTCACTTGAATCAGTCCGTCAGCGACCTGCTGAAGGGCGCCGCAGGCGGAAAACGCTAAGCGACCACGATGAAAACCGCGGCCATCCTTCTTGCCGGCGACTTTGCATTCCTCGTCCTCTATATGTTTATTGGGTTCGACCTGCGGCCGGTGTGGTGGTCGATCGGGCTCGCCGTTGTCGTTCTCGCGGTGATGGCACTTGGGGCTTCCCCTAGCACTACAACGCGGCTTGTCATGTTTCATCATGTCGAGATGCACCAGCGGCAATCTTCGAGGCGTATCCCGAGTGTGGCCAGGCGATGGAGGGTTCTGCGGCGGTGGGATTGTTTGGCCTTTTG
>Ga0335069_10006688_pt1 | contig 16729 bp, 10 predicted proteins | sample Lox_Sample_11_FD_206714 | JGI IMG/M metagenome (GOLD analysis project Ga0335069, IMG submission 206714) | Soil microbial communities from Loxahatchee National Wildlife Refuge, Florida, United States - Lox_Sample_1.1 | ecosystem: Environmental > Terrestrial > Soil > Wetlands | place: USA...
ATTCAGGTGCTGGTCAATCTGACGCACCGCGGCGCCTGTGGTTGCGATCCGGAAACCGGCGACGGCGCCGGTGTGCTGATCCAAATTCCTCACCGCTTCTTTGCGCGCGAATGCGCTCGCCTGGGCTTCACGCTCCCGCCGGCCGGAGAATACGGCGTCGGGATGACCTTCCTGCCCGTGGAGCCGCACGCGCGGCTGCAGTGCGAAGGCGTCGTGGAACGGATTGTCAAGGAAGAAGGGCTCACGGTTCTCGGCTGGCGCGATACGCCCATCGACGGGTCGGCCATCGGCCGCGTGGCGCGCGTTTCGCAGCCTTATATTCAGCAGATTTTCGTGGGGCGGGGCGCGGGCATGACCCCGGATGAGCTCGAGCGCAAGCTCTACGTGGTGCGTAAGCGCGCCGAGGCCGAGGTTGCCGCCTCGGAGGGCCCTGCCAAGGACTTCTTCTATATCCCCTCTCTCTCCGGCCGGACCATCATTTATAAGGGTCTGCTCCTGGCGCCGCAGATTGCGCGCTTCTATCCCGAATTGAGCGACCCCGACGTAGTGAGCGCGCTGTGCCTGGTGCACCAGCGCTTCTCCACCAACACGTTCCCCACCTGGCAACTGGCGCACCCATTCCGCTACGTGGCGCACAACGGCGAAATCAATACGCTGCGCGGCAATGTGAACTGGATGCACGCGCGCCAGTCCGTGCTGGCTTCTCCTCTGTTCGGCAAGGACATCAAAAAGCTGTTCCCCATCATTCAACTCAGCGGCAGCGATTCGGCGAACTTCGATAACGCGCTGGAGCTTCTGGTCATGGCCGGGCGCGCGCTGCCCCACGCGATGGCCATGCTGATTCCGGAAGCGTGGTCGAAGAACGAGCACATGAATCCGAAGAAGCGGGCGTTCTACGAATACCACGCTTCGCTGATGGAGCCCTGGGATGGCCCGGCGGCGATCGCCTTCACGGACGGCCGGTCCATTGGCGCCACGCTGGACCGGAACGGCCTGCGCCCGGCGCGCTACGTGGTGACGAAGGACGGGCTGGCCGTGATGGCTTCCGAGGCCGGCGTGCTGCCGGTGGCGCCCGAGGACGTGGTGCAGAAGGGCCGCCTGCAGCCCGGCAAGATGCTGCTGGTGGATACGGAACAGGGCCGCATCGTCTCGGACCAGGAACTCAAGCGCGCCCTCTACAACCGCAATCCGTACGAACAGTGGATCAAGGAAAACCAGATCACGTTGGATCAGCTTCCAGAGCCGCCGCGCGAGCACGCGGCGGAGGAGTCCACGCTGGTGGTCCGCCAGCGCGCCTTCGGATTCACGCAGGAAGATGTGCGCATGATCCTGGCGCCGATGGCGGAGAAGGGCGAGGAGCCCATCGGCTCCATGGGCGCGGATACGCCGCTGGCGTGCCTCTCGGACCGGCCGCAGCCGCTATTCAACTATTTCAAGCAGCTCTTCGCGCAGGTGACCAACCCGCCCATCGATCCGATTCGCGAAGACATGGTCATGTCGCTCACCAGCTACATCGGCACGGAGCGCAACATTCTGGATGAAACGCCGAAGCACTGCCACACGCTGAAGCTGAAGGACCCGATCGTGACCAATCACGATCTGGAGAAGCTACGCCGCCTGGCAAAGGGCGATTTCCTGGCGACCACGCTGCCCACGCTGTTCCCCGTGGAGGAGAACGGCAAGGGGCTGGAGCGCGCGCTCAACCAACTGTGCCGGCGGGCATCGCTGGCCATTCAATCCGGCTACACGGTGCTGATTCTCTCCGACCGGGGAGTGGACCAGGACTACGCGCCGATTCCCAGCCTGCTAGCCCTGGCGGCGGTGCACAATCACCTGGTGCGGCAGGAGACGCGCACGCAGGTGGCGCTGATTGTGGAGTCCGGCGAGCCGCGCGAGGTGATGCACTTCGCGCTGCTCATCGGCTATGGCGCGAGCGCGGTGAATCCGTACCTGGCGCTGGAGACCGTGGGGCCGGAGGGAGCGCCGAAATTCATCAAGGCCGTAAATAAGGGCCTGCTGAAGACATTCTCGAAGATGGGCATCTCCACGCTGCAGAGCTATCGCGGCGCGCAGGTCTTCGAAGCGATCGGCTTGGACCGCCGGATGGTGGAGAAGTACTTCACAGGTACGGTCTCGCGCATCGAGGGCGTGGGGCTGGACGTTATCGCGCAGGAAGCCGTGATGCGGCATCGGTATGCGTTCCGCCCGCTGGTGGAATCGGAGACCGACCTTGCGGCCGGCGGCGACTATCAGTACCGCGTGGGCGGGGAATACCACCTGGTGAATCCGCAGACCATCGCCAAGCTGCAGCACGCGGTCCGGCAGAAGAGCTTCGAGACGTTCCAGGAATACACGGATCTCGTCGACCGGCAGAACCGCCAGCTTTCCACGCTGCGCGGCTTGCTGGAGCTGAAGAAGTCCAAGAAACCCGTGCCGCTGGAAGAAGTGGAGCCGGCTCAGGAGATCGTAAAACGCTTTGCGACCGGCGCCATGTCCTTCGGCTCAATCTCGAAGGAGGCCCACGAAACGCTGGCCATCGCCATGAACCGCATGGGCGGGCGCTCCAACACCGGCGAGGGCGGCGAGGACGAGGAGCGATTCACGGATCTGCGCCGCAGTTCCGTGAAGCAGGTGGCCTCGGGACGCTTCGGCGTGACGGCGCACTACCTGGTGAACGCGGACGAACTGCAGATCAAGATGGCGCAGGGGGCCAAGCCCGGCGAGGGCGGCCAGCTTCCAGGCCACAAGGTGGACAAGGTGATCGCGCGCGTGCGCCACTCGGTGCCCGGCGTCGGCCTGATTTCACCGCCGCCGCACCATGACATCTACTCGATTGAAGATCTGGCGCAGTTGATCTACGACCTGAAGAACGTGAATCCGGCCGCGCGCATCTCGGTGAAGCTGGTGGCCGAGGTGGGCGTGGGCACGGTGGCCGCGGGCGTGGCGAAGGCGCATGCGGACGTGGTGCTCATCTCCGGCGATTCCGGCGGCACCGGCGCTTCGCCGCTCAGCTCGATTCGCCACGCGGGTATTCCGTGGGAGTTGGGCCTGGCGGAAACGCACCAGGTGCTCGTGATGAACGATCTGCGCGGCCGCATCCGCGTGCAGACAGACGGCAAGCTGCAGACCGGGCGCGACGTGGCGATCGCCGCGCTGCTGGGCGCCGAAGAGTTTGGATTTTCGACCACGCCGCTGGTGGCGATGGGCTGCATCATGATGCGCAAGTGCCACCTGAATACCTGCCCGGTGGGCATTGCGACGCAGGACCCCGTGCTGCGCGAACGCTTCGCGGGCGAGCCGGAGAACGTTATTAACTTCTTCTTCTTCGTGGCCGAACAGGTGCGCCAGCACATGGCCTCCATGGGCTTCCGCACCTTCGATGAAATGATCGGCCGCTCGGACATGCTGGAAACGCGCGCCGCGCGGGACCACTGGAAGGCCAAGGGCCTGGATCTTTCGATGATCCTCTACAATCCGCCGGCGCCGAGCCGCATCGCGCGCCGCTGCGTGCAGGCGCAGGATCACGGACTGAACACGGCGCTCGATCACGAGCTGATCGACCTGTCGCGGCCGACTTTGGAGCGGCTGGCGCCGGTGGACGTGCGATTGCCCATCCGCAACGTGCACCGCACGGTGGGCGCGATGCTCTCCGGCGAGATTGCGCGGCGCTACGGCTCCAAGGGTCTGCCTTCGGACCTGATACGATTCCGCTTCAACGGCTCGGCCGGCCAGAGCTTCGGCGCGTTCCTGGCGAAGGGCGTCACGCTGGAGCTGGAGGGCGAGGCGAACGACTATATCGGCAAGGGGCTCTCCGGCGGACGGATCATCGTGTATCCGCCCCGCGCCTCCACATTCGTGCCGGAGGAGAACATTCTCATCGGCAACACGGCGTTGTACGGCGCCACGTCCGGCGAGGCTTATATCAACGGCGTGGCCGGTGAGCGTTTCGCGGTGCGCAACTCCGGCGCCACGGCCGTGGTGGAAGGACTAGGCGACCACGGCTGCGAATACATGACGCGCGGCCTGGTGGTGGTGCTCGGCAAGTGCGGCCGCAACTTCGCGGCTGGGATGAGCGGCGGCCTGGCGTTCGTCCTGGACGTGAAGGGCGATTTCGCCGCGAAGCGCTGCAATATGGCGAGCGTGGATCTGGAGCCGCTCACCGAGAGCGATCCCGACGCCCAGTTGGTGCTGACGCTGGTTTCGCGCCATGCGGAGGCTACCGGCAGCCCGCTGGCGCGCCGCATCCTGGAGAACTGGAGCGAGACGCTGCCGAGGTTCCTGCGCATCTTCCCGCACGAGTACCGGCGGGCGCTGAACGCGGGAGAGAACGTGGGTCACGCGGTGGACTTTTCGCGGCTGCCCTCCAGCCAGCCTCTTCCCGCCGCCCTGCAGCCGTTTGGAGATTGAGCCATGGGTAAAGTTACTGGTTTTCTCGAATTTCAGCGCGAGACCGCGCAGCGCCGCCCGGTGACCGAGCGTCTGCAGGATTGGAACGAGATCTACCTGCCGTTCCCCGAGGAGAACGCCCGGTCGCAGGGTGCGCGCTGCATGGATTGCGGCGTGCCCTTTTGCCACACTGGGTGCCCGCTGAACAACGTCATTCCGGATTGGAACGACCTCACGTACCGCGGCGACTGGCACGGGGCCATTCGCCGTCTGCATGCGACCAACAACTTCCCCGAGTTCACCGGGCGCATTTGCCCGGCGCCTTGCGAAGCCGCTTGCGTGCTGGGCATCAACGCCCCGCCGGTGACCATCCGCCAGATTGAGAAGCAGGTGGCGGATCGCGGCTTTGAGGATGGCTACATCAAGCCCGAGCTGCCCTTGAAGCTGACGGGCAAGCGCGTGGCCGTGGTGGGTTCGGGCCCGGCAGGGCTGGCCGCCGCGCAGCAGCTTGCGCGCGCGGGGCATTCCGTGACGGTCTTCGAAAAGAACGACCGCTTCGGAGGTTTGCTGCGCTACGGCATTCCGAATTTCAAGATGGAGAAGCACCTGATCGACCGCCGGCTCGAACAGATGCACGCCGAAGGAGTCACATTCCAGGCCAACGCGCACATCGGCGGCAATGTTCCGGTGGAGGACCTGCGCAAGAATTTCGACGCGATCCTGCTGGCCGGCGGCTCGGAGAATCCCCGCGACCTTCGCGTGCCCGGGCGGGAACTGCGCGGCATCCACTTCGCCATGGATTTTCTCCCGCAGCAGAACCGGCGCAACGAAGGAGACACCGTTCCGGAATCGGAGGCCATTCTGGCCGGCGGCAAGCGTGTGGTGATCATCGGCGGCGGCGATACGGGCGCGGATTGCCTGGGCACCAGCCACCGCCAGGGCGCGCTCGCCGTGACGCAATTTGAGTTACTGCCGAAGCCGCCCGACGAGCGGTCGCCTTCCACGCCGTGGCCCCTGTGGCCCATGCAGCTGCGCGTGGAGAGCTCGCACGAAGAAGGCGGCCTGCGCGATTGGAGCGTCTCCACGGTGAAGTTCACGGGGACCAAGAATGGCCACGTGAGCCAGCTTCACGCGGTGCGCGTGGGCCCGCCGCCGCATTTCGCGCCGGTTCCGGGCAGCGAGTTCACCATGGACGTGGATCTGGTGCTGCTCGCCATGGGTTTCGTGGGGCCGGTGAAGAACGGCATGATCGAACAACTGGGCGTGGAGCTCGATGCGCGCGGCAACGTGAAGACGGACGAGAACCGCATGACCTCCGTGACCGGCGTATTCGCCGCCGGAGATATGCGCCGCGGCCAATCGCTGGTGGTCTGGGCCATCGCCGAAGGACGGCAAGCGGCTCAAGCGATCGACCGGTATTTGATGGCGGAGCCGGCGTAGAGGCGAGGGAAACGCCTGGAGCCAGGCGCGTTGTGCGGCCTTTCGCGCCGCGACAGGAGAGGCTATAATTCCTACGGAGGGCTTATGCGTCTCCTGTTCTTGACTGCGGCAGCCTGTCTTCTCCTCTCGGCGCAGACCGCTTCCCCGCCGGCCCGGCCGCAAGGCGATGGCTCAACCGTCACCGTGCGAGCCACGCCGTCCCCCGTGGTTACGGCGGGTGTGCCCGCGGCTGGCGTCTGCTCCATTCCGCTCCTGGAGGCCAGGAAGGGCGACCCTCACGACCGCATCGGCCGCCCCCTGCCACCGGCCCGGACCGCGGATCCCATTCGGGTGAAGCCGCCCGCGCCGCCCTGCGACGCAAAAAGCAAGTGAAGAAGCCATCCGGCCGAGCGCAGAAGTTTACGGCTTCCCGTACACCGCGCTGTAGGCAAGCTGCTGCTTGACGTAGTCGCGTGGGTAGCTGATCTCCACCTTGGTCACTCTACCGGCGCCGTCCATCTGCGCCGTGAAGTCCGAGTTGACGCCGGTGAAATACGTGGGCAGGTTGAGCTTGGTGTAGCGCGCCAGCACTTGATCCCGCAGTGCCGGATCGAAATGAACGGCGTACTTGTTCATGAGCGCCTTAATGGCGTCGTAATCGCCCTCGGCCTTGATGCGCATCAGCTCGGCGAGCAGCATGCCCACGCCTTCGCGCATCTTCTTGTAGTCGGTGACGGTGACGTAGGTCTTGCCGTTGCGGGTGAACATGGAGATGGCGCCGGTTTTGTCCTGAATGTAGCGGGCGATCAATTCGCGGTCGCGCTCGTGGTCTTCCTCAATCGTGTCGCCCTTGGGGATGCGGCGGAGTTGCACCAGCATCTGCCGGGCGGCCTGGTTGTACATGACGCGGCCGATGTCGTCGGTGGACACCAGGCCCAGTTCCTTGAGCTTGGGGTCGAAGACGTTCCATAGCGCCATGAGGTCCGCGCGCGCCTCTTCCAGCGCGGAGAAATACTCCTTCAGGTAGTAGGAGGCCTCATGGGTCAGTTTCGGGCTGAGTTTGCCGGAGCCGTGGCCAATCACTTCGTGCATCTCGGTCAGCAGATCCTGGGCCTCATCGCCATACTTCTTTTCGAGCGCGGCCTCTTGCGGCGAGGAACAGAACTCGTCGATGGACGCCGTGCCCACGGCGCCGCTCAAGGCGTGCGAGCTGGCAAAGAAGAGATAGCTCTTGGAACCGTACTTTTCGCGGATCTCGTCCTCGTTGGGGAGGTTATCGCCGATGGTGCTCACGTGGAAATCGCCGGTCTCCACCAGCGTTTCCACGGCGTTGGCCACGGGCGGCGAAACGCCGTGCTTCTTGTAGCGGGCATCCCAGGGCGCGCGATCCTCGAAATACTGCGCGTTCGCGGCGATCTTGCCGATGGCGTTGGATGCTTTGGCATCGCGCACGGATACGAAACTCTGCGAGCTGCCCTTGGCCCCGCGGGCGTCGCGGTAAATCTCAATGAAGCCGTTGATGAAGTCCACGGGCTCGTTGTTCGCCACCCAGTCCATATCGAACTGCAGCCAGTCCTTGTATTCCCCGGTCTGGTAATAGCGCACGAGGTCGGCAATCACTTTCGCCTGCCCGGGGCTCGCGTACGCCTCTGCCTTGGTGAGAAAACCGTCGGCCTTGGCAAGGTACGGCGCGTAGAGTCCGGCCGGCACGCGGTGGTCCGGCGTACCGGCGCGATACACGTCCTCGATCAGTTTGCCGTTTAGGCGCTCCACGCGCGAATTGAGGCGGTAGCGTTCGGTGAAGTTCTTGAGGTCCGCCAGGGTGACGCCGGAATAGAAGCTGTTGGCGCTGGCCTGGATGATGTCCTTGCCGCCTTCCGGGCTCTTCGCCGTGATGAGCGGCTCGAAGTTCGGATCGAACAAGGACTGCCGCAGAGCATCTACTTCCGGCAGCAGGTCCTTGCGCCCGGCTTGATCCAGCGCGCGCCGCAGTTCGTCTTCGGTGAATTTCGGCAGGAATTTCTGCGAGGTCAGCTCATTGTGGTTGCCCTTGTTACCCCAGAAGAGCTTGGTGAAATCGAGGACCTTGGCGTAGATGGCGGGATCGACCTTGTCCTTACTCACTACAACCGCTTCAAGCACGCGCTTCTGACGCAACCCGAAGCGGGAAAGCTGGTCATAGATGATCGGATCGATGGCGATGGAGGCTTGCGTCAGCCAATAGGCCAGAGCTTGCTGCTGCAACGAGAGCGTGGAGAAGCTACTGGCTTCCAACTGGATGAAAGCCGTGGTATCGACACGGTCCACCAGCGGCGACGCGGCCCAGCCGAGAGCGGCGCCGGCCAAAACAGTGGCGGCAATTCGTTTCCACACAACTCGATTGTGGCACGGGATGCGGAGGACCGAAATGGCGGCTTAGCCGATGGTCGCCGCAGCGATCTCTTCCAGAACTCGTTCCATTTCGCCGGCGGGATCGGCCGCGCGGGTGATCTGGCGGCCCATCACGAGGTAATCCGCGCCGTTTGCAATGGCTTGCGCCGGAGTAGCCACGCGCTTCTGGTCGGCCTTGGCGCCGCCGGCGGAGCGTACGCCCGGCGTCACCAGGATGGCGGAGGGGCCCACAAGAGCGCGAACGGCCGCGGCATCCAGCGGCGATGCAACCAAGCCATCGATTCCCGCTTCCATGGCCTTGCGCGCGCGCAGGGCCACCAGGTCCGCCGGCTCACAGGGGTAACCCAGATCGCCAAGATCCGCCTGGTCGAAGCTGGTGAGCACCGTGACCGCCAGCAGTTGGAGCGGCGCGCCGGCCTTGCCTTCCACGGCCGCGCGCATCACCGCGCCGCTGCCATGCACGGTCAGGAAGCGTACGCCGCTCCCCGCCACCTGCGCTACGGCGCGCTTCACGGTCTCCGGAATATCGTAGAACTTCATATCCAGGAACACGTCCTTGCCGCCATCGATCAGCTCGCGCACGAAGGACATGCCGGCGGCCGCATACAGTTCCATGCCGACCTTATAAAAGCCGGCGCGCGCGCCCAGGCGCGAGACCAGCGCGCGGGCTTCCGCGGCGGAATCGACGTCCAGGGCGACAATGATGGGATTGTGAATCACTTCAGGCTGCATTCGTGGTGTTGTTGAAACTCCTTCTTCAGGCCGCCCGTCACGAACTTCGCCTCAAAGACGTCGGATTGCCCGAAGGGTTGAAAATCCACGGAGAACAAGTTCGTGGAGAAGAGCTTCTCGACAAGCTGGTTCGACGAGAGGATGGAGCCGATAACCGTCTCCCCGGCGCCCATGTATTGGTAGATGGCGGTGCTCTTGGGAATCAGTTCCCAGGTCCGCTTCTGTTCCTTCCTGTCGAACTTCAAGGGAAGCAGAACGGTCTCGCGCCCGAAGAGGGCCGGGTCCTCCTTCGGCGCCGTCAGCGTGACCGCCCCCTGCGACCGCGTCGACATGACTCCCGGCGCAACGCCGCCCGTATCCAGCAGCACGCCGAGCGACCATTCTTCCTTGTGAGGTTGCCCCTTAGCTTCGCACCGCACGGTGAATAGCGGCGTGAACTTGCCGGAGCCATCGGCTTTCAAGTAAGAGGTGATGGAAGGAATATTCAGATCAACCCACTTGGTTTCGTCGGCCGCGTTGGAGCTTTGCGTTACCTGAATTCCCTGGCCGAAACAAGCTGCCAGCGCAAGCGCCCCCAGGCCCATGGATTTGAATATCGGCATGATTCCCCTTGGGTAAGTTGCTCGTCCTGCATGGTACATCGCCGCCGCGGAATGGCGCAAGGCGCCGGCGGGTCAGACCACGCGCACCGGCTTCTCGCCGCGCGGCAGAACGCGCCCGATCCGATAGGCGCCTTCCAGCGAACGCTCGAATTCCGCCGCTCCGCTTTCCGCCATCGCAATCAGCAAGCCGCCGGAGGTTTGCGGATCGTAGAGCAGATCTTCCACCTCACGCGCCAGTTCCGCGGCCGCCGCTACGGCGCAGGAAACAAACTCCTGGTTGTTGCGAAGGCCGCCGGGGATGGCGCCGGCGCGAGAGTAGTCCAGCGCTCCTGGCAGGAATTGCACGCGCGCGGCCTCAACCTCCAGCGTCACGCCGCTAGCCAGGGCCATCTCGCGCGCATGCCCGAGCAAGCCGAAGCCGCTAACATCCGTACAACCGTGAGTCTCGCGGCGCAGCATCTCCTCGCAGGCCGCGCGGTTCAGCGTGAGCATGGAGGACACCGCGGCGTCCATGTGCTCCGGGGCCGCCAGGCCGCGCTTCAGCGCGGTGGAAATCACGCCCGTGCCGATGCGCTTGGTAAACAGCAGAGCGTCTCCGGCGCGCGCGCCGGCATTGGCCATGATGCGATCCGGATGAACCGCGCCCGTGACCGCATATCCGAACTTGATTTCCTCATCGGCCACGCTATGGCCGCCCAGTATGGAGCAGCCGGCTTCGCGCATTTTCTCCGCGCCGCCCTTCATGATCTGCTCCAGATCCACCATGTCGCCCTTGCCGGGATAGGCCACAATGGCGAGGGCGGAGAGCGGACGCCCGCCCATCGCATAAACGTCGCTCAGCGCGTTGGCCGCGGCAATAGCGCCAAACGTATACGGATCGTCCACGATGGGCGTGAAGAAGTCCACCGTCTGCACCAGGGCAAGCTCCGCCGTCAGCTTGTACACACCGGCATCGTCGGCGGTATCGAACCCGATCAGCACATTCTCATCGGCCCAGCGCGGGACGCCGGCCAACACCTTGTCCAACAACTTTGGACTCAGCTTGGACGCTCAACCCGCGGCCTTCACATGGGCCGTCAACTTGCGGTCTCGGATAGGTGGTTCCATCGTTTCCTACTATAATAAGCGAGATGAAGCGGACGGCTATCTGGTTGGGGATGCTGGCGTTGGCAGGCGCCGCCTCCCTGATTTCGCGGGACCCCGCGCCAGATCCGCGCCTCAAGGACGCTTCACGCGAATCCGCGCGCAATGGGTGGATCATGGTCCACCTGAAAGGCTCGCCGGGGGAGATCGGATTTCAGCACGGCTACCTGCTGACGCCGGAAATCGAGGACACCTTCAAGGACATCTCCCTGGAGAGCACTCACGACGAGCGCCGCGATTGGCAGTTCTTCCGCAACGTGGCGCGCGATGTCTATTGGCCGCACATCGAGGAGGAGTACCGCCGGGAACTGACCGGCATTGTGGACGGCTTGGCCGCCCACGGCTCCAAGCTGGACCTCTGGGACATCGTGGCGCTGAACGCTTGGCTGGAGCAGAGCTACTACGATAAGTCCGTCGGCTCGGATCCAGAAGGCGCCGCCGCGGAGCATTGCAGCGCGTTCGTGGCCACCGGCAGCTATACCAAGGACGGGCGCGTCGTCATCGGCCACAACAACTGGACCAGCTACGCCTCGGGCGAGCGCTGGAACGTCATCTTCGATATCACTCCGGAGCGCGGCAACCGCATTCTGATGGACGGCATGGCCGGCCTCATCCACAGCGGTGACGATTTTGGCGTCAACTCGGCGGGTCTCGCCATCACGGAGACCACCATCTCGGGCTTCAAGGGATTTGACGTGAACGGCGTCCCCGAGTTTGTGCGCGCCCGTAAGGCCATGCAATACGCCAATAACGTGGACGATTTCGCGCGCATCATGGAGGACGGCAACAACGGCGGCTACGCCAACACGTGGCTTGTGGCCGACCGCAAGAACAACGAGATCGCAAGCCTGGAACTGGGCCTGAAGAACGTCACGCTCCAGCGCACGTCGGATGGCTTTTTTGTGGGCGCCAATTACCCCTCGAACCCCAAGCTGATACAGGAGGAAACCGAATACGACCCCAACGACCGCGGCGGCAGCGGCAATGCGCGCCACGTGCGCTGGCTGGAACTGATGGCCCAATACAAGGGGAAGATCGACGTGGCGGCGGGCGAAAAATTCCTCGGCGACCACTTCGATTCCTTCGAGGGCAAAACGGACCCGGATGAGCGCACGCTCTGCGGCCACATCGATCTTTCCCCGCGCGGCGTCTCCTCGTGGTGGGGGCCTTATGGCTGGGCAGGCACGGTGCAGAATAAAGTGACTGACGCGGCCGGCATCGCCAGGATGGCCTTCATGGCTTCGTTGGGGCACTCCTGCGGGCTGAACTTTATAGCCGCGCCCTACTTGAGTAAGCACCCGGAATTCGCATGGGCGAGGACCATCCTGGGCGATTTGAATTCGCATCCATGGACGGCGTTCGCGGCGAAGTAGCGCGGAGAGCGGGGATGATCAAGACAAAGCGGCATGGGGGAGCAGCGCGGGCGCTAGCGCTCTGGTGGAGCGCAGCCATAGCCTGGGCCGCGCCCGCGGTGCTCGTCACCGTCGCCGATCCTTCGAGCCAGCCCATCCCCGGTGTGACCCTTCAACTCAAGCAGGGTGACGCGGTTGTGGCCTCGGCGGAAACCGACGCCGCCGGGCACGCCTCCTTTCCCGGTCTGAGCCCCGGCGCGTATACGCTCTCAGCCGCGAGTCCCGGCTTCGCGGCCAAGCAGGCCGCCTTCACGCTTTCCGCCGCCGCCGATGTCTCGCTTGAACTCACCATGCTCCCGGCGGCGCAACCGCGCGAGGAAACCGTGGAAGTGAAGGGCACGCTCGATCCGGTGGCCCAAGGCGCTTCGCCTCCCGCCACCGTGTCCACCGAAGCCGCCAAGGAACTTCCCAGCCGGCCCGCCACCGTGGCCGATGCCCTACCGCTGCTGCCGGGCGTGGTGCGGTCTCCGGGCGGCGGCCTGGTGTTTTCCGGCGCCGGCGAACAGCGCAGCGCCATGATCGTGAACTCGGCTGACGTCACCGACCCGGCTACCGGCCAATTCGGACTCACAGTGCCCATCGACAGCGTCGAGAACCTGAATTACTATCAGACTCCCTATCTGGCCGAGTACGGAAGATTCACCGCCGGCCTCGTCTCGGTGGAAACCAAGCGCGGCGGCAACAAGTGGAAGTGGGAGCTGAACGACCCGTTCCCGGACTTTTCCATCCGCAGCCACCATTTGCGCGGCTTGCGCGACGCCACGCCGCGGCTCAACCTGGATGGCCCGCTCATTGCGGGCAAGCTCTATTTTTCCGAAGGCCTGGAATACGAAGTCCGCAAGACCCCGGTTTTCGAACTGCCCTATCCCTACAACCAGAAGCTCAGCCACGGGGTGAACTCGTTCGCTCAATTCGATTGGGTCGCCTCGGAAAAGCACCTGGTCACCGCCACGGTCCACATCGCGCCGGAGCGGCTGGACTACGTGGGCATGAACTACTACAATCCCCGCCTGACCGACCCCTCAGCCAGCACGCACAATTACACCGTTACGCTCGGCGACCAGCTCACGCTGGGCGGAGGGATCCTGGAAAACACGCTCTCCACCACGCGCTTTGACGCCCGGATTTGGGCGCAAGGCTCGCAGGAACTCGTGATTGCGCCAAACGGCAACAGCGGCAACTACTTTGAGGATCAGAACCGCGGCGCCTCGCGATTCAGTTGGCGCGGCGTCTACACGCTGCCTCCCCTACAACTCGCGGGCAAGCACACCTTCAAAGTCGGCCTTCACGCCGGTGAGAGCACCGACGACGGCCAAATATTCGAACGCCCCATCGACGTAAGGAACGCCGCCAATCAACTGATTGAGAGCTTCACGTTTACCGGCGGCACGCGCTTCCGCAACCGCGACACCGAATACGCCGCGTTCGCGCAGGATAACTGGACGGTGTCCTCGCGCCTGGCCGCCGATCTGGGCTTCCGCGAGGAATCACAAGCCGTTTCCGAAAGCCTGCGCATGGCGCCGCGGGCAGGCGTTTCGTGGAGCCCGTTTGCGCACACCGGAACCGTGGTTCGGGCGGGCGTCGGCGTATTCTACGACCGCGTCCCCCTGAGCGTCTATTCCTACAGCAGCTACCCGAACGAGACGGTCACCACGTACGATGCCGCCGGCCAAGTCTCGGCCGGGCCGTTCTTCTATCTGAACGGGCTTGGAACGGTGAGTTCGAAATCGCGATTCGTGTTCACGGAGTCTCAGCCGGGCAATTTCAGCCCGCGCGCCACCACGGGCAGCATCCGCATCGAGCAGCCGCTCAAGCAGTTCCTGAGGTTCCGCGTCGGATACATGCAGTCCGAATCCACCGGCCTGGTGATCCTGAACTCGGCGGCGCCGGACCCTGTGACCAAGGTCGGCGTGCGCCTGCTTTCGGGCGGCGGCGAAGCGCGCTATTCGCAGTTCGAAGCCACATCTCGCCTCCGCCTCGGCGCGGAACGCGAGCTGTATTTTTCCTACGTTCACAGCCATGCGCGGGGCGACCTGAATGACTTCGCCAATTATCTGGGCAGCTTCCCCTCGCCCATTGTGCATATGAACCAGGTGGCCACGCTGCCAAGCGACATGCCGAACCGCTTCCTGGTTTGGGGCATGATGAAACTGCCCGAGGGCTTCCGCGTGGCGCCGCTCTTCGAGTACCGGGATGGATTCCCCTATAGCGCCGTCGATCAGTTCCAGCACTATGTGGGCGTTCCGAACTCGCTTCGCTTCCCGGCTTTCCTATCGCTCGATTCGCGATTCTCCAAAGACATCAAGGTGAATCCGAAATACACGGTGCGGCTCTCGGTGAGCACCTACAACCTGACGGACCATTTCAACCCCGAGGCTGTCCACTGGAACCTGAGCGACCCGGCCTTTGGGTACCTGTTCGGCCAGAGAGGCCGGCGTTACACCATGGATTTCGACGTGCTGTTCTGAAGAGGCGCGGCGCGGGCCCCGGAGACGCGCGCATGAAACCCGGCGCTAGCCAGGCATTCTATAATCTCTTTCAGAGGTACCGCCTATGCCCGTGCGCGTTCTCGCGGGTCTGCTGACTTGTGTTTGCTTGTTGCCGGCCGCTCCGCCGAAGACCATCGCCACTGCCATGGGAGAAAACGGGGTGCTGGCGCTCACGGTCACTCTCTACATCGACGCGCCGGGAGTCAAGGAGTTGATTGGCGACGATCTCGGCGGATACTACATTGTGGCGGACGTGAAGGTGGAACCGAAGGGCGGCCGGGAGGTCTCCGTCAGCCGTGATGATTTCTTGCTGCGCACGGATAAGGATGGCGACAAGGCGACGCCCTCTTCTCCGGGCCAGATCGCGGGCCAAGGCGCCATTACCGTGCGGGAGGTGAAAGCCGAACGGCCGCCCGGCCCCGCCGGCTCCGGCGGCGGCGACAACATGGTCCCCACAGGCGCAAGTGCGCAGAACGGCACGCCGGGCCGTGTCAGCTCGCTGGAACAGACGCTGCGGGAGAGGCTGCTGCCGGAACAGAAGACCAACCAGCCGTTTCGCGGGCTGTTATATTTCCTGATGGACAAGCAGAAGATGAAGGACCTGGAATTGGTCTATGGCAGCGGAGCGCAGAGAATCGATCTGCGTTTCAAGTAGCGCGCCGCTGCCGCTCAAGAGGCGTCCGCACCGCCGGAGCCTTGCGGTACTCTGAAATCAAATGCGAATCCTGGTGGTTGAGGACGAAAAGCGTATTGCCGATTTCCTGTGCCGCGGCCTGCAGGGCGCGGGATACGCCGTGGATGAGGCGCTTGACGGCCAGTCGGCTCTCGATCACATTCACTCGGCGGATTACGACCTGGTGGTTCTGGATCTGATGCTGCCGGATATGGATGGCCTCAAGGTCCTGCAGAAAATTCGCAACCGCAAGGTGGGTCCGCCGGTCCTGATTCTGAGCGCCCTGGGCGCCCTGGACGACCGCGTGAAAGGCCTCGAACAGGGCGCTGACGATTACCTGGTGAAGCCTTTCGCGTTCGTCGAACTGCTGGCGCGCGTGCGCGCTCTGCTGCGCCGCGGACAGCCCGCCCCGGAGCGGCTGCAAGTGGCCGATCTCACGCTTGACTGCACCCGCCGCAAGGTGATCCGCAGCGCCGAGACCATTGACCTCGCGCCCAAGGAATTCGGCATCCTCGAATACATGATGCGCAACAAAGGGCGCCCGCTCAGCCGCACCATGATCGTGGAGCACGTCTGGGATATGGATTACGACGGCCTCACCAACATCGTGGACGTCTACATCCGCCATTTGCGCAGCAAGATCGACGACCGCTTCCCGCAAAAGCTCATTCAGACCGTGCGCGGAATCGGCTACATGATCGAAGCTCCGGACAAGCAGCCGGACCAGAGCGTCGAACGGCAGGTTTGAAGTGATCCGCGCACGCGATCTCCGCCGCCTCACTCTCGGCTTGCGCTTCCGCCTCACGGCCACCTACGCTTTGTTCTTCTCCGTGCTGCTCATCGCCGTCACGGGAGCGTTCCACGTGCGCCTGGCGAGTACGCTCAACACCGAGGCGCACGACGCGCTGGAGCAGCGCTGGGCCGCCATGAAGGGCTACATGCGCATCGAGATGAATGACGATGCGGGCAAGATTGAGGCCATCTGGTATTACGACGATAAGGATCCGGACGAATCGCGCATCGTGCTGGGCGCCCGCTCGGTGTTCCTGTGTACGGACCAGGACGGCAACATCGTTCCCGACCTGGAGGACCAGCCATCCGTATCGCAGACCTACCGGGATATCGGCGTCGATTCGGTCAAGAGTATTCGCGCGGACCTGCGCCAGGCCGTGGCTACCGGCAAGCCGCTGTGGACCACGCGCCGCAATAAGCAGGGCACGGATTATCTGATCCGCTCCGGCGTGGTTTGGGATGAGCACTACCGCGTCACCGGCACGGGCTCGCCCTACTTCGTGGCGATCGGCTATTCCCTTGCGAACAACGAAAAGACCCTGCGCGAATTCTCATTGCTCTATATTGCGGTGATTCCCGGGTCGTTGATTCTGGGTTCTCTGCTCGGGTGGGTGATGGCGGGCCGCTCCCTGACTCCGGTGCGCGCCGCCGCGCAGGCCGCGCAGCGCATCTCCAGTTCCAATCTCAGCC
>Ga0335069_10006689_pt1 | contig 16729 bp, 16 predicted proteins | sample Lox_Sample_11_FD_206714 | JGI IMG/M metagenome (GOLD analysis project Ga0335069, IMG submission 206714) | Soil microbial communities from Loxahatchee National Wildlife Refuge, Florida, United States - Lox_Sample_1.1 | ecosystem: Environmental > Terrestrial > Soil > Wetlands | place: USA...
ACGACCCAAGGCCGCGCGTCATCTGTGTGCATGGGTCGAGTGACGTTTCGACGTTCCTGCGCGAGGTCTTGTGGGCTGCAGGTTTTAACGCGCTGACTGCCGGCAACATCGGTGAAGCGGAGGTGTTGCTGAGAGCGACCAAGGCGAAATCCGTGGTGATTCCTGCGCACCTCACCGCAGTCTCCGGGAGGTCGACGAAAAAGCTCCTACAGAAAATCGATCCCGAGGTCTCGGTGTTCTCGCTCGACGAGAATTTTGCCTATCAGGAGCCCGCGGAAGCTGCGGAAAAGTTGCTGCACCAGCTCAGCACTGGGAGAACGGCAAGCTCGGCGGGGCAAGCTTAGAACCCATTCCTCTGCGCGAGAGCGGGTTCAAGGGTAGTTTCTACTCTGCGGAAGCCTCAGGCCATTATTCCGATCGCACCCTCAATGGCGCCTGCGATCGCGTCGGTATGTCGGCGCATGACCTGCTCGGACTCGGCTTCGATCATCACTCTTGCCAGCTTCTCGGTGCCAGAGTAGCGCACTACTACGCGGCCATTGCCGTTGAGTTCGCGTTCCGCTGCGCGAATTGCCTGCATGACTGGCGGCAATTGCTCGAACGGCGTCTTCTCCCGCACGTGAACGTTTTTGATCTCCTGCGGGAAGACTTTCATGTCGGCTACAAGCTCGGCGAGCGGCTTGCCGGTCCGCGCCATCACTTCCAGCACGCGCAATGCAGTGAGAATTCCGTCCCCGGTCGTGGTATTCACATCGCGAAAGAGAATGTGCCCTGATTGCTCGCCGCCCAGCGTTGCTCCCGTCTTGAGCATCTGCTCCAACACGTACTTGTCGCCCACAGGAGCACGCAGCATGGTGATGCCGCTGCGCTTCAGCGCGGCTTCCAGCCCCATATTCGACATCGTGGTGGCAACGACAGTGTCGTTGGCGAGCCGGCCGCGAGCCTTCATGTCGCGCGCCGCCAGCAATAGAACACCGTCGCCGTTCACCACTCGCCCGGATGGATCGGAGAACAGCGCGCGATCGGCGTCCCCGTCGAAGGTGATTCCGGCAGCGTATTTGCCCTTCGAAGCCGCAACGGCTTGCGCTACGTGTTCGGGATGGAGAGCGCCGCAGCCGGCATTGATGTTCCTGCCATTGGGCTCGACGTGTAGAAAATCGGCTGAGATCCCACAGTGTCGGAATACCAGCGGTGCAATGGTGCTTGCGGCACCGTTAGCGCAATCCACAAGCACTCGAAGATGGCTAAAATCAGCGCCGGCAACGAAGTCCGCTAACCAAAGAGCATATTGCTCCCGCAAATTGGCGTCGCCGGGCAGTATTTCGGAGGTCGATACCACATTGTGAGATGCGCTTTCGGCCAGCTGCTCGATATGCGCGAAGATGTCGGCTTCGATCTCGTGCTCCAGTTGGTCAGACAGCTTGTATCCGTCCGCGCCAAAGATCTTGATGCCGTTGTCCTGCCAGGGATTGTGCGAAGCGGAAATCACGATGCCGGCGGAGAACTTGTCGGCTCGCGTCAGATAGGCGATACCCGGCGTTGTAATGACACCCGCGCTGACAACCGTCACCTGCGCTGATTCCAAGCCCGCCGCCAGAGCGGAACTGATCCACGCGCCCGACTCGCGCGTGTCCTGACCAATTGCTACGCGCGGAGCCGCATCGCGCGCGGCAAGCCGCTGGCCGAGGGCGTGGCCAATGGCCAAAACGGTGCGCTGGTCGAGGGGGTACTCGCCCGCTACTCCCCGAATTCCATCCGTACCAAATAGCTGCCGCATCGTTGTCGCCGCACTGCTCACGGTTGCCCTGTACCTTGCGAAACCTTCGCGGTATCGACCGTAACACGGATGGGCTCCCCTGTCTGCACTCGCACCAGCGGGTCTGAGACGTATGCGTGCGTGCTGAAGATAGCTTGTCCCACCACGCCCGTCGCGTCTACGGGATCGGTCATGGCAGTCTGAATCGCATCCACGCGTTTCTGTGGACCCACAATGCTGATGGTGACTGGACTAGCCGCCACTCGGGTAATGCCGTAGCCGTTCAGCAGGGTACCGATGACGCGCGGCTGTACCGGCACGAAGCGCGTCACATTCCTATCGAAGCTGATGTGAAATTGTGCAGGCACAATCTGCACCACTCGCACGCCATGCGGAACCCGAATGTCCTGAGGCATGAGGTCGTAGGTGCGCTCGCCAGGACCGGCGTCGTGCAGGTTGAGGACCGCATTCACCTCTGAAGGATTCAAATTCCGCAACACTCGCTCCGGTCCGCGTAAGGTCACTCGCGTCTGAAAAGGATAATTGGAGTTGATGTCGAGATTGGCAGGTGCGTTCTGAAACTCCAACGGGACCGTCAGCGGCATTTCGATGGGTTGATCACGACCAACTGCCCACCAGAGCAAGATGGCAATGGCTAGCGATACCAACTTGAATGGCAGGTTATTGAGCACATATTTGCGAAAGAAATTGCCCATCGATCCCGCCATCTAACGCTCCGCTCCGTCGGCGAAATCCTTTTCGTGCGCCATCCGCTCAATTTGCCGCTCGTCGCGTGCAAGTTCGCGATCGGTAACAGTCGTGGGCAGCGTCGCGGTAGGAACATAGCGTCGCAGTAGCTCACTCAAGCGCTCGCGCAGGTACTCGACCGTAATATCCCTCTCAATTGCACCCCCGACTGCAATGCTGATCGAGGCGGTCTCTTCAGAAACCACGACAGATACAGCGTCAGTCTCCTCTGTGATACCGATGGCCGCGCGATGTCGAGTGCCGAACTGCGTAGAGAGCACTGGATTCATGGACAAAGGCAGGAAACATGCGGCCGCGGCAATGCGTCCCTTCTGCACGATAACAGCACCGTCGTGCAAAGGTGCGCTGGGGCGGAAAATGGTGATCAGCAGATCGTAGGAGAGATTGGCATCCAGGGTAACGCCGCTTTCGATGATCGTTCGCAGCCCGATCTCGCGCTCGATTACGATCAGCGCTCCGGTCCCGGTCTGTGAAAAATGGGCCGCCGCCAGGACGATGTCTTCGTAGCTATCGGTAGCACCAAACACGCCGGCGCGGGTTGCCGAAATCCGCCGCCCAAGTCGCGCCAGAGCATGGCGGATCTCCGCCCCAAAGACTACGATCAGCGCAAAAACGGCATAAGGGAAGAGTGTGGTAACGAGCCAGTCAACGGTCCGGAGTTGTTCGGCATGAGCAACCCAGAAGGCCACGACCAGCAGCACCACAGCGATTAGCATGGGAATGGCGCGCGTGCCCTTGATCAGCTTGAGGAACTCGTAAATGAGTAACGCCACAACCAGAATGTCGATGATAGAAACCACCGAGAATTGCGGATTGTGGAAGAAGCTCTGCACGATCCTGGTCCCTCAAACCACGGCCAAGCGCCATAGTGACTTAATTGTAATTCAGTGGATAGTGGGAATGTAGTAAAGAGTGGATGGTGATAAGTGGATAGTCCGGAACCAGAGCTGCTCTCTACCCACTATCCAATATCCGCTACTTTTTCCACCTTAGCCGTGAACTCCCCTGATCCCAGCTGGGTACGGACTTGCTCTCCGATTGCGAGCTGCGAGGCCTGCTTCACCAAATGCCCCTGGGCATCAAAAACCAGGGCGTAGCCCCGCGCGAGAATCGCTTTTGGCGAAAGTGCTTCCAGGTTGCTGTGCAGCCTCTCCCAGCGGGAGCGTCGTCGCAGCAGCACCCCCTGCTCAGCGCTGCCCAGTGCCGTCGATAGGCGGTCGAGTTCCGTGCGTTGCGTCGCCAGAAGCCGTGAAATCGCCGCACTCAACTGCGCGGTGCGGGTATCCAACTGGCGCCGCATGGTAGCAGCTCGAACCCGCAAATCATGGTGGCGAAGCCGGTTCTCAAGCGATTGGACATGCCGGGAGTGCGCCTTGAGTATGCTCATTTGCGCCTGGGCCATGCGAAACAACAACTCGTCGACGCGCTGCTGCCGGCGCGCGACGGAGTCCCGCATGCGTGCAAATACTGCATGCTGAGCGAAACGCGAAAGCTGATTGTTGGCGCGCAGCAAGCGGTAGTTCATGGCTTGCGTCATGCGCTTATGGAAGCCCAGCAGCTTCTCAGAGAGCTCGTGCTTGGAGCGGACCACCAGTTCTGCGGCAGCCGATGGCGTCGGCGCACGCAAGTCGGCCACAAAATCACAGATGGTGAAATCGGTCTCGTGCCCAACCGCCGAAATCACTGGAATGGTGGAGTTCGCGACGACGCGCGCCAGACCTTCGTCGTTGAAGGCAAACAGGTCCTCGAAGGAGCCCCCGCCACGCGCCACAATGATCACTTCGACCTGCTGATGGCGGTTAAAGTAACGAATTCCGGCGCTCACCTCTGATGCCGCTGTCTCGCCCTGCACCTGCGCGGGGTAGATGAGCACGTTCACCGACTCATGGCGGCGCCGAAGAACATTGAGGATGTCCTGCACAGCAGCGCCCTGCTGCGACGTCACCAAACCAATTCGAGCTGGCAAGGCCGGTATTGTCTTCTTGCGCGCGGCATCGAACAAGCCCTCGGCGGCCAGCTTGGCCTTCAACTGCTCGAAGGCAATCTGCAGTGCGCCCGCACCTTTCGGTTCCAGGTACTCGGCCTGAAACTGCAGGTCGCCACGCTCGTCGTAAATGGTGACGCGGCCGCGCGCAATGACGCTCAGACCGTTCTCGGGACGGAAGCGCAACAGCCTGGCCTGTGTACGCCACATCACCACGCGAAGCTGGGCAGAAGAGTCTTTCAGAGTGAAATACAGGTGGCCGGATTCTGCGGGGCGGTAGTTGGAAATTTCGCCTTCAAGGTAAACGTCGCTGAAGCTGCGCTCTACTTGCGTGCGCACGGCGGCAACCAGCTCGCGGACCGCGTAGATCTTGCGCGGCGCGGCCTGAAAGACGAGCCCAAGTTGTTCAGTGCCGGCCATGGATGGAGTGTATCAAGGGCTGCCGGACCTTATCTCATCCGATTCACGAAATAGAGTACGAGCGAGAGAATCACGCTGAGCACGATGCACGTCACCAAGGGAAAGTAGAACGTCGTGTGCTTGCCGCGATAGACGATGTCGCCGGGCAGGCGTCCGATGGGCAGGTTCAGCTTGCCAGCGGAGATAAAGATCAGTCCGAGGATGAGCAGCAGCCCGCCAACGAACACCAGCATGCGGCCAATGTCGCCCATATGTTCAGACTACACGATTTGTAGAATTCGGCCGGTTGCCTTCAAAGACCGCGCACGAGTTTCGCGGGTCGGATTGTTCAATTGCGTTCCGCGGGTGAATAATAGAGCGGCAAGAACTTGAGGAGAGTGCAATGCAAAAGAGCCGTTGGGGGATAGCCGCCCTCGTCTTAATTCTCGTCACAATAGCAATCGCACAGCAACAGAAGAAGCCGCTCAGCCCCCCAGGACAAGCTACCCTGACCTTCGCCGATGGAAAGACGGTCGCTATCGACTACAGCCGTCCTTCGATGCGCAGCCGCAAGATCTTTGGCGGACTGGTGCCTTACGATCAGGTGTGGCGCACCGGCGCGAACGCCGCCACCACCCTTAAGACTGATGTCAACCTCAACGTTGGCGGCACGACTGTTCCGCAAGGCAGCTACACCCTCTTCACATTGCCAGGCATGAATAGCTGGACGCTCATCATCAACAAACAGACGGGACAATGGGGCACGAAATACGACCAGAGCCAGGACCTGGCGCGCATCCCCATGAAAGTCACGCAACGTCCCGAAGGCCTGGAGTTGTTCACGATCTCGTTCGACAAGACAAGCGGCGACTCCGCCACCCTGAAGCTGGAGTGGGAAAACACCATCGCTAGCGTCGACGTGAAGGAAGCAAAGTAAATCCGAACCAGTTATCGGCAAGAACAAAACAGCCGCTCACGCGTCCGGCCCATCTGAGGCCGACATGGGCGGGTGCTGGCGCCATTTCAATGCGAGCCGGAGACGTTCGGCGCCAGGATGCTAGTGGCTGCAGGCGCACTTCTCGCCCCGCAGGCCGTGCACTCCTTCACGGGCAATGATCGGAACCATAACGAGCGCCGCAGCAGCGTCGGCCCACCACCAGCCCAGCAGCCAGTGCAACAGCAAACCCACGAGGAGAATCGCCGACAGCCAGGCGCAGAAATCGGCCTGCCGTGAATCGGAGTGTAGTGCCCCGCTGACCAGTTGCGCAGCAATGCGGCGCTTGGCCCGCGCCAGCAGAGGCATAACGATGACAGCAGCAACGGCAATGGCTATGCCTAGGATGCTGTGCTCCGGCTGAGCTTTGGACCAAAGCGCATGCACGGAATCAAAACCGATGTAGGCAGCCAGAAGGATGAAACAAGCGCCCACCAGGCGTTGTGCTACTCGCTCGCGCCGCTCGGAGTTACGCGCTGCGCCGAGCCGCCATAGCAGGATCACCGCTGATATCGTTTCGATAACCGAGTCGAGGCCAAACCCCACGAGTGCAATGCTGCCTGAGAGCACGCCGGCGAGCAGTGCCACCACGGCTTCGAACGAGTTCCAGGCGATCGTCAGGTATTCCAGCTTGCGACCGCGCGCCAGCAGAGCTTGCCGTTCGACTCCGTCAGAAAAGGGAACTTCCACGCCTGCCATCGCTGAAGAAAGTATAGGCTCGCCGCCTGTGCCACGATTCGTTACAATTTTTCGGGTGGGACTGCTGGATTAAAGCAAGCGGCGAACGGCATCACTCATCGTGCCTGCCATCATCTAAGCTGTATCTTGTATACGGTTGCCGTTGTGCGCCGGTTGCGAAGGTCGAATGATTCGTGAGGTGAGGTCCAGCCGCATCCGTTAATCCTTCTCATGTTGCAGCATCTTACGTTGTTGATAAAAGAATCGGCAGTCGTCCTTGTCGCGCTTTGCCTGAGCGCCGGCATTCTGGTTTATTTCAGTGTCCATTATTGGCTGGAGATACGAATGTTGTCCCGCCGCTCGCATCTGTTTTCCGCGGCTGCGTTGCTGGCGGTCAGCATGGGAGTGCTGCAGTTCTATCAATCGGGCGACGCCGCTGACGATGACTTCCTTCCCGCCGTCGGCACGCTGCCGCGGCTGCGAACGGTGACCACTGAATCGCTGGCTGCTGCCGGACTGCCTGTGGTAGGCACTTATCACAATGACAATGCGCGCACCGGCCAAAACGTTCTGGAGACCATTCTCACTCCGGACAACGTCAATGCCTCGCATTTCGGCAGACTGTATTCATTGCCGGTCGATGGCTATGTCTATGCGCAGCCGCTTTACATGCCGCAGGTGGCCATTCCGGGAGACGGCATCCACAACGTTGTGATTGTCGCGACGCAACATGACAGCGTTTACGCCTTCGATGCCGATTCGCTAACGCCAGCACTGCTGTGGAGAGCCAATTTTCTCGACGCCGACGCCGGCGTGAGCACGCTCTCCGCCTCGGATGTGAATGCCAGCGACATCCTGCCGGAGATCGGCATTACCAGCACGCCCGTGATCGACGTGGCGAGCAACACCGTCTATGTCGTGGCGGCCACGAAAGAGAATGGCGCGTATTATCACCGGCTGCACGCGCTGGACATCGCTTCAGGCGCAGAGAAGTTCGGGGGACCGCGCATTGTCCAAGCATCGTATCCGGGCGTTGCGCAAGATGCACGCGATGGCGTGCTGTCATTTTCCTCGCGCTTTCAGTTGCAACGTGCGGCGCTACTGCTCTCGAAGGGCAAGGTGTATGTCGCCTTTGCGTCCAATGCTGATTCAGGGCTGTATCACGGCTGGGTCATCGCCTACGACGCGACCACCCTGCGCCAAAGCGGCGCGTGGGTTTCGACTCCTGATGCATACCAGGGCGGCATCTGGATGAGTGGCTGCGGAATCTCCGCTGATAGCGCAGGGAACCTGTACCTCTCGACCGCCAATGGGCCGTTTGACGCCTACGGGGAAAATCCTGGATCAAACTTTTCCGACAGCGTGGTGAAGCTCACTCCGGGTGCCCACGGCATTGCCCTGGTTGATTTCTTTGCACCCTCGAACCAGGCGAAGCTCGCGGAGGGTGATCTCGATCTTGGCTCGGCGGGAGTGCTCTTGCTTCCGGAACAACCCGGGCCCTACCCTCGTGTCGCAGTCACCAGCGGAAAGAACGGCCGTATCTACGTGTTGAATCGCGACAGCCTTGGAGGTTACAACCAGGGCAAAGGCAATCCGCAAATCGTCCAGGACATATCAGGACAATTGAAGCAGCAGATGGGAACGCCTGCGTACTGGAACGGACGGCTGTACTTCGGCGCGGGAATCAGTCCGCAGAAAGACGGCATCAAGGCATTTACTGTCCGCAATGGCACTGTTTCCGGTACGCCCACGTCTCAGAGCGCGGCCATCTATCACCTCACGCGCAGCACGGTGAGCGTCTCTGCCAACGGCAGTAGCAACGGTGTCATCTGGGCGGTGGACAACGATGCCTATTACAGCGCCCACCAGGGTCCAGCCGTTCTCCACGCCTATGACGCAAAGAACCTGGCGCGCGAACTCTATAACTCCAACCAGCGGTTTGCGCGCGATAATCCGGGCCCAGCTTCGAAGTTCACCGTGCCGACGATAGCGAATGGTAAGGTATTCGTCGGCACGGCAAACCAGGTGAGTGTCTACGGGTTATTGCCGGCCGCAGGCAATTAGGCGCCTCACAATCATCAGGCAATGGCAGGATCGATCTTCTCGCAATCCAGCCCGAGTTCCTGAAAGGCCTTCTTCGCGCGCTCGGGGTCGAACTTGCCGTCCCGCGCCAGCCGCGAAAGTGCAGCAGCCGCGATTGACTCCGCGTTGACCTCGAAGAACTGGCGCAGATGCTGGCGATTGTCGCTGCGGCCGAACCCATCCGTCCCGAGGCTCACCAGGCGATTAGCCAGCCAGGGGGACAACTGGTCGGGTACCGCCTTCATGTAGTCAGTCGCCGCAATCAGCGGCCCTTCCGCCCCACGCAGGACGTCGAGAATGTATGGCTGCTTCTCCGGCTCTGCCGGATGGAGGCGATTCCAGCGCTCGACCGCCAACGCGTCGCGCCGCAGCTCGTTGTAGCTGGTTACGCTCCACACATCGGCGGCAACACTGTACTTCTCAGCGAGGATTTGTTGTGCGCGCACGGCCTCGTTCAGAATTGGCCCGCTGCCAAAAAGCTGAACTGCTGCCTTGCCACTATCGGCCGGGCGGTACTTGTAGATACCCCGCAGAATTCCGCCCTCCACGCCCTGGGGCATCTCCGGCATCGAGTAATCTTCGTTGTAGAGCGTGATGTAGTAGAAGCGGTCTTCTCCCTCCTGATACATACGCCGCATGCCGTCCTGCACGATTACCGCGATCTCATAAACGTACGCCGGATCGTAGCTGTGGCAGGTTGGCACAGTGCTCGACAGGACCAGGCTGTGGCCGTCCTGGTGCTGCAAGCCTTCACCGGCGAGAGTCGTACGCCCTGCGGTGCCACCCATCAGGAAGCCCTTACCGCGCGCATCGGCGAAGGCCCATACGAGGTCGCCTATGCGCTGGAAGCCGAACATCGAGTAGTACGTGAAGAACGGAATCATCGGGACTTTGTAGTTTGTATACGCGGTTCCCGCGGCGGTGAAGGAGGCCATGGAACCTGCTTCGGTGATGCCCTCTTCCAAAATCTGCCCGCTCTTCTCTTCGCGGTAGTACAGGAGCATGTCGACATCATGCGGCTTGTAGAGCTGACCCTGACTTGCGTAGATGCCCACCTGCCGAATGATGGATTCCATGCCGAAGGTGCGCCCCTCGTCAGGAATGATAGGAACGATCAGCTTGCCGGCTGTCGGGTCCTTCAGCAACTGCCGCAGCATGCTGACATAGCCCATCGTTGTAGAAACGGCGCGGCCTTTCGAGCCCGCGAGCGATTCCGAGAAATGGTCGAGCCCCGGCGTTTCGATGGTCGAATTGGGAACCTCGCGCGACGGCATGAAGCCGCCCAATTCCTTCCGTCGCTGCCGCATGTAGGTAATCTCGGGGCTGCCATCTGCGGGGCGGTAGAGCGATCCGTCGCGCGCAGCGTGCTCTGGGATGGGTATTGCGAAACGCGAGCGAAACGCAATCAAAGCCTGGTCAGCCAGCTTTTTCTCCTGATGCGTGGCGTTGCGCGCCTCTGCCGAGCCAAGTCCGTACCCCTTGACGGTGTGCGCAAGGATGACAGTCGGGCTGCCGCGATGTTCCACCGCACGTTTGTAGGCGTTGTAGACCTTCTGGGGATCATGACCCCCGCGCGTCAGGTGATGCAGCTCGTCGTCGCTCATGTCGGCGACAATCTCCCGCAGCTCGGGATACTTTCCGAAGAACTCCCGGCGAATGTAGTCGCCCCCCTTGGCCTTGTAGGATTGATACTCGCCGTCCACGCACTCTTCCATGCGCTTCATCAGGAGGCCGGACTTGTCACGGGCAAAGAGCTTGTCCCAATCCGAGCCCCAAACCAGCTTGATGACGTTCCAGCCTGCGCCGCGAAAAGCGGCCTCCAGTTCGTTGATGATCTTGCCGTTGCCGCGCACTGGGCCATCCAGTCGCTGCAGGTTGCAATTGATGACGAAGATCAGGTTGTCCAACTTCTCCCGCGCGCCCAGGGTCAGAGAACCCATGGATTCCGGTTCGTCCGTTTCGCCGTCGCCCACAAACGCCCAAATTTTGCGGGGCGTCACCGGAATGATTTCCCGGTTCTCCAGGTAACGCATGAAGCGAGCCTGATAAATCGCATTCAGCGGGCCGATGCCCATTGATACGGTCGGAAAACGCCAGAAGTCCGGCAGCAGCCAAGGATGCGGATATGAGGGCAGTCCGGGCGCGCCGCGCAATTCGTGGCGAAAGTTCAAAACCTGTTCTTCACTCAGCCGACCTTCCAGATACGCGCGCGCGTACACCCCCGGGGAGGAGTGCCCCTGAAAATAGATAAGGTCGCCCGGCTCGTCACCGTAGCAGGCATGGAAGAAATGATTGAAGCCTACTTCCAGAAGCGTCGCCAGAGATGAGTAAGTGGAGATATGGCCGCCGATGCCGGCATCTTTTTTGTTCTGGCGGTGCACCATGGCCATCGCGTTCCAGCGAATCAGGCTCTTAATGCGCCGCTCGAGCAGCCGATCGCCGGGATACGCGACCTCCTGCTCAACCGGAATCGTATTCACATAGGGGGTGTTGAGCTGTACCGGGACTTGCACGCCGGATTCGCGCGCTCGCTGCATCAATGCGTCCAGCAGTTCGCATCCGCGACGCGCGCCCTCTCCATCAACTATTTCGTCGAACGCTTCCAGCCACTCTGCAATTTCCTCTTCAGAATCGATCTCCGGATTCGACGGGAACTCTAGTAATTGGGTATGGATTTCCTGTGTGGCCACTGTTACCTCGGCAGAAACTCAAAATAGGGCTGAAGCCCTGGATTATGTATGAGCGCGTTGGTATGGCTCCAGTGAAGCCGGCTGCCAACGCAAGACCTGAATAAGATTGTTTCTAGTATAAGAGATGCGCCAGGGGGGCGAGCGCTTCTTTGCTCATAACCTGCGGCAATGTTTCAGGTTGTAAAAAGGTGCGGCAAACGCAAAAGGCGCGGATTTCTCTCCGCGCCTCCGATGTCTTCGCTGCTTCTCAGTAGCGATGTGGCAGTTTTTCCTCGGTATCCACTGAGCTGGTCAAAGATCCCACGACGTAGCTCAAGACGATGATCCCGAGTACAGCAATCGTTACAGCATCCATGTGGCGCCTCCCCCTCCAGCGGCTGGCGCTGGACCATTCTCGCCCGAATCCTTCAGCTACTTGTATAGACGCTGAAAGTAGCTGGAAGCTCTGATCTTCTTGTAGCACTATTCCGGCCAAAGCGCTCAACAAAATCAGCTGGCGGGCGCCCGCAGGAGCAATATGGAACTCCTGCGGTGCTTGCAATTTGGCATCCCGGGCGGGGATACAGCCGGTACACGCGCGCCCGCCCTTCAATAGGACATCACTTATACACGCTGAGATGGCCGTTGTGAGCGCGAGGGCGCATATTGGCATACGCAAAGCTCAGGTTCAGCTTCTGGGAGGCTAGCCAGTCGTCGCCGGACGCTCGCCGCCGAGTTTGGGCGCGAAACGCATCCCGTAGAACAACACGGCCGCGGATAAAGCTACTGCTGCAATCATCGACGTCAGTCCCGTTTCGAGGTTCGTGCGGTCGGAGACGTAACCGATCAGCGTCGGAGAGAAGGCATCGCCCAGCAAGTGAATGGTGAAGATGTTGACGGCCAAGGCTGTCGCGCGAATTCCTGAGCTGACGGAATTTACCAGTGCAGCATTGAGGGGAGCTGTATTCAGCAGGAGGAAAAACTCACCCAGGAATATTGCGGGAAACATGGCAGGGCCATGGCTATAGATGGCGATGACGATAGCCGGAATTGAAAGCGCCATGCCGATGCCGGACACGAGTTGATACGCGCCATGCGTGCGCCGCAGCAAGCGATCGCCGATCCAGCCGCCCAACAGCGTGGCGACCGTGCCGGAGACAACCGTCATGGCGCCGAAAATCGTGTTGGCCCGATCCAGCGACAGGTGGCGAACGCGCACCAGGAACGTCGGCATCCACACCTGCAGTCCGCCTATGGCGAAGGTCATCATCGCCGCGCCTAGCGTGATCGTCCAATACGCTTTGTTGTGCACCAGTCCGCGAATGGAACTCCGCTCAAAACTGTCGGCCAGATGGTCACTTGCCCCGCGCGTCGGCTCGCGCAGTCCGAGCACGGCGGCGCCCAGCACAAACCCCGGCAACGCCGAGATCATGAATGGGGTACGCCAGCCATATCGATGGCCCAAATATCCGCCAATGATGTACCCCAGCGCGCTGCCTACGGGCGTCGCCAAATAGAAGATTCCCATCACGCGGCCACGAATATTCTCCGGGTATAGATCGGCCAACAGCGCGGGAGAAATGGCCACGAACGTCGCTTCCCCTATCCCAACAAGCACGTGACGCAGCAGCAGCTCGTCATAGGTGTGCGTCACCGCGCTAAGCAGCGTGGCCGCGCTCCAGACGAAGGCTCCGACCGCGATAATCCAGCGCCGGGAATAGCGGTCGGCGAGAGGCGTGATCAGTGGCGCGGCCACCATATAGCAGACGAAAAACGCCGAAGTCAGAAACCCGACCTGTTCGTCGTTGATCCTGAACTCTCGCTGAATCAGCGGCTGTACCGCATACAACACATTGCGATCGATGTAGTTGAGGAAGTTCAGTGCGGTGAGCAGCAACAGTGCGGCCGCAGCGCTGGTCCTGTAAGACATGCGTGGCGGAGGATAACACGAAGGCAGTGGCCCGTGACCAGTTACCAGTGGGTGCCAGGTGAGTTCTCGGCACAGTTGCCGGTTGTTTCTCCTCGTCGATCGACCGAGGGGTGGCCGTCGCGCGAAAGCGTTTTGCAATTCGCTCCTCAGCGAATATGCTGTCAGAGCATTCCCACCACTCGACTTCTGCGGAGGCCCAATGAAGCGCCTACTGCCGTGCCTTGTCTTACTGTTCTTTTCATGCGCCGCCTGGTCGCAGGCGCCAACCGAGACAACGACAGTCTCGCAAAATCCACCTTCAACGCAATCGTCGTCGTCGGATCGGCTGTTCTTTCCCAAGAACTGGTATTGGGGTTGGGCTCAGTTCGACATCGCGCCGCCGCATAACGAGATCGATCCCAATCTCTGCGCCGCCGATGCCGGCGCGCCGCAGTACGGCGGTGTGAACGCGCCGTGCAGTGCGTTCGCGCGCTACATGATTTCGGGCAATCTGGAGATATACCCGATTGGCCGGACCATCGCGCGCCGCCTGATGTTCTTCTATGAGCCGAATTTTCTATTCGGCAAGAACCTTCCCCAGACCCTCTACACCTGGTCGTGGAGTGGGATTGGCATGGAATATCAGTGGGGCGTAGGAGTGAACCTGCCGAAAGGCTTTCAGTTCCGCTTCACGCAGCACCCGACCATTCAGCGCTTCGGTTCACGCGACCAGCCGCTCGGCCCGGCTTGGCTGGGTTCCAATGGCCCTTGGGGGCAATACAACACGCTTGGCGTGAGGAAGTACTTCGGCACGCGCCGTGAGGGTACGGATTAGGCCGTCCGAAATAACCTTTTGTTAAATAGCACTTATAGGTTATCAAAAAGGCCGCACAGTGCTGTATCGCTGTAGAGGGATTCCGAGTATTTTTTCTCAATCCTTGAAACTTCCCCAAACGTGGGGAATCTCAGGGCCACAGGACAGCAAAACTCACGCTGATCCATCCCGCCGCGAAGTGGCCAAGATGTCCACTCTCGCGTCTACTTCCTTCGAAGGAGAAGTGAATGAAGAAAGCACCGATGAAATCGCTTCTGTTGGGCGCTGCTGTAACCGGTCTGTTGAGCGTCCCCGGCGTTGCCACTGCCCAAACCGCTCCAAACAGCAATCCGACCCTGAGCAACTCGGCGCGCGTTCTGATGAACAACGCGTTCCTGGGAGAGAAGCACGGCTGTAAGGGGCAGAACTCCTGCAAGGGTCAGGGTGGCTGCAAGTCGGGCGACAACGGCTGCAAGGGCAAGAACTCTTGCAAAGGCAAGGGCGGCTGCGCAACTGACGGCTCCAAGCCTCATTTCGCCTAATTCCCGATCCCAGATGATGAGGGTCGGGCTACGAGTTCGGCCCTCGCATTCTGGCGACTAGTTGGTTTTCGCAAGACAGACTTCGAGTGCGATAATGGCGCCCATCAACGCTTGGGATGTCGTTCGCATTCATGCCATCGAGTTGACCAAAATCGAAGTATGGGACTATGCCAGCAAATCGTTTTAATGGATTTACCGAGTACGGCGTGGGGATCGGCCTGCGCATTCCGCACTACCGGCACATTCTGGAAAAGAAGCCGGTGGTGGACTGGTTCGAAATTATTTCCGAGAACTACATGATCGACGGCGGCCGCCCATTGGCTGTGCTCGACGAGATCCTGGCGCAGTATCGGGTGGTGCAGCACGGGGTGTCGATGTATTTTGGTTCGGCCGAGCCGTTGAATCGCGAGCACCTCCGGCGACTCAAGACGCTGGTACGCCGCACCAAAACTCCGTGGCTCTCCGATCATCTTTGCTGGGGCAGCGTGGACGGCAGCTACTCACACGACCTTCTGCCTATTCCCTATACTTGGGAAGCAGTCGAGGTTACGGCCAGTAAGATCCGGCAGGTTCAGGATTACGTCGAAGTTCCAGTGGTGGTAGAAAACGTCAGCAGCTACGCCGAGTTTCATGATTCCGTCATGACGGAGTGGGAGTTCCTCAACGAGGTGGTTGAGCGCGCCGATTGCGGCATTCTGCTGGACGTCAACAACATCTACGTCAGCTCCATGAATCACAGCTTCGACCCCACGGAATATCTGGACGCCGTTCCGGCGGAGCGCGTGGCCCAGATTCACATTGCCGGGCACTCCCGCTACGAGAAATACATACTCGATACTCATGATCATCCGGTGATTGACCCCGTGTGGGCGCTGTATGATCGCGCCATTCGTCGCGTGGGAAAGACGGCGACGCTGTTGGAGTGGGACGACCGAATTCCTTCGTTTGACGAAGTTCACGCGGAAGCGCTGAAAGCGAACCGGTATCTGCACCAGCCCGATATGCCTCTGGTCGGGACGGAATCGCATGCTGGCCTCCTGGGGGTGACAGCGTGAGCTCCCTTCTCGAAACCCAGCGCCAGATGGCGAAGCTGATCATGCAGCCGATGACAAATCGGGAGGGGATGCGTACGCGGAATCGCGCGGCCGCCGAGAAAATCAGCAAGCCGAACGACCGCCTTACCGGGTTCGAGCGGCTGGAGATCTACAACCGGGGATACTGGTTCCGTGTGCTGGATTGTCTGGCAGAAGATTTTCCGGGCGTGATTGCCATTCTTGGCGCGCGGCGGTTTCGCGGCATGTCCGAAGCCTACCTTGCCGAGTGTCCATCGCGTTCTTTCACCTTGCGAAATCTCGGCTCACGCCTTGGGGAGTGGCTGAAGGCAAATGCGCAATGGATGGCGGGCGCCGATCAGCTGGTACTCGATACCTTCGCCATCGAGTGGGCGCACATCGAGGCATTCGACGCGGCCGAGCTGCCGCCGATCACTCCCGAGGAGCTAGCGGCCGGGGGCGAAGAGCTGAAGCTGAGGCTTCAGCCGTACGTTCAGTTACTGCACGTGCACTATCCGGTCGACGCCCTTTCGGCTGCGGTGCGCGAGAAGAAACGCGCAAACAAAATGATCGCCGCGATGCTGAGCGCGCCGCCAGCGGACCTGTACCTCGCGATCCACCGCGTGGACTACTCCGTTCACTACAAGCGGCTGGAGCCAGAGGCGTTCCGGATTTTGTCATGTTTGCGAGACGGCCAGAGTCTGATGAACGCCATTGAGGTCGCGTACGAACACAGCGACCGGGCAGAAGAGGAACAGGCACAAAGCGTCGAGAGCTGGTTCCGGTTGTGGCAGTCATTGGGGTGGTTCTCGGCCGCGCCAACATACCATGAACAATAACCTGCTTGTTAAGGCCTACCAGTTACTGATCACCGTAACGAACTCACTACAGTCTCTGTTTCTTCTCGCCGTGCGCCTCTACTGGGGCTGGCAATTCGCGCAGACCGGCTGGGGTAAGCTGCACCGCATGCCGCAGGTCATCGATTTCTTCTCCAGCCTCGGAATTCCGGCGCCGGCGGCGAACGCGTGGTTTGTCACGCTGTTGGAGTTCGGCGGCGGCATCCTGCTGATGCTGGGCTTGGG
>Ga0335069_10006690_pt1 | contig 16729 bp, 17 predicted proteins | sample Lox_Sample_11_FD_206714 | JGI IMG/M metagenome (GOLD analysis project Ga0335069, IMG submission 206714) | Soil microbial communities from Loxahatchee National Wildlife Refuge, Florida, United States - Lox_Sample_1.1 | ecosystem: Environmental > Terrestrial > Soil > Wetlands | place: USA...
ACGGCGCCGACGCTCCATTGCGCCGGCAAAAAATCCCCCGCATATTAGAAACGCTGCCAAGGCCGCAACGGCGATCACGGCCAGGTAGGCGTGAAGCGGCGAAAATGCCAGATCGTCGGCGTCTCGACCGAGCCCAGCGAACTCCGAGCCAAGGTGCACCGCGATACCGAATGGCACCGAGAGGGCTAGGTATAGGAGCAACGCTCGCCAGCGGTCCACTATGTGGGGATTATCCCGATATCATCCCCTGTCCTTGCCCTCGGGCTTGTTTGAGCCCGCGAGCGCGGAACCAGCGTGCGATACGATTTGCGAGGGGGCACTCATTTGAGCGTCAAGACTCAGCCCAACGGTGTAGTGAAAGCCCTGCCGTCCTCGACGAAACCGGTGAGCACAGATTCATTTGAAGATTGGCGGGAGCGTGTAGGAATCGAACCTACCAGTCGCCTTGCGACGACCTCAGCGATTTTGAAGACCGTGCGAGCCACCAGACCCGTACGCTCCCATAGTTGTCAAAGGCGCTTATTTTGCAGCGTTTCTGTCAAAGTACTGCGGTGCTTTCGCGTCCACCGCGAACCGATTTGCCGACTTTTTGCCGATCAATGCCTTCAGGCCAGCTTTGCAAGGGCCGCCTGAATCGCTTCATCGACTCTCATCGCGCCGTCTTCCTGTAAGCCTTCCAGGACGTGGGAGTAGAGGTCCAGGGTTATCGCCACGCTGGAATGCCCTAACCGCTCGCTGACGACCTTCGGATGGACTCCAGCCTTGAGGGCGTGCGTGGCATGCGTGTGTCGGAGATCATGGAAGCGCACCTTGGTGACATCGACGTGGCTTATGAAGGCCCTAAACCCGTCGGAAAGGCGCTGAGGGGGAATCGGGTTGCCGTCCTCCTGCGCGACTACGAGGTCCAATGAAGCATACGCATCCTGGAACTTCCAACGGTCCCTCCCTTGTCTCGTTCGGTGTCTCTTCAGAATGTCGAGTAAGAGCGGGCTGAGGCTCACCGTGCGCCTGCTACTGGCAGTCTTCGGCGGCCCAAAGTGCAGCTTCCCCTTCGCTTGTGACAAGGATTGTACGACCGAAAGCTGTTTTCGATTCCAATCTATCGCGGACCACCGCAGCGCCAATATTTCACCCCGTCGCAAACCGGTCAGAAGAGCGATAGCGACAGGGACGTACATTTCGTCACTTCTCTCTGCGGCCCGTAATAGCTTAGCTGCCTCGTCTTCATTGAGGACCGCCATCGCGCTCTTGCTGCATTTCGGCGCTTTGACAGAGTCGAAAACGTTGCTTGGAACTAGTTGCAGACGCACAGCCTGTTGAAACGCGTTCCGCAATACACGGTGATGATGAAGAACACTTCTGGCTGATAATCCGCCATGTTTTTTGTCCATACGCTTCTCTGTTGCCCATTGTGCGTATAGGGCCTGAACATGATATGGCTGTAGCTTTGACACGCGCAGGTGCCCCATCGCGGGCAGGAAGCGGAGACGCACAATCTGCTCGTACCGCTCGACGGTCTTCGGAGCCAGGTTAGAAGCGACATCGGTAAGCCACGATTCCAGGAACTCTCTTACGGTTAGTTTCCTGTCATCGACCGAACTTCCGGTCTGTGCTTTGCGCACAAGGTCAGCCAGGGCAGCATCTGCCTCGCGCTTAGTGCCCTTAACATTCTGGATGATGCGGTCAGCCTTCCCCGACGGCAACCTCCCTCGATAGACGGTCAGTTCCCAAGACTGCTTACCGCGTCTTCTGATATAGCCTCTCATCTTTAATCGATCTCCCTTTCCTTTTTTGTTTTTTACAAAGCCCGATGTCGTGTCGTATCCTTATTTGATGACTTCTTGAATCAGCGACCGAAGCGCAACGGGCGAAAAGTCAACTACTTCGGCGAACAAACGCTTCACCAAGAACGTACTGGCCGCACGAACGGTACGACTCGGGTAAGCGGTGAGGTCGGATCGATTGCCGCTCTCGGATGGATCACACAGGCGAAACACGCATCGCAGGTCCTCGCAGCGAATATCGTCCAGACTAACTCGCGCCGGAACCTTAGGCCAGAACTGTGCTGCGCTGCTCTCCTCCATTTTCATGAGTGACCGCTCAAACAATCCATGAGGCGCGAAAAGGTCGAGAGTTGCTAGTTGCTGTTCGTGGTTTTCGGTGGAAATCCACATTCGGAACGTGAAGGCGGCCAGGATCGCAGCCTCCTTTGGCTCTTTCTCAACAAGCAAATCCATGAGAGCTATGATGTGCTGCAAGTAGCCAGCACCATTGAGCGCCTCGATCCAACTTCGGTTAAATCGCTTTGCGAGCCATCTCAGCTTCTCGGGCGAAACAGTCTGCTTCTTTCCCAACCACCCGGTAATGTCTCGCGCCCACTTCTGTGGTGACTCTTCGCCGTAGCTCTGCGTGGCAAAGAACTCGGCAAGTCTCGCCAACCGCGCTTTTGTGCCAGCCCTCTGCGGCCTCGCCGTCTTGGTAACTGGGTCGAAATAGAGCCTGGGGTCGGGGTCGGAATGGCGTGGAATCCACTGATCCCCCTCGGGAACCCCTCCCTGGAACGAGACTATCATCTCTGCGACCACATGCGCGGCCCGTGCCCGCACAATATGGGCCTGATCGTCCAATGGGCCGCTGCGCCGCATTTGAGACATAACTACCCAGGTTATGTCTTAGACGTGACTAATCCTCCGGTCTTATGCTTTCTCGTGGCGCTCCGTCGTCGTCCGTTTTGACTTGATTTCCTCAAAGGGGGTCGTATGACCGAAAACTCCGGGAAGCTCCTCTCCGTTGAACAGGCCGCTAGTTATCTTGGAATCGGGCGCGGGGCGGCCTATGAGGCGGCTCGGAAGGGCGAGATACCCTCCGTAAGGATCGGCCGCCGCATTCTCGTGCCTGTCAGCGCACTTGACCGGTTTCTGATGGATGCCGGGACGAAACCAGTGACATCACCGTCATCGCCTCATGAGCGGCACGGTCATGCCGAATCCTAAAGAACCTTGGCTGGAGCGGCGCACTGTCAGCGTCACGGAACTTGCGCACGTACTCGGCGTCTCGCGATCCTTGGCGTACGAGCTTGTTACTCAAAAACGGATTCGCTCTGTTCGTATCAACCGGCGGATCGTGATAACACGCTCGGCCATTGATGAGTTTCTGGCTAACCATGAATAGTACAAGACGAGACTCATGATGTCATAGATACGAGAAGACCCAACGTGTGGGCGTTGGATCGTCTCTGCGAAAGCCTTTTACTTGAAAGGGGTCACTTCCAGGTGTCGGCACCGTCAAGGTTACCAAGTCAGAACGAAAACGTCAAACATTACCGCACTGCCTTAGACCTCTCCTCAACAGCAGCGGAGAAGCGGCGACGTCGCGCCGTATTCCAGCAAGCTTGGGCAGCAAATGGCAGCCGTACCAAATCTCGACAAGCTTCCGATTGATCTCAAGGCGCAAAGGCGGTGGACGCCGTGGCGCTACGAAATCCGTGACGACGGTAAAACGACGAAGCGACCGCTACGGCGGATAGACAAGCCGAACACGTGGATTTCGCTCTCAGAAGCCTGCGATTTCATCACTTCTGGAAAGGCAGATGGCGTAGGCTTTGTCTTAGGAGACGGCATCATCGGAATCGACATAGACAACTGCATCGACCGGGACGGGACGCTTCACGAGATCGCCAAAGACTTGATTGCGCTAGGCACCTACACAGAGATAAGTGTAAGCGGACGCGGTCTGCACGCGTACCTTCGAGCTAAGATCGCAAGACCGTGTAATATTCGGAGTCGGGATGGCCTTCCTGGACGCGAAATCTACGACCGAGCGCGTTATTTTACGGCGACAGGCGAAAGGGTGGGCGAGGCGTCGGACATCCGCACGGGCCCTGAGGTTCAAGTTGCGCTTGATGCTTTCTACGCCAAGTGGTTCACCAAAGCGTCTGAGCCAGTTTCGTCCGCTGTTAACGTTGTACGTGATGCGGAGCAAGAACTTGACGACGACGAAGTGTTGCGGCTTCTGTTCAACGAGGTGAACGGAGCCAAATGGAGGCTTCTCTTCGAGGGCGAGTGGTGCGAGTATTATCCTTCGCAGAGTGAGGCGGACTTGGCGCTCTGCCGCAAACTCTACTACTACACTCGTAGCAACGCAGTCCAGATGAACCGCATCTTAAGGCGTTCCGGCCTGATGCGATCCAAGTGGGATCAAATGCGCGGCACGCTCACCTATGCCGACATTACGATTGCTGCTGCAATGAGATTGGGTGGTCGCGTCTATACGCTTCCGTGCCCTAAATACAAGGCTGAAGCACAGGAAGGACAGTATGGTAAGGTTCACCGCTCGACGCTGCCCATTCGGGCGAAAATGAGCAAAACCGACAATCTCGTTTATGATGCTCTTACGACATACGCCGATGGCGTTACCGGCGAATGCGACCCTTCCGCTACGACCATCGCGAGGGTGATCGGCAACACTCGCGAGCATGTCCAGACCTCCATCGGCAGTCTCGCTGCGATAGGACTCATTTCGGTGACGCCGCGTCCCGGTAGGACCTCGATTATCCGATTGCTGGCCTATGGGGGTGTAGCGAACTTTGATACAACTGCAAAAGGAAAAGCGCCGAAAGGCCGTGCCCATCCAAACGGGATCGCTCGAAGCCTTGACCCCCGAAGACGACAGTTGCTCCGTCGCCTTTAAGGTGTATCGACCGTAGATACACGACCTGTATCGAAATACGGTACACAAACATACCAAGAACAAGACATAGACACAGGGGAGAGAGCATAGACACTACCCGCCGCCGAGCTACATCGCGTAGCTTGCTCGAAGACCCAACCGCCGATTGGTGAGCCAGTAGCAGCGAGTGCCGCTCTTTGGCCGTTGCTCGGCCCTACGCGAGCGTCATGAACGTCGGGCGCAGAAAACCTCACAAGACGCTCGACGACGGTGCTAGGGTCTTTTCTCGCCCAAAGAAACGCGCATGCGACTACGTGACAGTTAGAAACACGGAATGACGGAACCCGGGTGATGCGTTTCGGTACTGGTTTTGACTTGCCGGGCCTCAGAGCGACCTCGTCGCCGGTATGAAAAAATCAGCCGAAGGTTCGTAGCGAGCCCGCTAAGCTAAGCGCGTGAATCGTCCCGCCTGAACGTCACACCGGCAGCCGATGCAGAAACGGAGCCAGACACCCGCAACTGGCCTGCTGCAGGAGCGATCACCGGCCACTTATCCGCCTCGAAGGCGACCGCAACGACGCACGCCCAAGGCGCTTCTCCTCCCACCCGAGAGGAATCGGGTTGTCTAGGGCCCCTAAGCAAGCAAGGCGAACCCATTGATCAAGACCTTGCCTGAGGACATCACTAATGAGCCAACCACGACTTCCAGGCCGCCAAGACGACGCAGATTTTGCACGCAATGCTCCAGCGCCAATACCAACACCGAACATTGACGGAACCTTACCGCGCTCATCTTGACTTTGATACGAGGTACAGCATGGAAAGAGAACGTGTCGAAAAGTTTATTGGAAAGCGCGTACGCGTTGATCTCGCAGGTGGTCAAAATCTGGCGGGAGAGTTGAGGGTGCCGGTCCCCTTTCCACATCAGTTTGAAGTACTGGCCTCCGATGGACACACGCATTCGGTGTTCTCGACGCACGACGTGGCGGATATCATGTTGCTTCATCCCGCAGAAGAGGCCGCCATGGAACGGGAGTGCACCTGCAACGAGTCTGACTTAATGTCTTGGACAACATGCGAACTTCACCGTTTCGATGGGCAGTAGCCGGGGGCGCAGATGATGACCTTCGATGAATGGCTTGACAAGAGTCTCGCAAACATGCGCGAGATCATCTGTGAAGCGGTCGAGCACCTGCGAGAGCTACGTACTTCAGCGGACGATGATGATGCAGAGAAAGCGCGACCAGGCACGGCGTTATTGGGTTGCGAAAAGCGCTTGCGGGCGGAGGTTACGTCACTACAACGAGTCGTCTTCGACCTGAGCCTTGACAAAGCTAAAGCAGCCCATGAGAAGGCATCAGAACGTGCAAATGAGCGCCTCGTTTCCGGTTTGCAGCAGATCGTCGCGAGTCGCGACGTTACATGGAGATTGCAGATCGGCGACTATCTTGAGGACGCGCCTCAGGCCGAAGAGAGTAGAGCAAGAGACGAGTTAGAAGGCGTTGAGGCACTGGAGCGGGCCATAACGGCGTGAACTCTACCGGTGCGCCAATCGTCGCAGTTTTCCTATCCGCACTTTTTGTAGCTGCTGCAAATCCGGCTTGTGCCGAGGTAACCGCCCTAACCTGTGCTACGTCGCTGAGCCCACATGCTCAACACATCAAGCTAGACAAGGATAAGCACCGTGTCGAGCAGAGTTCCACGCATTTTGATACGGACTGGGTTGCGGCGATATTTTCGGATGAGTACATTCGCTGGAACGACGACGCTGGAGGTACTCACACCCTGGATCGCTACACTGGCAACCTTGTCCACTCAAGCGTGACAATCCACTGGCACTGCGTAGTCTTGCCGCGAAAGTTTTGAACCAATATAAGTCGGGCTTCCTAAGAATCGTACTGAAGCCTCTTGCGAGGAAGTTGAGACGAGCAGACAAAGTGTCGCAGAGCCTTTTGTCGTGAGCGACCACTAGCGCTCGAACGAAGCCCAAGAGGACGCTAGCGACGATTCCAGCCGGTCAGAGCGTACGCGCCCTAGACCGACGCTGACAGCGTTGAGTCTTACCGGTTACCGTACCGCCGAATAGAAAAAATCTCCGTTATGATCGTAGCGGCGTCATCAACTGCTCTTCGAACAGCGTCGTAGTCGCCCCCGAGCGAGGCTGAGCGACAACGATTCGCCGCTTCAATGATGAGCGTTGGTACGGCGCGATTGTCTTCCAGCAGTTCCTGTACGGAGCTAAAGAACACGCGAGCTGACTCAAAGGGGTTTTTCTGCTGCTCGATCCACGCGATACAGACGCGGCCTCTTCCGCCAAAACGGGAAGACCATTATCGTTCGGATGAAGCACTTTACAGGCCTTTCGGTTTTGCGTCGTCGTTCGAGAGGCTACCAATGGGAGGGCGATGCTCTAGATTCAAGCGACGCGTAGCATTTCAATGTGTTCAGGACGCAGACTCCGCGAACATTCTTCACTCGTGGACAGGCGCTCCAGCGGGAATGCAACAGTCATTAGTGGATTCCTCGCAGATGAACAAAGAGCTAGCCACGATCCCCGACTATCAGGCGGCCATTTACCAAACACTCTTGCGTATAGAACAGTGTCTCATGGAACGCCCCCTCACGAATCGCGAGCCAGATCATGTTCCAACTATAACGCACGCTAAGCCCACCATGTCCATGAATGACGCAGCACAGTATCTAGGAGATGGTCGGTCTTCTCTTTATGAACTAGTACGTACTAAGCGGATCCGATCCGTCCGCGTTGGAAGGCGGATTTTGATTCCTACTCACGCGCTAGACGCGTACATCGCAGACGAGAAGCCTGATTGAAAGCCTTACAACCGGTGTCGCACCCGTCGAGTAGCACTTCAAAACCGCGCACATCAGGCAAAAGTGATTTTTGTCGAGGTCGCTGCCTGAGCGGTCGTCTTCTTCAGCATGCGCGGGGGAGCGGCTAACCGACGTTCCGAGTTTCTTGGCCTATTAGTTTTCGCGTTAGGCAGGCGGTGGCAAGACGACGGCGGCTAGCTCATCGAGTTGCTCGTCGCGATTGAAGTATTTGGAAACGAAGTGGTTCGTTAGCGTTACCTTCGCGCCGTTGCATTCGGCGCTGAGATACTTCCCAAAGCACCCCCGATCTTCAACCCACTCGGTGTCCTTAGGAAACAGGCGCTTGAAGTCATTCCAGCCTTTGTGTCCGTAGCAAATGATCGCCTTACGGTCGCATTGAGCAATCGCATCTCGCAATAGCTCTAGCCGCTTATCTATGACCTCGGCTTCGTAGTCGTCACGATTGTCGTACCGGTCATATCTCTTATAGAGCCAATGTTTGCTGTTCACGTGAGGGAGAGGCAACAGTTCGAGCAGAAGTGCCAGATCGCCGTCATCACCAAGTACGTTAGCCCGGTATCGCTTGCGGAGTGCAGAGCGATCCTCCTTGCGCGGTGGAACACGGTCTTCCCAATGCAACAATACGTCCGCCATAACTCGCCACGTTCGTTGGCCACGCGGTTTGTCGCGAAACAGTTTACGGCCTTTGGCTAGCCCGAGATGCGCTTCAAATACATCCATTACCGACTTGCTAAATGTCGAGCGATATCGTAGGTCGGCATCCAATCGCTTGACATCGGCCAACCCCTCTTCTAAACCGACAAACACGATTTCGGCATTCGGGTTTCCGTAACCCAAGAATCTCTCGATCTTTTCGAAGTCAGGTGTTGGCAAGACCTTAGAGGCATTCGCGTTGTACGACTCTTCCATGCGTTTGCGGCGTACCGCAATATCCACTATACGCGATTCCAACGTTGGCTCGACTATCGGAATAGGGCCGTCGTACGACTTACTCGCCTGGTCCACTTTAGAGAGGACTTCTATCCCACCCGAACGTCCGCCCGGCGTTGATGCAGAAAAGTGCGAGAAAGCCTCGCAGGGCGTCTGAATCGCATTTCCGTCGGGGCTCGGCCCGACCAAAAGCTAACCCTCCCTCCAAAACAAAGCCGTCAACTGGCAGCCTTCCACCTGAAGGCCAGGCATATGGCACAGGCACGTGAACTACTTAGCCTGCTATGGGGAAATCCAGCATCGAATGGACGACGGACACCTGGAACCCGGTAACAGGCTGCACCAAGGTCAGTCCCGGTTGTGATCACTGCTATGCCGAAACTTTCGCCGAACGCTGGCGCGGCATCTCTGGACACGTCTACGAGCTTGGTTTTGACCTGCAGCTACGGCCTGAACGCCTTGCGCAACCCTTGGAGTGGTCGAACCCGCGCATCATTTTCGTGAACTCGATGAGTGACCTTTTCCATTCAGCGGTTCCCGACGACTACATCATTGCCGTCTTCAATGTCATGAAGGCTGCAAGATGGCATCAGTTTCAAATATTGACTAAACGGCCCGAACGCTTGAGGCGGCTTTCCAAGAAGCTCGTCTTCCCTGAGAACGTGTGGATCGGAGTCAGCGTCGAGTCCCCGGAATACTATTGGCGAATCAGATTCTTGCTCGAAACGCCCGCGCACATTCGATTTCTCTCCTGCGAACCTCTGCTCGCGTCTCTTGCAAGCCTACCTCTCCACGGTATTCATTGGGTAATCGTAGGAGGCGAAAGCGGGCCTGGCGCTCGCCCTATGAAAGCCGAGTGGGTCCAATCGATAAGGGACCAGTGTCTAGCCAACCACGTCGCGTTCTTTTTCAAGCAGTGGGGAGGGGTCCGAAAAAAGTTGCATGGTCGTACGCTTGATGGGAAAGTCTGGAACGAACTACCCATCCAAACACTGATACCAAAGCCTCTGTCGCGAGTGCGTGTCTAAGCCAAAAGAGCCACGCTGGCCCATTGAGCCGCACACTGCAGCAAAACACGAGATACTTCGGCGCTATCTTTCGCGCTGGATTCCTATAATGGCGCGATTTAACGCCCGCATAAACTATATTGATGGGTTCGCTGGGCCGGGTAAATATCTCGGAGGCGAAGATGGCTCGCCGCTTATTGCTTTGAAGGTTGCAAAGCTTTTTCTCGATAACGGCACCCTGAAACCGCAACAAATGACGATGCTTTTAATCGAGCGCGATAAAGAGCGACACGACCTATTGACAAACGAGATACGGGCGCTACAGGAAAGCGACGCCGCGTATCGTCTGGTGAATATCGTCGTGGCAAGGACTGACTATACGGCTGCCATGGATCAAGTATGGGCCTTGCTAGAGCACTCAAAGGCAACGCTAGCTCCAACATTTGCGTTCATAGACCCTTTCGGAGTAAGTGGCACTCCTTACGAACACATTGCCAAGCTGTTGTCATTCGACAAGACAGAAGTTCTGATAAACTTCATGTACGAAGAAGCAAATCGGTTTCTCGACACGCCCGAGTTCAAAAAGCATTTGGATGCCTTCTTCGGCAATGCGTCATGGAAGAGCCTGAAAGAGATTTCGAAGCCGGATGACAGACGGGCTGCCATGATTGAGATGTTCAAACGCGGCTTGCACGACGCCGGCGCTCGCTACGTTCAAGTATTCGAAATGAGGAACCGGCAAAATCGGACGGATTACCTTTTGTTTTTCGCTACTCGCAGCGACAAGGGCCTTGAGGCAATGAAAGAAGCGATGTGGAGAGTGGACCAGTCGGGCAGATTCTCTTTTAGCGACTACACCTATGCTAAAGGGCCGATGCTTATCGAGCCTTCACCCGACTACCGGGTGCTCCAGGAACAACTGCGCGAGCGTTTCCCGCCTGGAACAGAGGTATCAATAAAAGAGCTTCGGTTATTTATTTTTGCGGAGACTTCGTTTTTTCACTATAAGGCCGAAGCATTGAAGCCATTGGAACAATGTGGCTTAATAGAAGTTGTGCGATCCTCTACCAAGCGACGACGAGCTTGGAGCTATCCTGACGACGTACGCATAAGCTTTCGCTAGCGCTCTTGCAAGAACGGGTGTATTTACGCAATGACCCGACGATGCGCTTTGAGTCCTGAACGGTTGAGAGATCGCCGCTGCGTTTCGCGTGGGGACGTAGAGGGCCTATAAGGGCTTCGCCCGAACGCTCGTTTGGTCAGAACGTTCGTCGCTAAAGGAGCCCGGATTGCCGGTCAACCTGGACAAACCGCACCTATGGAAAGATGATATTGCTGCTTCTGTGGACCTCTATAACGAATGGTTCATGGCCTTCGCACCGCAAGCGTTTCGAGACACTCGCATCCGTACAACTGAGGCCGTAGAACGCGCTTTTGAGTGGACGAATAATCTCACAGGCGTTTCGACGAACGTGATCACCGCACACCCTGACATGTTGGCAATGCTGCGAATGTGTACGTGTCCACCACTCGCGAGAGACCGGCTTATCGGGTTAGCGAACCTTTCGTCGTCTCTTGTGTGGTGCATGGAAGTAAAGAACAGCATTCCATCACGCATGAAGCCAGACGCACTCGTTGCACAGTTAAACAAGGCACGCGACAAGATTCTAAAACTCGTCGATCCCGACATTTTCGTGTGGCTTGGCCGAAAGGAACCTGCGACTACCGACGAGGTTCATCGCGCCGCCACGATCATCGCGGACCGGCTGTGTGGCTCACAAACCGACCCCATCATTAGGAATGCCCAAGAGCAGCGACAACTCAGGATGATTGGTGAGTGGCTAAACGAGCGCAGCTATCAGTATCTACCCCCCGGAAGCAGCTACACCATGTCAAGCCTACCGGTTGGCTCGTACTCGTTTCGGTTGAACGCGCCGGTTAAGCAAGGCGAAGATGGGAAGCTGGTAAATCTTCCGATTGACGTTGTTATTAAGCCCCACAACGGAAAGCCGACTGATTTGCCATTGCTCATAGAATGTAAGTCTGCTGGCGACTTCACGAATACGAATAAGCGGCGAAAGGAAGAGGCCACAAAAATCAATCAACTTCGCGCCACATACGGGAAAGATACCAGGTACATACTGTTTCTCTGTGGATATTTCGACAGTGGCTATCTCGGCTACGAGGCTGCTGAAGGCATTGACTGGGTTTGGGAGCATCGGATAGATGACCTCGCGCAGTTTGCGATTTGATCCTGCGAAAGCCGAAGGTAAGCGACTCACCCTTCAGGCTGATCTTGATTCGCGGAAAACGCAAGATGCAAGAAACAAGTTAGGGCAGTTCGCTACGCCACCTGCGCTCGCTCTCGATATTGCTAAGTACCTCGTGAAGCTTGTTCCAGCAAGAGAGAAAGTGCGTTTTCTAGACCCCGCTTTCGGAACGGGAGCGTTCTATTCGGCGGTACTCGCTATAACAAGTGGGCGAACGCAGCAAGCCAGGGGCTTCGAGATTGACGCGCATTACGGAAAGCCTGCGCAAGAACTCTGGAAAGCTTCGCCGCTTGAGTTGTCGGTAACAGACTTTACACGCCAGATGCCTGACGGGCGCTACAACCTGATCATTTGCAATCCCCCGTACGTTCGTCATCATCACTTGACCGCCATCGACAAGACTCATCTCAATAGTCGAACTCTCCGTGCTACGGGCTTTGCGCTGAGCGGCCTGGCGGGGCTTTATTGTTACTTCATGCTCCTGACGCACGCATGGATGGAGGCGGACGGCGTTGCTGCATGGCTCGTGCCGTCAGAAGTTCTCGATGTGAACTACGGGCGCGAAGTCAAGCAGTACCTTACTGACGCGGTCGAGCTAGTTCGGATTCATCGCTTCGATCCAAACAACGTTCAGTTTAACGACGCCCTTGTGTCGTCTGCGGTCGTCGTCTTTCGAAAGAAAGCCCCGGCGAAGAAGCACGAGGTCCACTTCACCTATGGTGGGTCCCTGCTCGAACCTGCGACTGAGAGAACCATTCCCCTTAGAGAGCTTGCGGGCCAGAGAAAGTGGTCTAACCTTGCACTCAAGGGAAGCAAGAAGCCCCATGATGTTCTTCGGCTTGGAGACTTGTTTAAGGTAAAACGTGGCCTAGCGACCGGCGACAATGGCTTCTTCATCCTTACACCTGAAGAGATTCGGAAGCACGACCTACCTTGGGAGCTTTTCCGTCCCATTTTACCCAGTGCGCGGTACGTACAAGACCTAGAAATAAAAGGAGACGAAAACGGCCTTCCGGTACTTGAGCGACGTCTCTTTCTTCTCGATACGACACTTAGCGAGCCTGAAATAAAGAAACAGTATCCGAAGCTTTGGGTGTACTTGGAAACAGGCATAGGCGACGTTTCGAAAAGGTATCTCTGTCGGACGCGTAAGCCGTGGTACGCGCAAGAAGACCGTCCGGCCCCGCCAATCCTCTGCACCTACATGGGCCGCAGCGAAAAGGCGCGACCGTTCCGTTTCATATTGAATCACTCGAATGCAGCCGCCACTAATGTCTACCTGCTCCTCTATCCGCGTGAACCGTTCAAATCTCTCGCAGATCGCGAGCCCGGACTCATTCGTGCCGTATGGGAGACGTTAAACAGCGTCAGCGCTGACGAGCTACTTGGAGAGGGGCGAGTATACGGTGGCGGTCTCCACAAGCTGGAGCCTAAAGAGCTTTCCAATCTCGATATTTCTCGACTCAAGCCGCTTCTGAGCCAGGTGCACGCTGCGGGCGATCCGCTTCCACTCTTCTCGTCAGAGACTAAGACGAAAGGCTAAACTCTTTGAAGCTAGGCGATATAGCACGCGTGTCCCGTGGCATTGTTACCGGCGATCGCAAAACCTTTGTGATGACTCGCGACGAAGCAAGGGCGCGTGGCGTAGAAAACTTCGTGCACCCCATCATTGACGGGGCCCGAGACATGCCTAGCGCCGAGCACGCCGTTATAGTGAACACCACAAGTCGCCTTGTCGTACTTCTTGCAACCCCTAACGACGTCGCAACTACACCGGCCCTAAAGGAGTACCTGCGCGAGAAGCTTCCCAAGGTGTCTTCATTCAAGCCTTCACCGATTGTCGCAACCTATGTCGGTCCACCGCGCTTCGCAGAAAACCCCGAGAACCTCGTGGTGCTTAACTCGCTCTACTGCGTTCGCCCGAAGAGACAGCTTTCAGCAAAGGAGTTAGCGGAACTAGTGCGACGACTGAATGCGGCTTCGGCGCGGCTTCCTGCAAACAGATTCGCCTCGCGGCGCTCCCCTTCCGATTTTAACGCCCTGGAAATCTAGCGCTCAAAGCTGCCGAGAATCAGACTCGACGCGGCCTTTTTGGAGCACGGCGTTTAGCCAGACTGTAGCGTCAGATACGACCGCCCCTAAGCTCCGGAGGTTTCCGCGATCTCAGACTTTCAGGAATCCCTGCGCTAACTTGGCCTCAAACTCCGTGAGCACTTCAGCGTTACTAGAAAAGCGCCGTGGATTGAGCAGCAACGAAGCTCTCATTCCCTCTAGCTCGATACCGTCTTCAACGTACGTCGCTAGGGCGACTTCATGTCCTAGAACCTGCACGCGATAAGACACGATAGCAATCTCTTGCTCAACCCAAACCGAAGCTCGTTGGATTGGTCCTGACGGCGTTGTAACTTCTCCTCGCTTATGCATTATTCCAACAAAGCCAAGACATGCGCCCAATGCAGCAAGAATATGCGCGGTCACGCCTTCCACCGACTCTTGATTCTGAGCAAAGTACCCTTCGTACTCAGTACGAGCTCGAATGAGGTTGGCGATTTCTGTTCCTAAACGTCGCTCTTCCTCCGTAAACTGACCACAACTTACGAAGACAAGCCGTCTTCCCTTAAATAACCCCGGCAACGAGACATCATAACCGAGCAGAGCTAACTGTTTGCGTTCCACGCTCTCCCGGCGCACAAATGTTCGCTCAATAGCGATCCCAATGGAAACCGGAACGCCTAAGCCTCTAAATGATTCGAATATGAAGCTCCTAAAATCAGCAAAAGTTGGGCAAAGCTCCCCAAACGAGGCTTGCAGCTCATTCTCCGACAACATTGAACGAGTACTTAGCACTACGGTCGTTAGCGTTTGAGAAACGAGAGCCAAACGGCGATGAATGAAATCGTTGGACAAATCCTCCAGCGCACGCTCCCTCTCCGAGTCTGATACGCCACGCCGGTAGACTATCGGGCTGAAAGCCGCTCGGAAGTTATCCTCCAACTGCTGGCGCTCAGGCTCAATAATGTCTCTGGCGCGCTGCACTATTTCCGCTGATCTCATCCGGCTCGCCCGCGATTAGCAGGCCACGTAACTGCAGCTAAGCTCATCGGTGCAAGGTTGTTAAATACTGCCACATAAGGCCATTTAGTCGAACACATCGGGTATCTGGCCTTCAGGTAACTCGTCCGCGAAGTGAGGGGTGAGGATGCCCTCTCTATGCTCCGCATCACGCCTCTCCTGGCTCTTGATGCGCTCGGCATAGGCGTTTACGTATGTGGTTGCCCAAGCACTAACCTCAGACACGGGACTATTGACGAACTGTTCCACAAACGCTAATCGCTGTTCATATGCCCGAACGAAGGAGCCGACGTTCCCGAATGATTCTAAGTTTCCGGCCAGTGCCGATAAGACGCGCTTATCCGAACCATATTCGGTTACTAATGCCGTCACAAGCTGCGGCACGTGAAGCGACTCGCCGTCATACGTAAACAGGGGGATGGTCCGTAGGATAAGCCGGGGACCTAGCTGAGGTTGCTCCCGGCACCACCGAAGTAACTCGTCATCTGGTAATAGCAAGAATGCCGACTTTGGCCCTTGCGCCATCGTCAGATTTCGCTTCGTTGCCTCTATCAGGTAATGTTCCGTTGAAACGTCGGCCTCTAGGAAGGTCTCCTTTACAATCGGCCACACAACGTCAGGATAGCTTTGAAACAACGCTGTTACTACCTCCTGCATTACTTCATAAAGGCTGACGTTGAATCTAGGTTGACGGCAGATCATTATGATCTCGTTAATCAGATGACGAGCAAGCTCCGCTTCATCTGTTGGGCGTTCGAGATATTTTTTTATCGTCTGCGTAAGAGCGAAGTTATCCATCGTGTCGGTTGTCTGCCACGAAAGCAGCCCCGGCATTCTAAGAATGTCCCTCAACAGTGGGTCGCACGCCTCCCATTCGCCTTCAGTCTTCGCATACATATTCGCTATCTGCAAAGCAGCCATCGCTCCTTCTAAGCCGTGATCCAGAAGGGGCCGAAGGAACGCACAAACGACGTCTCCTTTAAACCGTCCTAGTACACGCCCGTATACCAACCGCCGAAACGATGCAGGGCTTAGGCGGCCACACGAAAGCAATGCATTTAGCCTATCGAGATCGCGTTTCGTTGGTTCCGAACAAGCGGTGAGATACACGATGAAGTTGAATGAATAAGTAGAGTCAGCTACTCTATCTAGAGTGCGATCTACTAGTTCACGATTGCGCGGCTTCAGCGCCGCCAAAAGTCCGCATAGCACCGCTGGATTACCATTCTCTTTGCTCCCCTCTAGCGCTTCAAATGCAAGGTCAACGTACCGCTGCTGAATCGATGCATCGACGAGTTCGCCGATCCTGTGTCCAAACGTATAGCCCTGCCGTTGCTCGCCCGTGCTAACGACTGCTAGAGCTTGCTCCCATCGCTCGATACTATTCGCATAGTGCCCTGCCACGCTCGCGGCTTCGACTTCGTTGAGGTCAATGTAACTACCATCGGTGTTTTGCGCCATATTTCCATACGGTGGTATGGAAACGGAAAGGCGAAGCTGTTCACTCTCGTTCTGCGGGCGAAGCAGACTCGGTAAGGCACGAACTCGCGCAATGAAAGCTGCGCCCTCTTCAGATTGCAGGTCAACGTCTCGCAAGCCATACTGGATCATCGTCCTAACGCTTTCCAGCGCCTCTGGCCAAGCGCCCGTATAAACCGATGTGACCTCGCGTATTGCTTTTTCAACGGTGTCGATCCGGCCGTAGCTCAGCAAGACGCGAAGGGACTCACCGAGCCTCTTCCGCGCAACGTCGCCTAAGTCATCAGTCCGATGCGCGAACGGGATTAGGCGTTCAACTGCGGCGTCGAAGTACCCGTAGAGATCAGCATATGTGCTGGGAAACCAATCTTTCAACACCGAGCGCCCTTGCTTTTCAGCGCCCATCACGCGACCCGTACTACGGTTTGAGATCACGCGTCCGAGAGCCCG
>Ga0335069_10006692_pt1 | contig 16727 bp, 10 predicted proteins | sample Lox_Sample_11_FD_206714 | JGI IMG/M metagenome (GOLD analysis project Ga0335069, IMG submission 206714) | Soil microbial communities from Loxahatchee National Wildlife Refuge, Florida, United States - Lox_Sample_1.1 | ecosystem: Environmental > Terrestrial > Soil > Wetlands | place: USA...
CTGCGCCAGCGACATACCCAACACCGTCACGAGCGGAATGAGCGAGTTGCGGAGCGCATGGCGGATTATCACGACACGTTCGGGAAGTCCGCTTGCGCGCGCCGTACGAACGTAATCCTCTGCCAGGACTTCGATCATCTGGCCCCGCACAAGGCGGGCGATGGCACCCATATCAAGCAAGGAGAGAGTCGCGACAGGAAGCACGAGATGGGCTGCCGCGTCGGCGAAAGCCTGGAGATCGCCGGCGAGTAGCGAGTCAATCAGCAAAAAGCCGGTGATCGTTGCCGGCGGTTCAAGGTCGAGGCGTCCCGAAGCGGGAAACATGCCGAGGACGCCGTAAAAGAGCAGGATCAGGAGCGGCGCCAGCCAGAATGCGGGGATCGACACGCTCATGGCGGAAAATCCGCGGATCGCGTGATCGAGGATGCGATTCTGCATCAGGGCCGCCGCGACGCCGAGCGGTATGCCAATTGCCAGGGACACCAAAAGCGCCGAAAGCATCAGTTCGAGGGTCGCGGGCACGCGCAAAGCGATTTCACCCAAAACGGGACGGCCGGTCACGATCGATTTTCCAAGATCGCCGCGCAGCGAATGCGAGACATAGACGCCGTACTGATAAGCGATCGATCGGTCGAGGCCGAGTTCGTCCCGGATTTCGGCGAGTTGCGCCGGCGAAGCGCGTGGACCCGCAATAAGCCGCGCCGGATCGCCGGGGGCCAGATGCGAGATCGCGAATGTCACCAGTGAAACCGCGAAAACGACGAGGATGAGGGCGAAGAACCGGCGCGCGAGAAACCCTGCCATATGCGTTCCGCGTCAGGCCGCACGCATGGAGCGGTGCGCGCAAAGGGCGTCGTAGAAAGTCTCGGTGAGACGGTCGATGTCGTGATCGGTCATCGGCGTGGAGAGGAGAATTCCACCCGACGGCATAACGAGGATGCCATGCTCGAGCAGATAGCGATGGATGGCGGCGAAGGATTTATTCGCGGCGGCCGCGTCCAGGAAGCTGCGATGATTCGAAAAAGGCTTTTTGGACAGCAGCACGGAGATCATCGACGCGTAGCCGCGCGCCTGGCCTTCTACGCCACTACGGTGGAAAGCATCGTCGAGGCCGGCCCTGGCCCTGTCGCCGAGGCGCGACAATTCCGCGAACGCTTCCGGGGTGAGAAGCTCGAGCGCCTTTATCCCCGCCGCCATCGTCAAAGGATTGCCGTTGAACGTTCCGCCGTGCGGCGCCCGCGGATGGCCACTGCGCTGATCGAAGACAGCCATAATGTCCTTGCGGCCGCCAAACGCGCCGATGGGAAGTCCGCCGCCGATCACTTTTCCAAGCGTGGTCAGATCGGGGCGGATGTTCACTTCGCCTTGTGCGCCGTGATAGCCCATGCGGAAGCTGAAGACCTCGTCGAAGATCAGAACAGTGCCGGATGTGCTGCAGAATTGGCGCACCATGGCCAGATATTCCGGGGTCGCCGGCGTGAAAGCCATGCGCGACACGAGCGGATCGATGATCACTGCGGCCAGATCAGCGCTGGCTGAGCTGAGGATCGCCGCGCTTGCTTCGATGTCGTTGAAGGGCAGAACGACCACGTCGGCCAGTGTGCTCGCCGGCGTGCCGTACGAATAGGCCGTTGAAGCCGGGCGGCTCGAATCGCCCCAATTGTCGGGCCGCGAACTGATGCTCGCTTCCGCGAAATCGTACGCGCCGTGATAGGCGCCTTCGATCTTGGCGACTTTCGGACGGCCGGTGAAGGCGCGTGCCGCCTTGATCGCGAACATGACGGCTTCCGAACCTGAATTGCAGAAGCGGAGCTGCTCCATCGACGGCACGCGCTCGCGCAACATCTCGGCAAGCCGCACTTCGAGCTCGGTGGGAAGACAAACGCTGATCAGCTTTTCCGCCTGGCGCGCGATGGCCGTCACGATGTCAGGGTGACAATGCCCGTGGATACAGGCGGATGCGTTGTTCATGAAATCGAGATAGGTGATGCCATCGACGTCGGTCACCGTCGCGCCGCGTCCGGAAAGTGCGTAGATTGGATGCGGAGCGAAGAAGACCGTGTGGCGCGTATTACCGCCGGGCAGCACCTCGACGGCCCGCTCGAACAACCTCGCCGATCCGCTCACATTGTCCGGATACATGGAGCATCTCTCTTCTCTGGCTGCTGCTTTGAGCGCCGAAGCGCCCCATGCGTCCGAAGCCGCATGCTGTCGCGCGATGGCCACTCTCCCCTTTTGGGGCAAGTATCCGCGCACAACGGTCATTGCACAAGAAAAAAAAGATGATTATGTAATGTTTTTGTTGTAGCCGCATCCGGGCCATGCAGCGCTATTCCGCCGCCAAATTGCTTTACCATGCCGTCACGGGCAAACCGTGGCCCCGCGCCTGGCGGGCGCCCGAGCCGAAGCCTCATTACGATCACGTCGTCATCGGCGGTGGCGGCCATGGCTTGGCTACGGCGTACTATCTGGCGAAGAATCATCAGGCGCGATCGGTCGCGGTCTTGGAGCGGGGCTGGATTGGCGGCGGAAACACCGGACGCAACACCACGATCGTCCGTTCCAATTATCGCCTCCCCGAAAGCCAGCGCTTCTACGAGTTCTCCTTGCGGCTCTGGGAAGGTCTGACCGCGGAACTGAATTTCAATGTCATGTTCAGCCAGCGCGGCGTGCTGCATCTCGGGCACAGCGATCGCGACATGAGCGAACTTGCCGAGCGCGGCAATGCGATGCGCCTCGCGGGGATCGATGCCGAACTCCTGACGACCAAGGAGATTGCGCGCGAAGTGCCATTGCTCGACTGCTCGTCCCAGGCACGGTTCCCCGTGCACGGCGGTCTTGTCCAGCGCCGGGCGGGAACAGCACGGCACGATGCCGTCGCCTGGGGCTATGCCCGTGCGGCATCGGCACTCGGCATCGACATCATCGAGAACTGCGAAGTCACGGGCTTCGAAATGAAGGGGGAGGAGATAGCGTCGATCACGACGAGCCGCGGCAGCTTCGAAGCCGGCCGGATCGGGCTGACAGTCGCCGGACACACGAGCCAGCTCGCAAGCTTTGCTGGATTTCGTCTCCCCGTAGAATCCCATCTCTTGCAGGCCATGGTCACCGAACCGGTCAAGCCGATGATCGACACGGTGGTCATGTCCGGCGCAGTCCACTCCTATGTCAGTCAGACAGACAAGGGCGAAATCATTCTCGGCGGTGATCTGGACTTCTACCCGAGCTATTCGCAGAGGGGATCGTTCGCGCGCGTGGAAGAAGTCGCGGCGCAGGCCATCGCGATGTTTCCCGCGCTGAGCCGGCTTCGGCTGATGCGCTGCTGGGCCGGCATCATGGACATGACGATGGATGGCAGCCCGCTCATCGGCAAAACACCGGTCGACAACCTCTACATGAGCGGCGGGTGGTGCTACGGCGGGTTCAAGGCGACGCCTGCTTCAGGTTGGTGCCTGGCCCACACCATGGCGAATGGCGAGCCGCATTCCCTGGTCGCGCCGTTCGCGCTCGACCGGTTCGACACCGGGAAAGTCGTCAACGAGAAAGGCCCTGGGCCGGTCCCGCACATCCATTAGGAAAACCCCGATGCAGCTCATTCCCTGTCCTCACTGCGGTCCGCGCGCGGAGACGGAATTCCTCTATGGCCGTGTCGCCGAGGCGGCGGCTCCGGCGGTGTCGGCCGACCTGCAGAGCGAACTGCAGCGAATTTTCGTGCGGAGCAATCCCAAGGGGTTGCAGCGCGAATTGTGGCAGCACATTGCCGGCTGCCGTGCCTGGATCGTCGTGACGAGACATACCGTGACTCATGAGATCACGGGCAGCGAAACGCTGCGGAAGGAGCCGGCGTGACATCGCGGAGGCTCGCTCGCGAAGGTCGATTGATCGATCGGAACAGTCCGCTGTCGTTTCGCTTCGATGGAACGACATACGAAGGTTTTCGCGGCGACACACTTGCGTCGGCGCTCCTGGCGAACGACGTTCGCGTCGTCGGGCGCAGCTTCAAATACCATCGTCCGCGCGGCGTAATGAGCCTCGGGGCGGAAGAAGCGAACGCACTTGTCGAAGTGGGCGAGGGCCCGCTGCGCGAGCCGAACTCGCGCGCGACCCAAATTCCGCTGTCTGAGGGTCTCATCGCGCAAAGCCAGAATCGCTGGCCGTCGCTCGCGTTCGATGCGCTCGGCGCCAACGACGTCTTCGCTCCGCTTCTGAAGGCCGGCTTCTATTACAAGTCGTTCAAGTGGCCGCGCGCCGCATGGCGGTTCTACGAGCATTATATCCGCAAGGCGGCGGGCCTGGGATCGCCGCCGCGAGACGCCGATCCTGCGAAGTACGATGCGCGTTGGCACTTCGCCGACGTACTTGTGATCGGTGCAGGGCCGGCCGGGCTTGCGGCCGCGCAGGCGGCGTTGCGATGCGGCGCGCGTGTCACGCTCGTCGAGCAGGAGCAGGTGCCCGGCGGCTTCCTGTGTTACGACGACTTCGAAATCGACGGCATGGGCGGGGACAAATGGGCGCGCCGCATGGCGAACGACATCGCCGCGTCGCCGCGCGGCACATTTCTTCCCAACACGACGGCGCTTGGCCTTTACGATCATAACTTCGTGTCCGTCGTTGAACGCCTCCCGGCGCTGGAACCGGCGCATGTCGGCGCGCCGGCTCAACGGCTGTGGAAGATCCGCGCCAAGCAGATCGTAGTTGCCGCGGGAGCGATCGAGCGTCCGCTGGTCGTCCCCGGTAACGACCGCCCTGGTGTAATGCTGGCGTCGGCTGTGCGTGGCTATCTAAACGGCTATGGCGTTGCAGCGGGCAGCCGCGTCGCCGTCATGACCAACAACGACGACGCCTACCGGACAGTGCGCGACCTCGAAAGAGCCGGCATCGAGGTTTGCGCGGTAGTCGACACGCGCACACAAGCTGCTCCGCTCGCCGACTTGCTCGGTTCGCGCGTGCGACCGCGCCATGCGATTTCCCGGGTTCACGGCAAGACGCGCGTTGAGGCGATCGAGATACGCTCCCTGGCTGGAGGACCCAACATCAAGATCGACTGCGACCTTGTGTGCCTTTCGGGCGGATATACGCCGAGCGTTCATCTTTACATGCACGCGCGCGGCGCGCTGCGCTGGAGCGACGAGATTGCCGCGTTCGTACCGGCGCGCCCGCTTCCGATGGTCCGCTCCGCCGGCGGCTGCGCCGGAATATTCTCGCTCAGAGACGTGTTGAACAGCGGTAGCGAAGCCGGTCTTGCTTGCGCCGAGGCTGTCGGACTGCGGCGAGACGTGCTGCCCGCCTTCGCAGTCGAAGGGGGCGCAGCCCTTCGCATTGAGCCCTTCTGGCAGCTGCCGCCGTCATGGTCGCGCGCCGAAAAGGCCTTCGTCGATCTCCAGAACGACGTGACGGAACAGGACATCGCGCAGTCGCACGACGAAGGCTATGTGTCGCTCGAGCATCTGAAACGCTACACGACCCTCGGGATGGGGACCGATCAAGGCAAGACCAGCAACATCAACGGCCTTGCGCTCATGGCGATTGCGGAAAACAGAACGGTCGGCGCCGCCGGCACGACGACCTACCGTCCGCCTTACCAGCCGGTGACGCTTGGTGCGCTGGCGGCCGGACGAACGGGGCCACACGTCGAGCCGGTGCGGCATACCCCGCTTGCGGACCGTCTCGCGGAAGACGGCGCGGTATTCGTGAACTCGGGACACTGGCGCCGGGCCCGCTTCTTCCCCAAAGGCGGAGAGACGCTTTCTGCAGCCGCGAGGCGCGAGGCGATGTCCGTCCGCATCGGCGTCGGCATGACTGAGATTTCGACTTTGGGCAAATTCGAGATTTCGGAACCGGGCGCGATCGATCTTCTCGACCGCGTTTACGCCACCCCCGTGCGCTCGCTCGCCATCGGAAGCGTGCGCTGGGGTCTCATGTTGCGCGAAGACGGCATGGCATTCGATGACGGCACCTTATGGCGCCTCGGCGAGGACCGCTACCTCGTGACCGCTTCGACGGCGAATGCGAGCGCGGTTCTCTCGCATCTGGAATATGTGCGCGATGTGGTGATGCGTGAGGCCGATGTGGACATCGCGTGCGTGAGCGAGCAATGGGGAGGAATCGCCGTGACAGGTCCGAAATCGGAGCTCGTCGTGAACGATCTGTTGGCGGCCTGGAATATCGAGCGAGGCTCGCCGCTCGGACACCAAAGATTTCGCGCCTTCGAGGGGACCTCGGTGTCGCTGCGAATGGCGCGGATCAGCTACTCCGGTGAAAGGGCCTATGAAATCTACGTGCCAGCGAATCGAGCCGCCGATGCATGGACAATGTTGAAACGTGTCGGTGCCGCGTACGGCATCGTACCATATGGCCTCGAAAGCCTCGAATATCTGCGCATCGAGAAAGGCTTCCTTGGATGCGGCCATGAGATCAGCGGGCGCACGACGCCGGACGATCTGGGGGTGGCGCGCATGCTGAAGAAGACGCCTAACTATCTCGGAGCGGCGGGATTGCAGCGGCCGGCGCTTCGCGCGAACGGACGATTCCAGCTCGTGGGTCTCGTCGCGCAGCAGGACGAAATCGGCGAAGGCGCGCAGCTGGTCCGCGGGAAAGGGTCGTCCGCCGAACCCGAGGGCTACGTCACTTCATCGGGTTACTCCGTGCACATGTCGTGCGGAATCGCACTGGCGTTGCTCGCGGACGGCCGCGCGCGGTGCGGCGAAACCCTGACGGCGGCCGATCCGGTGCGGGGACGCGCGCAAAAGGTCCGCGTCGTTTCGCCGGTGTTCTACGATCCTAGCGGAGCCGCTCTTGGGCGCTGACCAAGACCTGGAAATTCGTCGCGTCGACGGTTTGGCTCTTGTGCGGTGTCGCGCGCCACAAACCGCGCCCTTGCGCGATCTCCTGGACCGGATGCCGCCGTCCGCCGGTCACGCGATCCAACTGGTCTGGGCGGAGGTTTTGTGGCGCAGCCCCGGCGTCTGGTGGGTGAAGAGCCGCGATCACGCTGCGCATGCCTTGATCGCGCGGCTGGAAGGCGCTGCGAGTGCTATCGACATTTCCGACTCGCAGGTCACATTCGCGCTCGATGGGCCTCGTGCCCGAACGACGCTGGCGCGCGGCTGCCCGATCGATCTTCATCCCGGGAGTTTCCCGCCCGATTCCGTCGCGGCGACGCGCTTCGAGCATTTCGATGTCGTGATCCACGCGCGCGGCGATGAGAGCTTCGACCTTCATGTGCCGCGCAGCTATGCGCGCGATGCGGAGGATTGGCTGCGACGGTGCCTCGACCTGGCACGCCTGGATCCACACGCGATCTAGGAGTACGAATTCGTTTGTAAAAAAAGATTATAATGTTATGTTTTGCTAAGGGGAGATGCGGAGGATGATGGGAGGGCCGAGTAGCAAACCGGTCGTCGAAGGCGGTGACGACGCGGCGCAGGGGGCGCTGCGCCAACGCTTCACCGCGGCTGCGGCCGCCATACTCGCCCGCCTCGACGCGCCCGGGCTCACCGCAGCGATATTGCTCGCGGATGGATCTGCCGTTCGCATCGGCCTTGGCCTGTCCGACGTGGAAAGGGAAACGCCGATGCGTGCCGACATGCGCATGCCCGGCGGCAGCACGGGCAAATCGGTCTTTGCCGCTACGGCAATCTCGATGGCCCTCGACGGCATCATCGGCCTCGACGATCCGGTTTCGCGATGGCTCGGCGACGAGCCCTGGTTCGGGCGCGTGCCGAACGGCCGCGAGATGACCATACGCTCGCTCCTGATGCACACCTCCGGACTGCCCGATCACATGGGTGATCCCGCGACGCTCGATCTGTTTCGCACGATGCGCGAGACCTACGGCTCCGGCTTTTCTCTGTCCCCGCTTCACGCTGTCGCCAGGGTTCTCGACAGATCCCCCGTCGTTCCGGTCGGCGGCGGCTTTTTCTATACCGATACCGGTTACATCCTCATGGGCCTTGCGCTCGAATCCGCCACCGGGCGTCCGCTTTACGAAGAAGCCCGCAAGCGCGTGCTCGAGCCGCTCGGGCTCGCCGATTTCGAGCCCGCCATATGCCGCCAGTTCGACAGGCTTGCGCCCGGCTATACGAGCGAGTCTCCCGACGGGCTCATGCCGCGAAAGACCACGCGCGCCGACGGACGCATGCAGCTGTCGCCCGCAAGCGAATGGGCCGGGGGCGGTTTCGTCACCGGCTCGCTGTCGCTGGCGCACTTCGTGAAGCAATATGCGAGCGGACGTGCGTTCGGCGGCGCTTATCTTCGCGACGTGCAAAGGATCGTGCGCTTCAGTTGGGTCCCGAACCGCGTCTCCGGCTACGGCATCGGGCTCTTCGCCATGCAGACCCCGCTGGGACCGGCGTGGGGACATGGCGGCTACTATCCGGGATATCGCTCGGACATGCTCTATTTTCCGGATCACGACGTCGCGGTCGCCTACCAGGTCAACAGCTCGGCCAAGATCACGAATTATCCCAGCATTGTCGCGTCGCGCGAGGAAGCGGCCGCGCGCGCCATTGCGCAGGATGCGCCTTTGTCGGTCGTCGCCGAGCTGTCGGTCGAGCTCGCGGCCGCGGCCTTGCGGATTGCCTTGCCGCCCGCGGACGCCAAATAGCCGACCGGTCGCGACAGGCGTTCAGACCCGCATCGTAAGATCGGCCGCGCGCGCGACGGCGCGCACCAGAGCGTGCGCGATCAGCTCGTCGGTCCAACGGTGCCCCGCCGCGGGGACGATCGTGAATTCAGCCTGCGGCCAGAGCTTGTGCAATTCGAAGGCGGCGCGCGGCGGCGTGCACATGTCGAAGCGGCCGTTGATGATGCTGCCCGGAATCCCGGCAAGGCGATGGGCATTGTGGAAAAGCTGTTCTTCGGCCAGGAAAAAATTGTGCCGGTCATAATGCGCAAAGATGCGCGCTGCGCCGATGGTGGCGTTGCTGACGGCGATCCCGTCGATAAAGGCGCGGTCCGGCCAGACGTCGAGAGTCTGCGCCTCGTAGCGGGCCCATGCCGCGGCGGCGGGACCGTGGATGGACGGATCCGGATCCAAAACCCTGCGCACGTAATTCTCGCGCAGATTGTCGCGCTCCTCCGGCGGCAAGGCGTCGCGAAACGTTTCCCAGACTTCGGGATAGACAAACCGCGCGCCCTCCCACCACCACCACAGATCGGCGCGCCGCTCCACGATCACGCCGAACACGATGAGCGCCCGGCAGGATAGAGGATGCGCCTCGGCATAGGCGAGCGCGAGCGCGCTTCCCCACGAGCCGCCGAGCACGATCCATGTTTCGATGCCAAGATGGCGCCTCAGCGCTTCGAGATCGGAAACGAGGTGCTGCGTCGTGTTCTGCTCGATGGCGCCGAACGGCGTCGATTTTCCGCTGCCCCGCTGATCGAACACGATGATGCGAAAGCGCTGCGGGTCGGCGACGCGGCCATGGAACCAGCGGATTCCGCCGCCCGGCCCGCCGTGGAGCACCACAAGCGGGACGCCGTTCGGATTGCCGGTTTCCTCCCAATAGATCGCATGCACGTCGTCGACCGCCAGATGGCCGGAAGCGTGCGGATCGGATGGCGGGTAGAATGCCGAGTCGGCGCGGATCATTTGCCTGTCAAAACATTATCGTATAATGTTTTTAGGTGCGCGGCGCAATGTTGTCAACGTCGCGGCCGATCGCGACCCAGGGAGACGTCATGGACAATCGCACGCAAGCCGTCCTGATCACGGGCGCAGGCAGCGGCATCGGTCGCGCCACGGCCGTCGCGTTCGCGAAGCGAAAGGCGCGTCTGGTGCTGAACGGCCGCCGTCGCGAACCGCTCGAGGAGACGCTGCGAACCTGCCAGGACCTCGGAGCCGAGTGCCTTGTTTTTGTCGCCGATGTCGGCATTCCGGAACAGGTGAAGGCGCTGTTTGCGGCGGCGGTCGAGCGCTTCGGGCGCATCGATGTGCTCTTCAACAATGCGGGAGGCGGCACGAAGCCTGCGCCGATCGAGGATGTACCCTTCGACCAGTGGTGCGGTATCGTGGCCTCCAACATCACCGGGCCGTTCCTCTGCACGCAGGAGGCGATCAAGGTGATGAAATCGCAGGAACCCAAAGGCGGCCGCATCATCAACAACGGTTCGATCTCGGCGCAGACGCCGCGGCCGTTCTCCGCGCCCTACACCATCACGAAGCATGCGATGACGGGCTTGACCAAGTCGACCGCGCTCGAGGGACGAAAACACGATATCGCCTGCGGGCAGATCGATATCGGCAATGCGCTTACGGAGATGACGACGCGCATCGCGAAAGGCACGATCCAGGCCGACGGCTCGGTTGCGCCCGAGCCGGTCATGGATGTGGAACAGGTCGCCGAAGCGGTCGTGGCCATGGCCGCGCTGCCGCTGGATGCCAACATCCTGTCGATGACGTTGATGGCCACCAAGATGCCGTTTGTCGGCCGCGGATAGGAGCGAGCACCGGATGTCGGCGAAGGGCAAAACACGGCGTTCGGCCGCCTGGTTCGGGTCGCTGGACGTTCATGGCTTCCTCTACCGCAGCTGGATGCGCAACCAGGGCCTGCCGGATCACGCCTTCGACGGCAGGCCCGTCATCGGCATCTGCAATACGTTTTCCGAGCTGACGCCCTGCAACGCCCATCTTCGCGGGCTGGCGGAGCATGTGAAGCGCGGCGTGTGGGAGGCCGGCGGCGTGCCGCTCGAATTCCCGGTGATGTCGCTCGGCGAGACATTGGTGCGGCCCACGGCGATGATGTACCGCAATCTCGTCAGCATGGACGTCGAAGAGACGATCCGCGCCAATCCGATCGACGGCGTCGTGCTGATGGCGGGTTGCGACAAGACCACGCCCGCGCTGGTGATGGGCGCGGCGAGCTGCGATCTGCCTGCGATTCTCCTGTCCGGCGGTCCGATGCTCAACGGCAAATTCCGCGGCACGGATATCGGTTCGGGCACCGATCTCATCCGCTTTGCGACGGAGCTGCGCGCGGGGAACATGTCCCGCGAGGATTTTCTGTCGGCGGAGGCCGCGATGTCCCGCAGCGCGGGCCATTGCAACGTCATGGGCACCGCCTCGACCATGGCCAATCTCATGGAGGCCATGGGATTGACGTTGAGCGGCAACGGATCCCTTCCGGCCGTCGACAGCCGGCGCAAGGTGCTCGCGCACATGACCGGCCGGCGCATCGTGGAAATGGTCGAGGAGGATCTTCGGCTTTCCGCGATCCTCACGCGCGACGCGTTCTTGAACGCGGTGGTCGCCAATGCGGCCCTCGGCGGCTCGACCAACGCGGTTGTCCATCTGCTCGCCATCGCCGGCCGCGCGGGCGTCGATTTCACGCTGGACGATTGGGACCGTTATGCCCGCCATGTGCCGACGCTCGTCGATCTGAAGCCGGCGGGGCGGTTCCTCATGGAGGACTTCTGCTACGCGGGCGGCATCGCGCCGGTGCTCGATGCGCTGGGCGACCGCATCCGCCGCAACGCCACGACGGTTTCGGGTCGTCCGCTCGGCGCGCTCGTCGAAGGCGCCGCGAACTACAATCGCGACGTCATTCGCCCGCTCGACAATCCGGTCGTCGCCGATGGCGGAATCGCCGTGCTGCGCGGCAACCTCGCGCCGCGCGGCGCCGTCGTCAAAACGGCGGCCGCCACGCCCGCGCTCATGCGGCACAGAGGCCGCGCCGTCGCGTTTGAGAGCTATGACGATTATCGCCGGCGCTGTGACGCCCCCGACCTCGAGATCGACGAGACCTGCATCATCGTGGTCAAGAATTGCGGGCCCAAGGGATATCCGGGCATGCCGGAGCTGGGCAATGTGGCCCTGCCGAAGCGGATCCTGAAAAAAGGCGTGCGCGACATGGTCCGTATCTCCGATGCGCGCATGAGCGGGACGGCATATGGGACCGTCGTTCTGCACACCTCTCCGGAGGCCGCCGACGGCGGCCCGCTCGCCGTGGTCCGGGACGGCGACTGGATTGCGCTCGATGTCGGTGCGCGCACCCTTCATCTCGAAGTGGACGACGAGTCGCTTCGCCGCCGGCTCGCTGGCTGGACGCCGCCGGACCTTTCATCCCTTTCCGGCTACGACCGGCTCTACCGCACGCATGTCATGTCGGCCGATCAGGGGGCGGATTTCGATTTCCTCCGCGGCTGCCGCGGCGCCGCCGTTCCGAAACCGGGACACTAGGCGCGCGTTCGCCCTGCCTCTCCATCGCCACCGACGACGACAACCAGCCTGCGCAGAACGAAAACCTGCGGCTGCGCAATCTGTGGGACGGGGTGGAGGTGTATACCGGACTGGTGGCGCGGTTGGCGTGGGGAGGGTCAATCGAATCCTGTGCTATCTGGCCAGATTGCCAAATGCTGCCGCGTGACAAGCATAATTCCACTGCTTGACGCTTGCGCCAACGCAGACTTTCCGAACGCCTCGGCGTTTGTTACGGCCACGCAGCCGGCCTCTGGCAGATTCGACCGCGGGCGACGCACCATCAAACGAGGTCGTCGCTCGCATCCGCTTCAGCACCGGCGCACGGCATAGGCTTGTCGCGGTGCATGACGCGTCCTACGGATCGAGCGGCTTCTCGCCTTCCGCCTTGAGCCGGGTGTCGAGGCTGGCGAGTTCTTTCCGCTTCAGTTGCTCCCAGGCCCGCAGTGTGTTGGACAGCGTCTTCGACAATTCGGCGTAAGACACGAGACTGTCCGCGCTGGGGTCCGCGTCAGTCCCGTCCACGGCGCTCTTCAGTTTTTCGAAATCCGCCTGGAGGCTCTGCAGCGAGTCCGTCCGAAGCGGCAGGTTTTCGCGGCCGGCCCGAACTTTCGTCGGAAGGGGAACGTCGGACAGCGCAGAAACATCAGCCTCGACTTGTTCGATCTGCGGCCGTAATTCGGCTTTGCCTGCCTTGCGCTCTTCCAGCGTCTTGAGCAACTGGGCGGCCTCTTTCAATGCCGCGGAGATTTGCTCCGAGGCGGCCTGAACCTTCACGGCCAGCGCAAACTCGCGCTCATATGCGGCCGGCGCGATCTTCACGCGTGGGTCGGGTTTCACAATGAGCGGCTGGCGCAGTGTCTGCCCGTCGGCCGCCAATTCGACCGTGTAATTTCCCGGAGGCGCCCACACACCGCCTGTCTCGCGCCGTTTTTCCGCATGTGCGGGGCCTGCATAGTGGATGTCCCAGACAAAGCGGTGCATGCCGGGGCCGGCGGACAGGAGTCGCTGCGGCGGAACCCACTCAGGCGCGAACACCAGCGTGGCGGGATCCGGCGTCACCACTTTTGCGGCGCTGGTGAAGCTCTGCAGTTTGCCGCCTTTTGCATCGAGGATTGTCAGCGTCACGGTACCTTCGGTCGTAGCCGGCAGAACATAATCGATACAGGCGCCGAAGGGCGGATTGGGCGCCATCGGCTCGTCTTTCGGCAAGGGTGTGCCTGTGAAACCCGACGGGCGCTCGCGGATCGCCACGGCAGGCTTGAAGAGTACCGCGCCATGCGTTGCCTCGATCAGAGTCTTCTGCCGCAAGGCGGTCACGTCGTCCATGATCCAGAACCCACGGCCATGGGTCGCGATCACAAGATCGTCGCCATGCACGTCGATATCGCGCACGGATGTCATCGGCAGGTTCTGCTGCAGCGATTGCCAGTCGGCGCCATCGTCGAACGACACGAACATGCCCGGCTCCGTGCCGGCATAGAGCAGGCCGCGGTGTGATGGGTCTTCTCTCACCACATTGACGAAAGCATTTCGCGGCAGGCCGCTATCGATACGGGTCCAGTCCCGGCCGCCATCCGTCGTGCGATATATATAGGGCGCATCGTCGTCGAGACGGTGGCGATCCACCGCGAGATAGGCCGTGTTGGCATCGAAATGCGACAGCTCGATCCCGGCGATTTTCGACCAGGGCGTCAACTGAGACGGCGTCACCTGAGTCCAGTGCGCGCCGTTATCAGACGTCTTCCATACGAGGCCATCGTCGGTGCCTGTCCACAACGCTGCCGGCTGCAACGGGGATGGCGCGATCGAATAGATCACGCCGCGGCGCTTATCCAGGTGATCGTCGTCTGCCGCGGTCGGCGGATCGAGATTGTCGGGGATGCCGGCGTCGGCGCGCGTGAGATCCGGGCTGATCGGCGTCCAGTGATTGCCGCCGTCGGCGGTGCGAAACAGACGCTGGTTTGCGAAATAGAGGACTTTCTCGCCGCGCTTGGAGAACGCCAGAGGCAATGTCCACGCGGCGCGATAGTGAGCCGCCGGATAGGCGAGCGTCGGATCGATATTGCGAACCTGATCCGTGCGCCGATCGAGCTCGTCGACTCTGCCGCCGTAGATGATGTCGGGATCGGCGGGATCAGGCGCGATCATGTCGCTTTCGCCGCCGGGCGTTATCTCGTGGAACTGCTGCATGGTGATGCCGTCAATGCTGCCGGTGCGGCTGGGCAATGCCACGGCGCCTGAATCCTGTTGCGCGCCGTAGACCCAGTATGGGAAGCGATTATCGGTGCTCACATGGTAGATTTGCGCGGTTGGCTGGTTGAACCAGCTGCTCCACGTCGTTCCGCCATTCAGCGTAATGAGAGTGCCCTGATCGACGCCCAGGATTTGCCTGTCGGGATCGGTGGGATCGATCCACATCTGATGGAAGTCGTCGCCGGTAGGATCGCCTTTGAGCGCGATGAAATGCTTTCCGGCATCATCGGAACGCAGCACGATCGTGTCCATGATGTAGACGCGATCCGCGTTCTTCGGATCCGCCGTGATGCCGGAGAAATACCACCCGCGATTCCAGATGCGCTTGTCGCCGGTCGCGTGAGTCCAATGCATGCCGTCGTCATTCGCCACATAGAGTCCCGCCTCATCGGGCGGTCCGTCGGCAAGGACATAGACGCGGGAGGGCTGTGCCGACGACAGCGCGATCCCCATGCGTGCAGGATGCGCGGGAAATCCATTGCCGGTGATCTGACTCCAGGTCGTGCCATTGTCGTGCGAAACATAAAGTCCGCTACCAGGCCCGTTCGACGGCGGATAGACGCTCCACGGCGGACGCCGCGTCTGCCAAAGCGCGGCATAAACCGTATTCGGATCCCCGGGCTTGAAAGCCAGGTCGATCGCGCCGGTGTTTTCGTCCTTGAACAGAACCTTGTTCCAATGTGCGCCGCCATCCGTCGAGCGAAACACGCCGCGCTCGGCATTCGGCCCATAGGCATGTCCGAGTGCGGCGACCAGCACGACGTTTGGATCGCGTGGGTCGACGAGGATGGCGCCGATCTGTCGACTGTCGGCTAGCCCGACAAAGCTCCAGTCCTTGCCTGCATCCGTCGTTTTGTAGAGGCCGTTTCCGTGGGCGATGTCCGAACGCATGTCCGCTTCGCCCGTGCCGACATAGATCGTGCTCGGATCCGACGGAGCGATCGCCAGCGCGCCGATGGAACCGGCGGGCTCGCTGTCGAAAATCGGCTGCCACGTGCGGCCGGCATCAGCGGTCTCCCACACGCCGCCGTCCACGGCTCCGAAATAGAAGCGCCGGTCATTGCCGGGAATTCCGGACACGGTAAGCACGCGACCGCCGCGGAACGGACCGATCAGTCGCCAGTGCAGATCCTGATACCAGAATGGCGCGGTTTCTGCGTAGGTACTGACGGCACCGAGTGCCACAATGGTGGCAGCGGTGAACGCCCGCAAAATCACCTTCATGGCAGATCCTCATCGTCGTCGGGCGCATCGACATGATGCAGATCGGCGTCAGACACCGCGATCGGCTTTTCGCCGGCCTTCACCAGCGCGCTGTTCAGCTCGGCCAGCGGGCCGCTTTTCACGGCCTGCCAATCGCGTTTGGCCTGGTCGATGTTCCTGAGAGCGTCGGACGCCACCTGCTCCTGAACGGGTGTCGGCGCGACGTCGGCGGACTCGAGTGCGATTTCAGTATTGAGAAGAACGCGCGCCTCGGAGTCGAATGCCGGCCCGCCGGCCGCGAGTTTTTCGCGCACGCGGTCGGCAAGCGCACGCATAGTGGCGTCGTGTCGGTCGCGCGTTTTGGGGAAGCGCTCGTTGAGAAGCTTAGTGATCGCGGCTTTCTCGCGGTAGCCGGTGCTCGCGTCGGCGAGCCCAACATCCATCTTGAGTGACAAGTCCAGAGACGCCTTCAGGTCGTCCGCGCCGGCGGTTACGCGCGGGTCTTCGCTGATGTGCAAGGGGGCGGTGAATCGCTGCCCACCCGTTTCGAGAACGACCGTATAGTCGCCGGGCAGTGCGTAAGGTCCTTCGGGTTCGAGGGGTGTGCCGTGGTTCCACACCGCGCCCATGCCGTATCGATATCGAAGTGCTTGCGGCCGGGCGTAACGGAGATTCCAGACGAACCGGTGCATGCCCGGCGACGCAGCGAAGCCTTCCGCGGGCTTGATCCAGCCCTTGGCAAAATAACGCTCGGCATCAAGGTGCTCCGCCTTTTCTGCGCTCGAGACGCGGCGCACGACGTTCCCGCCGCGATCCCGGATTTCGAGCGTGACCGGACCGGCGGCATTCGAACCGAGCCAATAGTCGATGATCGCGCCGGCCGGCGGGTTTTCTCCGGCCGGGGTTTCCGGCGGCAATGGTGTGTCCCTGTTGTTGTCCGGATGTACACGGTAAGCATCGGCCGGCTTGAAGAGATAGGCGGTAGAAGGGGCGAATGTGCTGCTCGCGATCTCACGCAGGGGAGATACGTCGTCCATGATCCAGATCGCGCGACCCTCGGTCGCCGCGATCA
>Ga0335069_10006693_pt1 | contig 16726 bp, 17 predicted proteins | sample Lox_Sample_11_FD_206714 | JGI IMG/M metagenome (GOLD analysis project Ga0335069, IMG submission 206714) | Soil microbial communities from Loxahatchee National Wildlife Refuge, Florida, United States - Lox_Sample_1.1 | ecosystem: Environmental > Terrestrial > Soil > Wetlands | place: USA...
GCACACCACCGGTAGCACCCCCGAATTTCCCGCTCACGCCCTCACAACCACATGACTGAGGGCGTGAGCGGGAAACCGGGGGTTGGGGACAGGACTGGAGGGGGCGGGGCGAGGGGATCAGTCAGCGAAGAGGTGCTGAGAGAGTACTGCGGCAAGGAAGCGAGTGAGGAGACAACGGATACGAGGGCACGGACCGGAGAATCGAAGAGCGGGGGCAGCCGAGTGGGAAGCCGCTGGTGTTTAGAAGACGCTTGCACTCGAGAGAGTTCCTTAGGTGTTCGGGAGAAGCGGGGGCCGGCTTTCGTTGCGGCATCGGCTGACCAATCTCGAGAGCGGAGCCGAGCGTGTTGCCATGATGGACCCTAAACAGGCTGTTCTGGTACCATGTTAGGGATGCAACGGAGCCAAAGCCAGGACACAAACACGACACGCGTATCGGTCTACCTGAAGAACTTCCTTGTTGAGTGGTGCGACCAGCGCGCCGAGCAGCTCCGGGAGAGTCGACAGGCTGCGATTGTCGAGGCCGTTCGAGACCAGTGGAACCTGTACGGTCTGCCAGCCCACCTCGAAGAAGTCCTCCTCGCCGAGAAGAAGAGCAAGGGCTACGACAACCGGACCTACCTCCGTTACGTCGTGGCACTCCATGCCCAGACGCTTTTCGATCGGCGGCGGGAGACCGAACCCGCCAAGTCACCCCGAGGAAAGTAGGCCCTGATGACTGACCGAGAGCGGGACTTCGAAAAGCAGTTCGGCCTGGACTGGCGGATGAAGATCTCTCGGGAGCGGGAGATCTACGCCGAGCCGATGCTCGACGCCGAGAACATCCGGCGCGAGTTCGGGTGCTCGCGAGCGAAGGCCTACGAACATCTCCACGCCGCTCTGGCTCACTTCGGAATCGTCCCGGAGGCTGGCAAGCAGCTCCGGATCCGATGGAGCATCTGGCAGCGGTACAAGCAATCGAGAATCCCATGGGCAAGGGTAGATATCGGCTCACCAAGCGTGGCCTGGTCTGGTACGCGCACGTCTACGAGAACGGCACGCGACGTCAGGTCTCGACCCGTTGCACCGACCTCAAGGCCGCGGAGCTTTCACTCCGGCAGCTCGAGCGGGATTTCGCCGATCCTGCCCACGCAGCCGCGAAGAAGGCCTCGCTGAGCGACGCCCTCAAGCTGCTCCTCGAACGACGCACCGAAGAGGCCACCGCTGGACGGCGAAGCCACGAGACCGTTGCCTTCTACAGACGGAAGGCCGGGCACCTCACCCGGATCTTTGAGCACCTGGACGACGGCAAGTACGCCCCGTTCCTTCTCGCAGGCCTGAGGGCAGCAGACGTCGATCAGTACATCTCGCGCCGCCGCTCGGAGGCGGTGAGCGACCACACCATCGCCAAGGAGCTGGTCACGCTCCGGGCCTCGCTGAAGCTCGCCAAGCGCGCGGGCATCTGGCTTGGCGACCTCGACGCGCTTCTCCCGGCGGGCTTCGCTCCGGACTACCGGCCAAGAACGCGCGCGCTCTCGACCGAGGAGCTCGCGAGGCTGCTGGCGGTCCTGCCGGCTGCCCGAGCAGCCCAGGTCGCCTTCATCGTCTCGACCTCGGCGTGCTGGAGTGAATCGGTCAAGGCCTGCCGGTCCGACGTTCAGCTCGATTCCGGCTGGGTGCACGTCCGCGGGACAAAGAGGGCCGCGCGAGACCGTCACATCGTCGTCCGCCACCCGGCGCTCTCCAGCCTCCTCGCGTACGCGCTGGAGCACGCACCGGGTGAGGAACTTCTGTTCCCCCTCTGGAGCAACGTCCGCCGCGATCTTCTCCTCGCCTGCGAGCAAGCCGGCATCGCGCCATGCTCCCCGAATGACTTGCGCCGCACCTACGCCAAGTGGATGCGGCTGGCCCGCGTGCCTGCCGAAATCGTCGCTCCAACCATGGGCCACCGGGACACGCGGATGGTCGAGCGCGTCTACGGCCGCCTGTCGCCTGAGGAAATCGGCGCGCTCCTCACGGCGCACTTCGCTCCGGACTGCATCGCCGGTGCATCAGTCAGCGTGGATTCGGCGGGAAAACGTGGGCGGAATGGACGTTCCCGCCGAGCCAAGCCAGCGAAAACAGTGCCCAGGGGCGGAATCGAACCACCGACACGGGGATTTTCAGTCCCCTGCTCTACCAACTGAGCTACCTGGGCGTTGCGTCAATCCCCCCGTGCCGAGTGCCGGAAAGGCCGCCCGAAACGGAGGGCGCGCAGAAATAGGACGCGCTTCCCCGGCAGTCAAGCCGGGCCGTCTAGTGGAGCGCGGCGCCGAGAGCGGAGCTCGCCGAGGCGAGCAGCGACTCGAGCTCGCCCGGCTCGACCGGCTTGGCCAGCCGCCCGGAGACCAGCGGGTGCTCCGGCGCCACCTGCTCCAGCGCGCTGTGCGCCGAGCAGAGGATGAACCGGACCTTGGCGCCCACGCGGCGGGCCAGCCCGTAGAGCAGCTCGATGCCGCTCATGCCCGGGAGCATCAGGTCCAGGACCACGATGACCGGAGCGTCGTCGGCCGCGGCACGCTCGAAGAAGCGAAGCGTCTCGCTCGCATCGCGTGCACCGAGCACGGTGTAGCCCTGTCGCTCGACTGTCTCGCTCAGCACGCGCCGGAAGAACGCCTCGTCGTCCACGATGAGCACGTACGGGGTGCGAACATCCGGAGCAGAAGCGTCGTCCACGGCTGAAATGGTACCCCAGCTTCTTGCGCCCGACGATGATCCGGATCCCCGGACGGGGGTGCCGGGAGGGGGGCGCGTCCCACTCCGGCCCAGGCGCACCCAGGGTCAGCCGGGTCGGGCGTTGGGGACTCGGGGGCGGTGCCCCACCCTAGCCACATGTCGTGGTCCGCCGGCGCCCTTGCGGGCACCGGACGTGGCCCGGCGACACTGGTCTCCTGCCCCTCCTGCGCCTCGCACTGAGTGGCGTTCGCGCTCGTCCCTTTGACGGGCGTTTACGGAATCATGGTGCAGCCTTCCTGCCCGTGGCTCTCTGGTTTGTCGACGAAAGCCAGGGGTGATCCGGCGGAGGAAGACGGTCATCGGGCAGGGCGCTGAGGAGGAGGGCGCGGCCCACGTCCGGCACCGAGGACGGGAGTCACCGGCACGGCGACTCGGGTCGGCGGGGACTCTCTACACACGGCAGCGCAGTTGAGCGGAAGATCTCCGGTTGGGGGTTGACCCGATGCATCGCACCACCGTTCTCTTCGTCGACGACGACGACTTCATCCGGGGCGCCTACGGCGACCTGCTTCGCGACGAGGGCTTCTCGGTGGTCGAGGCCGCGGACGGCTGCGAGGCCCTCAAGGCCGCGAGCGCGATCTCCGGTGACGTGCTGCTGGTCCTCGACGAGATGATGCCCTGCATGCGGGGCTCCGAGGTCCTCGAGCGGCTGGACCGCCGCGCCGATGCCGCCCGCTTCCGGGTGGTGATCATCTCCGGCTCGGGAAGCGCCGAGGTCCACCCGTTGCCCCGCCGGGCGCTCCGCGTCCACGCCGTGGTGGAGAAGCCGTTCACCGCCGAGGAGCTCCTCAGCGCCCTGCACCGCCTCGCGGCCTGACGCGCCAGGCAGGCGCGGCCCCCGCCAGGCGGACAACGGCGACCGGTGCTCTCTCAGCGCGCGTCGGCGGTTTGCTGGTGCGTCCGCTCGAGCTTCCGCTCGTGCCGGCGCACCTCGGCGACCAGGAACGCCGCGGCGGCGGCGACGACGCCCGCGTCGTCGAGCCAGCCGAGCACCGGGATTCCATCGGGAATGAGGTCCAGCGGCCAGAGCACGTAGGCCACGGCGGCGGCCCCGGCGAGCTTCCGCCAGACCGCCACCCCTGGGTCCCGGAGGTAGCGCCAGAGCTTGGTCACGGTCCGCGTCCGCTCCAGCGCCATCGCTCAGCTCTCTCCCTCGGTCGGCTCGGGGCTCGGTGGCTCGGTACCCGGCGGGACGATCTCCTCGCCGTTGCCGCCGTCGCCGTTCTCCTCGGTGGCCTCGGGCAGCTTGGAGATGCCGCTGACCTTCTCCCCGGCATTCTCCAGGGTGATCAGCCGCACCCCTTGCGTGTTCCGGCCGATGACCGAGATGTCGTGGACCTTGATCCGGATGAGCATCCCGCCGTTGGTGACCAGCATCACCTCGTCACGGTCCTTCACCTGGGCCAGGCCGACCACCTTGCCGTTCCGCTCGGTGGTCTTGATGTCGATGATGCCCTTCCCGCCGCGGCCCTGGACCCGGTACTCGGCTTCCTCGGTGCGCTTGCCGTACCCGTTCTCGGTCACAGTGAGGATGGTCGACCCGGGCTCCACCACGTCGGCGCCCACCACCTCGTCGCCGTCCTCGAGGGTGATCCCCTTCACCCCGTAGGCCTGCCGGCCCATCGAGCGGACCTCGGCCTCGGGAAAGCGGATGCTCATGCCCTGAGCCGTCGAGAGCAGGATGTCCTTGCTCCCGTCGGTGATGAACACCGCCACCAGCGAGTCCCCGTCGTCCACCCCCAGGGCGATGATGCCGGCCGAGCGCACGTTGGAGAACGCGTTCAGGTCGGTGCGCTTCACCACGCCCTTGCGGGTGACGAAGAACACGAACCGCCCGTCCTCGAAGCCCCTGGTGACGAGGATCGAGGCCAGCTTCTCGCCCTCGCCCATCTGGACCACGTTGATGATCGGCTTGCCGCGCGCGGTGCGGCTGGCGGCGGGGATCTCGTGCACCTTGAGCCAGTACAGCTTGCCCCGGGTGGTGATGGGCATGAGATACGCGTGGGTGCTGGCGACGAAGAGGTCGGAGACGAAGTCGTCCTCCTTCATCGACGCCCCGGTCTTCCCCCGCCCGCCGCGGCGCTGCGACCGGTACTCGGAGAGCGGGCTGCGCTTCACGTACCCGGCGTGGGACACGGTGACCACCATGTCCTCTTCGGCGATCAGGTCTTCGCTGGTCAGCTCCGAGGCCTCGCCGGTGATCTCGGTGCGCCGCTCGTCTCCGAACTTCTCCCGCACCTCGCGGAGCTCGCCCTTGACCACCTCGAGCAGCGACGACTCGTTCTCGAGGATGTCCCGCAGCCGGGCGATCTCCCGGGTGAGGGAGATCAGCTCGGTGAACAGCTCCTCGCGCTGGATACCGGTGAGGCGCTGCAGCCGCATCTCGAGGATCTGCTTGGCCTGCTCCTCGCTGAACCCGCCGTCCTCGTACCGGTGCTGGAGGCCGGCGTACGACGGCTCCTCGGCGCGGGCCCGGGCCACCAGCTGCTCCATCTGCGCCTTCGCCGCGGCGAGGTCGAGCCGCGGGAGCTCCCGGAAGCGCTCGTGCTCGTAGAGCGAGGGGGAGAGGACGTGCATCAGGCCCCACCGCGCCTCGTCCGGATCGTGCGAGCGGCGGATGATGGTGATCACGAGATCGATGATGTCCTGCGCGACCAGCAGCCCTTCCACCACGTGGATGCGGCGCTCGGCGTTCTTCAGCTCGAAGCGGCTCCGGCGGGTGACCACCTCGCGGCGGTGGCTGATGAATCGCTCGAGCAGCTCCCGGAGATTGAGCGTCCGCGGCTGTCCGCCGTCGATCGCCAGAAGCACGATGCCGAAGGTGGTCTGCAGCGGGGTGTTGGCGAACAGGTTGTTCAGCACCACCCCGGCGATGGCGTCGCGCTTCAGCTCGATGACCAGGCGCATGCCCCGGCGGTCCGACTCGTCGCGGATCTGGCTGATCCCGTCGATCTTCTTGTCCCGCACCAGCTCGGCGATCTTCTCGGTGAGCCGGGCCTTGTTCACCTGGTAGGGGATCTCGGAGACGACGATGGCCTCGCGCTCGCCCTTGGCCGAGGTCTCGATCTCGTGCCGTGCCCGGAGGGTGATCTGTCCGCGGCCGGTCTCATACGCCCGCTGGATGCCGTCGCGGCCCAGGATGAACCCGTAGGTCGGGAAGTCCGGCCCGGGGACGTGCTGCATCAGCTCGCGGACCGTCGCCTTGGGGTGGTCGATGAGATGGAGCGTCCCGTCGATGACCTCCCGCATGTTGTGGGGCGGGATGTTGGTGGTCATGCCCACCGCGATGCCCGAGCTGCCGTTGACCAGGAGGTTGGGGAAGCGCGTGGGAAGGACCAGCGGCTCCTTGGTGGAGTCGTCGAAGTTGGGGCCGAAGTCGACGGTCTCCTTGTCGATGTCGGCGAGCATGGCCTCGGCCAGCTCGGTCATCCGGCACTCGGTGTAGCGGTAGGCGGCGGCCGAGTCCCCGTCGACGCTGCCGAAGTTCCCCTGCCCGTCCACGAGCAGGTAGCGCATGTTCCACGGCTGGGCGAGGCGGACCAGCGCGTCGTAGACGCTCGCGTCCCCGTGCGGGTGGTACTTCTTGAGCACCTCGCCGACCACGCCCGCGCACTTGCTGTACTTGCGGTTGTGGAGCAGCCCCTCGTCCTGCATCGCGTAGAGAATGCGGCGGTGGACGGGCTTCAGGCCGTCACGCACGTCGGGCAACGCCCGACCCACGATGACGGACATGGAGTAGTCGAGATAGCTCTTGCGCATCTCGTCCTCGATGTTGATTGGGACGAGATCGCCGGCGCCGCCGCCGGGGGGATTCGGGGGCGCGGGAGGGGTCGGGATATCTTCGGGCATGAGGGGGCTGTTTCTTACCTAACTGCCCGGAACCTCTGGGTCAATCCTCCTCGGGAGGGGCCTCCCGGGCCTCGGACGGCCATGGCAGCAGGGGGCCAGGCATACAGTGCGGCGCCCACGCCCGGAGGTGCCTCCTGAGACGACTGCTCGTGCTGGTCCTGCTGCTCCCCTCGCTCGCGCTCGCCGAGCCGGCGTACCAGACCCGGACCCTCCCCAACGGGCTGACCGTGCTGGTGGCCGAGGACCCGTCCTCTCCTCTGGTCACGGTGGAGCTCGGCGTGCGCAACGGCTCGATGACCGAGTCGCCCGAGTACAACGGCCTGAGCCATCTGTACGAGCACATGTTCTTCAAGGGGAACGCGGTGCTCCCCGACCAGGAGGCCTACCTGGCGCGAGGCCGGGAGCTGGGCCTGGTCTGGAACGGCACCACCAACACCGAGCGGGTGAACTACTTCTTCACCACCGCCCGGGAGCGGCTCCCCGAGGCGCTGGTGTTCATGCGCGACGCCATCGTCTCCCCGCTCTTCGACCAGAAGGAGCTCGAGCGGGAACGGGTGGTCGTCACCGGGGAGATCGACCGCAACGAGTCCACGCCGCAATACCACTTCTTCCACCAGGTCGACCGGCGTGTCTGGTGGAAGTACCCCTCGCGCAAGGACCCGCTGGGGAACCGGCAAACCGTGCTCGGGGCCACCGTGGAGAAGATGAAGACCATCCAGACCCGCTATTACGTGCCGAACAACTCGATCCTGGTGATCACCGGTGGCGCGAAGGCGGAGGAGGTCTTCTCCCGAGCCCAGTCCCTGTTCGCCGGGTGGAAGCCGAGTGGGCGCGATCCGCTCGAGGCCTATCCGCTGGTGAAGCACCCGCCGCTGAAGCGTTCCGAGCTGGTGCTGGTGGAACAGCCAGTGCAGACCGTGTCCGGGCAGTTCGTCTGGCATGGGCCGTCCACGGTCGGAAAGGAGCTCGCTGCCACCTACGCCGCCGACGTGCAGAGCGTGGCTCTGAACCGCCCGGACTCCCGATTTCAGCGCGCGCTGGTGGACTCCGGACACTGCGTGCGCGCGGAGATGACCTGGCTCACGCAGAAGAACACCGGCCCGAGCTACGTCTTCTTCGAGAGCACGCCCGAGCGGGCCAAGGACTGCGTCGAGGCCATCCAGCGAGAGCTCCCGAAGATGGCCCAGCCGGACTACCTGACCGCAGACGAGCTCCGTGACGCCGTGCACCGCCTCGCGGTGAACCGGGCGCTCGAGCGGGAGAAGCCGAGCGACCTCGCCCACGTCCTCACGTTCTGGTGGAGCTCCGCCGGGCTCGACTACTACCGCGCCTACCTCGACCGGGCCAGGGAGGTGACACCGGCGGACGTGAGCCGGTACGTGAGAACCTACCTGCTCGACCGGCCCTACGTGCTCGGACTGATGGTCTCGCCCGAGATGGAGAAGCAGGGGCTGGACCGCGCCAGCCTAGCGAGGCTGGTGCGCCCGGTGCACGCTCCGCGCCTCGTGACCCAGGAGGCGAACCGATGAGATCGCTCACCCTCGTCGCGCTCCTGCTCGCGGCCTGCGCCTCGAGCCAGCCCCGCCCCCCCGCGCCAGCGCCCGCTCCCGCACCGACCGCCACCGTCGCGACGCCGGCCTTCGAGTCGCACGACCCGGATACCCGCGTCGAGGACTGGCAGGCGGTGCGCATCGTGGTCCGTCGCCGACCCCAGGCCGAGCTGGTCACCACCGAGCTCGTCGTCCGGGGCGGCGTGACCCTGTCCGACCCGGCCACCGCCGGCGCCGAGTGGCTGGCGCTCCAGACCGCGGCCGCTGGCGGAACCGAGCGGCTCCCCAAGCAGGACTTCCAGGCCCGGCTGGCCCGGCTGGGGAGCTCGCTCGAGGCGCGGGTCGAGCCGGATGGCTCGGCGCTGGAGGCCAAGGCACTGGTCCCCGCCTGGGGCGAGACGTTCGACCTGCTCGCGGACGCCTTCCTCCACCCGGCGTTGCCTGCGTCGGAGCTGGACTTGCAGCGCAGGCGGCAGCTCAACCAGGTACGGCAGATCGAGGAGAACCCCGACCTCTTGCTCGTCGACCTCGGCCGCCGCACCGTGTTCGAGGGCACGCCGTACGCGCAGAGGGTCCTCGGGACCGCGGAGAGCGTCCCTCGGCTCACGGCGGACGTCGTCCGCCGGCAGCTCGAGGCGATGCGCGCGCGGAACCGTCTGCTCCTCGTCGTGGTGGGCAACGTGGACCCGGAGGTGGTCCTGACCCGGGCGAAGGCCGCGTTCGGCGGTCTCCCGGCCGGAGCGCCGCTGCCCCCGCCGGTCGCGCGGCCAACGTTCGCCGCCCCCCGGATGAACGCGGTGCAGCGAGCGCTCCCCACCAACTACCTGCTCGCCCAGGTGCCGGCCCCCGGGTGGGACGACCGCGAGTTCGTGCCCGGGCTGGTCAGCATGCGCATCCTGCAGGATCGGGAGTGGGAGGCGATCCGGACCAAGCGGAACTTGACCTATGCCGTCGGCGCCGGTCTGGTCAGCCGCCAGCGGCTCCCGCTCGCCAACCTGTACGTCACGGCCGTGGACCCGCCCACCACCTGGCGGGCGATGCAGGACGAGGTGCGGCGGCTCCAGGACGAGGACGTCGAGCCGGAGCGCCTGAGCGGCGCCGTGGCCGAGCTCCGGACCCGCTGGCTCATGGACGGCGAGAGCACCAACGGCGAGGCCCAGCAGCTGGCGCGCGCCGAGCTGCTCGGCGGGGACTGGCGTCTGCAGCGCCGCATCCCCGACGCCTTCCCCTCGGTGACCCGCGAGCAGGTGAAGACGTTCGCCCGCCGGTGGTTGAAGGACTGGCAGGTGGCGGTGGTGGGGGACCCGACAAAGGTCGACCTCTCGCTGTTCCGCTGAGGTGGTCAGGTCCTCCAGGTCACCGGGACGAAGCGTGGGTAGGCGCCTCCTCGCCGGGATGGGGCGGCGTTCACCAGGGCGCGAGGGGCAGCCCGCCGCCGGGACATGCTGGCTGCCGGGTGCCAGCGCTGGCCGTCTCGAATAGAACGCGCCACGCCATGGCCGACTACACGACCCGAGACCTCAGCACGCTCCCCGAGGGACTTCCGGTCCCGGTGGACGACGGGCGCGCGAGGCACCTGACCGGCCTTCCAGTGCCGTCCATCCCCTTGCCAGCGACCACCGGTGAGCGGATCGACCTCTCGGCCGTCCCGGGCCTCGCGGTGGTGTTCGCCTATCCGCGGACGGGCCAGCCCGGACAGCCGCCGCTCACGCCCGGCTGGGACCTCATTCCGGGGGCGCGGGGCTGCACGCCGGAGACCTGTGCCTTCCGCGACCTCGCAGCCGACTTCGAAAGGCACGGCGTCCGGATCTTCGGGCTGAGCACGCAGGAGCCCGCCTACCAGCGTGAGCTCGCCGAGCGGCTGCACCTGCCCTTCCCCGTGCTCAGCGACGTGAGCCGCGGCCTGACCGCTGCGCTCCTGCTCCCCACGCTGACCATCGCCGGCCATGTTCTGCTCGCCCGGCTCAGCTGGCTCCAGCGCGACGGCCGCATCGAGCGGGTCTGGTACCCGGTGTTCCCACCCGACCGGCACGCCTCCGAAGTGCTCGCGGCGCTGGCGGGCTGACGTCCGCGCCACCCCGGGCGTAAGGTGCTCGGGTGACCTCCACCTCCGCCTCGACCCCCCGGGGAGCTTCCAATCGCACCGCGGCGGGCTATCTCGTCGCACAGGCCCTTGCGGTGCTGGTGTGGTGGGTGCTGGTCTTCGGCTCGGCGCCGGTCCGCGCCTGGTTCTTCCCCTACGGCGGGCTCGATCCAGCCTTCACCGCGTTCGTCGTCCCGGACCTGGTGTTCATCGTCGGTGGCTCGGTGGTGGTCGCCCGCCAGCGACTCCGCGGCAAGGCCGGGGCGCGGGCCTCTGGCATCCTGCTCGGCGCTGTCGGCTACGCCACCCTCTACACGCTGGGGTGGACCGTGGTGCTCCAGGCCCCGGTCCCGGGCGCGATCGCCATGCTGGTCATCAGCACTGGAACCTGGCTCGCCTGCCGCTGACCTCCGCTACCGCTGCAGTCGCTTGCCGAACGGCGCGAGGGCGAGCATCCCGAACTTGAGGTGCTGAAAGGCGAAGGGGATGCCGATGATGGTGAGCGCCAGCCCCACACCGAGCACCAGGTGGCTGAGGAAGATCCAGATTCCCGCCACCAGGAGCCACAGCACGTTGAGCGCGAAGCTGCCCACGCCCGCGCCGGGTGCCTCGTCGAAGTCGTGCCCGAACGGGACCAGGCCCAGCTTCGCCAGCTTGAAGCACTGCAGCCCGAACGGGATGCCCACCACCGTCAGGCAGAGGATGACGCCGGCGGCGAGGTACTCGAGGCAGATCAGCCAGCCGCCGCCGAGGATGACCCACAGAACGTTGAGGAGGAAGTCCACCCTTGCTTTACGCCGGACCGGGCCCGGCCATTTCCGGTCCGCCGTTCAGGCCCTGGAGCAAGCGCGCGGCCTCCTTGCCCACCGGGCCGTCGGGGTCGAGGCCCCGGGCCTTCTCCAGCGCGGCGTGCGCGCCGGCCCGGTCGCCCTTGAGCTTGAGCGCGATGCCGAGGTTCAGGTGGCCCCGGGGATTGTCGTGCTGCTTGGAGAGCGCGGCGCGGAACTCGGCGATGGCCCGGTCCACCTCGCCGCTGAGGAGCTCCTCCTTGCCCTTCTGGACATGGTGCTCGGAGTCATTCACCAGCTCGACGTCGAGCACGCTCTTGCCCGCCACGTTGACCAGCAGCGCGCGAAGGATGCCGGTCCAGTAGAAGGTGAGACCCTCGGCGGCAACCACCGCGGCGAGCGGGAGGTCCGGGAGCAGCGGCCTGCCGCGGAACTTGAACCGCACCTTGGTGTAGCGCCCGGCGTTCGCCCACTGCCGCAGCGTCTCGGTCACCTTGCGGAGCGCCTCGTCGATCGCGCCCGGCTGGACGTCCACCGGCAAGGTTGCCGGGGGCCCCTTCGAGACCGCCCTGGTGGGAGCGCGGCGCGGTCGGGGAGGGGAGGACCGCGCGCCGGTGTGCTTGCCCGCAGGGGCGCTGCGACGCAGGGGTGTCTTGCGACGCTTCGAGGAAGGCATGGCTGCACGGACGCTAACAAGAGCGACGACGGCCAGCACGCCAGCGGGAGTGCGCTGCGAGCACCCCGAACACCCGAACCAGCTGTTCTCCGCGGGCAGAGGTGGCGGCTGGGGGACGTCGCGGCAGCCTTGGAGGCGAGGAGAAACGCTCGCGCTGCGTGGGGCGACGCAGAGGCGCAATTCCTGCGCAATGCACGGTTTTTCCTGAGCTTCGGAGCATCCTGGCCCGTGCCATGCAGCGGGTGGAGGGCCGACCGGCATGCATGAGCTGTCCATCTCGCAGGGCATCGTGGAGTCCGTGTGCGAGGCCGTCCCCGAGGGGAAGGTGCTCGCGGTGAGGGTGGAGATCGGCCAGCTCTCCGGCGTCGTCTCGGACTCGGTGCGCTTCTGCTTCGACGCTTGCGCGCAGGGCACCCGGGTGGAGGGCGCGCGCCTGGACATCGTCGACGTGCCGGGCCGCGGCCGCTGTGGGAGCTGCCAGCGCGAGATGGACATGCCGGAGCTGGTGACCCGTTGCCCGTGCGGCAATCCCTTCCTGGAGATTCTTCGTGGGCGCGAGCTCCGAATCCGATCGGTGGAGGTGACGTGATGTGCGCGACCTGCGGATGCTCCGGAACCATCGGAGCGGAGTCGGCGGCGCTCGGCGTGCACGGGCACGGGCCCTCGGACGACCACGACCACGACCACGCGCATGAGCACGGTCACGACCACAGCCACGGTCACGGCCACGAGCACCCGCACGCCCCCTCCGGACCCGACTCGACGGCGGCGCGCACCGTCCAGCTCGAGCAGGAGATCCTGGGAAAGAACCGTCTCCTCGCCGAGCGGAACCGCGGCTGGCTCGAGGGGCGGGAGATCTTCGCCGTCAACCTCATGAGCTCGCCAGGCTCGGGGAAGACCACGCTGCTCGAGCGGACCATCCGCGACCTGGGCAAGGAGGTCGTGGTCTCGGTCATCGAGGGCGATCAGGAGACGCGGCTGGATGCCGAGCGCATCCGTGGAGCCGGGGCGCGCGTGGTGCAGATCAACACCGGGACCGGCTGCCACCTCGATGCCCAGATGCTCGGCCGGGCCCTGCACGAGCTGGGGCCGGCCATGGGCTCGCTGCTCTTCGTGGAGAACGTGGGGAATCTGGTGTGCCCCGCGCTCTTCGACCTCGGCGAGGGCGCGCGGGTGGTCATCGCCTCCACGACCGAGGGTGAGGACAAGCCTCTCAAGTACCCGCACATGTTCCGGGCGGCGGACCTCATCCTCTTGAACAAGGTGGACCTCCTGCCCTACCTGACCTTCGACGTGGGCCGCTTCACCGCCCACGTGCGCCTGGTGAACCCCACGGCCAAGGTGCTCGAGGTCTCGGCCACCCGCGGGGACGGGCTCCCCGGATGGTACCGCTGGCTCGCCTCGCGAGAGGCGTCCGCCCCTCCGCGGGTCTGAGCCTGGTCGCTTCCCCGGGTGGCGCCGGTGCGAGGGACGCGCGTCCACCCTATCCTCAGCAGGCGATGGCCCGCTTCCGTCTCGTCCCCGAGCAGTCCGAGCTGTGGGCCGAGGCGCGCTCCAGACTCCATCCGGTCCGGGTCCACACCGCTGGCCTCACGGGGGTCGTCGAGGCCGAGTTCGGCGCGAACGGGGCGATGCTCGCCACACCCACGCACGTCGAGCTGGAGGCACGGCTTCTGCGCTCCGGGCACGGGCTCCTCGACGGTGAGCTGCAGCGACGGCTCGAGACCCGGACGTACCCGAGGATCCGCGCGGAGCTCACCGGCGTCGTCGTGGCAGGAGACGGTCTCCGTCTCACCGGAGCGCTCACCTTCCACGGTGTCACACGGAGCCTGGAGGTGGACGTCACCGTCCGGCAGCTCGACCCCGCGTGCCTGGTCATCGAGGGCGCTCGGGTCATCGACATGCGGGAGTTCGCTCTACCGCCGCCGTCGTTCCTGATGTTCAAGGTGCAGCCCGAGGTCCAGGTGCGGGCGAGGCTGGTCGCGGAGCACGACGCTTGAAGCAGCAAACCGGCGCCCGACCCGTGAGCTCCGAGACTCGGGCGCGAGACCGGTTGGTCGCTCGGCGCACCCGAAGAGGTCAGCCGGTTCAGGATCCGCTGAGTCGCTCGGTGGGCTGGATCTCCCGGATTCCCTTCGGGTCGATGGTGAGGAAGAACAGCGGCTTCTCCGCCTCGCGCTTGTCGTTGAAGCTGGTCTTTCCGGTCGCGCCCTCGAAGTTCTTCGTCGCCGCGAGCCCTTCCCGCACCGACGCCCGGTCCAGCGCCGCGGTCTGCTTGTCCAGCAGCTGGCGCAGCATCCGCGCCGAGTCGTACCCGACTGCATCGAGCAGGGTGGGCGTGGTGTCCTTGTACGCCTCGCCGTAGAGCCGGACGAAGCGCTTCGTCGCCTCACGGCTGCTGTCGGCGTAGAAGCCGTCCACGAAGACGCTGCAGAGCACGAACTTGCCCCCCCGCTCGACCAGCTGCGGGATGCCGTCGGCGTTCTTCGGAGAGTTCCATCCGTTCCCCCCGAGCAGGGTCACGGTGCGGATTTCTTTCTTCCCGGTGGTCTTCTTGAGGTTCTCGATCTCCTTCGGGTCGCAGGTGTTGGTGATGATGTCCTCCACCGCCAGCGCCGGCGCGACCAGCCCCACCCGCTGCCACTCGTCGGGGATGAAGAGCGCCTCGAAGTCCACGATCGGGTCGAGCTTGCTCTTCGCCTTCTCCACCGCCTTGCGCCGGTGGTAGCTGTCCTTGACGTCCCTGGTCGCCTCCTGGACTTCCTCGAAGTAGTCGCGTCGGTCCTCGAGGTAGTACCGGCCCACCAGCTTCTTGGCCTGGGTGGTGAAGGTGGTCTGGTCCGCGGTGTAGCTCTCGGCGCCCTGCACCGCCCCGCCGTCGTGGACCACCTCGTCCCAGAAGTCGTTGGTCATCTCCACCCCGTACGGTGTGTTCGGGTAGAGGACGGCGAACGTCTTGTAGCCCATGACCCTGGTCGCCCAGGCGACCAGGCCCCTGGTCTGGGCGGAGTAGGTCAGCATGTTCCGGAAGACGAACGGGCCGATGTCGGTCACGTCCTCGCTCCGGGTGAGGGTCAAGAGCGGCAGGCCGAGGTCCTGCGCCACCAGCGCCGCGCGCTTGCTGTCCTCGATGAACAGCGGGCCGATGGCCGCCACTGCCCCGTCGTTGAAGACCAGCTCCTCGACCGCGGTGGCCGCGCGGGTGCCGTCGCCCTGCGTGTCCTTGACCACCAGCTCGACGTCGCTGCCCTTGAGCCCCAGGCGAATGCCGCGCATCACCGCCTCGCCGAAGGCCTTGTACTTGCCGGTGAGCGGGAGCAGCACCCCCAGCGTCCGCCCGCGCACCTGGCCCACCCGGTCGGCGCGGGCCAGCATCTCCTGCGCCTCTGCGGTGTACGGACTCCCCGGCGCGCTGGAGAGCAGCGACTGCAGCGTGGCCTTCAGTTTCGGCACGTCGCGGGTGTGCTGGTACACGCGGGCCAGCTTGAAGGTGAGGAGCGGCCACGCCGGATGCGACGGCGACAGCTCCGCCTGCACCCGCGCGACCTCCTCGCTGCCCACCTGCACGTCCACCAGCTCGCCGACGTGCGCCAGCGCTGCGCTGCGCTCCTCGGGCGTGGAGGCCTGCTCGGCCTTCTGCAGGGCCATCTTCATCGCCTGGTCGTACAGCCGGGCCCCCTCGGCGGAGCGGCGGAGGGCGTCCTCGAGCTGCGCCCGCTGCTCGGCCGGGAGGTGATCCCGCAGGGGGAGCAGCGTCTGGTACGCGTCGCGGTAGCTCTTCAGCTCCAGCGCCGACAGCCCAAGCTTGAACCGGGCATCCTGCGCCTGGGGAAAGAGCGGGTTCTCGAAGAGCAGCTCGTTGAACTGCTTGCGGGCGTTCACGTAGTCGCCCAGCTCGAAGGAGAGGACGCCGGCGCGGTACAGCGCCTCCTCGCCTGCGGTGGTGGCCGGGTAGGCCTTGCGGAAGTTCAGGTAGGTCTCGACCTGCTTCTGCTTCGGCTGGCTCCTGACGGTGGCCTCGAGCTGCGCGAGCGCCTGGTCGGCGTTGGGGTCCTTGCGGATCTCCCCGCTCGGCTTCCGTGGAGGCGCTCCGGGCAGCTCCGGCATCGCGCCCGAGCCCTGGGTGGCGCAGCCGACGGCGAGCAGTGCGGCCAGCGCCGCGGGCGCGAGGCGGAGGTGCATCATGGGGGTCGCTCCTTACCAGACTGCGGCGGACGGGCGACCCCTTGCCAGCGCTACGCCAGCCTCTGGGGCGACTCGGTGACCTCGCGAACGCCTCCCTGGGCGTGCAGCATCTCGAGGAAGCGGGTGAAGGTGTCGAGCGTGCAGGCGGGCCCGGGCGGTCCGAGGCGGCACACCGCCACGCCGTCCCGCTCGACGAGGATGGTCTCTCCGGCCTGCGCCCGCTCCAGCAGCTCGGCGAAACGGAGGGTGGCGTCGGCCTCGGCGACTCGGGTCAGCATGCGCCGGCTATCCTCCCCCGCGATGCGGGTCGCAAGCCGCATCGAGTCAACCTCGACACATCGGCTGGAGACAGAGCGAGCTGCGCCGGGCGACCCGCGCTCACGCGAGCGGCCACGCTCGGGCGCGACAAACCTGTTGCGCTCTGCCGTCGATCGACCGCGGAGGCGTCGGAGCGCAGAAGCCACTCGAGTGCAATTGTGCGGGTCGCATTCACACCCAGTCATGATGAATCCTCGGGTGGTGATTTGTGCGCACAAGTGTGTCGCTGCCGCCACACGAGGTTGCGCAGGGTTTGCGCCCGCCGCGCGCCACCTGGGGTCGTCTGCGCCGCCGCCGAACTGTCGGCAGCGCTGGCTTCTCGACGGGCCAGCGCCCTTTCCCGGAGGACGAGATGAAGCGTGTTCTAGCAATGTGTCTGACCACCGGAGTCGCGGCGTATGCAGCGCCGATCAGCGGAGTGCCTGCCGCGAACAACAAGGCCGACGGCTATGCGCCGGCCCACCAGCTGACCCGGGAGTGGCGACAGCACCCGGTCGCCCAGGGCTCGATGCCGCTCGAGAAC
>Ga0335069_10006694_pt1 | contig 16723 bp, 16 predicted proteins | sample Lox_Sample_11_FD_206714 | JGI IMG/M metagenome (GOLD analysis project Ga0335069, IMG submission 206714) | Soil microbial communities from Loxahatchee National Wildlife Refuge, Florida, United States - Lox_Sample_1.1 | ecosystem: Environmental > Terrestrial > Soil > Wetlands | place: USA...
ACGATGGTGACAATGATGCCGGCGTCGACTCTATCGCCAAGAAAGCCGGATGCAACAGCCGCAATGAGCAAGATCATCACCAACGGGTTCAAGAAAAGACGGAGCAGGTCGAGGATCGGCGAGCGCTGCCGCCGAGGAGTAGGGTCATTCGGACCGAACTTAGTGAGCCGAGCGGCGGCTTCTTGCGAGGTCAAACCCTGAGGGAGCGACGTTGACGGGGTTAAAGACGGAGGAGCCTCGGTTGCACCGGAAATTGCCATTGGACTTAACTCCTTGTTGTACCTCCACCTCTCAAGCGTCGTCGAGTTCACAATGTTCTGATAGTTTTCAATTCTAATCCTTTAGTCGGTACGTTAGAAATCAGCCATGGTACCTTGCGCCCCGAGGCGGCGAGGGCCTTCGAAAAAACGTGCGGTTGCAGCGCCAAAGACACAGCCACCGATGTGCGCTAGATAGGCCACGCCACCGGTCTGAACTGCGGCCACGCTACCAGCATCCAAAAGCTGGGACAAGAACCATAAAACGATAAGAGCTGCGGCCGGGATGAATGTAATACGCACAAAAATGAAGAAAAAAAACAGCGTACGAATTCGGTCGTGAGGGTACGTGACCAGAAACGCGCCCATCACGGCGGCGATCGCCCCGCTCGCCCCGAGATTTGGAAGTGTGGAGCTCGGGATGGCAGCAACCTGCGCTAACATCGCCACGATTCCGCCGAGGAGATAAAAAACAAGATACCTCACAGGGTTCATCGCATCTTCGATTTCGGGACCAAAAGCCCATAAGAACACCATGTTGCCAATGATGTGCGACCAACTACCGTGCAAGAACATGGCGGTGAGAAGGGTAATCCAGCGGTGACCAGCAACAATCTCAGCTGGGATAACCGACCACCGGGTCACGAATGCCTCACCGCCCATGATCTCAAGCCAAAACGCAAAAATGTTCGCGACAATGATGAGGATCGTCATCAAGGGAATGCTTGTCGGCTGTCGCGAAGCGTCACCTAAAGGAACCATGCCTCCCATACTTCCTCCTTCCCCGAGAACATCGGCAAGGCTCGGCGTCGCGGGTCGTATCTTTGCAGCTGTGGTGTCTCATCCTTGACGGGCTTCACAAATCGCTCGGTCTGTCTCAAGCTTGCGAATTGATCTCGGAAGGAAGACGACAGGTCAATTGTGGATTCCGGCCGCCTTCGTCTTCAGAGTGGCTGCCTTGTTCTTCAGAATCTCTGCCTTTGCCTTTTCGTGTTGTTCTTGAGCCAGGCGATGCTCTTTCGTCTTCTGCAGGTGGGTTTGTATCTTCGAGTCCAGCTGGTTCATTTTTTCATGAAGTTTGGCTTTGCGGTCGGCGCTAGCCTTCGCGTGCTCAGATTTGAGTTGCGCTAAGTCTGCTTTCATCGCTGCGGTGTGCTCGTCGTGAATAATGTGTTTCACATCGGATAGCGCTCGGCGGAACACAACACCACCGATCGCTTCCATGCGAGTGTCCACTGGCACGGTCCAGTCCTCCCTAATCTCTGCGACGACGGCAAACTTGCTCGGCAACAGATCCTTCTTGACGTCATCGATGAAGTCCTCGTTTACTCTCGCGTTGTGCAGGTCCGCCGATAAGCCCGCGACCATGCCAACACCAGTGCCGATGACAAATCCGGCCGGTCCGCCGAGCAGACCGATAAGACTGCCGAGAGGCGTTCCGACAATCGTCGCCAGGGGCGGTGCATCATCACTGTGCTTTACGGTTACGGTACCATCTGGATTCTTGCCAATTACTGCGGAGGCGTAGACTGTAACATTGCCCTCGTTCTCCAGTTCAAAAAGGGCCTTCTTGCCTTTGTACGCTTTCTCTTCGGTGTCAAAAACCACTACGAGCATCCTGTCGATCATAGTTTTCTCCTCTCTTCTACTGGGCCGTTCAACTGGATCGCTGCAACACGGACGCCACTCCTAAGTCGTTCCGTGAGTTCATTTTCCTTGCCTGGGGGAGCTCCACTTGTTCGTGAATTCGCGAAGTTCGCGAAAGTCCGCACTGAAATAGAGAGTCGCATGACTCCTGGTGAAACACTCTAGCTACAGCCGATTCGGCAATGCGACCCTAGCGCGCGCTAGCTTTTGGCGACTGCGGCAAGAGGTGAAGCCTCTACTTGAGGAGGAGGTTGCGCCGCCAAGGCATTCTTGACTGCGGCGCCATCCACAGTTTCCTGTTCCAGTAGCTGGTTAGCCAACACGTCAAGCGCACCCTGATGTGCTGCGAGGAATTTCCGTGCACGTTCGTATTGCTGGGTCACAATGCGCTGGACTTCTCCGTCGATCAACTGACGGGTTTCAGGACTCAGTTGGCTGTCGTCCTCGACGGATTTTCCTAAGTATTGGAGCTGTTGACCGGCATAACGCACCGATCCAAGTTTCGGACTCATGCCGAATTCGACGACCATGCGTCGCGCTAACTCTGTCGCCCGCGCAATGTCGTCGCTCGCTCCTGTGCTGATGGTATTGAATTCGATCTGTTCCGCGGCCCGCCCGCCGAGCATTACCGCGAGTTTGTCGTCCAATTCTTCCACTGTAAGTAGATAGCGATCCTCGGTGGGCGTTTGCATCGTGTAGCCTAAGGCACCTCGACTATGAGGAACGATACTGATCTTCGCGACCGGCTCGCTGTTGGGAACCAGTTCCGCAACCAAGGCATGGCCCGACTCGTGATAAGCAACTGTAGTTCGCTCACGCTGGTTCATCACCCGAGTCTTTTTTTCGGAGCCGGCGATGACCCGTTCGATGGCAGCTTCGAAGTCTGCCAGTGTGACTGCTGCCGATTTTCGTCGTGCCGCGAGTAAGGCCGCTTCGTTCATCGCATTAGCAAGGTCAGCTCCGCTAAATCCCGCGGTCATACGAGCTGCCCGTTGCAGATCGAACTCGGGAGATAGCTTTATCTTTCGGCTATGGATTCTCAAGATCTCAACCCGACCTGCAAGGTCTGGATTCCCGATCGTAATTTGCCGGTCGAACCGTCCGGCGCGCAGAAGCGCTGGATCAAGCACCTCCGGTCGATTCGTTGCGGCCATAATAATTACCGGTGCGCTGGTATCGGTTTTGAAGCCGTCGATTTCTGCGAGCAACTGATTCAGGGTCTGCTCGCGCTCATCGTTCGCGCCTAGCCGCATCACACCGGCGCGGCTTTGACCAATTGCGTCGATTTCGTCAATAAATACGATGGAAGGAGCTGCTTTGCGAGCTGTTTCGAAGAGGTCTCGCACTCTCGCTGCACCGACACCAACAAACATCTCGACGAATTCCGATCCGCTGGTTTCAAAGAACGCAACGTGCGCTTCGCTAGCGGTCGCCTTCGCGAGAAGCGTCTTACCAGTTCCGGGTGGACCCACCAACAAAACGCCCTTGGGTATGTGCCCGCCAAGAGTGGCGAATTGTTCCGGGGCTTTTAAGAACTCGATGATCTCTCGCAGGTCAGCAATGGCTTCATCCGCTCCCCCCACATCCTTGTAGGTAACGGTGATGTCTTCAGGTTTGACTTCAATGGCCTTGCTTTTTCCCACTCCGAAGATTCCGCCCATGCGGTCTCCAGCTAATCGGCCGAAGGCGCCAAACCACAAAAGGCCGAGTATGGCAAGGGGAAGAACGTATTGCCCGAGGAGAGTTCCAATAGGGCTCGCAGGCCGTTGAAATTGGTAGGTCACATTTGCTTTCTTGAGGTCTTCGGTCAATTGGGGATCCGAGCCTGACATGAAAACGGTATTGAACGGCACCAGCGACCCACTCCCCTTTGGGTCTTTCATTTTCCCCACAATGGAGCTTTCGCTGATCGTTACTTCGACGATCTGAGCGTTTGTCAGTTTGTTTTTGAACTCGCTGTACGAAATCTCTGTGTTCTTATTCCAAAGCGCAAGGACAAACGCCTGAAACAGCCACAAAACGATGAAGCTGGTTACCAGATAGCCCATGCTGAACTGCATGCGCCGGCGTTTTTCCTCTTCGCTTGGCTTGTCGTCCCGATCGCGCCGGGGCGGCGATGATTTATCTGCTCGCATAGGTCTCACGCTCCCTCTACAGTGTGCCGCTGTATTTGGACTACCAGAGATGCCGGGAACTCGCAGCTAGCCTTTCTCCCCAGTGGCACGATCAAACGCGTCCGCTAGGTCTTGCCAAGCTTTGTTGAAACCCGCCCGAATGTCTTTCCAAGCTCTGGCGTCCTCCTGCTTTCTGGCATGCATGCTTGCTTTGAATTCAGCGAAGGCATGCTGAGCTGTTGTGATGCCGCTTTCCAGTTTGTCTCGAGCGTCGGCTTTTGCCAGAGCAGCGCGGACGTGGAGAATCTGGAACCACTTCTTCGCCTGCAGCAACCGCTCTTCGAAGCTAAAGCGCATTTTTGTGCGAGTGCGCCGAATCCGTGCCTGGACCGCGGAAAGATGGTTTTCAATAGCGGTCTTTGCGTCGCCGCTTGCATGGGCTGCTTTAACCTTCAGCTCGGAAGCCTCTTCTTCTAGCGCATCGATCTGGTCTTCTATAATTTGCTGCAGCTCATCATGCAAATAATTCATCTGTCGGTGCAAACCGTCAAGGCTAGACGCAATTCCATACTTTGCCGCCTGTCCGCTCAATTGCAGCCTGGACTTCATTTCATGGATATCCGACTTCAAATCGGCGCTGACCGCCTTGATATGATCCTCGAGCTGTTCGCGCTTGAAATCGAGTTCTGCCCTAGCGGTAGCGATTTCGCCTTCGATCTTGAGTCTATCCGCCTGGGTAGCCGAATTTGCATTTGCGAGTTTCGTCTTGATTTTGGTCTGGAGGGACTCGATTTCCACTTTCGAGCGCGCGATGTACGCGTTCAGTTCTGCCTCGCGCTCTTCCCGCTTCATTTCTCTTTCGACAACCTGGCCGAGGTTCTGAAGTTCCTCCTCGATTCGCTCGGCATAACTCTCTTCGACGACAACAGCCAGCATTGAACTGTCGTTTGTGAGGCTGCCTGAAATGTCCTGTAGAGATTTGTCGCGAACTAACCTCTCCGTGAGACGGATGCTCCCAGCTCCAACCGCGGCGCCGACGGCCGCTCCGGCGATTGCGCCCGCTGGACCACCGAAACCGCCGCCCGCGATGGCTCCGGCGACGCCAGTGGCTGCAGCTGAGATTTTCTCGGCATGTTCATCATCCAACTCACGAAGCGTGGTGCGACCCTTTTCATCCTTGCTGATGGCAGCGTAATCGATCAGCTCAATCCAGTGCTCATGATCGAGCCGTCTCACTGTATCAAGAGCCTTCCCCGCGCCATCTTTGGAATTGGTTGTTAATTCGATCAGGATTAAGTTGCCCATTGCGTTTCTCCTTGTATTCAGCATCAATCTGGGAATTCATCGCCGAGGCTTAGACTTGCTTTTGCCAAGGGCTGATTTCACATCCTCAAAAGTTGCTACGACCGCTAGTCCTGCTCCCCATATGACTGGAAACAGAAAGAAAAACAGAATCAGTCCGAATTCAGCCTTCGAAGAAAGCTGGGGGAAAAGCACGCCGGTGATTGAGCTGGTGATCATTGCTTTCTGACTAAGCAAGACGAGTGCCAAATAACCACTTTGGATTGGAGGAAGCATTTGGAACCTCCGTATTAAACGGTGTGGTTGTTTCAACGTTGAGAGGGATGAAGACAGTTCCAGTGAAACGGCTTCAAGGCCAAGCGGGCCTTGCACGTGAGGTCGAATTCCCATGCGACATCCGCGAACCAGTATCCAAGGCTGTTGGTTCCAGTTCTTTTTGTCGTGGCCCACAGAGTTCTTTGTTGAGAAGGCTGGTACACGTTCGAAAGCGCGGCGGAAAACGCTGAGCTTGGCAAGCCAGACCAATTGAATTGCCTGGAGCGAGGGTCGTAGTAGAGACTGTGACGGCTTGCTCGCGCCAGGCGTTGAAAGAAGGTGCCCTGTCTGTCGGTCTCGTAAATGTCCCGCTTCTCTGAGATGGCTGGGACAAGCAGCTTCCGCAAGAACTTGCCATTGATGTTGTCTGCGAGTGCCACCTCGTAGTGATAGCGGTAGGCGTCCGCTCCAGAACCAAAGCCCGCCGGCTGAAACACGAAGTTAGAAAACGCAGCCGTTGCTGGCGGGACGAAGGCTGTGGACAGTGCACCTGGAACTGTTGTGAAGGTTGCCTGTTCGAAGTCCTGACGGTAGACCGCAATATTCCCGTTTATCTGGCACTGGCAACACGGCACGAGTCCCCCGCAGCAGAAGAATGCTACAGGGATCCGGAAGCATCTCAAGACTTCGCACCGAATTGAACATTCTCCATTCATAAGCATTCGACTGGCAAACGTTGCACCGCTGTGAATCCATCGCGTCAACACCACCAGGTGGAACTCATTCTTAGGGCTGCGGTCCCACTTCCCAGAGATCCTGCTTTTTCAAGCGTGTAACTAATCGTCCGCTGTGCTTGGAGCGAGCCCAGTTGCTGACAAAACGAAAGCACAGAACAGAAGAGTAGAACCGCGGCTGCTACAAAAGCGACGATGAGAGCCGTGAGTGAGAACAGCGCCGCCGAGTTCACGATGCCGTCGAGGCTATCGGCTGTTAAAGGCATATCACTCACCTGCGCGAGTCTTTCACCCACGGCCAATGTTGCTACGCAGTTCTGGAACTCAGTTTGGGCAGGCTGTGAATTGCGGCAGCGAAACCAATCAAAGCGGAACCGTCGAGCACCAAGTCGATGCCAATGGCCAGCCCGACGAAAAAAGTGCTAGCAGATGGCCAATGCGTAAGAAGCATGAAGCCGAGGGCGACAGAGCATATTCCTGCGAAGACCATCCAGCCCCACCTGGGGAATCGAATGACGCTGGCCCCCACGGTGCGGAACAGCCCCCCGACAACGAACAGTGATGCCAGCAGCAGCGTGATTCCCTCGGCGCCCGCGTTGGGATAGCGGATCAGAAGATATCCTACGACGCCGCGGATGATTGCATTGAACATGTACAGGAAGAACCCTCCCCAACTCAGAGCCTGCAAGGCGTTCACGAGCCATACCAGACCGCTGAGCGCTAGGATCCATCCAAGAACCAAGATTGATACTGTCGTCGCGGTTTGGGAAGTTCCGATGCACACTACTCCAAGCGCGACCAACAGGATTCCCAGCACAAGAAACCAGCCCCATGATTTCCGGACTTCTTCAAGACCTTCCCAAAACATATCAGCGAGAGTTCCCATGATTCTTCTCCTTTCTTCGTCTAAAGCCACCTGTATGCGATTCTCCAAGGCAACACTTCTGGTGATGTTCCTATCCGTAGTAAGGCGCAGCGTCGCCGTATCATTGTTCCCATGCCCGTTCAAGTGCGCGTTCTTTCTCGCGAGACAATTCGCCACGCGTCTTTTGAATTTCGCCTTCTGCAAAAACCGGTGGCGAATAGACGACGATTACCTTCAAAGCGCGATGGCCTGAATTGACTAAGCTGTGTGTCCTCCCTGTAGGCACAAACACCAAGTCATGCTTGACGACGTCGTGCGATCGCTCCTCCAGGACTGATTTGCCCTTGCCTTCGATAATGAATACCAACGCGTCGGCATCCTTTCGTTCTTTTTCGGTTTCCCCGCCCTTCGAGATATTCATCACGACCAATTGACTATGTGACCCCGTGAAAACCACCTTGCGGTAGAGCTCATTTTCTCGGGCAAACTTTTTTATGTCGCCTTCAAACCAGAATGAAGCGGATTTCTTGTTCGGTTTATGGGTCATGACTTCGCCTCCGTAGCGCCAATCCTTACATTGCCAGCACCAGTCATTTGGGGTTCCTGCACCGCACCAGTCGAGCCTCCCTGATCGGTCTCGAGAACTCGTTTTATGTGCGCGAGATAACCCTCGAGCGACGAACGAGTCCGGGAAACCGCCGCCTTTCTCAACATAGAGCCTTTAGGTCCGGTCAAACCCGCTTGCCGCGATCCCTTGATGGTTATCAGGTAAAACCCCGTGTCCTCTGGGCGACTGTCGCTCTTCGCACAGACGGACACGTCGAGCGCAGTTTCAAAGTAGTGGCTGGCGTAGAGCTGCTTAATGACAACCGCGTTGATCTGTTGCGACGATCCCGCGCCACCATAAATGACTGCGTGATTCATACGCAGCGTCGGTTTCAGACCAAACTTAACTCTTTCCCAGTAGAAAACACTCTCGGCATTCGCGAGTTGAATCTGTGGATAGCCGATCAAGTACCGCTCGAGGTCAGGAAGGTAATGCGATAGCGAGGACGGCACCAGTGCGTCGAATTGTTTGACGACGTCGACCGGCTGTTCCTTGTCGTAGTAACCTCCCAGAGCGCTGTCGCCATCCTTCTGATATCTGATCAGCGCTTCGAAAGTCATTTTTTGCGCGAGCCTGTTTACTTGTGTGGTAACGTCGGGCGCGGACCAGTCCACCGCGCTCTGAAATTCTTCTATGGATTCGACGGGCAGTTGCAACAGGCACTTGCCCGGCCTGCAGCTCCGCAAGTCCTTAATATCCTGATCGTCCAAAACGAAACCTTCGAAATCAGAGAGCTTCGGGGGCGCGCTGATTTGGCGGACGGCAAGGTAGTTAGGTGAATTTCGGAGATTGGTCAGATTCCGTACGGTCTTCAGGTAGTCGCCTGGAGAGGCGTTGATGTAGATTGCACCGAAAACCGTGATCTCCGACGGGGTCTTTGTAGTGAGTACTTGCGCTACCGGTTTTCCACGTTCAAGACTTGCAATCTGTTCATTTGTGAGGCCGATATACTCCTTGAAAAACGTTTGTGGTTCGGGGGTTGTTTGTGCCGCACACGGCAGCGCTCCCCACATTACGAGAATTGCAAGCCCGACGTTCTTCATGACCAAATCTCCCGGTTCAGAATTCACATTGCAATCGTCGTGCCGGTTACCAACATGTCGGCAAGCTAGAAGAATTGAGAAAGAACAAACAGATTGCCGGATGATCTTCACCCATAATCGTTTCCTGGTGACATTTAGTTTCTGCGCGAACGAATTGCGGGATCCAAAGCCACCGATTATCCGATTGTCCCGGAGCTTTTGCGGCCTCTTGAAGACTGGCTTGGTTTCCGCTTCCCAATCCACTCTCGGATATAGGCCGGGCAATTCTTGAGGACTACGTTATCCGCTTCGCAACTCGCCAGAAAACCCAGGGCGTCTCGAGCGACTAACGTTACATCCTTTAAATCCAGAACTAGGTGATCGACCGGTTTTTCCAATTGAAAAAGGCGCTGTAGCTCCAATACATCTTCCGGGTCGATTCGGCCGCATAAGGTATAGACGATTTCGCCGTTCACCGATCTTTCGATTCTCAGCATGGCATGGTTCCAAGCAACCCAAGCGAGCTAAGTGCAACTTAGTCGCCACAGTTTAGGCTGCTGCAATTGGGAGCTCCGGCTTGGTACTTCAGATGGCGAAAGTTCGCCATTTGGCGAAATCTCGCACAAAGTGTTCGACATCCAGGCCGAAGTGAGGCGGGAGAAATACTTAGGAAAGGTCTCTAAACCGATTTTTGACGATCTTTAGTGACCGGATCTTGGACTCCAATGTCGATCTCGGCATGCCCAGCTTGACCGCTGCTCCCAACGCTCCCGAGACTCGGCCGTGGCATTCGCGCAATGCGGCCTCGATGGCTTCGCGCTCCTCTACCTCAAGCCGTCGCGAGAGTTCAAGTTGAGCCGTAGACTCCTTGGCGGGGCGTTGCTGGGAAAGCCAGCTTTCGTCGATGGAGAGGCTTTCCGACTCGCAAAGAATGACGGACCGCTCAATGATGTTTTGCAGCTCACGAATGTTGCCCGGCCACGGGTACGACTTTAGCAGTTCCAGACTCTTCTTACTTATGCCGGTTATTTTCCTCCCTGCCTTCCTTGCATATCGATCGATGAAATACGCAATCAGCAGAGGAATGTCTTCCTGCCTCTCGCGCAAAGGAGGAATCTCGATCGGAAAGACATTGAGCCGATAAAACAGGTCGCTGCGAAAGACGCCGGCAGCAATGGCTGACCGCAGGTCACGATTCGTTGCGGCGATCACACGTACATCCGTCTGGATGGATCGGGTTCCACCCACACGCTCAAACTCGTGCTCCTGTAGGACACGCAAAAGAGCGATTTGGGTTTCGACGGGAAGCTCTCCCACCTCGTCGATGAAAATGGTGCCACCGGCTGCCATTTCAAATCGTCCTAAACGCTGCTGCATTGCACCGGTAAAGGCGCCCTTCTCATGCCCAAACAATTCGGAGGCGATCAAGTCGCGAGGGATGGCCGCACAGTTCACACTTACAAATGCCCGAGAAGCGCGGTGCGAGTGTTTGTGGATGGCGCGAGCAATCAGTTCCTTGCCGGTCCCGGTTTCGCCAGTGATCAGCACGGTCGAGTCCGTTGGCGCAACCTTGGATACTCGAGAAAGAACCAGCTGCAGCGCCGGAGAATCACCAACGATCTCCTCGAACATCGATGCTTTGTCAATTTCATCGCGTAAGGCAATGTTCTCTTTATGGAGCTGATCCTTTAGCTTCTGGACTTCGTCAAGAGCACTCTGCAGACTATCTTCCGCCAGCTTTCGATCCTCAATGTCGAAACTACTTCCGTACCATTTGACGGTTTTCCCAGCCTTGTCAGACAGCGGTACGGTGCGATGCAGCATCGTGCGGAATGCGCCGTCAGCCCGCCGGACACGTGCTTCGTGTTCACACATTGCACCACTGGCGAGGCTTGCACGCCAATGCGCCACGATTCCGCCCACATCTTGCGGATGGATCAGGCTCGTCCAGCCCCATCCGAGCAGCGCTTCCATCGGGGCACCAACGTATTCCAACCACTTCTGGTTAAAGAAATCGAAATTGCCGTCTGGCCACGCCGTGTGCACTAGCGCGGGAATCATGTCGACAACGTTTCGAAGACTATCTTCGGCGTTTTTTAGATCATGAATATCGACCGCTGAAGAATACCAGCGTACAACGTTTCCCCGTTGATCGTGAACAGGATTCACGCGAAATCGAAACCAGCGGTACTCGCCATCCTTGCGACGGACACGAAACTCCAGTTGAAATGGTGCGTTACCGGCATATAGTCGGTCACGCTCAGCCATCACTCTCTCGATATCATCAGGATGAACGGATTCGATTGCAGTGCTTGAAGCGGACTCGATCTCCTTAAGAGCGTCACCGTGATAATCAATCCAAGGGCCATTCGCAAAGAGAGGCCGACCAGCTGGATCATGAATCAGAATATGCCCGGGGATGGCATCAAGGAGTTGGCGAATGCCGCTTTCCTTCTGTGTCAGCTCATCTTCCGTTCGATTGCGCTGCTCCCGCGTCCGTAGTTCCTCAAGTTCAACTGCCAGGGTGGAAGCAACACTCCTGAGAACCTCCACAGCACCAGGTTCGAACTCGGTTGGATCTTCGGCAAAGACAGTCAGCGCCCCATAGAGTCGCCTGTCCGATTCGATGGGTATGGAAAGCACCTCGCCAGCGCGGAAGACCTGTGCGGTCTGAATAACAGTGGCTGCTGCCTGGTCGGCAGCCTCGCGCAAATCATGCGTTTGGCTTTCGCCTTCAGCAACCACAAATGCAGCCCTGTGGGGCGCTTTCTGGCTATCGCCTTCGGAATAGGCAATTTCCGCATAACGGAGGTAACCTGTTCTAGTCAATATCTCGCAGACGCGCTGGATTAGCTGTTCCGCCGCAACTCGCTCCTGCATCAATGTCCGACACTCGTCCCTTGCCGCAAATAATTTGCGAGTTTGGGTCGACCCACCAGCAGTACCAGTCGTAGCTTCGTTGAATGCCATAGATAAGGCGATGCTCGCTGTACGTTGGGGCCCTGCAGGCTATGGCCGCATTATAGGACGAAAAGGCAATGATTGGGCATCCAACTCTCGCGGCATCGTTGCTGTAGAGAATTACGGACACCGCTTCCCCGCCACTTTGGCATAAGATAGCTGAGCACCTATCCGGATGCGATATGCCCGACCGCATGAGCTGCTCATCGGAAAGCGCCTTCGCAGCGCAAGCGCACTATCGTTGCTCGCCACACTCCTCATTTTGTTGCCTTGGCTTGCAGCTGCATTTCCTCAGAAGCCACCCGAGCGCATTGTCTCACCGGAGGTCAGCGCCGACCATCGCGTAACGTTCCGTTTCTATGCGCCCAAGGCGAAGCAGGTGTTGATCCTAATGGACGGTTACCGCAAGCCGCTCCACATGACCAAGGACCAAAGCGGCGTGTGGAGCGTCACCACCGACCCGCTTGTGCCTGATCTCTATGGCTATTCGATACTGAAGGACGGATTATTTGTTCTCGACCCGAACAATCCCGAGCGGCGCCCGAACCGATACCTTTCGGACAACAGCGTGCACGTCCCGGGGCGGTCTTCCCTACCATGGGAAGTGAATGAGGTGCCCCATGGACGGGTGCAGCACCAGTTTTATCATTCAACTCTGGCCAACCGCGACCGCGATTTCTACGTTTACACGCCTCCGGGATACGACGCCTCCGCGAAGGTGCGCTACCCCGTCTTGTACCTGCTGCAGGGCTTCAGCGATGAGGCAAATGCCTGGATTTTAGTCGGGCGCGCGAACGTCATTCTCGACAACCTTATCGCCCAAGGCAAAGCCAAACCCATGATCGTGGTCATGCCGCTCTGCTACGGCATGCACGAGATCATTGCCCACGGCTGGGAGGCGACTCGCACTCGAGGGCTGTTACCAAAGAACTACGACAAATTGCGCGAAGACCTGCTTCAGGAAATCGTGCCCTTGATTGAAAGCAGCTACTCCGCAAAAACGGATCGTGAATCGCGTGCGATTGCTGGGTTTTCCATTGGCGGCTTTGAAACTCTATTCGTCGGACTAAACAACCTTGACCGCTTCGCCTATCTTGGGGCGTTCAGCAGCGTGGGGATGGGCAAACAGTATGCTGCGACGTTCGGCAATCTCGATTCCAACAAGGCTCCGAAGATACGTCTTCTCTGGATCTCCTGCGGCAGAGACGACCTTCTGCTCATGGAGAATGAAAAATTCCGCGACTGGCTCGCCTCAATAGGGATTCGCGTCCAGTGGGTCGAGTCGCCCGGCGCGCACTGGTGGCCGGTCTGGCGCCGCAATTTGTCGGATCTGCTCCCACAGCTATTTCAGGACGCACCCGCGCCCAGTGACTATTGGACGCAGCAAGTCCAGCCCCAACGCTAATCTATTCGCGAATGGTGAGCACGGGGCAATGTGCTCGTGTGATCAACTCATATACTGAACCCGGGATTGGAAGATGTGCCGCGATGACCGGATCGACACGATTTACGGGCATCACTATCAAGTCCACCCCTACTTGCGATGCAAAACTGAGAATCGCTTCCGCCGCCGAGCCGAACCCGCGCTCAAAGCGAACGCGGCCGCGCAGGTCAGAATCCTCGGGGACGTGGTTCTCTATCCAGTATTTGAATGGTTCGATGATCCCTTGTTGCTTCTCTTCCCGAGCGGCGGATGACGGCACACCTTCGCTTACGTTCATCACGGTCAGATTGGCAGCAAAGCGCTCGGCTAATGAAACAGCATACGTCGCGGCTTCACTTGAATCGGGCTCGAACCGCAACAGGTACAAAACATGGCGGAGTTCAACATTAGCCGGGGCCGTTCCAGCTTGAGGCCCTACAGTCAAAACCGGGCATTGAGCCATGCGCAGCACTTCTTCGGCTATCGAGCCCAACAGCAATTTCTTGAGGGCTCTGCGGCCGTGTGTACCAAGAACTACCAAATCGCTGTGTCTTCGGCGAAGAAGATCGGTGAGGACCTCCGCGACCGTACCCTCCGCGACGAGTGTTTCACAACTAGCGTCACTTAGAGGCTGCGTTTTCGTCAGGCGATTGAGTTTCAGTTCAGCTTGCTCGTGGGCCTGATTGATGATCGTGCGACTGGATTCGGACTCTGTGAGATTGAATGGTTCAAGATCGATGACGTGAACTACATCCAGTGTGGCATGGTAACGCTCCGCAATCTTTGCCGCATATACAAACGCCGCGCCAGCAACAAGGGAGAAGTCCGTTGCGAACAAGACTCGATCAAGTTGGATTCCAGCTTTCGCTCGCGCCGGTTCCATTGGTTTCGTCTCGATATTATGCGTCACGTGCTCCTCCTTAATTATTGCCGTAGACCATGTCGAAGGTCTAAGCGGGCGAAATGTCTCTAGTCGAGACGCTTCGGGCAAGCTACCCGGTTGAAAACGACCACGGTGGCAAGGTCTTGGTTCTGGTTCGAAGAACCACAAGCATAAACGGTGCAAAACCGCCGGATGGATACGTTTTCGTAGTCCGTACGGAGAAGTTGTTTGCCTTCGACCTCGACTTTGTCGGTGGCGATCTGTTTGCCCCTCTGGTCTACAGGTACGACTGCTTGAAGAATCTGAGACACCGCTTCGGAAGACATGGGCGGAATTGGGTTCCTCACTTCAAAGAGCAGCCGCTGGGGCTCGATCAGCAGTTGACAGGCCAAACGATCTGGTCCGTACTCAACGGTTACCGTAATCCCCGAAGGTGCCACGAAGCGTTCCATGGTAGGTTCCCCATAGAGTCTCCGGAAGTGCTCTGGACCTGGGATCTCGGTGTTATTGGGAGTTGCCAAGAAAAGATATCCTGCGATGATCGGCGCAAGCAGTAATGGAATCTTCATAAGACCTTCTCCGGGAACCAAAACTTGATCCCAGGGACTCACAGATTGCGAAGACTAAGAGCCAGCGCGATCCAAGCCCAACCGTAGAAAACCAGGTCTATCCCAATGAAGAGCCCGATGACCCAAAGACCGGAAACCGGCCACTGTGCGAGAAGCAAGCCACCTAAAATCGAGGCAACAACTCCGTTTAGGGCATGCCAACCCCAGCCAGGAAAATGGGTCCACATAGCGGAAATGAATTGATAAAGCCCGCCAATCAAAAAGAATACCGACATGACTAGGGTGACCGCCTCGGCGCTGATCACTGGTTTCACGAGCATGGCAGCGCCCGTGATGCCGAAAAGAATTGCGACCAGCAGATGCAAAGAGAAACCTGCCCAGTTTCCAACCATGAAGGCATGAACGAATTCGATTGCCGACCCAAAGACAAGTAACCACCCGAAGAAAACCATGGAGGCCACAGTGGTGGCGAAGGATCGGACAATTGCGGCGATGCCGAGCAACAACAATACGACCCCAAACGCGAGGAACCATCCCCAGTTATGGAGCATTTGAGGAGTGGCTTTCACTACTAGGACTTCAATCGGCCCAAACATTAGCGGTTCTCCTTTCGCGAGTTTTGAACTCCCCGTAGGTCTAACATTAGGTTGCAGCAGTCTAGAGGCCACATTTAATCTATTGAGAACATTCGGGCCGACACATCACGCGATGACATTTCCCGTCGTGAATTCGCGAAACTCGCAAAAACGGCCGCGACGTGAAGGGGCGTTCCAGGTGCCCGTCAAGGCGCCTGAATGATAGCCGTGCTCTCACTGACCTTCTCCTGTAGTTTCTTCCTCGCCAGGGCCTCCGCGCGAATTTTGTCTGTGCATGCACCACAAATCGTCTTCTCAGAAGGCTTGCCACAAATACTGCAAATGGGTTCGCAATGCTGTCGTGGATGTGGGGGCGTTGCGTGAGTCATAGCTGTTCCTCGAGTTTCAGTGAGCTGGAACGTCACACTGCTACAGTTTCTTCGTGAATTCGCGAAATTCTCGGAAAGCTGCCCGTGATCCGTGGATGGACCCTTGAACAGGAGGTCTTGAAACGATACTTGTCGATATTCATCGATCGGATTTTCGATTCAAGAGTGGATGCCGGAATACCAAGCTTGGCAGCCGCTCCCGATGGTCCTGAAACGCGACCTCGAGTTTCGGCTAATGCAGCTGCGATCGTTTCGCGTTCTTCCGTTGAAGATCTTCTGAAGGAAACGTGTCCTTCTGGCTGGAATTGGAATGGCTCGCCCGAAAGCCAGCCCTTCTTGATAGAAAGGTTGCCTTTCTCATAGACGACCACCGAGCGCTCAATCACATTCTGCAATTCCCGAACGTTTCCCGGCCATGGATACTGAGTAAATGCCTTCATGGTCTCTGAAGAAATCGCACCCACGGTCTTGTTCATCCGGAGGGAGAATTGATGAACGAAATACCTCACGAGCAGAGGGATGTCTTCTGTACGTTCACGCAGGGGCGGGACCGAAATAGGGAAAACGTTTAGGCGGTAGTAGAGATCAAGTCGAAACTGTTTTTCCACGATCATTTCTTCGAGGGGGCGGTTGGTCGCGGCCATGATACGGACGTCGACCTTCCTCGTCCTTGTGCTGCCCAATCTCTCGAACTCTTTGTCCTGCAAGACGCGAAGGAGTTTCGGTTGGAGCTCCAGCGGGATGTCTCCAATTTCATCGAGAAACAATGATCCTCGGTCTGCGAGTTCCAGCCGACCGATTCTCTGAGCGACAGCACCGGTAAAGGCACCGCGTTCGTGTCCAAAGAGTTCGCTTTCCAACAGACCACCAGGAATAGCAGCGCAGTTGACTTTCACAAAAGGCTGCCTTGTCCGTCGGCTACGATTGTGAATGGCATGTGCAATTAGTTCCTTGCCAGTGCCTGTTTCGCCCTGCAGGAGCACGGTCGAATCGCTCGGGGCAACCATTTCAACAAGTTCCAGCACTTCGCGAAGCGCTGGACTTCTGCCTACGATACCTGCGAAGCTCGCATCGGGGGGTATAGCTCCGTCCATCTCGTTGTTGTCGTTCGCACTGATCA
>Ga0335069_10006695_pt1 | contig 16718 bp, 10 predicted proteins | sample Lox_Sample_11_FD_206714 | JGI IMG/M metagenome (GOLD analysis project Ga0335069, IMG submission 206714) | Soil microbial communities from Loxahatchee National Wildlife Refuge, Florida, United States - Lox_Sample_1.1 | ecosystem: Environmental > Terrestrial > Soil > Wetlands | place: USA...
GGGGACAGCCGGGACGCCTTTTTGAGCGACACCGCCGTCCCCCCCTCCTTCCATACGGTCTTCCTAGGCTCCAACGCCGAAACGGTGATTTACAGCCAGTCCGGCGCCGGCGGATGGAAGATCACGGTGACTTACACCGACGGCTCGGTAAAGTCCTTTGACGAGGACGGCCACCGCCTTTGACGAGAACGGCCTAACCTAAAAACAAAAAGCCCCGCGGCCTTAAGGCCGCAGGGCTTTTTTTATTTCATTTACGGGTTGTCCTGCAGGAAGGTATAGAGGGTGACGCCGTTACGCCAGACAAAGAGCCGCACGCCGTCCTTGAGGTCGGACTTTTTCAGGATCTGGTCCAACTGCTTGGCCGAGACCAGGCTGTTGTTCCCCACCTTCAAAATCACGTCCCCCGGCTGTAAGCCCGAGCCCGCGGCGGGGCTTCCCGGCTCAATCCCGGTCACCACCGGGCCCTTGGGCGCCCCCTCGGGCAATTGCTGGCGGATATCGGGGGTTTGGTCCTGGTAGGAAAGCCCCAGGCTGCTGCCGGAATCCCCGGCGGCGTTGTCCTCCCCACCGTTGTCGGCGGAAGCCCCCGGTTGCGCCGCGGTGTCCTTGAGGGTCTGCAGGGTGACCGAGACCTGGCTCTGGGCCCCGTTGCGCAGGATCGTGAGATGCGCCACCTGCCCGGGCGTGTAGGCGTAAAGCTTGGTGACCAAGTCGTTGGAGCTATCCACCGGATTTCCGTCGATGGAAAGGACGATGTCCCCGGGCTTGAGGCCCGCCTTCTCGGCAGCGCTGCCCGGATTGATGTTGGAAATGAGCGCACCCTGGGTCGACGAAAGGCCGAAACTCTTGGCCATTTGGGGGTTTAGGGACTGCACCACGGCGCCCAAACCCGCCCGAATGACCTTACCCTGGTTCACCAGATCGTCGGCCACCTTCTTGGCGATGTTGATGGGGATGGCGAAGCCGATGCCGATGGAGCCGCCGGATTGGCTGTAGATGGCGCTATTGATGCCGATGACCTCCCCTTGAATGTTGCAAAGCGGCCCCCCGGAGTTGCCCGGGTTGATGGAGGCGTCGGTTTGGATATAGCTCTGGGCGCCGCCGCCCTCGCTGATCTCCACGCTGCGTCCCTTGGCCGAGATGACCCCGGTGGTCACCGTGTGGTCCAGGGCGAAGGGGTTGCCGATGGCGATCGCCCATTCACCCACCTTCAAGGCATCCGAGTCGCCCAAGACCACCGTGGGAAAGGTCTTCTTGCCGTCGGAAATCTTGATGACGGCGATGTCGGTTTTGGTGTCCTTGCCGATGATCTTGGCGGGGTAGGTGGTGCCGTTCTCGAAAGTCACCGTGACTTTCTCGGCCTTCCCCACCACGTGGGCGTTGGTGACGATGGTGCCGTCGGGCGTCACGATGAAACCCGAACCCAGGCTGCGCTGCTTTTGCTTGAATTGGGGGATGCCGCCGCCATTGGGCCCATTGAAGAAATAACGCCACAGGTCGTTCATGTTGCCGAATTGGCTGAAGCCTTGGACGTCTTCCGTCCATTCGGAGCTGATGTTGACCACCGCCGGGCTGACCGAGGCCGCCACATCGATGAAGGCGTTTTGGAGCGCCAGGGCCGCGTTGTTGGCGCCCAGCTTGACGGGGGCTTCTTGGGCCTGGGTTAAATCCAGGGCCAAGGCCTGGGCGACGGGTCCGAAACTTAAACCCAATCCCAAGACGAGGGCGGTCCAACCCTTGAAGACACGGGATTTTTTCATTGCGGTCCATCCTTTTTCGAATTTAATTCGGCGAGCTTTTCCCGGATGGTTTCCGGGGCGATTTCCCGCCTGCGTAATAGACGATCCAGGTCGGGGTGATGGGTGCAGAGGGTCACCACTATTTTGACCCCCGCCAAGTTCACGCCGCAAATCTTCACTAAATAGTTGATGGCCTCCAAGCGCTCCACGTCGGCCTGGGAATACATGCGGGTGCGGCGCAGGGTCCGGCAGGGCGCGATCAGCCCCAGGCGCTCGTATTGGCGCAAGGTCTGCTCATGCACGCCCAAAAGATGGGCCACCACGCTGATGGTGTAAACCGGGTGTTCGGGTGAGAGGTCCATGGTTCCTTATCCAAAGAAAAAGGCCGGCCCTTGGGGGACCGGCCTTCGATTTAAAACTTACGCCACATAATCCCTGAGTTCTTCCACGCCTTCCACGGAACGGATCTTGCGCATGGCGCGCTCCTCGATCTGGCGCACCCTTTCCTTGGAGATGCTCAGGGATTTCCCGATCTCATCCAAGGTGCGCGCCCCCTTGCCGTCCAACCCGTAACGCCAGGACAAAATTTTCGCGTCCCGGGGATCGAGCCCTCCCAAAAGCCCCGTGAGCTTGCCCGTCAAGTCCCGGTCCATGAGCTGCTTCTCGAACTGCTCGGCGTCCTTGGGGTCCGCCAGGAAATCCAAAATCGGCGTCTCGCTGTCCCCCACCTTGGTGGTGTCCAAGGACAGGTAGCCGTGGCTGAATTGCCGCACCTCGCTCAAGGTTTTGCGGTCGATGTCGGCCTTTTTCATGGCGTCCAGGTCGGAGAGTTCCCCGCCGGCCTTTTGCTGCAGTTCGGCGAGTTTCTTGCCGATCTTGCGCATCTTCTTGGTCTGGCTCTGGGGAATGCGCACGATGTCCCCCTTATCCAAGATGGCGGCCAAAATGGACTGGCGGATCCACCAGACGGCGTAGGAGACGAACCGGACGCCCCGAGCCGGGTCAAAGGTGCGGGCGGCCTTCATGAGCCCCAGGTTGCCCTCATTGATGAGGTCAAGAAACGAAAGCCCGCGGTTGCGGTAGCCCTTGGCCACCGACACTACGAAACGCAGGTTCGCCTCGATCAATCGGGTGAGCGCCTTCTCATCGCCCTTGCGGGCGGCCTCGCTGATTTCTTTTTCCTGCTCGGGGGTCAAAAGCTCGACCCGGGCGATTTCTTTCAGATAGGTTCCGAGGGATTTTTCCTCGCTCAAAAAGGGAAACTTTTCCATGACTGGACTCCTTTGAAGACCCATGTCTTCATTCACTTTTTATCTAACGATTAAAATATATAATATGAGTCTATTCATGTCAAGTAATATAAAATAATCCCATAGATCCTCTCCTAATTTAGACGCGGATATTGGCCATTTGTGACTTAAAGGGGTTTGGGGCGAGAAAAGGCCTAAAAATTGGTGTTTTTGCAGGCCAGAAAGGGGGTTTTTAGGCTTGGGCTTGGTTTTTCCAAAGGGTCCGCATGGTATCCAAATAAAGCACGGTCGAGATGGCCAAGGGGATGAAGAAAAAGATGACCCGAAAAAGCAGGGCCGCCACCAGGGTGTGGTTGACGTCCATGCCCAGGGCCGAGCAGACCCCCACCAAAGACCCCTCGGACACCCCCAACCCCGCGGGCACCAGGTTGGCGGTGGAGGTGAGGAACATCACCGCGAAGGCCACCAGAAGAAGCCCGAAGGTCAGATCCAGGCCCGCGGCTTGGAAGCAAAAAAACAAAGTCAGGGACGTGAAGAACCAATCCATGCTGACCCAGAAAAAAACCTGGGCCAAACGTCCCCAACCCTGGTGCAGGTATTTCACCGCGCCTTCCACCTTGCGCCGGGTGGCCCAAAGGCGCAGGGGGCTCAGGCTTTTCTTGAAGACCCGGCGGCTCACCCAGGTTCCCATTTGGATCAGGGCCCTTAAGGCGACCCGCCGGAATCCTTTGTTGAAAAAAACCAAAACCATGACCGCCACCACCCCCACCAGGCCCGCCATAAAGCTCCAAACCATCGCCTGGATGGGGCCGCCGTTGAATTCATGGTGGGTCTGCAGGTACAAAAGCCCGCCCAAACACACGAAGGAAAGCACCACGTTGAAAATGGTGTTTTGCGCGAAGGACAGCGGGATGCTGACCGAGTAGGGCACCTTTTGTTGTTTCAAAAGGTAGGACCGAACCGCCATGGTGGACATGCCGCCCGAGGAAATGATGTAGTTAAAAGTCGCCGAGATGAAGGTGATGATGAAAAGGCGCGGGACGGGAATGGGATAGTGGGTGATGGCGAAGAGGCTGTGAAAGGACATGCAAAGCGCGAAATAAGCCAATCCCATGAATCCCAAGGCCAGCAAGATCGAGGGGGTCTTGAGGCTGTGGACCACGGCTAAAAGCTTGGGCCCGTCCGTGAAGAACCCCGCGATGAGCGCCAAAATCATGACGCCCACCAGGGAGAAAAAAACCACGAACAGGGCCTTGCGGCTGGGATGGATCATGGTTTAGCGGCCAAATTCCCGGGTGAAAAGGCTACTCAATGATCTCGCCTTCACCTTCTTTACCCTTCACGATGGGTTTATCCATTGAAGGAGGCGCGGGGGGTTTGGGCACCGGGGGAGCCGGCGGTTTGCCGTCGTCCACCTTGAAGCTGTCCAAATTATCCAAATCCAAGATGCCTTCCGGCGGCGCGGTGGGCTTAATGGACGTAGGCACCACCACCGGCGGCTTCGGCGGCGCAGGCGGCGCTCCAGGCGCCGTCACCGGACGTGGAAGCGGTGGAGCGCCGGGAACCCCAGGCGCGGCTCCCGTTGGGGGAGCGGCGCCCATCGGCGGCATACCCGGCATCGGCGGACGAGGCACGGGCGGCGTCCCCGCGGGGGGCACAGTCCCCGCAGGGGGCACGGCTCCCATCGGCGGCATACCGGGCATAGGCGGACGGGGCGCGGCCGGAGGAACGCCGGGAGTCGGCGGCATCACGGGACGCGGCGGCGCCCCTGCGGGCGCCGCGGGGGAAACGACTGGGCGTGGGGGCAAAGTCCCCGCAGGGGGCACAGTCCCTGGAGGGGACAGGGGCGGCACCGTCCCCGAAGGGGAAGGAACCGCAGGACGCGGAGGCAAAGCCCCCGTCGGAGAAGGCCCGGCGGGCGGCACTCCCACTGGAGGAGCCGACGGTTTTGGCGGCGCAACCGGCGTCCCGGGAGACGGTAAAGGTGAGGGCGGTACAATGCCTACCGGCTTGGGGGCGGACGGAGGAACGGCCGGCGCGGGGGAGAGGGGCGGAACCTTCCCCGCCAAAAGCGAATCCAAGGCTCCCGGCGTCACCGCGGGTTTAGCGGCGGGCGGGATCCCTGCCGGGGCCGTCCCGGAGGGGGAAGGAGCCGCGGGAGCAACCGGCGGTTTAGCCGTGGTCCCCGAAGGGGCTGTAGTCCCCAATGGAGCTGTGGCCGGCGGAATATTTCCGGAAAGCAAAGAATCCAAAACACCCGGCGTGGGCCCCGGCTTGGGCGCGGCTCCCACTGGCGGCACGCCCGGCTTAGGCGCAAGCGGCGGAACGCCTAAAGCGGGCTTGGCGGCCACTCCCGGCGTGGGAGCCAAGGGCGGAGCCTTGGGAACCACTCCGGGCGGAGTCCCTGAGAGGGGCGAAGTCCCCGAAGAAGGCGCCATCACAGGCATAGCGGGTTTGGCGGCCGCGGGGGCAACGGCGGCAGCGGCCGCGGGTTTGCGTTTTGTGGGGAAAGTCAAAAGAAGCAAAGTGCCGGGATTGGAAGGTTCGGCCACCGCCCCGCCGCCATGGGCGGCCAAGATGGTCTTAATCAGCGCGAACTTAAGCCCCGTTCCCGCCAATTGGGGCGAAGCGGGATGCTTGGGGTCGTAGAACTCGTCAAAAAGCTTGGGCAGGCCCTCGGGCTTGACCGTCAAGCCCGGATCGACCACCGATACCTTCACCATGTCGCCCAGAGGCTCGAGCGAAATGGAAATGGTGGATCCCCGGGGCGCGTCCTTGATGATCTGAAGGTAAAGGATGTTCCACAGCTGGTTGAAGCGGCGGCGCACGATGGGCACCTTGGCAAGGCCGGGCTTCCCTTCCACCTTGATCTTGATGTTCTTGACCTCGGCCTGGGCTTGGAAATTGAAGGCCAACCCCTCAATTTCGGAGGGCAGGTTGACTTCCTCGGTCTTGGCGTCCTGTTGCTCGATCTCGACCTGGTAGATGTCCAAAAGATCGTTGATGAACTTCTCGAGCCGCGCGCTGCGGTTGATGACCATCCCCAGGAATTCCTGCTGCTTCTCGTTGATGCCGCCTTGGGTGGCGCCCAAAGCCGAGGACACATAACCCTTGATGATGCCCAGGGTCGTCTTGAGCTCCTCGGCCATGGTCTTGATGGCCGCGGACCGGACCTGGGAAACCTGCAAGGGGGAGGCGGTGGAAAGGGCCTGCAACAGTTTGGCCTCGGTTTCCTTGATCTTGGCGTCGGCGGCCGCGATCTTGGCTTGGGCGTCGCCCTGGGCCGCTTCCAGGGTGGCGATTTGGGTCTTGAGCTTGGCGTTGTCGGCCTTGGACTGCTCGGTCTGGCCCCGCAGGCCTTCGGCCATGCCCTTGAGCGCCTCCAATTCCTTGAGCTTGTCATTAAGCTGTTGGGTGGTGGATTCCAGGTTCTTCTTCATGCCCTCGGCTTGTTGCTGGATCTGCTGGGCTTCCTTATTCTTGTTCTCGATCAAGGCCCGCGCCTGGCGGATGGCTTCTTCCTTGTCCCTTTCCAATTCGGTCTTCTCGGATTCCATCTTTTTCAAGAGGTCGGACGCGGCCTGGACGATTTGACCCACCTCATCCTTCCCGAATTGCTGGAGAACTTCGGGGCCGATGGACTTGCCGCTTTGCACCGCGGCCAAAACCGCGGCCCGGGCCTTCTTCAAGGGGCCCGTGATGAGATTCAGCCCTACGGCGAACATCAGGAAGACCCAGGCCAAGGCCATGATCGCCGCCAGGGTGACGGGCGTTTGCAATTGTTCCAAAGGCGATCCGGCTTCCTCGGCCTTTGTGGCCGCGGGCGCCGCCACAAAGGCCGCCGAGGGGATCTCTTCGACCACGCCATAGGAATTCAGGAAAGGCGTGTAGATAAGCGTGGTGCCCGGCCCCTCGGCCACGCCGCCGGTTTGGGTCGAGAGGTCGGATTGAACCTTCGCCAAGGCCGGATTTTGGGCGCTGTTGAAGGTTTGCGAATAACGCGCCGGGTTGGTGGCGTATAGATATTGGCCGGACTTGCCGTCCAGGATATAAGCCTCGCCCCCATGCAGGTTGGCGCCTTTGAAAAGCGCCGAGAGATCGAACACCGTCTCCCCCAGGGTCGTGGGCGAAAAATCCAGCGCGAAGATGAAGGCCGGGCTCGAGAATTTTTGCGTGTAGAACTGGTAAATGCCGCCGGGTTGGCTCTTGAGGTGGTCGGTGACGCTCTTGAACTCGTCGGAGGCCCCATAGGAAGGATCCACCAGGGACGGCGTCGCCGGAATGGACCGCAGGGTCTTGCCGTCCATGGAAGCCACCAGGACGCCGCTGACCCCCGGATGGGAAACGACAAAGGCCGCCAGATCGGTGTCCGCGTGGTGCTCCAGCAGGGTGGTGGTGTCATCGTGGGTTTTTTTCAGGTCGTTATAAAGCGACGAGGAAATGGTGCTGATTTCGGTCTGAACCGTGGCGGGGTTCAAGGCCGGGCCCGCCGCGGCCGGCGTGGAGGCGCCGGATTTCGGCGCCGGGGCGTTCACCACGGACCAGGCGTAAACACCCGCCAAGGCCAAAAGCGGAATAAGACCGATCAGCAGGAAAACTTGGAAATACTTACTTTTCACCCGTCGCTCCTTCGTTTTCTTCTTCCTTGGGCACATTCACCACGGATACCAGGCGGTCGTCGTCGGACAACTTGATGAGCCGGACCCCTTGGGCCAGCCGGCCCGTGCCTTTGATTTCCTTCACGCGTTGGCGGATGACCTTGCCGGAAGCCGTCATCGCGATGATCTCGTCCTCATCCCCCACCACGGCGATGCTCACCGCCATCCCGTTCTTGGAGGTGGTCTTAATGTTCAGGATGCCCTTGCCGCCCCGGCCCTGGGGCCGATAGGCGCTGAGTTTCGTGCGCTTGCCGAAGCCCTTTTCGGTGGAGGTCAGGAGCGACTTGGCCGTGTCCACGATCTCAAGCCCGATGACCGCGTCGCCCTTGCCCAGCTTGATGCCGCGCACGCCCTTGCCGGCGCGCCCCACTTCCCTCACGAACTTCTCATGGAAACGGATGCTCTTGCCCTGCTTGGTGGCCAGGAAAAGGTCCCGCTTGCCGTCGGTGATGTGGGCCGACACCAGCTTGTCGCCCTTGTCCAGCGTGATGGCGATGATGCCGCCGGACCGGGGCTTGTCGAAGGCCGTCAAGACCGTTTTCTTGATGAGCCCGTTGGCCGTGCCCAGGATCACATTGAGCTTTTCGTTGAACTCCTTCACCGGAAGCACCGCCGAGATCTTCTCGTTCTCGTCGAGCTTGAGGATATTGGCCAGGGCCGTGCCCTTGGCGTAACGGGACGCCTCGGGAATCTCGTAGACCTTGATGGAATGCACCTTGCCGAAGGTGGTGAAGTTCAGCAGGTAATCGTGGGTGGAGGCCGTGTACATGCGCTCGATGAAATCCTCCTCGCGCATGGTGGCCCCCGCCACGCCCTTGCCGCCCCGGCGTTGCTTCTGGTAGGTGTCGGCGGGCATGCGCTTGATGTAGCCCGCGTGGGACACCGTGATGACCACCTGTTCATCCTCGATGAGGTCCTCGACCTTGATGTCCTCGGCCTTGCCGATGATCTCGGTGCGGCGCGCGTCCCCGAAGCGGGTCTTGATGTCGAGCAGCTCTTCCTTGATGACCTGCCAGAGCTTTTTCTCCGAGGCCAAAATCCCCTTCAGGCGCTCGATGGTCTTGATGATCTCCAGGTACTCTTCCTCGATCTTCTTGATTTCCAGGTTGGTGAGCTGGCGAAGCTGCATTTCGAGGATGGCCTGGGCCTGGAGCGCGGAAAGCTTGAAGCCCGTCATGAGGGCGTTCTTGGCTTCCTCGGTGTTTTTGGAGGCCCGGATGGTCTTGATGATCTTGTCCAGGTTGTCCACCGCGATGCGCAAGCCCTCCAAAATATGGGCGCGCTTCTCGGCCTTGTCCAAGTCAAACTTGGTGCGGCGGATCACCACTTCCTTGCGGTGTTCCAGGTAATGGAAGAGAAGTCCCTTGAGGTTGAGGACGCGGGGCTGGCCGTTGACCAGCGCCAGCATGATGATGCCGAACGACGTGCGCAGGGCCGTCTGGGTGAGCAGGTTGTTCAAGACCACCTGGGCGTTCATGTTCTTCGAGACTTCGATGACGATCCGCATGCCTTCGCGGTCGGACTCGTCCCTCAGGTCCGTGATGCCTTCCAGTTTCTTGTCGTGCACCAGCTCCGCGATCTTCTCGATCAATTGGGCTTTGTTCACCTGGAAGGGCAACTGGGAGACGATGATGCGTTCCCGGTCCTTCTTGTCGACCTCCACGGAGGCCTTGGCCTGCATGCGCACGCTGCCGCGGCCCGTGGTGTAGGCTTCCACGATGCCGTCCCGGCCCAGGATATAACCGCCCGTGGGGAAGTCCGGTCCCTTGATGAAGCCGATGAGTTCCTTCACGGTGGCCTGGGGGTTGTCGATCAAATGGGTGAGCCCGTCGATGACCTCGGTGAGGTTGTGGGGCGGCACGTTGGTGGCCATGCCCACCGCGATGCCCTGGGCGCCGTTGACCAGGAAGTTCGGGAAAGCGCTGGGGAGCACCAGGGGCTCTTCCCGGGTGTTGTCATAGTTGGGGACGAAGTCCACCGTGTTCTTGTCGATGTCGCGAAGCAGTTCCTCGGCCAGCGGGGACATGCGCACTTCGGTGTAACGCTCGGCGGCCGGGGGGTCGCCGTCGATGGAGCCGAAATTGCCCTGGCCGTCCACCAGGGGATAACGCATGGAAAAGTCCTGGGCCAGGCGCACGATGGAGTCGTACACCGAGGCCGTGCCGTGGGGATGGTAGTTCCCCGTTACGTCGCCGGTGACCTTGGCGGATTTGCGGTAAGGCTTACGGGAAGTCAGTCCCAGGTCGTGCAGGCCCATGAAGATGCGCCGATGGACAGGCTTGAGCCCGTCGCGCACGTCGGGAAGCGCCCGGCCCACGATCACGCTCATGGCGTAATCGAGGTAGGAATCCTTCATCTCTTCCTCAATGTCCGTGGCCACGATATGGCCGCGGTTCATGTCCCCGCCGTCGCCGCCCGAGGGCGCGCCCTGCGCCGGAACGCCCTTCTTCGGGTTTTCCTCGGGCATCTCTTGGTTGTCTTTCTTCTTTTTGGCCTTGGCCATGGTTTTCCTTTGAGTCGGTTAAAAGTTAAATGTCGAGGTTGCGCACTTGTTTGGCGTAGGTTTGGATGAAATGGCGCCGCGGTTCCACCTGGTCGCCCATGAGCACATCGAAGGTCTTGTCGGCGGCCACCATGTCCTCCAACTTCACCTGCAGGAGCGTCCGTTTTTCCGGATCCATGGTGGTTTCCCACAATTGTTCCGGGTTCATTTCGCCCAAGCCTTTGTAGCGCTGGATGGCCAGCCCTTCCTTGCCGAAGTCCTTCACCTTTTCCACGACCTCATACATGGATTCCAGGAAGTACTCGCTTTGTCCGTGCTGGATGACGTATTGGGGTTTGACTTCCTTGGGTTTTAGGTCATCCCCTTTTTCCTCGGGGAAAAGCTCGGTGATTTCCACCCCGCGGCCTTCCATGCGCTTGAGGACTTCCTCGAGCTGCTTGACCTCGGCCATGTCCTTGATCACCTTGACCCGCACCATGTCCTTCACGTTTTGGTTGGTGTCGTACACGAAGTCCATGGTTTCCACGGCCTTGCCCTTTTCGGCGGCCTTCTTCATGTCCTTGAGCTTCTGTTGTTCCCGCTCGACCAAATCGTCCTTTTCGCCCTCGGTGTAGGCGTGTTTGATGCCCAAGGGGCTTTCAATCTCATAGACGGGCTTCTTTTTTTTGCCGGTCAGGGCTTCCAAAAACTCGCGCAGGTTCAATCCCGCCTTGGAAAGGGCCGCGCCGATGGATTCCATCTTGACCAAGTCCGACACCAGGTCCTTGAGCTTGTCCTGGGGGAACTCGCTGCGGGCTTTCGCCTTCAGGCGGAACAAGCGCACGCCTTCCATGCCTTCCTGCAGCAAAAAGCGGGTCATGTCGGCGTCGGTCTGCAGGTACATTTCTTTCTTGCCGCGCTTGACCTTGTAGAGCGGCGGCTGGGCGATGTAGATGTACCCGTTCTCAAGCAGGGGCTTCATTTGGCGGTAGAAAAAGGTCAGCAGCAGCGTGCGGATGTGGGAGCCGTCCACGTCGGCGTCGGTCATGATGATGATGCGGTGGTAGCGGGCCTTCTCCACGGAGAAATCGTCCTCGCCGATGCCCGTCCCCATGGCGGTGATGAGGGTGCGGATTTCGTCGTTGTTCAGGATCTTGTCGATGCGGGCCTTCTCGACGTTGAGGACCTTGCCCTTCAGGGGCAAGATGGCCTGGAATTTCCGGTTTCTTCCCTGCTTGGCCGAGCCGCCGGCCGAGTCGCCCTCCACCAAGTAAAGCTCGCTCTTGGACGGGTCCTCTTCCTGGCAGTCGGCGAGTTTGCCCGGCAAGGAGGAGATTTCCAAGGCGCCCTTGCGGCGCGTCAGGTCCCGGGCCTTGCGGGCGGCTTCGCGGGCCTTGGCGGCCATGAGGCACTTGTTGACAATGCGGCGCGCCACTGTCGGATTTTGCTCAAAAAATGTCCCTAAGCCGTCGTTGCAGGCCTGGCGGGTGATGCCTTCCACTTCCCCATTGCCCAGCTTCGTCTTGGTCTGGCCCTCGAATTGCGGATCTGGCACCTTGACCGAAATGACCACCGTGAGGCCTTCGCGGGCGTCGTCGCCCGTGATGGGGGGATCGGATTCCTTGATCATGGAATTTTTCTTGGCGTAGTCGTTGATGGTGCGGGTCAAGGCCGAGCGGAAACCCTGCACGTGGGTGCCGCCTTCCACCGTGTTGATGTTGTTCACGAAGGAGAAGACGGTTTCCGCGTAGGACTCGTTGTATTGGATGGCCACTTCGACCACCACGCGGTCCTTTTCCTTCTCGAAGTAAAGCGGCGTGGCGAAGAGCGGTTCTTTGGTTTCGTTCAGGTGCTTGACGAACTGGATGATGCCGCCGTTGTATTGGAAGATGGACTCTTTGCCTTTGCCCCGCTCATCCACCAGCTTGATGTAGATGCCCTTGTTGAGGAAGGCCAGTTCGCGCAGGCGCTTGGCCAGGATGTCGTAGGAAAAGACGGTTTCGGTGAATATTTGCTTGTCCGGGAGAAAGGAAATCTTGGTGCCGGTTTTTTTGGCCTCGCCCGTGGAGCGCACCTTGGCGTCGGGCTTGCCGCGCTTGTAGCTTTGCACCCAAATCTTGCCGTCCCGGCGCACCTCGGCTTCCATCCACTCCGAAAGCGCGTTGACGACCGAACTGCCCACGCCGTGCAGACCGCCCGAGACCTTGTAGCTGTCATGATCGAACTTGCCGCCCGCGTGGAGCTTGGTCAGGACCAATTCCAACCCGGAGATCTTTTCGGTGGGATGAATGTCGACCGGAATGCCGCGGCCGTTGTCGGTGACCGAGATCGAGTTGTCCGAATGGATGACCACCTCGATGGAATCACAGTGGCCCGCCAAGGCCTCGTCGATGGAGTTGTCCACGATTTCATAGACTAGGTGGTGCAGGCCGGGTCCGGCGGTGGAGCCGATATACATGGCCGGGCGTTTTCGCACGGCCTCCAGGCCCTCCAACACCGTGATGTTGCCGGCCGAGTATTCCCCGGGTTTGCGGGGGGCTTTTTCCGCGGCCTTTTCGGCCGGGATGGTTTTTTCGCTCTTGGTCTTCACCGCTTTTTTCGCCATAAAGGCCTTGATCCTCTTGTCCTAAGATTTCGGTTTGCGCGCCAAACCCAAGTCGACGCTCTTAATGCCCAGCCCCGGCAGGTCTTTTTGGAGCCGCGCCAGGACTTCGGCTTTCCTGAAGTTCATCTCGTTCAACCAAATGGAATGGTCGAACTTCAACCCCACCTTGCCCTTGGACCAGGAAACTTCCAACAACGCCTTGGAAGCGGCCTCGCCCAAAATTTCCCGGCAGCGCTGAGCCACCTGGATCGACTCATATTCCCCCTGCACGCCCAGGGCCTTGATGGCCCCTTCCACCAAATCGCCGAGCGAAACCAACCCTTCACGGGGCGAATCCTTGCGGCGCCTCACGAAGGGCCCGCCGAGCCTTCTTGGGTCACCTTCACGCGGCCTCCTTCGGCCTCAAAAACCCTGGCGCCTTTCAAGGCCGCCGCGAAATCATGGGCCGAGGTGCCGGTCAGAAAGGCTTGGCCGCCCCGCTGCAAGCGGTTCAGAAAAAAGGCCTGCCGCTTTTCATCTAATTCGCTCATCACGTCGTCAAACAAAACCAAGGGCTCGGTGCCACAGCCTTCGGCCAAAAGGGAAAGCTGGGCCAGTTTGAGCGCCAGGGCCGCGGTGCGTTGCTGGCCCTGGCTCCCAAACTTTCGAAGCGGTTCCCCATTCCCCCAAAGCCCCATGTCGTCCCGATGCGGGCCCACGACGGTGACGCCCCGGGCCATTTCCTCGCCGCGGGCCTTCTTCAGCGCCCGCAGGATCGTCTCCTTGTCCGCTTGGGCCGCGTCCGCGCCCGCCCAGGGGCTTTCGTAGCGCAACTCAAAGCTCTCAAAACCACCGGTCAAATCCGTCAAGGCTTGGGCCGCCAAAAGCGACAAGCCGCCGCAAACCTGAAGCCGTTTTTTCAAAATGGCCGCCCCATGCTCGGCCAGGGGCTCGTCCCAAAGCCCCAGTTGGGATTCCAAGCCCTCGGGCCTTTGCCTTAAAAGGGCGTTGCGTTGTTTGAGCGCCCGCTCGTAGTGCTGAAAGTGGGGCAAGAAGCCCCCTTCCAACTGCAAAATCGTTAAGTCCAAATACTTCCGCCGGAGGGCTGGCCCTCCCTTGACCAAGAACAAATCATCGGGCGAAAAAACCACCGCGGGCATTTGGCCCAACAAGGCGGAAAGTTTTTTTTGCTTCTTCCCGTTCAGGGTGAGCGTCTTCCCTTTGTCCCGCCTTAACTCAAGAAAAAGCCGGTCTTGGCCTTCTTCCCGATGGATGAGCCCCTCAATGCCGGCGCTGTCCTGGCCGAAACGGATCATCTCCTCGTCGCCCGAGGCCCTGAAAGAGCGGGCCGTCGAAAGACAATAAAGCGCTTCCAAAAGACTGGTCTTGCCCTGGGCGTTCATCCCCAAAATCAGGTTGAGGCGGGAATGAAAAGAAACTTCCAAGGCTTCGTAATTGCGAAACTGGGAAAGCCTGATGGAACCGACATGCACCGCCGCGGGCCCTTCCTATTTATATTCAAGCGGAATCATTCAATAAAAGCCCGTTCATTATAAACTTTTTAAAAGGGCTTTTCATTTTTAATTCGGGACATTTCCCCTTATTTTAAAATGGCTTTTTCAAAAAAAGCACAAAAATTAAGTCATTTTTAAATGGGCTCCACGGGTATGTTCCACGTGGAACATTGGGACGGGGGGAACTTCAGATCAAGGGTCTTTTGGAAGGTTGGCCCACGGCCCTTGGATAGCGGGGGTCGGTTGTCCCCAGCTTTTCCACAAGCAGGATGAATCGGGACTGGTCGAGATTTGGCAGGCGATATTCACGGCTTTCAACGATTCTCGCCTGAAGCGCCGCAAGGGCCTTTTGGGATTTATCCACTTTTTCGATTTGATCGGCGGTCATCCAATTCAATAGGTGGCCGCCGGGTTTAAGCAAGGGAACCGCGTATTCCAAAAGCACGGGCAGGTCGGCTACCGCCCGGGCCACCACGCCGTCAAAACCCTCCCGGGTCTTTGGATCCCGGCCCAAAGCCTCCGCCCGCTCGGCGAGAATCTCTGCCGACCATCCGGCCGCCGCCAAGCACTGTTCTACCGCCCGGGCCTTTTTAGCCACCGCGTCCAGAAAATAAAGCCGCGTTTGGGGGAAAGCCGCCAAAACTAAAACCCCGGGGAAACCCCCGCCGGTTCCCAGATCCATCCATTTCTCGCCTGACTTTGGCTTTAAGGCGGCGATGAGGGGGACGCCAAAGGCTGAATCGAGCACATGATGGGTGAGCACCTCTGAGAGGGAAGTCCATTTGGTCAAATTCAAGGTTTCATTCAAGAGGAGCATGTGATCGAGGAATAAAGTCAGGGATTCATCTTGGGACTCGGGGAAGTAGGTCGAAAGGGAATAATCTTCGAAAAGACGGCGCAGTTCGGCGGCTTTTACCCCCACCCTAGGCTTCCGGGCTGAGGGACGAAAGCCGGTTTTTGGAAAAGCGGCTCAGGGCCAAAAGTAACACGCTTAAATCCGCCGGGGTGACTCCCTGAATGCGGGAAGCCTGGCCAAAAGTCTCGGGCCGGATGAGGTTGAGTTTTTCCTTGGCTTCGCGGGAAAAGCTTGTGGTTTCCAGGTAGGGGAAGTCCCGGGGGATTTCCAGGTTCTCATAGCGGGCCTGCCGGTCAATCTCAAGCCGCTGCTTGCGCAAATAGCCCTCGTATTTGAGTTCCACTTCCACCTGGAAAGCCACCTCGGGATCCAGTTGTAAATCCGCCCCCAGATAAGGCCTCAGATCCTCATAACGGATCCAGGGACGGCGAATGACGTCTTCCAGCTTCAAGGCTCGGTCCGATAAAGCCAATTTCAAAGCCTCGTTGGGGGCCGCTTCCGGTGGCAGGGTCCGGGTTTTAAAGGCCTTGAGCCCGGCCTCGATCTTGGATTTCTTTTCCACCACCTTTTCATAAGCCGGGCGGGGGATCAGGCCCAGCTCATGGCCCTTTTCCATCAGCCTTAGGTCCGCGTTATCCGGGCGAAGGAGCAGCCGATACTCGGCCTTGGACGTAAAAAGGCGATAGGGTTCTTCGGTTCCCTTGGTGACCAAATCATCAATCAGGACCCCGATATAGCTTTCGGTACGCGAAAGTACGAAAGGGGCCAAACCTTTGACCGCCAGCGCGGCGTTGAGGCCCGCCATCAGGCCCTGGGCCGCCGCTTCCTCGTAACCCGAGGTGCCGTTGATTTGGCCGGCTAAAAAAAGGTTTTTGACCCGATAAGTTTCCAAGCTGTGGCGCACTTGGGTGGGCGGCACAAAGTCATATTCCACTGCATAGCCCGGCCGGACGATCTCGGCCCTTTCCAGCCCCGGAATGGTGCGAAGGAAAGCATATTGGGCGTCCAAGGGCAAGGAAGTGGAAAGACCGTTGAGGTAATACTCGTTGCTGGAGAGCCCCTCGGGTTCCAGGAAAATTTGGTGGCGGTTTTTGTCCGGGAACTTCACCACCTTGTCCTCGATTGAAGGGCAATAGCGCGGGCCGATGCCCTTGATGACCCCCGAATAAAGAGGGGAACGGGCCATGTTGTCCCGGATCGCTTGATGCGTCCCGTCGTTGGTGTAGGTGATATGACAGGCGATTTGCGGCTGGAGGGGGAACTGGGTGGTGAAATGGGAAAAGGGCTGGGGATCGGCGTCCCCTCGTTGCTCTTCGGTCTTGGAAAAGTCGATGGAATCCCGGTTCACCCGCGGGTTGGTGCCGGTTTTGAGCCGGCCCACCTCGAAACCTAGCTCCCTCAAGTGCGCGGAGAGGCCTTTGGCCGTCAATTCCCCCGTGCGGCCGCCCTCAATTTTAGTTTCCCCGATGTGCATCAAGGCGTTTAGGAAAGTTCCCGTAGTGATGACAACCGCCTTGGCGCGGATCTCTTCCCCATATTGGGTCAGCACGCCTCGCGCTTCCCCCTGGGCCACCAAAAGGCGCTCCACCAAGGCTTGCTTCACCGTCAAGTTCGCCTGGGCAAAAACGGTGGCCC
>Ga0335069_10006696_pt1 | contig 16715 bp, 15 predicted proteins | sample Lox_Sample_11_FD_206714 | JGI IMG/M metagenome (GOLD analysis project Ga0335069, IMG submission 206714) | Soil microbial communities from Loxahatchee National Wildlife Refuge, Florida, United States - Lox_Sample_1.1 | ecosystem: Environmental > Terrestrial > Soil > Wetlands | place: USA...
TCGCGATGGTGACGGGAGGGCTCGGCGTGCTCGTGACCGTGATTGAAGGATTGATCCACCTGAACCAGTACCAGCAAAACTGGACCTCGTACCGCGCGACCTCCGAGGGTCTGAAGCACGAGAAATTCATGTATCTCGGCAAGGCAGGAGCGTATTCAACTACCGCCGATCCCCATGCGCTGCTGGCCGAGAGAGTGGAGACGCTGGTGTCGCAAGAGAGTGCACGGTGGATTGCGAGCCAAGACCAGGAGGCTACGAAACAGCATCCGTAATTCCGAGCAGCAGCGGGTCTCAGGCTGCATCGAGGAGAGCCAGTCACTTCGATGTGGCGGGTGAATTGGCGTTCGCAGCAGAAGAATCGCCGGTGCTGGCGGACGAGCTGCTCGAGCTGAAGAGCGTGGCCTCGGCCTGGCGACGGCGCAACAGGCCGGGGATCACGACTCCGCCCGCATGATCCCACAAGACGAATTGAGAAGCGGCTCCCGCGAGGTCTCCTGCGTTGAGGGCACGCAGCATGTGCGAACCTTTGAAGGCTCCGGCTCCGACGTTGAAAACGAAGTCGACCAAGGCATCGAACTCTCCCTGGGTGAGCTTGACCAGGACGGAGCTGTTCACGCATTCAACCGCGCTGCCGACGTCCTGAAGGAGCAGCGCCTGAGCCTGAGCCGATGTAATAGTAAGTCCCGGTGTAACATCAGGGCCCGTATGGCCGTAACCGATTGTCCAGACACCTACTTGATCCTGATACGCAGTGAGACGGCAACCTTCAAATTGCTCGGTGAGCGCAAGACCCGTTGTGCTGTAGGTCAGGTTGTTGACACGCATGGCTCAGTCCTCAGCAGAACGCTTCGCGAATTCAATTGGTCGCGATATTAGCACAAAGAGAGGCTGTTTTTCCTTTGCGCGAATTCGACCATGGAGTATCTTTACTCAGCATCGTGTCTCTCCATTGGTTCGTTCCCAGACTGAGTAACGCTTCGCACTCTTAACGACTTAGTGAACCGAGGCCTTATTCCGATGAACCGATACTCATTGATCTTTGCAGTCCTGGTCGCCTCAAGCATGATCATGCATTCTCCAGGGCCTGAATCGGGCGGCGCCGGAGCCAGCGCGTCGAGCGGCACGAGTTCAAGCCGAGTGAAGACGCACGGAGCCATGCAAGCAGTTTCGCACCCTAAGGGAAGCGAGACAGGAGTCGCCCAAGCGGACGCAGGGGCGCGGTCTTTGCTCGAAGCACCTCTTCAAGTGATTCAGAGGTTTCTGGGGAACATCGACAATTCCGCTCCGCCGCCGTCGATTGATATCAAGGTACTGTTTGCTACGCTTCCACATCCTATCGAGACACATCTTTCCGCCGCTTTCGACCAGGACCTCGAAGCCCTGCAGGATGGGATTCAGGCAGCCGGTTTTGTCTTCGACAGCTCCTATATTCCCTGGTCGCGACACGAGCCCCGTGAACTTTACGACGACGATGAGAAGGAGGGCGCAAGCAGAAAGGAGGAGGATTCGCTGCCGGGAATTCTACTATTTCGACGGAGCGCTTCAGACGCAAACACCTATTCCCAGGGATTGCTGGTGTTTCTCTTTACCGAGCAACCAACCCAGGGCGTTGCCGTCAACCAGGCGCCGAATGCGATTTCTCTCTTACGCCTGAGTAGAATTCCGTTCAAGGGGCCAATTCGAATCCTGGGCCCGAACTACACTGGGTCTCTTGCCTCACTCGTCTCGGTTGTCACGGCACTCCACGACGCAAATCCGGATCGGCAGATCCGGGTCCGAAGCGGGAGTGTCTCGGGAGGAGGAACTGCAGCTGCCGTAATGGCGGAGATCTCGAAGAGAACGCACGGAACGTTCATCGATTTTGGAAGCACCCAATATGACAATCCAGCGTGGACGCTTGCTGCCGTATGCACACTGAAGAGAATTGGCATCGACAGTCAATACATTGCGACTCTCAGCGAAAATCAAACGTCGTATGGCGGGGAGCAACTGGGGGTTGCGGGAGTTCGTTCATCTGATCAGCGGAAGGGTTGCAATGACCAGGTGCTGCCCACATTGTGGAGCCTGAGTTTTCCGCGCGACATCTCGAGTCTTCGCGCAGGGTACGAAAAACAGGGGATCCTTCAGAATCCTTCACTCAATCAGCCATGGCAAAAAGTTCTTGAACTCTCGAGTGAAGATGAAAGCGAGGGAGATACGGTCAAGTCGTTCGGAGGATCCGCTACGATTGCAGCGCAGGAATCCGTTCTTTTTGGTATCTCAGAATTTCTAAAGACGCACGGCATCCGCGCAGTGATCATCAGTGCGACGAATGAGGAAGATCGGTACTTTCTATCGCAATTTCTCCACGCCCACAATTCAGATGTACGAATCGTGGTTACCGGGACGTCGCGCATGTTTATGAGAGGCCAGACAGCGCAGTTCAGAGGCGACCTGGTGATCGATGATTTCCCCTTCTTCTCGCGGCTCCACAGCTGGACCTGGGGAGGACGGGAAACCCCTGCGTATGTATTCGCGAACGACGTTGCGCAAGGAACGTTTTTCGCGGCAATAGACCTGCTCGCTGACGAAGGTGCCGACGCGACCGAATGGCATCCTGAATACTCTGAGCCGAGCTGGAACGGCCCACCCTCGAAACGATACCCGCCGATGTATGTCGTGGCGCTGGGCGGCTACCGAACATGGCCCGTGTCAGAACTCGCAGAGACTCCATTTCAGCGAGACGATCCAACGCAGAGCGGTCCAAACAGCACTCAAGGCTGGAAAGTCCGCATGCCGTTCGCGCTGGTCGAACGCTCGCCGCAGGAGAAGCCTGGCAGCGTGAGCACCATGCGTACGCCGCTCCCGTGGAGGCTGCTCTTTCTCTCTCTTGTGTTTTGCACCGCTCTCTACTGTGTCGCCTTCTGGTGTGCCAACTCAGCGAAGAGCACGTTGTTTGCCAGCTTTGAACCGTCACGAGCATGGAGATTCTGGCTCTTCAGGGTGGCCATTCCCGCGGCAGTTTTCGGGAGTGCGTTTCGACTGTTGAGCTGGACCAACGAGATGCCCGCATTCCCCAATTCCAACGTGCTGGACTGGGGCTCCGCGGCGGAGGCAATGACGATGGTTGCCCCGTTTGCCATTGCGATTTCGGCTGTGGTGAAGATGCTCATTGGCCCGCCGCCCAAACATAGCATCTGGATGGCGATTCCTTTCGTCCCAGTGTTCCTCTGGGTCATGGCACACCTCACGACCGGATACAGCAGTCCTCACCCGTTTGCTGGTCTCGACGTCGGATCGATTCTGACGCACTATCGCGAGATGCATTGGGAGTCCGGGCTCTCTCTCGTCCCCACGAGTCTGCTCTTCCTGCTTGCGTTGTTTGTTTGGGCAACGCAAGCGGGGAATGGCGCGATGATTCTCGAGACGGCACCGCGCTTGCCGGTCTTTCCGGGAAGAGAGGGAGAACTGGATGCAAGGGCCCGCGGCGTTCTCTCCGCTGCACTTCCGATTCCGGCGACGCGACGAATGATCGGGTTCTGGGCAGTGTGGACTGTGGCCGCGCTGATCATCGTGACGGCCCACTTCACATTCCCTCCATATAGGAGGATCACGACGCTCGAATCGCTGGACACAACTCGCCTGCTTCTGACGGTCTCAATGACTGTTGTGATCCTGCTAATCTTTGACCTCATTCAGTTTTTGTGGGTCTGGAAGGAGCTTCGGACGCTTCTGCAGGCACTGGACAGGCAGACCTTCAAAAGGAGCTTCGTGCCGATCAGCAATTTCCGGTGGAAGAATCTCTGGTCGTTCAGGGGAACCTCCCTGGACGACAGAGGGGACCTGGCGATCGCGCAACTTGATTGCGTTCTCGATCTGGCGATGAAGCACAAGCTTCCGGAGTTTCGGCGTTATGCGAGGGCGCTCAATCGCATGCGCAACCGATATAACGATCCGTCAGTCGCTACAAGCACCCGGAAGCGCCGGTCCAATCGCGTGCTCTTTGTGAACCTGGTTCACGGAGCAGCAAACCAGGCGGCGATTCTTGTCGCAGGCCAACGTTACATTCCACCGCAAGAGGGAGGCTCACCAAGGCAGGAGCGTCGCCCGACCACGTTTGTCTGCAAGTGCGAAAACGGAGAAGGAAGATTTCAGGACGAATTGAAAGAACTGGAGCAGCTTCCGGAGTGGCAGCAAACGGCGGAAAGGCTCCTCTGCCTCGTCTACATCAGTTTCATTCAGACCCTCGTGGCGCGACTTCACACGATGCTCATCTCGGTGGCATCTCTGTTTTCGCTTGTGACGCTTGGCTTTGCAATTTATCCATTTGCGCCGCTATTTCCGCTGCTGATGTCCGGCCTGATCCTGATCGCGATGATTGCGTGGGTATTCTACAAAGTTATCAGCGAAATGGACACGGACCGCACACTCTCGCGCATCGTGAACGGTGATGACCGCAAGCTGGAGAAAGAATTCTATTTCAAATACGCAGGATCACTTGCCCTGCCGCTTCTGACACTGGGAAGTTCATTTTTGCCGGGCGGGGCCGGCCGCCTGCTCGAGATGGTGCAGACACTGTTCAGTCACGCAGAGTGACGAATGGCGGAAAACAGGATGCGAAGGGCGGATTCTGTGTGTTTTTCCCTAACAATTGATTGTCGTCTTCAGGCTTCGCTTTCCGATTAAGTCAGTGAGAGCGTTCTCTTGCCGGATCTGAAAGCTTCCCCCCTTGACGCAGACCGGTGAGGCGTTCCCTGGCTAGAGTGCTCTCCAAAACAAAGCGAAGGAGCCGTTTATGAAGCGCATCATCACTGTAGCCATTCTCATGATCGGGGCGAGCCTTGGAGCCAGCAACCGTGCATCGGCACAGGAGCCGGCACTCAAAGTTGACGTGCCCTTTGAATTTGCAGTCGGGGATCACGTGCTGCCGGCGGGGAACTACCAAATCGCCTCTCATGGAGAAACATTGTCCTTTGAGAACCTTGAACAGAGAGCGGAGCTTTTTATCCTGGCCGCTGCGGATGACACGGCGAAGGATGGACAATCGAAGCTGATCTTTGACAATGTTCAAGGGCAGTACTACCTGAGAAGGATTGTCTCGACGTCGCAAAAGACAAGCGTCGAGTTCCCGGTGTCGAAGCTTGAGAAGCACTCGCGGGAAGTGGCTCAGTCCACTGTCGGAACACGCAGCATCTACGCTGAGACATCGAGCCGATAACGGGTCAGGAAGTTCGTCTGACGAAGAGTGTCGTTTCATTGGAGAACAGGGAGAAGAGCCTTGCTCGTCTCCCTAACACCTTTCAAATGATTGCGCTCTGTAGAGGCCCTGCGCACTGTGGGATTTTCGCACAGGCGCCGGGAATCTCTGCGTATCAGGCGTGTGCAAGGCCCGGGTAGGGTGCTACTTAACGTAGCGCTCTGCCCGACCATTGTCCTACGGATTGAAGATCCGGAGTCTCCGATGATCTTCTGGCGAGAAATTACAAATCCGTGACAACGAGAAGTCTCCATCTGCATAAACTACCTTTGGGAATCCTTCCCGCACATACCCTGTGAATTCCGAATGGTGACGATTCTCCATTAGAGGTCGCTCGCGCGCCGTTCGTCACAATATCCCGCCGTGATTGATCACTTTTTTAGCGTCTTTCGATCAACCTATAACATCCTGAACCGAGGAGAGGTTCTGTGAATATGATCGCTTCCCCCGTCATGAGCGCGACCGAGTTCAACCAGGGCACCGCTACGAATGTCCTGTTCAGCAGTCTGTACTCAGAATTGCACCGCCTGGCAAAGCGGCAACTCGCCCGGCAGTGGTCACCTTCGGCTCTTGGGGCCACCACATTGTTGCACGAAGCCTATTTGAATATGGCACATCGCGATGAGCCGGTGTTTCCCGACGAGTCGAGATTCATGGGATATGCCGCACGCGTGATGCGCGGCCTGATTATCGACCACGCACGGAGCCGGAGTTCGGCGAAGCGGGGCGGCGAGTTTGAGATTACTGCGCTGACCCTGGACAGCACCGAGAAATATCCTGACGCGCATGAACTCTCTCGCATCAGCGATGTACTGGAGGAACTGGCCAAGGTTGAGCCCGATCTGGCAACGATCGTCGACCTGAAGTTCTTCTGTGGTTTCTCGTTTGCAGAGATTGCCGCGATGCAGATGCTTTCTGAGCGCACTGTGCAGAGAAAGTGGGAGAAGGCGCGAATCTATCTGCACCAGAGCCTGAGCGGGAGCGATTCGCAGTGAAGAATCCGGTTTCTGTAAGCATTTCAGACGAGTGGAAGGTGCTGAGTCCATTTCTCGACAAGGCTCTCGAACTCAACGAGGAAGAGCGCGAGGCGTGGATTGACGAGCAACCTCCGGAAGTCGCACGTCGATTAACGGAGTTGCTGCGGGAACATCTCGGCCAGTCGACAGATGGGTTTCTCGATCAGAGCTCAGTTGAGCTACCGATTGTGGCGCCGAGTCTCACGGGCCAGACGTTCGGCGTCTACCAAATTCTTTCGCAAATCGGCGAAGGCGGGATGGGAAGTGTATGGCTGGCCGAGCGTGTTGACGGGAGATTTGAGCGGCGCGTCGCAGTGAAGTTCCTGAACATTGCACTGATGGGGCGCGGGGGCGAGGAGAGATTCAAGCGCGAAGGAAGGATTCTCGGGCTTCTTGTTCATGAACATATTGCGGAGCTTCTCGATGCAGGAGTGACTGCCGCGGGACAGCCCTATCTTGTACTCGAGTATGTAGAGGGCGAGGAGATCGATCGCTATTGCGACGATCGTCGCCTGGATGTTCAAACACGGATTCATCTTTTTCTCGATGTGCTGGAAGCTGTCGCGAAGGCGCATGCCAACCTGATTGTGCATCGCGATCTTAAGCCGTCGAACATCCTGGTGCGGAATGACAATTGCGCCAAGCTTCTTGATTTCGGAATCGCGAAGCTGGTGGAAGGGAACGATCGCGCTGAAACACGACAAAGCCAGACAGTTGCGGGAGGCCAAGTTCTGACTCCCCAATACGCGGCTCCAGAGCAACTACAGGGCAAAGCAATCACGATCGCAACCGATATCTATGCGCTCGGCGTGCTGCTATATCTTCTGCTGACGGGGCAGCATCCGAATGGAGGCAGAGGACGCCTGAGTCCAGCCGATCTGATCAAGGCGATTGTGGATTGCGATCCCGTGCGGCCATCAGACGTCGTCAAACAGACACGCACAATGGGGGATCTTGCCTGGGTGAATGCGGCCAATCGCGGCACGACGCCGGACAGGCTGCGACGCGCGCTGCGCGGCGATCTCGACACGATAGTAGCGAAGGCTCTGAAGAAGGAGCCGGCCGAACGGTACTCTTCAGTGACGGCTTTTGCCGAGGATTTGCGCCGCTTTCTCACTGACCGCCCGATCAGCGCGCGGCCAGATGCATTGTCTTATCGTGCTGTCAAGTTTGTGCGCAGGAATCGCGTGGCTGTCGCTCTCGCTGTACTGGCAATTGTCGGTACGGCCGCTGGTGTCGCCGGCACATTGCTGCAGGCGCGGACTGCGCGCATGGAGCGCGACCAGGCGTTACGGCAACTGGCGCGTGCGGAGCGAGCCTCGGATCTGAATGAACTGCTTCTGAGCGATGTTGCTCCTGTTGGGAAGCCTCTCACGGCGAACCAGCTGCTGGAACGCGAAGAGCGAATCGTGGAGCGTGAACATAATCCCGATCCCTCGAATCACATCGAACTGCTGCTCTCTCTCGGCGATCAATACTCCGGAGCAGACCAAAACGAGAAGGCGTTCCATGTACTGGATGAGGCATATCAACTCTCGAGAGGGCTGAAGGATCGATCCGTCCGGGCAAAGGCATCCTGCGTGCTGGCCGGCGCAATGCTGCCTGTCGGCGAACTGGCGCGGGGGGAGGCCCTTTTCAAGGAAGGTCTTCAGGAGATTTCCGACGCGGCTCAATATGCTCCGGTACGAGCTTTCTGTCTGCTGCGGGGAAGCGAAGTGGCGTACCGCAATGGTAACTCGCAACTGGCACTCGAGCGAGCACTCGCTGCGGAGCAGACTCTGAGAGAGTCGCCAGTGCAATGGAATCTGCAGGAGCTGGAAGCGTTGATGAACCTTGCGGGCGTGCTTGGAGATGCGGGGAAGTTCCGAGAGGCGAACGCGATCTTCGAGCAGGCATCGGCCCTGATGACGAGCCTCGGTTATGACGACACTCAGAAGGCCGTCAAACTCTTCAACGACTGGGCCCTTATCCTCAGCTACAACGGACGCCAGCTCGAAGCGGAGAAACTGTATCGTCGCGCCATCCAGATCAGCCGGAGCGATCAGACGGAGAATGCCGTTCCGGCGGTCCTGCTGTACAACTATGCAAGCGTTCTGCGCGAGTTGGGGCGACCCCTGGAAGCGGCATGGTACAACGATCTGGCCCAGGCGAAAGCTCGCAATGCAAGCGACCAGATACTTCTTGATCAGACAGACCTGTTGAAGGCACGGCTCGACCTCGATGGCGGGCACCTGAGCCGCGCCGCGGAGTTGCTTGAGGAAGTGCAGCCAAGAATGCGCAGCAAATTGCCGGCTCAGCACTACGCGTTCGCGGCGCTCGCGTCGGACAGATCAAACCTGGCCCTTGCAACGGGGAATATCCCGACTGCCATGGAACTGGCAGACCGGGCAATCGAAATCGACGAAGCGTCAATCAGGAAGATCGGTCAATGCGCTGCGTTCATGCCGACACTTCTTGTCCGCAGGGCATTTATCGAAGTTCAAGCCCGTCGAGAGGACCTGGCGATCTCTGACGCTGCGAAGGCCATGACCATCATGCAGGCAGAGATGCAACCCGGAGCGCACTCAAGCATCATGGGGCGCGCCTATCTTGCGCAGGCCCTCGCACTCAAAGCAGCGGGGAAAAGAGAAGAAGCCCGCTTGGCGTCTCAAAAGGCCTTTGAAAACCTGAAAGCTGCACTCGGCTCCAATCATCCAGATACGCGCCGCGCCTCTTTGCTGGCAGGTAATGAATCGATGGGCATGTAGCCGAGGCTCAAGGGGTTTGTGATTTCGGGCACGATCCGAGCGGAACATGGAATAAACGCGAGCGGCCTACCTTACACTGGATGGCAATCATGCGTCATCCAATCACTCGTCACGCTCGCTTCGCCCTGATGGCCGCTGCCCTGGCGGTGCGCACTATTCCAGCTGCTTACTGTTCAACGATTACCGTGGAGTCGCCATCAAGCGCCCCCGATTCCCCGGCCAGCGCGCCGGGAACACCCGCGAGATCGGCAGAAGCGCGAGCGTCTCGTGCCTACGATGCGGCTGTGCATGCTGGACCGCTTGCAGTACAGGCATTCCTGGCAGAGTTCCCAAAGGGCGCTGACCTGCATTTTCACCTTGGCGCGGGAGTCTACGCTGAGACACTGATTCGTGTCGCCGCCGAAGACAAGGTGTGCATTGATCCGACAGGGCTCAAGTTTGCACGTGACGAAAAAGGAAGCGCCATTCACGAGCCCTGCTTGTCCCCGCTGGTTGCGGCGAGTTCGCTCAATGGGAGCAACATGTCGCCCGAGCAGCAGGACTTCTACGACAAGATCATCAACGCGTTTTCCATGCGCAATTTCGTGCCCACGGCAGGTTTTAGCGGGCACAATCAGTTCTTTTCGACGTTTGACAGATTTGGCGGACTCGACAAGAGGCATCTGGGGGATTGGATCGACGAGATCACGCGGCGATCAGATTGGCAGAATCAGCAGTACCTGGAGCTGATGCAGACTCCGCCATTCGGACACGCGGCAAAGATTGCCTATGCGGCGGGCTGGAATCCAGATTTTTCCGCGATGAGACAGACGCTTCTTGATCACGGCCTGCGCGACGAGATCGCGGCTGACAGAGCCGAGGTGAAAGCGGCGATGGATGCGCGGAACCGCCTCCAGCATTGCGGCACGCCGGAAGCGATACCCGCATGCAAGGTGCAGGTCCGGTTTATCTACCAGGTTCTGAGGGCATTTGCACCGGAGCAGGTGTTTGCGCAGACGCTCCTGGGTTTTGAGACAGTGGAACAGTCAATCGAGCAGAATTCTGATGATTGGGTCGGCATCAACTTTGTTCAGCCGGAAGACTACATGGTTGCGATGCGCGACTACACGCTCCAGATGAGAATGGTGGGGTATTTTCATACCCTGTACCCGAAGGTGCACATTACATTACACGCCGGCGAGCTGTCGCCGGGGATGGTTCCCCCGGAAGGAATGAAGTTTCACATCCGGCAGGCAGTCGAGATTGCGCATGCAGAACGGATCGGCCACGGCGTCGACGCAATGTACGAAACCGATGCGCCGGACCTGCTGAAGAAACTGGCGCAGAAGCATGTGATGGTTGAGATCAACCTGACCTCGAATGAGGGGATTCTCGGAATCACGGGAGACAAGCATCCTTTCCAGTACTACCGGGCCGCGCATGTTCCCGTAGCGCTGTCGACGGACGACCAGGGCGTCAGCCGCATCAATATTACGCACGAGTATGTTCGCGCGGCGAATGACTATCACCTGACCTACATGGAACTGAAGCAACTTGCAAGGACGGGGATGGAGCACAATTTTCTGCCGGGCAGGAGTCTCTGGGCAGCGCCCGATGTCTTTTCGACTGCTGTGGAGGCATGCAAGGGGCAAGTTCTCGGGGGAGACAAGCCTTCAGCGAAGTGCAAGACACTCCTCGAAGAGAGCGAGAAGGCGGCCGCGCAATGGGAACTGGAGCGGCGATTCCGTGATTTCGAAGCGAGGTTCTAAGCACAGTCCGGAGTGCTGCGCGGCCTCAACCAGAGTCAGTTTGTGAAGGCGAACCATGCGCAAGCGGCTTTCGGTCCACGCCGGCAACAGTTCAGCAGGGCGGCACAGAGCATGAATCCAAACCGCCGGATGGAAGTCGTTCTTTTGCCGATTTGCTCATGACAGGCACAACATAGCACAACTGCCGACGACGAGAGTCCACTGTCACTTTTCCCAGTGGGCGTGGTTGTGGGTGAACGCTATCATCCGCACCATAGGCTGGAGATCGTCAGGCTGATACAACATGGAATGCCTGACTCCAGATCCGGACCATTGCAATCAAGGAAAGCAGAGGTATCGACTCGATGAAGAACGTTTTTATTAAGGTTGGAACCTGCGCCCTGGCGGTCAGTTCTCTTTTGAGCGCGGTCTCGCTCAGAGCAGCGGAGGACACCACAAAGGTGAAGGGGCTCATCGTTGGCCGGGACGGGGCCAACATGAATGTGAAGGGCGACCTGGCGAGCTGGACAATTGCACTGACAGACAGCACGAAAGTCCAGGCGATCAAAGGCAAGTTCGGGCTGAGGAAAGAAGATTTCGGGGTCACCGACCTGATTCCAGGACTTCCTGTGGAAGTGGAAACGACGCACAACAGCGAGGGACTCGCTGCGGTCTCGGTCAAGTTCAAGGCAGACGATCTGAAAACCGCCCGGCAGATTCAGGCCGGACTTCACCCAACATCGCAACAAGTTCAGGGCTTACAAGGCGATCAAGAGGCACTCAGCAAGAAGTTTGGCGATCTCAGCGACTACGACGTCAAGGACCACGCGACCGTCTATTTCGCGGTGAACAGCACCACGCTTTCTGAAGAGTCAAAGCAACAGCTGAAGACGCTGGCCGACAACGCCCTTAAGCTGAAGGGCTATATGGTCCAAGTCGCGGGATTTACAGATTCTTCAGGCAACGCCGCGTACAACCAGGAACTCAGCGACAAGCGCGCGGAAGAGGTTGTCAACTATCTGCAGCAGGAGTGCCATATTCCGTTGTTCCGGGTTCTTTCACCCGAAGGGATGGGAGAGTCGAACCCAGCAGGCTCAAACGAGTCGAACCAGGGCAAGGGCCAGAACCGCCGCGTGGAGGTGAAGGTGCTGGTCAATCGCGGCATGTCCAGTTAAAAGGGCGGGTCAAACCGCCTTTGGCCAAACTCATCCTGAATTCAGAATCGAGGGGGTGACTGCGGATTGCTGTTCTCCGGCTTGACCACGTTTTTTCTGAAGCACATGGCAACAGGAATCTGGTTGACGCTCCCGCTCTTGCTTAGCCTGGCCGCAGTTATCACCCTGCTGGGGCTAGTTGTAGGCAAGATGGAGGGCTGGTCGTACTTCGAAAGCTTTTATTGGTCCTTTGTGACAGCAACAACGGTTGGCTATGGGGACATCCGGCCGATTGCGCGCGGATCACGAACGATTGCGATCCTGATTGCCATTCTTGGACTGGTCTTTACCGGCATCATTATTGCGGTCGCGGTGCACGCGGCAACACTCGCCTTGAATAAGATTGATCATTGATTGGGGACTTGCCGGAGGGGTCCTGACGCGTCAGCAGTGATGCCACTCGCGGTGAGACTCCAGGCATTCGCGAAGCGCCCTCAAACGAGCGCTGAGTGCGGCCTGCGTTTTCTGAAATGCGAAAAGATCGGAGTGTTTTTCCCCAGGTTGTTGAGCCGTCACGGCGCCAGGGCCCTTGACGGTGAGTTCAGCCAGCACTCCAAGGCACTCGCTGATTTTCGCCTCCAACTCTGCTCGCTCAGGGCAGGCCTTTTTTGCACCAAACATATAACAGGTGAGATGCCAAAACCCGCGGGCGAGGAAGGTGTCGCAATCTCTCCAGGGCCTTGAGGGAAGCGTGAGGAACGGCAGCAGTGAGGATTTAATGTCCCGGTTCCGGGACGATGCGGAATCGTTCCTGGAACCGGGCTCCGCGGACTGAGCTATCGCTGTACGGAATGGGCGCGCTGCGTGGCGACGGCGATCTGCACGGTATCCCAGATCAACTGAATCACGACGATCGCGCAGATCACCGACAGTCCGGTGTGGGTCCAGTGATTGATGTTTTCAACCGTGGCGCCGTAGCGAAGCTGGTCGGCTGCCGGATTCTTCAACATGACGTAGACATGATCGCGTACTGTGAGCAACAGGATAAGGGGAATGAGCCCAAAGGCCTTTTCGACGATGTGTTGGAGACCCGACGTATGCTGCCAGGAGCCACGGGCGAGATCAGCGCACTTCCATGCAAGCTGCAAGACGTTGAGGCCCACGATGAGCCAGTAAAAAGTGATCCACACAGGCGCGAGCGAGAAGGGCGCGACTTGCAGGTATGCCACACCAGGACCGAGCAGCAGGAAGGGATTCTTCGGAATCAGCAGAAGCCAGACGAGAAGGAAGAAGCCAAAGATGACTTCAGCGACCGCCTGAGCAAAAGAGCGCCGCTTCCCGCCAGCGACAGGAGCTTTTTCAAGAGGCGGAAGAGAGCTTGGAGACCATTCCCCGGTCAGGCATCCTTTCATTGGGGGAAGCTTCTCGGGGAAGTGTGTCAACGCATACTCGATTGCTGCGAAGACGAGCGTCACCCACACGGCCGAATTGACGAGAACGCCGGGAATGCGAAGCACAGCTTCGATCACGCTATTCGGATGCCACGGCCCGAGAAGGATAACAATCCCGGACACGACGGAGTAGATGACGGTCGCCCAGAGGAAGACCGTGCGCATCACGAACCAGTACATGGGAAAGAGGGTGGGTCCGATGAGATATTGCTGAGGCTGATAGCGTGCGGCGACCATCATCGGCGATCCAAGCGCGCGCAGCCAGTCTTCTGCTTCGCCGGTTGTGATCGGGCGGCCGAGTTGCGCTTCCTTGTCTTCGAGTTGCGACTCAAGGTTGGCGCGGAGTTCGGCGATGATGTCGTCCTGCCGGCGAAGCGGCAGGTGCTTCTTTACGGCTTGCAGGTAACGGTCGAGAAGTTCCATGGCAGTTTCCTTTGTTCGTGACAGGATGTGTCTCTGCGCCCCGTTTGATTACGAAGCCCAATCCAATGACGCGTTGATGGAATGCCAGTCGGCGATGAGCTCGTTCAGGATCTGCCTGGCGTCGACGCAGAGCCGATGGAGGCACCTGATGAGAATTCCCGTGGCGCGAAGCGCGACCTCAATCGCAGCATGCTGGTTCGAAGGCCCGAGCGCGATCAGCACCGCCACGATGGAGTAAACGATGATTGCCCAGAGGAACGCCGCGCGCAGAACGCGAAAATGTGTGGGAAGTATCGGACCGATCATATGCTGCGGCTGATGCGTGGTGATAAGGCCATCCTGCCGGCAGAGCGGCAGTCGCCTTCTTGCAGCTTGCGGATAGCGGTCGAGATGTTCCATGGCGTTTTCCTCGCTTTTTGCGACTGCGATCGCCTACACGATTCGTTGAATCGACTCGTTGATGGCCTGCCACTCCGTTTGCAGCTGGCCGAGAATCTGTTCGCCTTCCGCGGAAAGGCGGTAGAAGCGCTTGTTCCGCTTTTCTTCTTCGCGCCATTCACTGACGAGCAGGCCCTGGGACTCGAGGCGTCGAAGAAGAGGGTAGAGGGTGCTTTCGTCGATTTCGAGGCCTCTATCGGCAAGGTCCTTGCGAAGCGTGTACCCGTAGTGCTCCTGCCGAAGCTGCGCGAGCACCGCCAGGGTGAGGCAGCCTCTGCGAAGTTCCAACCGGAGGTTCTCGAAGAGGTTTTCTGTGAGGGTCATGCTGTGCCTCATACACTGTACATAGTACACTGTATAACAAACAGTGTATGACGTCAAGTAAAAAAATGGAGATTCCGGCAAAATTTTGCGGCATAGACTGTCTGGGATGGACAACGAGCGCGTTCGCGAGATCTGCATGGCGCTGCCGCACGTGGCGGAGACGGTGAACTGGGGGCACCACCTTGTCTACTGGGTGGGTGACAGGGACATCGGTGGCAAGATGTTTGCCATGACGGACCTGGATGGGACCGGAACCGGAGTGCTGTGGTTTCACTGCGGGCAGGAGCGGTTCCACGAACTTCTGGAAAATGAAGGGATTATGGCTTCGCCGTACTTGGCCAAGGCCGGTTGGGTGACCGTGGAGCGCTGGGATGCACTGAGGCCGAAGGAGATTGAGGAAGAGCTGCGGAGGGCACATGCGCTGATCTATGAAAAGCTGCCCAGGCGCACCAGGACGGTTCTTGCTCTGCCGGAGAAAGAACGGAAGAAGCTGATCGGGGAGAGGAAGAAGCTGGTGAAGGAGCGAGCGAAGCGGAAGAAGGCGTGACGCCCGAGTGCGTCCCTGAATGCTCACCGTTCAGCGGAATCTCCGGAGAGTAAGGCCAACTTTGGATTCTGGACAATGAATTCTTCGGCATCACGAGGAAGCGAGATTTGAGCGTGTCCTTTGAGCTATCTTTTCGAACATGACAGGAACCGGTCGAGGTTCAGTTGCGTATTCCAATGCGGGCGGGGGGAACATACCCGACAGGTTCAGGCTCGAAGCATATGGTCAAGTTTCTGTTGTTCTGCATTCTATTTGTGCTGTGCTGGCCGCTGGCGCTGCTTGCGCTGGTTGCTTATCCCATCGTGTGGTTGTTGCTGCTGCCATTCAGGCTTGTCGGCATCGCGGTCGGCGGTGTGCTCGAACTGGTGAGCGCGATCATCTTTTTGCCGGCGCGGCTTGTTCGGGCGATCTGAAACCCAGTGTCCAGTTGCCGGCTACAGTTGCCGACTACCAGCCTCCAGCTGTTTCAACGCGGATCGCTTGTTCCGAACCATCCTTTTCATTCCTCAACGATTCTCGACACCTTTGCGCGGAATGCTTTAGCTTGGCCGTATGGCAGGTGTTCCGCTTGTTCTCGAGGGCAAAGTTGCGCTGATCACCGGTGGGTCGCGTGGTATCGGCGCGGATACGGTTCGGCTCTTCGCAGATGCGGGCGCGCAGGTGGCATTCAGTTACCGGCAGGCCCGCGACAAGGCGAAGGCGCTAGTTGCCGAGTGCGGTGGCTCGAGGCGATGCGTCGCTATTGAACAGGAGCTGGACTCGCCAGCTGCCGGTCGCGTTCTGGTTGCGGCTACAGTAGCGGCCTTCGGACGACTCGACATTCTTGTGGCCAATCACGGCATCTGGCCGGCGGAAGACGCGCCGATCAGCGCGATGGCCGATGAACAATGGCGCAATACTCTTGCGGTCAATCTGGACTCTGTCTTTGGACTGGTGCAGGCGGCGGTATTGCAGTTTGATCTGCAGAGCGGCGCGCGTCCGGCGACAGGCGAAGCCACCGGCCATATCGTGCTGATCAGTTCGACGGCAGGACAGCGGGGCGAGGCGCATCATGCCGACTACGCCGTGACCAAAGGTGCGCTGATAAGTCTCACAAAGAGTTTGTCGAGTGAACTGGCGCCGCGAGGGATCCGGGTGAACTGTGTCGCACCCGGGTGGGTGGCAACCGACATGACTGCGTCGACGCTTGGCGACCCGGTGCTGGGGCAGCAAATTGCGGCGGGCATCCCGTTGGGACGAGTTGGAACGACGCGAGAGATTGCAGGACCTGTACTGTTCCTGTGTACGCCGTTTGCGGGGTTCATTTCAGGCGAGGTCGTGAATGTGAACGGCGGCGCGGTGCTGGCGGGATAGGCCGCCTGGCCATTGGAGAACGACAAGGAGAACGGTTGATGCGAAAAATGTGGGCGGTTGTGCTGGCGACGATCGCGCTGGCCGCGCCGTCGCCAACGCGAACACAAACGGGAGACGATGCCGGGGACAAGAACGCCAAGCAGGCGCGGGCAGCACTGGACGCCATGGTCCAGGCACTGGGTGGCAATGCATGGCTGAACATGAAGAACCAGGTGCGCGAGGGGCATATCGCGGCGTTTTATCGCGGTCAGCCGGACCTTGGGACCATGAAGTTTTACGACTTTCACGCCTGGCCGGAC
>Ga0335069_10006697_pt1 | contig 16712 bp, 20 predicted proteins | sample Lox_Sample_11_FD_206714 | JGI IMG/M metagenome (GOLD analysis project Ga0335069, IMG submission 206714) | Soil microbial communities from Loxahatchee National Wildlife Refuge, Florida, United States - Lox_Sample_1.1 | ecosystem: Environmental > Terrestrial > Soil > Wetlands | place: USA...
GCCGCCGAACGCCGTCGACCGCGAGCGGGTGGACCTGCTCTACGGCGAGGGGGCATGACCGAGGTCGCGGCCGGCCGCCCGGACGTGGGCACGCTCGTCGCGCCGCGGCCACTTCGCCGCCGCGCGGCCGAGGTCGCCGGCATCCTCGCGCTCTTCGCGCTCCTTGGGTATGCATGGCACGACACCGGAGCGTCGGTGCTCGAGCTGGTCCACGGCTTCGGCAACACCGAGCGGCTCATCCGGCGCGCGATGCCGCCGAACGGCAGCGTGCTGCGCGACTCGATCCGCGGCTCCATCCTGACGTTCAACACCGCGCTGCTCGGCACGGCGGCCGCGCTCGTCCTCTCGCTCCTGCTGACGCCGTTCGCGGCCCGGAACATCACCCCGCACCGCTTCGCGTACGAGGCGTCGCGCTTCGTCATCGGTGTTCTCCGCGCGGTTCCGGAGTTCGTGTTCGCGCTCATCTTCCTCGTCGCCGTCGGCATCACGCCGTACTCGATCGTGCTCGCGATCGGCGCGCACACGATCGGCGTGCTCGGCAAGCTGTTCGCGGAAGCGGTCGAGGACATGGACATGGGTCCCGTCGACGCGCTGCGTGCGGCCGGAGCCGGGCGCATGCAGGTGTTCCTCCACGCCGTCGTGCCGGGCATCGCCGCGACGCTCATGGCGCTCACGCTCTACCGGCTCGACACGAACGTGCGTGGCGCGCTGTACCTCGGCGCGTTCGGCGGCGGGGGGCTCGGCTTCATGCTGTTCAACTCGATGCAGCTGTTCCAGTACCAGCAGGCGACCACCGAGCTGGCAGTGCTGCTCGTGCTCCTGCTCGTGGTCGAGCGCGTGTCGCTCGTCGTGCGCCAGCGCATCCTGTGACGCTTGCGGGGGACATCGTCGGCGTCGAGCTCGCGGACGGCGCTCGCGCCGAGCTGCACGTCCGCGCACTGCGCGACGCCTGCCCGTGCCCCGAGTGCCGGCACCCGGTGAGCGGGCAGCGGCTGTTCGAGAGCGGCGAGGTCCTGCCCGCGGCACGCGCAGTCGACGCGCGCTTCGACGACCGCGCGGGGCTCGAGGTCACGTGGGAGGACGGTCATCGCAGCACGTTTCCGCCCGAGTGGTTCCGCTCCCGGCCGCCGCGCCGGCAGAGGCGGTGGGGCGCCGAGCTCGCGCAGGCGCTGCCGGAGCACGAGTGGCCGGCGATCGCACAGGACGACGGAGCCCGTCGCACCTGGCTGCGGGACGCCGCCGAGCTCGGCTTCGCGCTCGTGCACCGCGCACCCGACGTCGAGAGCGTCGTCCGGCTGTTCGGCGCGATCCGGGAGACGAACTACGGCCGAGTCTTCGACGTGAGCGTCAGCGTCGACGCCACGAACCTCGCCGACACCGCGAGGCCGCTCAGCGTCCATACCGACAATCCGTATCGCGTGCCGTCGCCGACGCTCCAGGCGCTGCACTGCGTCGAGTCCGCCGCCGAGGGCGGCCACACGATCCTCGTCGACGGCTTCGCCGCGGTCGGCCGGCTGGACGAGGGAGCCGTCTTGCGCCTCGCCGCCACGCCGATCCCCTTCGCCTATCGCGACGCGAGTGCGGAGCTCGAGTCGGACGTACCGGTGATCTCCCTCGACGTCCGCGGCGAGGTGACGGGCCTCCACCTCAACAACCGCTCGAAGGGCGTTCCCGCCGGAAGCGCGGCCGAGGTCGGAGCGTGGTACGACGCGTACCTCGCGCTGCTCGACGTGGTGCGCAGCCCGGAGCTCGAGGTCCTCCTCCGCCTCGAGCCCGGCGATGCGATCGTGTTCGACAACGAGCGTGTGCTGCACGGGCGGACCGGCTTCACCGGTGAGGGAGCGCGGCGGCTGCAGGGCTGCTACGCGGATCGCGACGCACTTCTCAGCACGCTTGCGGTGCTCGAGCGGTGAACGCCGTCGACGAGATCTTCGAGCGCTTCCGCGAAGCCGGCGACGCGCTGTACATCGGTGAGCCGGTGACGGTCTCGGAGCACATGCTGCAGACGGCGGCGCTCGCCGCGCGCGACCACGCCGCCGACGACCTCGTCGCGGCCGCGCTCCTGCACGACTACGGGCATCTCGTCCACGACCTTCCCGAGGACGCCGCGGAGCGCGGGATCGACACGCGGCACGAGGATCTCGGCGTCGAGCTCCTCGCGCGCTGGTTCCCGCCGTCGGTGACGGAGCCGATCCGGCTGCATGTGGCGGCGAAGCGCTATCTCGTCGCGGTCGATCCCGAGTACCTGGAGACGCTCTCGCCGGCGTCGCTCCTCAGCCTCGAGCTGCAGGGCGGGCCGATGTCGGAGGACGAGACCGCCGCGTTCGAGGCGCTGCCGCACGCAGACGCCGCCTGCCGCCTGCGCCGCTACGACGACGCCGGCAAGGACCCCGACGCGGACATGCCGCCGCTCGAGTCGTATCGCGAGCTGCTCGGCTCGCTGCTAGACCGTCGCCGCTGAGCTCGCGGTCACGAGCTCGTCCGCGAGCGCGTGGACGCGGCGCTCGATGTCCTCGCGGACGCGCCGCACCTCGTCGAGGTCGGCGCCCGCGGGATCACCGATGCGCCAGTCGACGTGCCGGACGCTGTCCGGGATGCCGAAGGTGCCGACGCTTCGGCCCATCGTCACCACGATGTCGGCGGCGTCGAGGACCTCCGACGTCAACGGCTTCGTGAACGCGTCCTCGAGGTCGATGCCGATCTCTGTCATCGCCGTGCGGACGTTCTCGTCGATGGTCGAGGATGCGTCGGAGCCCGCGGAATGGACGACGACGGCGTCGCCCGCGTGGCGCGTCAGGAGCGCCGCGCCGATCTGCGCGCGGCCGCCGCCGGTCAGGCTCACGAACAGCACGTCGGGCACCGTCTTCCCGAGGTGGCCTGCGCTCTGCGCCTGCGCGCGAAGGCGCTCGCGCGCGAAGCGCTCGGCGAGGATGTGCACGAACGGCGTCACCCCGTTCGCGCTCAGCCGCTGGGCGGACTCGTCCACGAGCGCGGCGATCGCATTCCGGTCGTAGATCCCCTCGAACTCGCCCGCGAGACGGTCGGTCGCGGCGTTCAGCCGCAGGCGCATCGCGTCGTCGAAGCCCGGGAACTCCGTGAGGCTCATCGGGTCGTGATCTTCACGCGCCGCGCGGCGTCGAAGAGGTGTCGATCCCGTGGCGGTTCGGTGAACGCTACGCGTGCGCGTGCGCTTCGGCGCACTCGCACTCGGGCGCGGAGGCCGGGCGCAGCGAGGCGAAGAGCCGTCGTGCGCGCGCGAGCAGCGAGGGGTGCGTCCGCACGATCGGGTCGATGTCGTACATCGGGCGCGTCTGCGGGTGCTCGTACAGGACGAGCAGCATGTTGGCTGGATAGTTCACGGCGCCGTCCTTTCGTCGTCTTCGAAGAAAACGCGGAGGGACGGCGCCGTATTCCGGACGGCGTCAGCCGAGCTTGCGCTTCGCCTTCTGCACCGACGGCGCAGCGGCCTTCGCCTTCGCGAGCGGCCGCGCCCTGACCGCGACCGAGGCGGGCTTCGCGGAGATCGTGATCTCCTCGCCGGTGGCGGGGTTGCGACCCGGACGGGCCTTCGTGGCGGGGCGCACGCGGACCTCGATCTGGACGACCGAGCCGATCTTCACCTTCTCCGCGTCTGCGATCTGGTCGAGCACGACCTCCTCGAGCGCGGCGAGCATTCTCTTCGTGTCGGCGCGGGTGGCGCCCGAGCGCTCGGCGACCTCGTCGGCGAGCTGCGTCTGAGTCAGGGGCACTACGAACCTCCAGTCGTGAACAGTGGTGAGGCGGTCATTGAAACGCGACCGACGGACGGACCCTATGCCTCCTGAGGCCCCCAGAAGTCGTCGAGCATCTCGGCGTCGCCTCCCTCGCCGAACCCGATCGCGAGCAACTCCATCCCGTCGGGGCCCGCCTCGAAGCCCCGGGCGACGGGCGCCGGGACGCGGAGGACATCCCACCGGCGGAGGTCGCGCGTCTCCCCGTCGAGCTTCGCGCGCCCCGAGCCCGACAGGACGACGTACACCTCCTCCTGGGCCTTGTGCCGGTGGCCGGTCGGGGCCCGGAAGTTCGGCGCGAGCCGCTGGTAGCTGAACCCGCCGCCCTCGAGGCCGAGAGGCGTGCGGCCGAAGCGGGCCTCGAGGTCCGGCGCGAGCCCGAACCGCTCCGACATGTTCTCGACGTCGTCCTTCAGGTTGACGAGCGTGTATGCGGACATGGCGGGCAGCGTATCGGGCTAGGCCGCGGTCGCGCGCCGGCGGTGACGGTAGAAGAACGGCTTCACGAGCTCCGCCGCGAGCACGTACAGCACGGTGATGCCGAGCATCGTCAGCATCACCGTCGCCGAGAGCGGGGCCAGCCCGAGCAGCTTCGCGAGCGGGCCGCTGTACGGGAGCGCGAGCGTGACGGCGCCGATCGCCACCGAGCTGCCGACGAGCACCGGGGCCGGGCGGCTGCGGTAGAACGGCCGCTGCGTCCGCAACACCATGAGGACGGCGAGCTCGGTGATCACCGACTCGACGAACCAGCCGGTGTGGAAGAGCGTCGCGCCCGCGTGGAAGCCGAGCCGCAGCACGACGAAGGTGATGCCGTCGAAGACCGAGCTGACGAGGCCGAAGACGATCATGAAGTCGCGCACGAACGAGATGTCCCAGCGCTGAGGGCTCTGCGTGCGCTCTGGGTCGACGCGGTCGTCCGCGATCGTCGTCGACGGCATGTCCGTCAGGAAGTTCGTCAGCAGGATCTGGCGCGGGAGCATCGGCAGGAACGGCAGGACGACGGAGGCGACGGCCATGCTGATGACGTTGCCGAAGTTGGCGCTGATGGTCGTGAACGCGTACTTCTCCGTGTTGGCGAACGTCTGCCGGCCGAGCTTGACGCCCTCGACGACCGGGTCGAGCCCGCTCTCGAGCATGACGATCGCTGCCGATTCCTTCGCCACGTCGACGCCGGTGTTGACGGAGATGCCGACGTCGGCGGCGTGCAGCGCAGGCGCGTCGTTGATCCCGTCACCGAGGAAGCCGACCACGTGGCCGGCACGGTGGAACGCGTCGACGATGCGCGCCTTGTGCTCCGGCAGGACCTCGGCGAACACGTGGGCCTCCTGCACGATCCCGCTCAGATCCTCGATGCCGTCGAGCTCGTCGCCGGTGACGACGTGCTGTACGTCGATCCCGACCGCCTGCGCGACGTGCGCAGCGGTGAGGCGGCCGTCGCCGGTGATGATCCGAAGCGAGACGCCGAGGTTCGTCAGGGCGGCGAGCGTCTTGTCGACATCGGGCTTCGGCGGGTCGAGCAGCGCGAGGAAGCCGACGAGCGTCATGGCGGTCTCGTCCGCGACACCGGCCTCCGTCTTCGCGCCGAGCGCCTTCGTCGCGACGCCGAGCAGGCGGTAGCCCTGGCCGCTCAGGTCCGTCACGAGCCGGTCGACGCGGTCGCGCGCGTCGGAGAGCGCGACCGTCGTTCCGTCGGAGAGCTCAGCCGAGTCGCACACCGCGAGCACGTTCGGGACGGCGCCCTTGGTGATGAGCGTCGACGCTCCGTTCTCGCCCACGAGGACTGACAGCCGCTTGCGCGTGAAGTCGTACGGCACCTCGGCGAGACGCGTCGCCGAACCGTCGGCCGGAGGCGCGCCTGCGAGCAGCGCATCGTCGATCGGATTCTTGAAGCCGGTCTGCAGGCGCGCGTTCAGCCGTGCGTCCGCGAGCACGCGATCGCTCGTTCCCCCGTCGACGTCCATCGCCTTGGAGAGGTTGACGGAGCCGACGGTGATCGTGCCCGTCTTGTCGGTGCAGAGGACGTCCATGCTGCCGAAGTCCTCGATCGCGTCCAGCCGCTTGACGATCACCTTCGCGCGCGCCATCCGCTGCGCGCCCGCGGACAGGCTGATGTTCACGATCGCGGGCAGCAGCTGGGGCGTGATGCCGATCGCGAGCGAGAGCGAGAAGAGGAGCGAGTCGACGACCGGGCGGTGGAGGGCGACGTTCACCACGAAGATCACGACGAGCAACACCGCGGTGGCCCAGACCAGCATCACGCCGAAGTCGCGGAGCCCCTTCTCGAAGGCGGTCTCGGGCTCTTTCTGCTCGAGCCCCTTCGAGATGCGCCCGAGCTCGGTGGCGGCGCCGGTGTGGACGACGACGACGTCCCCCGATCCGCTGACGACGTGGGTGCCGGAGAGGACGCAGTTCGTCCGTTGCGCCAGCGGCGCCGACGCGTCGACGACGCCGGCCTCCTTCTCCACCGGGTACGCCTCGCCGGTGAGCGTCGCCTCGTCGACGAGCAGCTCGTTCGAATGCAGGATGAGGCTGTCGCCGGGGGCCATGTCGCCCGCCTTGAGAAGGACGACGTCCCCGGGCACGACGTCCTCGAGCGGGATCGACTGCACGCGCCCGTCCCGGCGGACGTCCGCCTCGACCTGGACGAGGGAGAGCAGGGCCTGGACCGAGTTGTTCGCGGACCACTCGCGCTGGAAGCCGAGCAGGCCGCTGAACAGGATGATCGCGAGGATGATCCCGCCGTCCACGGCGTCGCCGAGGAAGAACGAGAGGATGCTCGCGAAGATCAGGATGAGGATGATCGGGCTGTCGAACTGCTGCAGCAGCAGCCGGGGCGCGCTCGTGCGGCGGTGCTTGCCGACGACGTTCGGCCCGACGCGCTCGAGCCTCGCCGCCGCCTCCTGCGAGCCGAGGCCGTCGGCGCCGGTGCCGAGCGCCGTGAGCACCTCGCCGGCGGGCAGGCTCCAGTAACGATCGAGGTCGGGCATCGCGGCAAGTCTTCTTCTGCCGGGTGCCTTGCCGCTGCCACGGCTCGAGGGCTGGCAGTGCCGTGGCAGCGCCGGCTCCTACGGTCACGTCAATCGACCGAAAGGAGTGCTGCAATGGCGGACGACGGGAACATGGTCGTCTACACGGCCGTGTACAGCGACAAGGACGCCGCACTGCGCGACCTCGAGACGCTCGAGGGCATGCACGACCGCAACGTCCTGGGCAAGTACGACGCGGCCGTCGTCGACAAGGAGGACGGCAAGCCGCACGTCGTCAAGCGTGTCGACAAGCCGGACTACCGCGTCATCCCGGAGCTCTTCGGCGGCGGGGCGCTGCCGCGGAAGGAGCTGCACGAGGCGGCGGAGGACCTCACCGGCGCGGAGGCCGGTCTCATCGTCGTCGGCGAGCCCACGCTGGAGAAGGCGTTCGACGAGGCGGTGACGGGTGCCGTGAAGGTCGCGAAGCGCGATTTCGACGCGACCGCCGACGAGCTCATCGGGGCTTTCAAGAGCTGAGCTCTCCCGGAGGAGCCGGCCGCCACGGTCGGCTCCTCCGGTACCGTCGCCTGGTGAGCAGGGTCTCCGCCCAGGCGGCTCGCCGCTTCCTCGTCGGCCGCCAGATGCTCGCGCCGGCGCGCTCGGTCGAGGGCGGCGAGCAGGCGGTGCTCGAGGTCGTCCGCCGGCTCGGTGCGCTCCAGTACGACCCGATCGCGGTCGCGGGCCGCAGTCACGACCTCGTCCTGCACGCGCGCGTCGCCGGCTACCGGCCCGAGTGGTGCGACACGCTGTACGAGCGTCGCGAGCTCTTCGAGGCGTACAACAAGGGGCTGTCGTTCGTCCCGGCGGACGAGTTCCCGTGGTTCCGCGGCGCCTTCACCCGCCGCGCGGAGAAGGTCGTCGCCGACCACGGCGACGTGGCACGGCGCGTGCTCGAGCGGATCCGCGCCGAGGGCGCGCTCTCCGCGCTCGACTTCGAGGTGGAGAAGGGGGCCGCGACCGACTGGTTCGGCGCGCAGACGAATGCAGTGCGTGCGGTGCTCGAGGCGTATGCCGTGACCGGCGTGCTCGGTCTCGCGCGGCGCGACGGGAACCGCCGCTACTACGACCTGCTCGAACGGCTGCTGCCGAAGCGCATCCTCGCGCAGAGCCCACCGCTGCACGAGCAGCTCCGGCACAAGATGCTGTCGCGCTACCGCGCGCACGGCATCCTCGGCGTGAGCGCCCCCGACGTGTTCGGCGGCCTCGGCGCGGCGAAGCCGGATGCGCGCTTGCCCGGTCACGTGGGGCGGACGGCGCTGCGCGAGGAGCTCGTCGAGCGCGGCGACCTCGTTCCCGTCGAGGTCGAGGGCGTGCGCGGCAAGCGCTTCGTCCTCCCCGACGAGCTCGGGCTGCTCGAGGCGCCGCCGGAGCCGCCGCCCTCGGTCGCGTTCCTCTCGCCGTTCGACCCGGTGGTGTGGGACCGGGACTTCCTCGGGAAGGTGTTCGGCTTCGAGTACGTCTGGGAGCTCTTCGTCCCGCCCGCGAAGCGCCGCTGGGGCTGGTACGTCCTGCCGATCGTGTTCGGCGACCGCCTCGTCGGCCGCCTCGAGCCGCGCATCGAGCGCGACGAAGGGCGCGTGCACGTCCTCGACGTCTGGTGGGAGGACGCGTTCGCGCCGGCCCGCGCCGAGGGGTTCGTGGACGCGATGCGCGATGCGCTTGGCGCGTACCTCGGATTCGCAGGCGTGGGCCGCCTCGAGTGGGCGGCCCACCTGCGAACGGAGAGTCGGCTCCTTACGCCGCGAGCTTCCTGAGCACCGCGTCGACCCGTGCGAAGCCGCCCTTCGCGCCTTCCTCGACGCCGTACTGCATCGCCGTGTCGCGCTCTTCGGCCGAGTCGAAGTGCATCGTCTGCGTCAGCTTCGTCCGCTCGCCGAGGTCCTCGAACTCCAGCGTCTGCAGGTGATTCTGGAAGGTCTGCACGAGACGCGCGGGCGGGTCGACCTCGCGGAACTCGCCCTCGACGTCGCCGAAGGCGGTGCGGAAGCGCCAGCGGCCGCCTGCGCGCACGTCCATCTCCTCGACCACGGTCTCGTCGCCCCACCATGCGGGGATGAGGTCGGGGTCGGTCCAGACCGAGAAGACGTGCTCGCGCGGCGCGTCGAAGACGCGCTCGACGCGGATCTCGAGCTCGCTCGGCGTCGTGACCGTCGTCTCGTTCATCAGCTCACCGCCTGCTTGACGAGGTCGCCGATCTTCTTCTCGTCCGCCTTCGTCAGCTTCGTCAGGGCATATGACGTCGGCCACATCGATCCCTCGTCGAGGTTCGCCTTGTCGTTGAAGCCGAACGTCGAGTAGCGATCCTTGAACTTGCCGGCGTCCTTGAAGAAGCAGACGACCTTGTCGTCCTTCGAGTAGGCCGGCATCCCGTACCACGTGCGCGGAGTGAGCTCGGGTGCGACTGTACGAACGATGGCGTGGATCCGCTCGGCGATCTCGCGGTCGGATGCGGCCATCTTCGCGATGGCGGCCCGAACTGCCTCCTCGCCCTCGGTGTCCTTCAGCGCCGCCTTCGCCGCGGCCTTCTCCTCGGCGGTGAACTTCCGTGCCATCACGCTCCTTTCGTGCGTTCGACGACTTCCGCGAACCGGTCGAGCCGCTGCAGCCACGTGGTGATCCCCTCGAACGCATACGGCGTCAACATGCACCTGCGGACGCGGCCGACCTTCTCCGTCGTGACGAGCTCGGCCTCCTCGAGCAGCCGGATGTGCTTCTTCATGCCGGTCAGCGACATGCCGAAGGGCTCGGCGAGCTCGCTGATCGTCGCGCTCCCGGCGCCGAGCCGTTCGAGGACCGCGCGGCGGGTCGGGTCGGAGAGGGCCGCGAACGCGCGATCGACGGTCTTCGAATACTGAACCATGCGGTTCAGTATAGCAGGACGGCGCGGATCAGGCCGGGTCGCGCCCGAGGAACGTCTGCTGGAGCGTCGCCGAGTCGTGCACCGAGACGACGAGGAGCGGTTCGTCGCCCGTGTTCCGGAAGCCGTGCGGCGTCTCGGGCGGCACGACGAGCATCTGATTCGGGTGCAGGTCGACGACGTCGTCGCCGGCGGTCCAGCGGCCGCCGCCCTCGAGGAGGACGAACGTCTCCGAGTACGGGTGGACGTGGAGCTCGACGCCCTTCCCCGGCGGCGTCCGCACGACGAACACCGAGATGTCGATGCCGGCGCGCGGACCGCCCTCGAACAGGAAGGCGGTGGGGCTGAACGACAGCTCGTCGAGGTCGAAGACGCGCATCCGCTCGAACGCTAGCCGCTCCGACTAGTCCTCCAGCACCGCGAGCAACAGACCCGGACCGAGCTCGCGGACGCGCTGTCGTTCGCGCGGTGCATGCCCAGCCACGGCATCAGCCGCTTCCCCGATCCGACTCCGACGGACGGCCTGACCGTGGAGATGGTCCAGGCGCAGGGCATCGACGTGCACTCGCCGCGCGTGCTGCGCGTCGTGCAGGCGTGCCTGCCCGCGTCCCACGGGGCGCTCACGCCGGCGAAGGTGAACGAGGCGATCGCGAACGCGGGCCACTGAGGCAGCGGGCCGAGGTCGACGCCTTCCTCGCGGGCGGCTGACGCCGCGCGCACCGGTCGCTCGCCGGGAGCATGGGATACTTCGCACGTGACGAGCTTGACGCCGGGCGCCCCCCCGCCGACCGGCACGGGAGAGGTCTTCCCCGACGCCGGCGCGTTCTGCGCACGGGTTCGCGGCCACGCACTGTTCATGCCGGACGAGCCCGTCATGGTCGCACGGGCGCCGGGCCGCTTCGACGTCCTCGGCGGCATCGCCGACTACGCGGGAGGGCTCGTCCTCGGCCTGCCGATCCGCGCCGCCGTCCTCGCCGCGGCGCAGGCCGCCGAAGACGGGCACGTGATCGCGGTGAGCGGGGAGCGACGCTTCGCGATCGCCGCCGCCGATCTCTGCGAGCGTCCGCTCGCCGAGCTCGCGGGCCGCTTCTCCGGACGGGACGCATGGGCGGCCTACGTGCTCGGGCCGGTCGCGCTGCTCGCGCGCGACGAGGGACTGCCGTTGCCGGGGTTGCGGCTTCTGCTCTCCTCGTCCGTGCCGGAGGGGAAGGGTCTCGGCTCCTCCGCCGCGGTCGAGATCGCCGCCGCCCAGGCCGCGAGCGTCGCGCTCGGGCTGCCGCTCGAGCCGCCGCACCTCGCGGTGCTCGCCCAGCGCGCGGAGCAGATCCTCGCCGGCGCGCCCTGCGGCGTCATGGACCAGATGACCGCCGCCTGCGGGGAGGCGGCGCAGCTGCTCGCTCTCATGTGCCGTCCCGCGGACGTGCTCGGCTCGTTCCCGCTTCCCTCCGGTCTCGCCGTCTGGGGGATCGACTCCGGCGCACGGCACGCGGTGCGAGCGGCTCCCTACCGGCGGGTGCGCTGCGCCTCCTTCATGGGGAAGGCCCTCCTCCACGTCGACACGGACTACCTCGCCGCGCTGAGCCCGGAGGAGCTCGAGGCCGAGCGGCTTCCCGAGCGGATGACCGGAGCGGAGTTCCTCAGCCTCCGGGACGGCGTCGACGACGAGATGAGCTGCGTCGAGCCCGAGGTCGTGTACCCCGTGCGCGCCGCGACGCTGCATCCGATCGAGGAGCAGGCGCGGGTCGAGACGTTCCTCGAGCTGCTCGATGGGGCGGTGACGTCGTCGCGGGCCGGCCTCCTCGGAGAGGTGATGGCCGCGTCGCATGCCGGCTACTCCCGCTGCGGGCTCGGCGCGCCGGAGACTGACCGCATCGTCGACGCCGTGCGCTCGGCCGGCTGGGACCGGGGGCTGATCGGCGCGCGGGTGAGCGGCGGCGGCAGCGGCGGGACGGTGGTCGTCATCGGGCGCGAGGAGGCGGAGCCCGTCGTGCGGCGTCTCTCGGAGACCCTGGGCGCAGGCCTCGTGAGCGGCACATCGCCCGGCGCCGCGTCGTTCGGCACGCGCGTCGTCAGCTAGCCGACGACGCGCACGTCGCAGCCGCGGTCGCGCATCGCCTCCACCACGGACGGATCGGCGGAGCGGCCCGTGATCACCATGTCCACGTCGTCGATGCCGCACAGCCGCGCCACCTCCACGCGGCCGAGCTTGCTGCCGTCGGCGACCACGACGCGGCGGGTCGCGACCGACAGCATCCGCTTCTTGATCTCGGCCTCGGGGAGGTTGATGTTCGTGATACCGCCGACGGGATCGACGCCGCTGCAGCCGAGGAACACGGTCTTGACGGAGATCTGGTCGAGGATGAGCGTCGCGAGCGGATCGACGAGCGAGTGCTGCAACGGGCGCAACGTCCCGCCGAGCACGACCACGGTGACCCGCGGAGCCGCCGGCTCGAGCTCGAGGGCCGTCTTGAGCCCATTGGTGAAGACCACCACGTCGGCGAGCTCCGTCCGCGCGGCGATCGCGCGGGCCGTCGCCGCCGCCGTCGTGCCGACGTCGATCAGGACGGTCTCGCCGTGCTCGATCAGGGCGGCGGCCGTCTGCCCGATCGCCACCTTCTCGGCCGCGAAGCTCGAGACGCTGTCCTCGAACGGCTGCTCGTGCCTCGCCGTCAGCCGCGGGATCGCGCCGCCGCGCACGCGGTGCACCTTCCCCTTCGCGGCGAGCGAGTCGAGGTCTCCGCGCACGGTCATCTCCGAGACGCCGAACCGGCGGCTCAGCTCGGCGACGCGCACGAACTCGCGGTCCTTGATCTCGGCCAGCATGCGCTCGCGCCGCAGAGAGGCGGGGACCGGAGGCTCCTTCCCGTTCGCGTTCACGACTGCGGCGCCAGATCCGGCTCGACCGCGGTGAAGAGCGCATCGAGGTCGATCGGCTCCGCCGGGACAGCGAGCTCGGCGAGCCGGCGTGCGGCGTCCTCGGGCGCGACGTCGTTCAGGAAGAGTCCGAGGCCCGTCTCCACGCTCGCTCGAATCTTCGTCACTCCCGGCGCCCGATGCAGGGGGTACAGCTCGAACGCGAGATGCCAGTCGGGCTCGCCGGTCGGGGCCTCCTGCGCCACCATCATGTACGGGAGCGGGAAGTCGAAGAGGGCGTCGTACCGCCGGACGACGTCCCGCAGGGCGAGGGCGAGGTCGCGCTGCTCGGACGGGTCGAGCTCGGACAGGCGCCCGAGCCCGTGCCTCCGGGCGCGAACCGCGACCTCGAACGGCCATCTCGCCGCGAACGGCACCGCGACCACGAAGCTCTCGTTCGCCGAGACGACGCGGACGGAGCCCGCGTCCTCGGCGGTCACGCCGCACGAGAGACAGGCGCCGGTGCGCTCCCGGTGGCGGCGGTGCGCCGCGGCCTTCGCCTGCGTGATCGGCGGGACGTGGTCGAGCGCGTAGATCTGGCCGTGCGGGTGCGCGATCGTCGCGCCGACCTCCGGGCCGCGGTTCTCGAACACGCACACGTACGCGTGGTCGGGATCGCTCCAGAGCTCGCGCGCCCGGTCGACCCAGACGGCGACGACGCGAGCGAGCTCGGTGTGCGAGAGGCCTCCGAACGAGGCCTCGTGGCGGTGGGTGTACAGCACGACCTCGCAGCGGCCGCGGGCCGGGCCGGTCGGCCCGTCGAGCGCCGGGGGCGGTGGCGGCGTCGGCCGGAACGAGGGGAACCGGTTGTCGAAGACGGCCGCCTCGTACGGGAAGGGGACCTCGGCCCCGCCCGGGCAGAACGGGCATGCGACCGCGCTCTCCACCGTGGAGTCGAGCGGCCGTGCGTTCCGCGCCGGCGCGATCCCGACCCAGGCGTCGGTGAAGACGTCGAGGCGCTTGTGGATCGCCTGCGGCTCGTCGGCCGCCGGCTCGTCCTCGAGGCCTCCGCACAGCTCGCCGTAGACGAGCAGGCGCCGCCCGTCGGCGTGGAAGAGCTCGTGTCGGGCCAGGGTGGACATGTGTTGCGAAAGCGCGAGTAGTATCGTCGCTTCCGACAGTAATGAAAAGTACTACGGTCGGACGATGAAGACGAGGCGGCTCGGCAAGACCGGCAGGTCGGTGTCGGAGATCGGCTTCGGCGCCTGGGGGATCGGCGCCGACTGGGGCGCGGTCGACGACCGGGAGTCGCTCGCGGCGATGCACGCCGCCGTGGACGCGCGCGTGACGTTCTTCGACACCGCGGACGTCTACGGGGACGGCCGCTCCGAGCGGCTCGTCGGGCAGCTCCTGCGCGAGCGGCCCGAGCAGCTCGTGGTGGCGACGAAGTTCGGGCGCCGCGTCCCGCTCGACCTCGCCGCGTACACGTACGACAACTTCCGGGCCTGGATCGAGCGGTCGCGCGAGAACCTCGGCGTCGAGACCGTCGACCTCGTGCAGCTCCACTGCCTCCCGTGGGAGACGTACTACACGCCGTCCGTCTTCGAGGCCTGCGACCGCCTCGTCGAGGAGGGGCTCGTGGCCGCGTACGGCGTGAGCGTCGAGAAGGTCGAGGAGGCCCTGAAGGCGATCGAGTATCCCGGCGTCGCCACCGTGCAGATCATCTTCAACGCGTTCCGCCAGCGCCCGGCCGAGCTCTTCCTCGGACAGGCTGCCGCGCGCGACGTCGGTGTGATCGCGCGCGTCCCGCTCGCGTCCGGCCTCCTGACGGGGAAGTTCGACCGCGACTCGCGCTTCGCCGCCGACGACCACCGCGCCTACAACCGGCACGGCGAGGCGTTCGACGTCGGCGAGACGTTCTCGGGGGTCGACTTCGACACGGGGCTCGCGGCGGTGGAGGAGCTCCGGCCGCTCGTGCCGGCCGGGGCGACCCTCGCGCAGCTCGCGCTGCGCTGGATCCTCGACTTCGACGCCGTCTCCACCGTCATCCCCGGCGCGAAGACTCCCCAACAGGCGCGTGCGAACGCGGCCGCGGCCGACCTTCCGCCCCTGTCGTACGAGGCGCACGCCGCGATCGCCGACGTCTACCGGCGGCGCATCGCCCCGCAGGTCCACCGGCGCTGGTAGGGCTACCGGGCGCCGTCGGAGGCCGCGTAGATCCGGCCCGAGCCCGGACGGCCGGTGCGCGCGACGTACTCCGCCGCCACCTCCGCGGCCAGGGCGCCGGCCGTCTCGCGCTCGGCGAGCGCGACCACCGAGCCGCCGAACCCGCCGCCGGTCATGCGGGCGGCCACGGCCCCGGCCTCGCGGGCGAGCTCGACGAGCAGGTCCAGCTCGGGGATCGAGACCTCGAAGTCGTCGCGCAGGCTCGCGTGGCTCGCGCGGAAGAGCGCGCCGAGCCTCGCGCGGTCGGGCCCGCCGGGCGCCTCGAGCGCGCGCACGCACGCGCGGACGCGCTCGTTCTCGGAGACGACATGGCGGAGGCGGCGGCGCGCGACCTCGTCGACGCCCGCGGCGAGCGCCGCCGCCTCGGCCGCCTCGGGGGTCACCTCCGACGGCCGCGCACCCCCGAGCGCGGGCAGCGCGCGCTCGAGCTCCGCCCGCCTCGTGGCGTAGCCGGAGTGCTCGAGTGCGTGGCGCACGCCCGAGTCGAGGACGACGATCGAGAGCTCGGCCGGCAGCGGCACGAGCTCGTGCTGCTCGGTTCCGCAGTCGAGGAGCAGCGCGTGGCCGCGCCGCGCGAGCAGCGACGCCGCCGGGTCCATCAGGCCGACGGGGACTCCGACCGCACGATGCTCCGCCTCCTGGGCGAGGTGCGCGAGCTCGAGTCGCCGCCGCTCGAACCCCGCCGCCCGGCACAGCGTGAGCGCGACGGCCACGGTCAGCGCCGCCGACGAGGACAGCCCGGTGCCGACCGGGACGGTGGAGGACACGGTCGCGTCGATGCCCGCGGCCGGCCGCCCGCGCTCGCGCAGGAGCTCGGCGACCGCGCCGGCGTAGCGCGCCCAGCCCGCCGGCTCCGACCGCGGCGTCCCGTCCGCGTCCAGCTCGACCACCTCGGGGAACTCGGCCGAGCGGATGCGGATCGCCGCAGGGTCCGGCCGCCAGCGAACGGTCACGCCGCAGTCGAGCGCGACCGGAAGGACGAGCCCGCCGGAGTAGTCCGTGTGCTCCCCGATGAGGTTGACGCGGCCGGGCGCGAAGGTTGCCGAGTCGAGCAAGATCACGCTTGAGAAATCTATCGAGAGTTGTTATATACGAAGGTCGAGCCGGTGTTCTTGAAAGCGCCCGCGCCGAGCCGCTCCGAGGACGGGCCGTTCGACCGGGACGGGACCGAGGTCAAGAGGAGGAGGCATGACAGACCTTCCTGAGGAGGTCAGCAAGGAGCAGTTGGAGTACTCGCGGCGGCGCTTCCTGCGCTATGCGGGTGGCGCGGCTGTGGCCGGAACGGCCGCGGGCGGGCTCGCTGCGATCCTGGGCGACGCGGACGCCAGCGCGGCGACTCTCGCGCGGGAAAACAGTGACAGCGCGTTCTTCGCGCCTCATCCGAAGTACCACTTCGTGATGGTCTGCCACGTCACGACGAACGGGTTCTTCACGGCGACGCAGTACGGAATCGCGGACGCGTGCGCCATCACGGGCTGCTCGGCCACGTGGACCGGTTCGCAGAACTCGATCACGAACGAGATGGTCTCGGCGATGAACAGCGCGATCGCCGGCAAGGCGAGCGGCATCGGTGTCTGCCTCATCAACGACACCGCCTTCAACGCGCCCGTCGACAATGCGTTGAACAAGGGCATTCCGGTGATCGCATACAACGCCGACGTGTCGGCGGGCGTCAAGAACCACCGGATGGCCTACGTCGGCCAGAACAACCTGACCGCGGGTGCCGCAGTCGCAGAGGAGATCCTCAACACGGGCATCAAGAAGGGCGACCTCGTGGCCGGGATCATCGCCACCCCGGGCACCGGGAACATCCAGCCCCGGATCGACGGCGCGAAGCCGGTGCTCGAGAAGGCCGGCGTCACCTTCGTCGAGGTCGGGACGTCCGCGACCGAGGGAGCGCCGGAGTACAACAAGATCGCCGCGTGGTACGCCGGCCACAAGGACGTGAAGTTCATGTTCGGCGTGGACAGCGGCGACAGC